>VAOY01002387.1_pt1 | contig 115545 bp, 94 predicted proteins | sample 3393881 | NCBI WGS metagenome assembly VAOY01 (sample SAMN08290430, study PRJNA428436) | hydrothermal vent metagenome | isolation source: Deep-sea hydrothermal vent chimney | place: Indian Ocean: Southwest Indian Ridge
CATCTAAAACATCCATAGCTGTAGGTTTTATCATCTGCAGGATGATAGTTGGCAATACCCCAGAGTGTGCCGTCATAGAAGTTGAACTGGTTATGGCCAAGCCCGGTATTGACAGCGCTGTTTGCAGTACCAATGAGTTTTCCGGTTTGATCAACAAATCGTGCTTTCCATCCAAATCCACCGATTACACCGGATACCTGATCCCAGGTAAAACCGATACTGTCATCCCATGCATCCTGAAAGTTCGTAACAAAATCAGGATAAACCGGAGCGGCGTTATCTGTTATGTTAAATTTGTAAGGATGGCCGGAATCAAACCAATCAGAATATTTTTCAGTATGGCATGTCTGACAGCTTGTTGATCCAACATAATCTTGTGCATATATAATGCTAGATAAAATGAGGACTATTGATAGCATTTTTTTCATCATTTTCTCCATTTTTATTTATTAACTTATTTACACTTTTTTAATATGGTCAAAATATACTATAAATGATAATAAGATATCAAGGTCTTTTATTCACTTAATATAAATTTACATGTTGATTAATTGTGTATTGTAAAATGTTAATTTTTGTTTTTCGGACTGGCTAATATTAAAATTTAATGGAAACAAATTATCATATATTTAAACAAAAAAGGGGAACCATACGGCTCCCCTTTTTTTATTAAACAGGATATATTATAGGTCAATCCCAAGTAGTTTCAGTCATACCCAGGTTCTCTTCAATATTGTTGATTACTGCCTTTACGTAAGGAGGATTATGGTAGGCATAACCATGATCAGCATGAAGAAACAAATAATTCCAAAAAGCTGTGAATTTAACACCGGATAAAACGGTTGGGGCAGATGAGGAAGCAGTTTGATCAAAACCACCTTCACCATCATCTTCCAAAGCTCCTAGCGTTACGAATTCGAGTTCAATTGCATGAACTGCATCATGCATCGCCGTTGGAACGCCATTAATATCAAAATCATCAAGACCAGCATGACATGTTACGCAATTATCTTCATCTGGTGCGAATGTATGTACATCACCTTCACCCATATGACACGATGTACAACCGACTGAAGCATGAGTTCCAGCTCCTTCATCAAGTGCACCAGTACCGTTTCTACTATCAGCACCTTTACCAAAAATGAGGTTACCGGTTGCTCCGTAATGTGGACCGGCATGACTACTAGTAATGGATACGTCATCAGCAGCATCAGTAGGAGTGGTATCATAATACGTATAGTCCCTCCGGGGTGAATGACACATAATGCAAAGGTTGGATGATGCGGCATCACCAAACGTTTCAGTATTACCTGTCAGATATTCAACTGCACTAGTTGTACGTAAACCATATGTAAAATTATCAACCTCTGCATCATCGTGAAGAGTATGACATGATTTACACGTTAAACCAGTGACTGTTGTTAAATTATACGTTGTGTCATCATCCACGTAACTAACGAAATTTTCGTGAGAATGACAGGCTCCACAACCAGCACGCCCACCATATCTTAACGAGCTTGCCATGGTCGCATGATTATGTTGGTTCAATTCAAAACGTTTTTCCAGCATCACATCATCATTGTGACATCCTAAACACGCCGCTTCAGTGATATCGGTGCCATCAACACCATCCGTCCCATCAATGCCAGCAATACCATCGGCTCCTGCGGGACCTTCTGGGCCTTCACAACCGGGGAGGGTTATAAGAATCATGCCCGAAATGGCCATAACCACTAAAAGCATGAAGGATTTTTTTGTATTAATTAGATTCATGATTGTTACCTCACTTTTATTCATTATTCGAAATTATTTGTACAATGTGTAATATTCAATTTTATTTATATATAAATATACCATACCATAAATAAGATAACAATATCTTTTTATCATAATAGTCAATTCTATAACTCCCATTATTAACTAATTATGTATTTTTCAATGTTGGATTATCTGTATTTTGCTTTAACTAATGATAAAATATGCTAAATTTGAATTCTCATGTTTTAGATTGGAAAAAAGTACTTTGAATATATTTTTAAGATCTAATGATGTTGTTCAAGTCCATGGCGTTCAACATATTCTGAAGCTTGAAAACTGCATTTATCTAATTCTAATTCTCCCCTTTTCACTGCCTCTACTTCTTCCATTATCTCTACATAATCCTCTAAATGTTTCTCTTTATATTCATGAATACTCATACGACCATGGAGCCAAGTAAGCGCCATTGGATATTCATTTGGGTGATACAGGACAAAGAAAAAATGCCATACCAAAATAGCCAATGTGGCTAACCATGCTTCGTAATAATGAAACACTTCTGCCACCTTAATATGCCAAAGCCAGTTTAGCTGACTGAACCACTCAGGAAACCATAAAATAAATCTGGACAATACCATAATTATTGTCCCCCAGATCAAAGCCCAATATTCTACTTTTTCAGCGTAATCAAATCTGGGCTGTTTGGGTTTTTCTCCACTTTGAATTATTGAATATTTCATTGTTTGTAAAAATGATTTGAAATCGCTGAATTTTGGCAGAAATGCTGCAATGAATTGCCTTCCGGATTTTAATAGACCTAATTCTAATATGTGCCACAAAGACAACAAAATTAAGAGTACTGCTGCAATGCGGTGGATAAGCCCACGGAAGAAATCATTGATACCCAAAATGGATTCTTCAGTCTCGATGAACATCACTGTTTTTCCTCCCGCTTACCACATACTGAAAAGCTCTGCTGGAATTTCTCTGCAAGATTTAGATCTATCCCACTCTGTTGTGTGTGAAAGTTTCTCTGTTCACAGCCGATCCGGCATTGATTACGGAAATCGCATCACCGAGTGCGAGTTTTCCACTGTGAACAACCTCACAGAACAAACCTTCGCGCGGCATAATGCAGTCTCCCACCCAGGAACGTATGGCACAAGCGGTGTGACACTTCTTCCCGATCTGTGTCACTTCCAAGACAATATCTTCGCCTAAAAGTAACTGACTGCCCACATGAATTTGAGAATATTGTAGACCGTTGGTGATAATATTTTCTGCAAAGGCGCCGTTAGACAGTTCAGGTATTTTTTCCTTCATCCGGGATATGCTCTCCTTGGCCAGCAAAGAAACTTGCCGATGCCAATTTCCTGCATGGGCATCGCCCACAATGCCATAGTTACACTTTAGATAGGCACTATCAATTTCCTTTTTAACCGTTCCTTTATTTCTGCTGATGCAAATAGCTTCAATTTTTCCCATTAGTAAAACCTCTTTTTATTTTCTCTTTCACCCGCCAATAACCGACATACTATCGAAAATATTATCTTTTTGTGCCCTAGCTGCTTCGAAACCATTTTTTTTGCGTTGGCCCATTACTATTTTGATTGCTTTCATCAGGCTTTCATCTTTCATGTTTGTTCTTATCATTTCCTTTAAATCCAGAACGGATTTACCATAGAGACAGGTGCGCAGTAAACCCCGGCTGGACACCCTCAATCGCGAGCAGCCCTGACAGAAGCTACGGGAGAAACCATTGATGATGCCGATTTTTCCCCGGAAACCGGAAACTTGATATATCCGATTGACGGTGTTAGTTTTCTGCGGCACGGGATGGAACTCAAAATTATTTTGGACCAACGCCAGAATGTCCCGCCCATTGACCGGATGTTTAAACTGTCCACCCCTGGTATCAAAGGGCATGGCTTCAATGAAGCGAACCGTCCAATTCCGGTCCCGAGTCCATTCCACAAATTTTGGAATTTCCTGAACATTGATACCAGGGAGTACAACCATATTAATTTTAACGGTAAACCCTTTCCGGTAGGCATGTTCGATGCTGTTGATGACTTGCTTTAGTCGAAATTGTCCCGTAATGGATTTAAACCGGTCTTCATTGAGGCTGTCCAAACTAAAATTGAGATTCTGGATACCGATTGTTTTCAATTCGTCTAGGTAATCCTTCACTAGTGTTCCATTCGTTGTAATTCCAACATTTACATTCGGGAATTCATATTTCAAAGCCGTCAGGAAATCCAACAGGCCCCTCCTGATAAACGGTTCACCACCAGTAAGCCGAATTTTATTAATCCCCAACCCAATAAAAACACGGCTTAACCGGAGCATTTCCTCCCAGGAAAGTAATTCATTCTTACCCGCCAAAGGAATTCCCGCAGCCGGCATGCAGTATTTACAGCGCAGGTTACAGCGGTCGGTTACGGCGAGACGGAGATAATTGAGAATTCTGCCTTGGGGATCAATCAGTCGGAATGGTCGTATTCTGGAATGAGCTCCATTATATTTAATAGTGTGGTGTGCTATAGGGCCGTCTTCCGGTTTGAAAGACGGATATTCAGTCGATCGTATCTGTTTTTCTGCTGTCATATTTTCTCCTTCCAAATTTGTCTGTGAATCGACAGACATGGGAGCTAATCCCAGTGTTTCCACCAAGACCGTGCCGGCCTAACACCCTATTCGCCAACCGGCGGACGTAGGTGTTTCGGCTAAGAGATTTTTCAAAGAAAGTTACATTATTTTAATTCACCTATGAAATTTTTCACTAAAATTATGTTCGTCATCAAAACCTTTTGAGATTCCTTAATATTACCGCCACCGATCCTCCATGGATAGAGAACTGTTGGCCATCTCTTCTTTAAGAAACACTTTTGAAAAGGCAAAAGATGTCTGATAAAATTTTAGTTCGGTTTTTTGTATTAACTGGGTCAAGAAATCAAAAATCCAGGCAATATGTTTTTTCAAAAAATCCATATACAGTACATTTATTTCTTGATCTTTACTGCTAATAATTTTCTCAAGAATTTCAAACTCAATAGCTATATGGTCGGGAGGCATATTGAAATCTTTTTCGAGTTCAAGCCCTATTCCCCGGATGAAATCTTTAATATCATTAGCAGGATTCCCCCAGAACCTCCCCTCGGTAAAGACAGACTCATAAGGGGGTAGGTGTCCTTCGGGACCGAGAAACAACCGTGTATATTCCGTTTGAAGGTTTTCGAGATTCAAGGAATCGTTAAACTCAATTCCAATATCTTCCAATTCTTTGGATTTTTGTAACAGAAAGTTTAGAAATTCCTCATCAGGTTCTAAAAACAACTTCTGCAAGAATCTGTATATAAATGTTTTCAAACTTTCCGGATTTCCACTACTGTATCCATCCACCTTTGTTGTCCTGCTATTGGGTCTGGTTTATTGGGAATAATCCAGTTAGGATTTTTCCCATACGTGTCCCACCAGACGAAATCACAATCGGTAACACATTCATGTCCGCTGGATGCTTTTTTACCACTGGCAAACTCCCCATATTCCCAATGACCAAGATGAAAACTTATAGCGACTACACCAGGGTTAATTCCTTCTGTGACTTTTGTTCGGGTTACGATTTCACCAACATTAGAAATAATCTTGATTGAATCGCCATTTTTTATGCCAAACTTTTTGGCTGTTTTTGAATTGAGTAAGGCCGGATTGTTATGATACAGTTCTGTTAACCACCAATTGTTCGCTGTCCGAGAATGTGTTTGAACATTTACCTTATATGTCGTTAGAATGAGCTGTTTACTGTTAAGGTTTCTATGTTCCGGGATATCCATCCAGGCGGGGATTGCTGAGAAGTTCTTCATTTTAAGAAAATCCGATGAAATTTCAATCAAACCGGATTTATTCAATTTATCCGGTTTAAATCCTTTATACACCGCACCGTCGATTTGCTGTCCAATATATCCTTTGTAAGCATTTTTTGTATCGGTATACCCTGTTTTAAACGCCTCTTCTTCAGATTTTGCCTTTGATTTTTTCCAGTTCCAGTAGACGCCCGTATCTTCATCGAATAGGATTGTATCGCCTTCGTAATCAGCTGGTGTAATCTCTTTGAGGTGTTGATGGTATTTGGGTTTCGCCTGGGGATCGTGCCATACACCTTCTTTTTTCAGTAGTTCAAAATCGACTTTGCTCAACGCACAGGATTTTTTAATGAAATCAACCGTTGAGTTAAAACCAAGATCCAATCCCAACCTATTTGCTATATCACAGACGACGTCCTGAAATTGACGCGCTTCACCCAACAACTTAATCACAGGCTGCCTCAAGTAAAACTCAGGAATCATTGCGAAGGAAGCCATATCTTCCCAGGTCCACCTTTCTAAATAGGTGACATCAGGAAGAATAAGATCAGCCAGAGCAGTTGTTTCGCTCATGAATACATCAACCGCTACCAGATAAGGAATAAGCGATTCATCCTTTAATATTGCAACGTTTTCAGCACATTCACCATTTACATAAGCAGGGTTGTAGCAATAAACCATGTAAATATCCGGACGGCCATGGCTCCCATCTTTGATCATCTTGAGTACTTGATGGTTTACGTGGTGAGTCGGATAGGCAACTGTACCCGGGAAACCATCAACAATCTTTAATTTCTTCGGATGTCCTTTCGTTTTCGGATATTTCCATTTTGGGCCAACTGCTTGATTGGTTCCGCCGGCTGTATTCAAATATCCGCAGATCGCTTCTAACATGAATTTAGCCCTTTCTGTTTGAACACCATTGAAGTGCGCAACCGCTCCCCTGTAGGTTACTAATATTGCGGGTTTGGCTTGAGCAAACTCAATTGCAATATTTTCTATCTTTTTAGCTGGAACACCACTTATTTTTTCGGCCCATTTAGGTGTAAAGGATTTAAGGTGTTTTTTTAGCTCCCGCACCGATACGTTGGTCCACTGGTCAATAAACCCCTTGTCATACATTTTTTTCTTCATAATAACATTAGCCATTGCAAGCATGACTGCCATATCAGTTCCAGGTTTAATCGACATCCATTCTGTAGATTTGGCAGCAGTGTTCGATAGTCGCACATCGAAAGTGTACATTTTTACGCCTTTCGCAAGTGCATTGATACCTCGTTGAGCCGCCTGGATATGAGATGTATGGGCTTCCAGGAAGTTTGATCCGAAATTTACAATCAGATTAGTATTCTCGAAATCCCAGACATCGTAATGTTTGCCCCAAGTCAATTCCTGGGCTGTCCATTTCCCGCCCTCACAAATGGAGGTATGATTGCCAATCGTTTTTGTACCGTACGCGGTTAAGAAATTCTTAACAATTTTTGAATCAGAACCCTTCATTCTTCCGTAATGAAACATGAATTTTTCCGGATGCCCTTTATTTTTCAGTTTTTTTAACTTTCCGGTCAATTCTTCTAAAGCTTCATCCCAAGAAATTTTCTTCCATTTTCCCTCTCCGCGCTTTCCCATCCTCTTCATTGGATACAGGATCCTATCCGGATCATAAACCTGGTTAATACCTGCTTGACCTTTTGCACAGATTTTTCCCCTGTTTCGGATAGATTTAGGATTTCCCTCAATTTTGACTAATTTTCCATCTTCAACCGCGCAAACGATCGCGTCTCTAGATACACATTGCCAACAAGACGAAGGAATAATTTTTCTTTTCTTTCCCAGGGTGGAATAGGCTTTAGTAGAGGTTTTACCAAAGAGGTTTCCCGAACTTCCCAAAGCGCTGAAAAGGGTGCTAATTTTAATAAAATCTCTTCTAGTAATTGACGTACTCATAACAACTCCAATTTTTTAATTTCTTTTTTGACCAAATTCGGAAGGAACTTTATTTCTAATATCGTCTCCCTTTTCATATGTCTCTTCACTAAAATCAATGTAATAAACATTTGGAGACGTTCCATAATCAGAATGAATCGTTTTAACATACTTCTTGTTTTTATTTATTAGTTTTGATATCTCACTATCAGGATCGTTAAGGTCACCAAAAATCCGTGCGTTTCCAGGACAGGTATTTACACAACTTGGCTCAATACCCTGATCAGTCCGATGTATACAAAACGAGCATTTCCCAATCGCATTGTTATCAGGGTCATCCCCTGCTTTTAATAATGGATCTATATACCTTGCTTTATAAGGACACTCCTCAACACAGGCATGACATCCAATACACCTTTCAATGTCATATAAAACAGCTCCATCCGGTCTTTTAAATGTAGCTTTTGCCCCATAAGAAACGCCATTATGTGTTTTAGTAATCGGATCTGTTGGACAGGTTTCTACGCAGGGCGGATCAGAACAGTGGTTGCAAAGCCAAGGAAGAAAATGTCTTTCCGCATCTGGGTATTTCCCTTTTTCATACTCAAGAACATTGCTTTTAAATACTCCCAACCGTGTATCGAATTCTGCTTTACAAGCCACTGCACAGCTTTTACAGCCATAGCACCTTCTCAGATCAATTAACATACCCCATTTTTGTTTTTTATTTTTTGTTAATACGGATGCTAAAGTACGTTTGGGAATTAGGACAGATGCTATTCCAATAGCTGCCCCTGCTTTCACAAATTTTCTTCTTGACGATTTTTGTACACTCATATTTATTCTCCAACGCTTAAAATTTGAATTGAAAATTTACTATTACTAGGGTCGTAGCATCTCCTTCTTGTGGTTTTGTGTACCGGATATTCGGTGCTATCGTTAAACCTTTCCCTGGTGTGTATCCAAAACCAGCGATCAGATAGTTTTCGCTATCTTTTTCAGTTTCATTATCTGGATCATATATATCGAATCGGCAATAGCCCTGTAAACTTTTGGAAATTTTATAGTTCGCGTAAACAGATATGATCTGTTTTGTTTTCTCAACACCCGAGTCAGTAAACCGATCAAACTCTCCTCCAACTCTCAAACCACTACCTGCATATCCGCCGAATAATCCGAACACCATCTTTGTTTTTTTATCAACCGTTACGGAATCAACCTCATAATCATAAGGCTCGAAAGCAACTATTCCGCCTATGTTGAAGCCATCTTTTTTAGCCAGTTTCTTTTCACCCAATAAAGCTTGAAAGGAAAGTTTCTTATAAGAATCACTTTCAGATTTTTTATAACCCGTTCCATTTGTGTATAAAGCGCTGAAATGAATTCGACTAGCAAAGGTATTCGAATACCCAACTCCCAGGTCGGCTGAACTCGAAAATTTGCGCTGATCCATGGCAGACTTTTCAATAAAACGATATCCCCAGGTTTTCTCTTGAATACTAAACACATTCATTCCCTGAAGTCCAAAAGTTATTTTTCCCATAGGCGATGACCAATCAACTTTAGCGTTCTTTAAATACAGGTTTTTAGGAGTGGTTTTATAATTAATATCGGTTTGGAATTTATATTTGATTCCGTCTGATATTTCCTGCTGATACGTAAAATAGACGCGCTTTATGCCGAATTCATTAGTAACATCGGCATCTTTCGTGAGATCATATGTAAAATCATGAAAGACTAATCCACCTAATTTACCTTCACCTGCATTAGCAATTGTGAGTAGAGCCACTAATATTGTAAACAAAATTCTCATGAAATTCTCTCCGTATCTTATTAATTTGAAATCAGAAGTGTTGATCATAATGGATGGTTTTCCCATTCAGTGGCAAACACTGTGCCAACGCTGGAAAATATGATATTGTCCTCTAAATTACTGACGGAAAGGTTGAGTACAATTGAAAAATAAAATTATTAAGAGATTTGGCTAAACCAGCGAAATATAACCGATAATAGTCGAAATTTCGACTATTTGGATTTATCACACATACAATAATATAATTATTTTTTGTGGGGATTATACTTTTTTAATTTACTCTTCAATGTTGATACGGGTATACCCAGTATTTTTGCAGCTTTTTCTTTATTCCCCCGGGAGACAGCTAATGCTTTCTTTAGTAGTCCCATCTCAAATCTTTCAACTGTCTCCGGTAATGATGATTTACTTTCCTGTTTTTGAACAGTTAAATAATTTTTCTGATGTTTTTCTAACATTTCAGTAGGCAAACATTCTGGCATGATGGGATTGCATTTACAATTCACCGATAATCTTTCGGCCAGATTCTTTAATTCCCGTACATTGCCTTCCCAGGGAAGGTCTAACAGAATTGAAATCGCTTTCTCATCAACCTTTTGTATTAAACCAGGGTTCATCGATTTCAGGAAGTGTTCTAAAAGCAATAGTATGTCTTCTTTCCTGTCCCTCAATGGTGGCAAATTAATTGGGAAAACATTTAACCTGTAATACAGGTCGGATCTGAATCTTTCTTCCTGTGATCGAGTGTATAGATCATTTTTTGTTGAAGCAATTACCCTAACATCTATAGTGATTGTTTTTGTTCCACCAACTCTTTCAATTTCTTTTTCCTGTAATACACGTAATAACTTTACTTGAAGATCCAGGGGAATGTCATCTACGTCATCGAGATAAATTGTTCCATTTTTAGCCAACTCAAATCGGCCTTTTTTTTCATTTTGCGCACCGGTAAAAGCTCCCTTTGTGTGTCCGAATAGCTCACTTTCTAGGATTTCCCGTGAAAGAATCGCACAATTTACTTTAATTAAAGGCCCCTTCGACCGCTGACTATTATAATGAATTGTTTCAGCGACAACTTCTTTTCCGGTACCTGTTTCACCGGTAATGAGAACGGTTGTATCTGTCGGTGACACAATTTCTATTTGTTCAAACACTTTTTGCATCTTCTCACTTTTTCCGATAATACTTCCAAAACAATGGCGTTCTTTTAGCTGCCGACGGAGCTGGACATTCTCTGAGGTTAACTTCTTTAGCTTTTCAAGATGGGAGAGGATTTGTAGTAATTCATCTAATTCAAAAGGTTTGGTCAGATAATCGTAAGCGCCGCACCTGATAGCGTCTACCGCTGTCTTAACCGTGGCATAAGCAGTCATAATTAAGACTTCCATATTTTTATCAATTTTTTTAATCTCTTTTAGAAATTGAATCCCATCCATTCTTGGCATTTTGAGATCGGTTAAGACAATATCAAATTTTTCTTTTTGTAAAAGTACCAAAGCGGGAAGTGGTGATTCCAATGCAGTGACTTCATATCCTGCATCCTGTAAATCATCTTGGATGGTTACACGTTGAATTTTTTCATCGTCTACGATAAGGATTTTCATCTTATTATCTCTTTCTCATCATTCATTTCTTCTGCTACTTTCAAATCTTCCGGTGTATTGATATTAAAAAACATGTTGGAGCGAAAAATCTGTTTTATATGATTCATATTAATTACTCTCGTATTAACACTTGAGAAAAAATCTGTTACTCTGAAGTTCCCTTTATCAATTTGGTTTTTAATCTTCGGAAGGCAATTTTTACTATAGACCGCACATAATGGTTCAACACCATTTCCGGCATCAAACGCTAATACATCATAGGTTGATCCTTGTTCATATAATAACCTAATGTGTTCTTTTGTGAGGAAGGGTAAATCACATGCAATTATTAAGCAATGAGCTGAATTACAGTATTTTAGCGCCGTATAAATTCCACCGAGAGGTCCTACATTTTTAATAACATCCGGGAATGAAGGTAGTTCTAAAAAATTAAAATCTTCCGGTGTGTTTGTTATTATTATTGGCTTGGCAACACTATAATCAACTTTTTCCACCATCCGTTCGATTAGCGTTTTTCCATTAAGTTTTACCAGCGCTTTATTCGTTCCCATTCGTGATGATTTACCCCCCGCAAGGATTGCACAACAAATGTCGGTTTTTCGTTCTGAGGATTCCTTCAGCGCTGGAAAATTCAGTTTGATCGAAGTCCCTTTCCCAACTTCACTTGCCACGTCAATTGTTCCATTATGACTTTCAATAATATTTTTACAGACAGTTAGTCCCAATCCGGTTCCTTGTCCAATGCTTTTACTGGTATAAAAAGGATCAAATATTTTGTGAATTTCGGCTTGGGATATTCCAATCCCATTGTCTTTGATTATGGTGGTTACTTTTTGATTTGCAGAGTATGTTCGAATTGATAGTTCACCTTCTTCACACAGTGCGTCCATCGAATTTAAAATCATATTGATAAATACCTGTTCTAAGTGCTCTTTATCCCCATTGATCGTCGGTAGACCAGGTGACAGTTTCTGACGAAACAGGATATTTTTTTTCTTGAGCTTATATTCAAGAAATTCAATTGCTTGGGAAATAACGGAATTGATTTCAATTGGTTGAAATACAGTATCTTTTCCTCGGGAAAACTGTAGTAGTCCTCCGACTAGATTCTCAATCCGTAAAAGTGCATTTTTCATAAGCAGAATATATTTTTTTGTTTGGGAAATATCTTCCGGTTGTGACTCTATCCTTCGTAAACAGTTCTTCGCACCGCCTAATGGATTATTTATCTCATGGGCGAGCCCAGCAGCCAATGTGCCAAGCGCCGCCATTTTTTCCGTCTGAATTAATGCCTTTTGAGATTTCTCTTTTTCAATGGCTGCCTGTTGCAAACGATCCATCATACCTAAAAATCCTCTTTCTAGCAGACCGATCTCATCATGCCGGGTAGAAACTAACTTTGACCGATAATATGGATCGGAGACTTTTACCATTTCTCGTGATAAACGTTTTATGGGAGTGGCCAAGATTCGTGCTACTATATACGCTACCCCTAATGCGCAAGATAAACCAAGAACCGCGAATAATAGTAACTGATTTCTCCATGCAGCTAATAGTTCGTATTCTTTTTCAATAGAAAAATAGGCGACAAGAGTTCCAAACCGTTTGCCATAAATTTGCAGTGGAGTTACAACCTGGATGACCCTCAAGTCCTTACGGATTTCATGCTTTACTCGAATTTCTTTTGTCTGGATTAAATTGTTAATAACGGGATTTTTTAAAGGCGCATCATACCACGAATAATCATTGGATGCGATTGGTTGGCCTTCCGGATTTATTATCACCATTTCAATTAATTCTGTATCTTTGTTATTCAATAGGTCAGAAATCTGATTTTCTAATAACCCCCCTTCTTCAACCAAGCCTATTTCTTCATAAAGCAAAGTATTAATAAAAGAAATAGCAGCTAATTCGGAAATTAAACGTGCCTGTCTTTCTGCCTCAGTATTATGGTTTCTTTTTTCAATATTGTAAACATAGTAAATAATCACTACCGAAGAAAATAAAACAATCACCATCGTAAGAGATATAAACTTTGCTTCCAGAGTATAAAGAAATTGTTTCATAATTAAAATCTTATGGCCGGATGGCAGGAGTTTCCACAGGAACCCGGAATAGCATTTAACATATCACGTATGTGACTATAATCTTCATCTTTAGTTTCCACGAATCCATAGCGAAACTCTTTATTCCAGTTTGATACAAGCTGTTTATATTCGGTTTTACGAATATCGATTTTTAACAACGCATCCTTTACAGCTTTAACTATTTTTGGATCACAATCCGGCCTTACAACCAACGGAACGCTGGAGATGGGCTCTGATGAGTGCAAAATTCGTAAACCTTTTTCCAGATATTTATAGCCAATAATATCCTTTACCGCACCTGCGTCATATTTACCTGATAAGACCGCCTTAGCGACCGAATCATGGTGTCTAAGATTTATATAACTTGCTAAATCATTAATAGTTACGCCTACTTTTACTAAATTATATCGTGGTAAAAGATTCCCGGAAGTTGAATGAACAGATGCAAAAGCAAAAGTCCGTCCCTTAAGATCTTCTAATTTTTGTACATCACTTTCTTTCCGAACAACTATTAAGCTCTTGTAATACGATTTTCCGGCTTCATTCAAGGGTTTTAATATGGGCACTGCTCCAAATTCGTGGTAAGCTTCGACATATGTCACAGCTCCAAATGAAGCAATCTGAACTATGCTGTCTTGTAAAAATTGTACAGCATCCTGATATGTCTTGCCAAGTTTTATCTCAAAACGGTAAGGCGTTTCTGAAGACAAATAATCCATAATAGGTTGATATTCTTCATACATAATTCTGGGATTGTAACGTGTAATAAAACCAAAATGAATAATTGGTTTAGTGGTGTCCCCCATTGCATTCGTGGACATTTGGGATGAAACCTGATGTGCAGAATCTTCCCTTGAATGAGTGTTATCACAACCAGAAAGTAAGAGTGCTAAAACCAGTGTAATGATAGGCATAGTCCGGTATTTCAATCCTCATTATTTTTTTGTGGTGGTACCTTCAAATTTAACCCGATTATTCTACATGATTTTTAACTTAAGGGTTAACCTTTAAAAGGATTATTAATATAGAAATCAAATTAATCGATCAATATCTGGCTAAATAGCAACCATTTTTGTCCATTAAGCCTAATTATATATATTTCTAACTAACTAATATTAAAATTACAGAGAACGAATATTCATGATTTTTATATAGAACAAATATTCCTTTAAGTATTTAATTTTTTATTACTGCTGCTCAAGTCCATGGCGTCTAACGTATTCTGAAGCTTGAAAACTGCATTTGTCTATTTCTAATTCACCTTTTTTCACTGCCTCTACTTCTTCCATTATATCTACATAATCCTCTAAATGTTTTTCCTTGTATTCTTCAATGCTCATCTTACCATGTAACCATGTAAGTGACATTGGATAATCTTTCGGATGGTAGAGTACAAAGAAAAAGTGCCACACCAATATAGCCAATGTAGCTAACCAAGCTTCATAATAATGAAATACTTCTGCTACCTTGATGAGCCAGGGCCAGTTAAACTGACTGAACCATTCTGGAAACCATAAAATAAATCCAGATAATACCATAACTATTGTCCCCCAGATCAAAGCCCAATACTCTACTTTCTCGGTATAATCAAAACGAGGATGCAACGGTTTTTCTTCTCTATTAATTATGGAATATTTCATAGTCCAAACGAAGGATTTGAGATCGCTGAATTTTGGCAGAAAAGCTGTTAAAAACTGTCTGCCGGACTTTAATAGACCTAATTCTACTATGTGCCATAAAGACAATAATATTAACAACACTGCTGCAATTCGATGGATAATCCCGCGAAAGACTTCATTCATACCCAGTGTTTCCAATCCGCGAACCCAGAAGGAGTCAGGAAATTTCAGGGCAAAACCCGTTATGACCAAGATTCCAAAAGATATAATTAATACATAATGCTGAATAACTTGAGATCGAGTATAACGTTGAATATAATCTTCTGATTTTTCTCTTTTATATTTTTGCCGAATATGGCTCCATATAATTATTCCATTATGAATCAGCATTCCACCAATTGTAAAAATTATTAGGACAATATATATTATCTTTACATACCACTCAACCGGCCGCTCTGCCATCATCACAGATTGGTGGGTATATGACTGGGCAAAGGTATTGGTAGCATTCGGATGGCAGGCAGCGCAGGTTTCCTTCAAATTATCCGGATGAATTGAAGACGCTGGATTAGATATATCCAAAATAGCATGGGCGCTATGGCAGTCATAACAAGTAGCGGTATTTTCAACCCCCTTCATGACCGCCAGTCCATGATAACTATCCTGATAAGAAGAGACTTTCCCTTCGGATAAACCGTATTTTTGTATTAGTCGTTCATTCTGATGACAGCGGGCACAGGTTTCTTCGGCGGCTCGCCTTTTCCCTACCGGGGAATCGGGATCAGAAGTTTCCATAATTTCATGTTCGCCATGACAATCCACGCAAGCGGGCGATTCTCGCTCCCCCCTTTTTAAAGCATCCCAGTGGACACTCCTTTGATATTCTTCAAAAATTTCTTCATGACACTGCCCACATGTTTTGGAAATATTGGCATGGCTGATGGATGAAGTGGGATCCGTTCCCATTTTGATATCGTGATATCCATGACAGTCATTGCAGGTCGCTGCTTGGAGCTTACCTTCGGACATGGCTTTTGCGTGGTAGCTTTTAGAAAAAAGTTCTATAGGATGAAGGTTGGGGATATTGTATTTCTCTACCAATTCAGGTTTGGCATGGCATTCACCACACGTCTGGGACAGGTTGACGGGATATGTCTTTGACTCGGGTTCATCCGCAGGCTGAATGTCATGACCACCATGACAACTCCAGCAGTGGGCCGCCTCTTTTTCAGACCCGGCTGTAAACAGGGAGATTCCATGAACACTTTCAATCCACTCTTCCGTGGCATCCTCATGGCATTGGCCGCAATCATTACAAACATCCCGAAACCGGGCTCCCCCCTCCTCGCCGTGTTCAATTCCGGTTTCAATAACCTCTCCATGACAATCTCCACAATCCAAGTCCTCATGCATGGAGTCATCCAAGGATACATCTTCATGGCAATCCCGGCAGATTACATTTTCCGGTTCGCTGCTCAGGACTGGAAAACCCAGAAGAAAAACAGAAAAAATCAAACAAGGAAAAATCTTATCAAGATTCATGTTACCCTATTCTTTTTACATGGTGTTAGTTTCGTTATTTTTCCCCCATGGTGGAAGAACCTTCAACAGAACTGTCAAAATGATAAATGGCAAAATCAGAAGGAAAATCGTAACAAGTAGTCCTTCCAATCCGAATATTTCCAACTTATGCGTCAAAAGTCCCCGGAAACTCTTCGAAAACATTTGACCGCCAACCACAACATTCCAGCGAGTACTGAAAATCCCGATTTGGATCAAAATGGCTGAAACGAAGTAGAGCAATTTTCGCAATTCCTGGTCGAATCTGAAAATCTTCACTATAATTAAAATACCTAACGGCAGCAGCATTCCGAGGAGAATTTGCATCACAACGAGGCTAATGGAGAGTTTATTCAGCACCATGGATGTCAGTATGGTTATGGATTCTTCGCTTTCGTACAGTCTGTGAATAAAATCAAGTACTTCCAGAGAAAAATCAACAATAGCAGCATACAGAAGGAATGACGCTACGCGGTCGAGGCATTTCATGTCGATCTGTTTTCCCCGCGCGGTTGTGATAATCATGTACAACAGAAGCACCATTGCGATGCCGGAAACGATGGCGGAAAAGAGAAAGACAATAGGAATCAGAACGCTGCTCCACCAGGGGTTTGCCTTGATTGATCCAAATATAAATCCTACATACCCATGTAGAATAAACGCTGATGGTATTCCCACAATTGTGATAGCTTTCACCGCTTTTTTATCAAATGCAACCGCTTTTTCGCTTGTATCAGTTGAAAACAGTGATAGAATTTTGTAGAGCCAGTTCATTGGGAATCTTTCTGTTTTGCTCCATAAAACCATGTCCTTTCGGTATTCGAACCATATTTCAAGCAGAAGCACAAGCATCAAATACCACGCATACACGAAACCGAACATTGCCATCGCCGAACTCAGGTTTGGTGTTAGGAATATCTCGTAAGATCGCTCTGGGTGACCTAAATGAAAAAGCAATGGTAGCGGTGCCACAATCAGGAAGGCAAGCGCTGTCAACATTGCAAGCCGGTAGGTGGGTTGAACTTCCCTGACATTAAAGACCTTTACCAGTGAAGCAAGAATAAACGCTCCGGCAACCAAACCAGTGATGTACGGGTAAACCACAATCAGCAGAGACCAGTGAATCTGAATTTCGTTTGGATAAATGAAACCGGTCACCTGTTGTAAAAGTTCAGATAGTTTGTCAACCATTTCTATACTCATCTTACCTCCCCGTCAAGATCCGTGTAAAACACTTTAGGTTCTGTGTTCAAGCCCGGTTTCAATACGCTGATATTTTTCATCCGCTTCAACCGCGCGAGCGGGCTTGCCCCACTATTTAAATCACCAAAAACCCGAGCCTGCATTGGGCAAACTTCCACGCATGCCGGCAGCATTCCTTTTTTTATCCTGTGGTAGCACATAGTGCATTTATCAACCGTGTGTTTCTCCGGGTGCATATATCGTGCTCCATAAGGACACGCCTGAATGCAATAGCTGCAGCCAATACAGCGGTTTTCATCAACCAGTACAATCCCTTCTTTGGTTTGGAAAGTAGCGCCCACCGGACAAACCTGGGCGCAAGGCGGCTTATCACAATGGTTGCAAAGCTTCGGTACAAAGAAACTCCTTAATATGTCCTTTTCCTTGACCGTTTCGGAAAATTCTCCCACACCGCCTTCCTTACACTGTACAATGACTTCATCATCCTTTTTGATAATATACCGCTCCACCCAGGTGCGGAAAAAGAAGGGTTTTTTCGGAACATTATTTTCCGTTTTGCAGGCGACAACACAACGACCACAACCGATGCATTCACTGATTTGTATTCCCATTGCATACCGCTGACCGGTGACAGTATCAGTGACCAAGCTTTTTTCAGCGCTTTTCAGAAAGGCTCCAAAAGTTCCTCCAAACGGAAGAAAAAAGAGTAGCTGGCTTAACAATGAGAAAAAATTTCTTCTATTCATGATTTACCTCCGGCATATGTGGTGAATGACATTGCCAACAGACATATTTTTCACCATGTGTGTAAACATCAATCTTTGGCGCCTCTTCTGTATCCGAACTGTTATCATGACAACCTGCACATAATTCCCGTCCAACCGGTTTTCCAGCCCTGACCAATCGTGGTGTTGATTTGTGGTCATCGGGTGTAACGTGACAAGTTGTACATTCAAGTACCACATGATGAGATTCAGCTTTTGAAATGGCAATTTGTGCATGACATGCAGAACATTCTCTTGGAATCTCCAGCGGCTCTGGATCATGTGGATCATGGCAAGCTATGCATGGTTTCAATGGATTATGAGCTATTGGATTAATCTGTGGAAATCCTGTGGGTCTTGATGGATTGTAAATATGACACTCCGGGCAAAATTTCCTCTCACGTGGGGCTGATGGGGTGTATTCATCAGGTTCTTCTGTATGTTCCACTGCTGCACCATGGCATACTTCGCAAGAAAGCTTTTGGTGATATCCATCATTTTTCAGCTCATATTCCTCATCATGACATTCCGCACAAATCCCTGATCCGGCATAATGGATTTCTTTCGATAATTCCCGCTCAATCGCCGATGTGCGGTGAATTCCCGTCTCCTTCAGTGCCGGGGGAATCACAAATCCCCGAATAAAAAGAATAACCCCGAAAAACACGCCAAAGACAATTACAATTCTTATCACTTGATCGGGGAACTTTGTTAAAAAATTCCTCATACGCTACCTATCTCCCTTTTTATAAATTTGTTTTTGATTTTTGAAAAATTTTACTTTGCGCTCTGTAATTATTATCATTGCTGTGTAAATTCTTCGAGCATCTCGTTGAACATATTAATCAATTCTGTAACCAGTTCAATATTGTGAGCACCATAACTACCGTCTTCACGAATTAATTTCACACCATCACGTATTTTATTAATTTTTAATTGCTCATTTTCTTTTAGTTCAATATAATTAATCGAGTACAATCGATTCATAATATCGTCGAGTGATTCCTGGGTCTCATCTATCCACTCTGTCAGCAATTCCTCATATTCTTCATCGTGACAACTGATACAGGCATAGCTATTTGCCTTACGAATTACATGCTCTTCGCTCTCATGACAATCTCGACAGCTTACATCTTCATCGAACATCACATCTGCTGTTGCGTCTACGGAAAAATCTACTTCACCGCTGTAAACCGCTTCCTGTAATTCATGACATCGTCCACAATTCTCCTCTTCAGGCTTATGATGACATGACAGACAATCTTTCCTTAACATCGTCAATTCACCATGCTTGGTACGATTGGAATGACACTGTGAACATGAAAGGTGATTTTTCATAATATGAATATTATGTGAAAAAGTAATGCCGAAAGCCTCCACATCAATTTCTTCCTGGCCATAATGGCAGTTTTTACACTCTGAAGGAACGAGCTGACTATACATAGAAATTTCTTCAATATTGACTGGTGAACCAATCGTCTCCAACGCCTGTTTTAGGCCATTTTCTGCGGATAGAAGAAGCTCATCCGAGTATGCTACATTGTGGACGATATTCCCGTTCTTCACCATATACAAATTGTATTCTGCATCGGCAAACAGTTTTTGTGCTAAATTTTTCTTTTTCCCAACATTAGTATCTTTAGAAATTTCAGTTTCCACAATTTTGATAGAATTTTCAACTCGACTGATTTTCTTTTTCATCAATTCCCGCCACTGATCGATAATTCTCGCATATCCACCACCATGGCACATTTCACAGGATTCCGCTTTTGCTGTAAGTGTCTCACCGAGATCAGCAGTACCATTCAGAAATTCGTGAAAGACGTGACATGCCTGACAATTCAGCCCATCCTCGTACATGGGATTGGGATGGGGAGGAATACCTTTGCCACCTGTTCCCATAAACAAATTCAATTGAGATTGATGGGAATGCTGATGACAAGAATTGCAATCCGCCATAATTTCCACGGATCTCGACACGGATTTATGTTGAATTACCAAATGACAATTCTGACATTCCACTTTATGATCTGTTACATGTTTTTTATGTATGAACGGAATATCACTATATCTTTTGATCTTGCCAATTTCCGCATGGCAAGAGCTGCATCGCTCAACAGGCACTGCGCCATCGCCGACTTGCATCTCGCCGTGGCATTTCTTGCAATCAATTTTTCGAACGACAACATCTAGATGATTGTATTTTACCTCCGAAATACCTGTGGCAATAGGCGCTTCATGACACCACGTGCAGGAACTGATTGGGTCATCATCCGGATGGTTTTTAAAATGACATAGAAAACAGGTGGATTCTGTAACCGTCATATGATCCCCCTGAACAATCTGGGAATGGCAACTGGTACATCTTAAAATTTTACCACGGCGTAGCCCTGTTAAGTGAGGCTTATGGTCAAAAATAATTCCTTCTTTAAATAACACATTTCCTTCAAGAAGTCTTTGCTCATGGCAGCCAGATCGTAGACAGCTTTCATCCGTAATTTCTGCCCAGGGTTTACTTTTTTTATACACACCCGTAAAATAATTCACAACCATGGATGCAGCCGTGATTTTTCCCTTCAATTTGGATTTCAGACCTGGTGGAAAATGACAATCGGTGCACGTGACATCTGAATGGGTAGATGTTTTCCAACCATCAACATAAGGCTCCATAAAATGGCATGTGGAGCAGAATTTAGGACTAGATGTTAATTCTAGAGACGAGTAAATCACTACTATCAATCCTATAATCAATCCGCTTGATACCAAAAAATATTTCAAGATTTTTTTCTTCATTGATTTAACCTAGATAAATATTCCTAAAATGATAACAACAAGAAGAAGAAAACCAATACCCAAGAAGGTATAACCGGCGATATAAAATAAACGCTTCAACCATAAAGGTAATGGGGATGTTAATCTCGCCTTGTATTCCTGTTCAGTGAGCTTTTCATACTCCAAGGGCCTTTCTTCCTTAAATGCTTCCTCCGTCATACGGCCGGTAAAAATCACTTCATCCATGGGAAAAGCACCCGGGCGCAAATGCGTATTAAAAAAGTGAACTGTAAAGATAAAGCCAGTAGCAAGTAATGCTTCTTCTGAGTGGATGATGTGGGTTGCATTAATGAGCCATCCAGGCATAACCTTAGTAAAATATTCTGGGAACCATAAAGTTAATCCGGAAATCCCAATAATACCCATACCCCAAAATACAGCAAAATAATCAAATTTTTCCCAGTATGTCCAGCGTCCGAATTTGGGAGGATTTTTCTTGGCTCCAATGAAATAAGCAATGTGATTGAAAAAATCTAAAAAATCTTGCCAATTGGGTATTAAACTATCCGGTCCCCAAAATACACCTTTCTTCTTCTCACCAAACCGCTTGTAAAACACAATAGCCAAATGGATCGCAAAGATGATAAAGAATAAGGTTGCAGCAGATCTATGAAGAATAGCTGCAGCTCGAAAACCCACTATATTATTGGCAATCCAATTTGCAAACTCCGTATGGCTATATTTAAGTGGAAGACCCGTACTAGCAAGAGTCAGGAAAGAAAGAATAATGCCCAGATGCATAAGCCTCTCAACCTTTCCGAACCGGCGCACCCTGAATGCAGATTTTGGCTTTTTCTTTATAGGACCTTCGGATATTCTTCGGATTATCAGACGAATTAACCACAAAAGTGTGTGCCCGCCAAACACGACCAAAACACTCCCCAACAGAAAAATCATAAAGAAATGAATATTTTTTAATACTGAGTTCTCATCGTGAATCATGGGAGAATAATGCTGGAGATATTTAACGAAATTAATATTCACATTGTCATGGCATTGGCCGCACGTTTCGATAATATGGGCTTGACTGACTGTGGATACCTCATTATCACTGGGTAGAATTGAATGATTATCGTGACAGGAAACACAGGTAGCGAATTCTTCACCTTGGTATCCCAATTGATACATCTGGCCATGATAGGAAGTATTATATCCTTCCAATACATCCGGATTTAACTGGAATTTCATAGTCATGGATCGATCACTATGGCAGCTCCCGCATAATTCTACTACAGACTGACCTATCAAAGACTCCCCTGGTTTTTGAATTATATGCTGTCCGTGGCAGGTCATGCACCCTGGAGCTTCTTCGTGCCCTTTCTCCCTGGCAATAAAATGGGATGATCGGTGATATTCTGCATTTTGTTCAGGATGGCAATCGGCACAAGATTTTTCCAAACCGCTTTCTAAAACATGATCCGGTGCCTGAAAATGATAATCATGGCAGGATCCACAATCGGCTTTTTCTCCAGATTGCATTTTATCAATTTGGTTGCGATGAATAGCTCCATGAGCATCATTTTCACCTGTAATTAATAAAGCACGATGACAAGTCAAACAGACTTCTGTTAAATTCATTTCAAAAACCGGTGATTTGGCATCAGCCACCATTTCAGTAGAATGACCTGTATGACAAACAACGCAGGTTTCCAACCTGGGGTCATCATTCTCTGTAGGTCTATGAATAGATTTCTCGTAATCGACATGACATTGAGTACAAACCTGATCTAATTTCGCCACAGAAACGTTACTTTCAGAGTCACGGGGAGAAAGGACTTTATGCTTGGCATGACAATCCGAACAGACAGGCGCTTTCAAGTTCCCGGATAATACTTCTCGATAATGACCGCTTAAATCGTAGTTCTTTACTTCCTCTTCATGGCATTCTCTGCATGATTCGGTTAACTGTATTTTCCATTGCCCGGGTGTGAATGAGATTTTTTCTTGTTTATTATGAGGTGAATGACAGGATACACAGGTGACATCAGACGTTTCCGATTCCGGATCCCAGTGGGCAGAGTGAAAAAAATCATCCAGGATATCCTGGTGACATACTCCGCATACCTGTCGGGGTTGACCCTGCCAGGTGATCTGATGTTTCCCATGACAATCAGCACAGGTGGGGATGGAGGTGTAACCCTTATCCACCAAGAGGTGAAAAAAACCATCCACATATTCCGCTTGAGCATCTTCATGGCATGATCCACAGTCCGGAAGGGCAAGTCTCGGAGCATGGGGGAAATCTTCAATTCCCTCCATATCTGTGTGGCAGTCAATACAATCAAAACCTTCGTGAGGAGTCCCAACAAGATCATCCTCTGTGACGGTTAATGAAAGCGGAATGCCATAGCGAACCACCTGCATATCTTCGTCTTCATGACAGTCTATGCAGGTTTCATTATCCTGAGTATAAATTAAAAGAGGAAATAATATAAACAGCAGCTGCCATTTGATGAACCGTGACATGTATTTCCCCGTCAGCTAGACTATTTCATATCATCCGGATATGGATGAGCTATCTCTTGAAGTCTTTCTTCGTAATTGAATGGCTGAAAGCTGGGACTGGCCTCATTATGACACTGCTTGCACGTTCCTTCATCAATCATCCACATTCCCACAGAAGCGGGGTCAGTTTCACCTTTATATACGGCATCCATCACTTTTTTCTTTTTATACATTGAACCAGGACCATGACATGCTTCACAACCAACTGCTTGTAATCCAGTCATCCGTTTTACTTTTTTAGTTGGTTTTCCCTTATCAGTTTTTTCTTCCCAAAATGCTGCATCTTTTACTTCATATCCACCTATTCCGTATCCAGTGGTATGGCATTTTAAACATTGTGGAGCTTCCCATGGGGATTTTGTCAAACCTGCCTCTTTAGCAATTTTGATTGACTCTTCAGACTTCAATGTTTCATATGCACTAGCATGAGGACTCGTTTCCCACACTTTATATTGTGCACCCTTTTTATCGCTTTTATGACAGCTTTTACATTTAGCAGTTCCAATATAGTCGAAAGTCTGAGCGCTAATGAAACTGACTATTGACAGTATCATAATCAATGTGGTCTTCATATTACCTCCCTAATTCAAGTTAATTTGACCGTTAACATGTTTTGCTTTATCAATAATATTTCCGTTTGAATCTATCATGCTGCCATGACACGAATAACATTCGATCTGAGTATAACTCCCAAGATGACCATTCGGTGGCAAATCATGGCAAGATGTACAATTCAATTCTTCTGTACCTGTCCAAATAACTAATGAATCATTCCCGGTGATAAACTCTTCTGTGTATGCCCACGAAGAGGAACTTTCAGATTTTGCAAATGAAAAGGATCCATGGCAATAGACATTCTCGCAGGATGCCTGTGATCGGGTCCATGTTAGTGAAAGAGTGCTACTATCGGTAGCAACTACTCCGAATTCAACTTCGGCTATATTGTCTGCACCCAAGTGACCCTCGTCCAAGAAATAGCCCGGAACCTTATGGCATTCTTCGCATCTCACATCGGCTATCTCTGACTCCATATGCGCTCGATGGGCACCGATAGAAATCAGCGTAGAATCGGTATTATTAAAAATATCTTTCGGTGGGTATGCAAAGCTCGTTGCCCGATCACCGTGACAATTAGTGCACGAGCCTACACCGGACGTATGACAATTGCTGCAACTAAAGTCAACGACACCTCCGGTGAAATCATCGCCGTGACATTTCTGACAATAAGAAAAATCCCACCCATTCTCCCAAAAGATGCCGCCATGGTAATCAGCCGAGTCGGAAGAAATCCAAGCTTTGAAGTTGGGATGACCGCTGGGACCACCATCGTGGCATTGATAACAGGAAACACCGCTGCTTCCTCCAAAATAATCATTCGGTTTATTATTATCACCGTGGCAAGATTTACAACCCAGAATTCCGCTTTCAGCAATCTTATCCACATGTGAATATTCTGATCCGGGAATAGGCCAATCGTCCGGATGCATTTTTGGTGATTCAACCGGATCACTACAGTTAGTAAATAATATCAAAGTCGGAATTAGAATGATTTGAACGGATAGCTTCATTTTGTTTCTCCATGGCATCGGAGACACGTTGGATCGCCGGATGAATCATGGCATACCTGGCATACATCAGCCGCATCCAATGCAGATACTCCATGTTCACCACCCTTATGTAGAAATACTCCTGCCCAATTAGGAAAACTATGATTTAAAGGCATCACATTCTGTTCTCTATGGCATGAAGCACAGTCATCTTCTTTGCTGTGACACGTGGAGCATTCAAGAACACCGGAAGACGCCTCGAAACCATGAATTGATAAATAATTACTATTATGGGCATTCAAGGTAAATTGTTGATATTGATGGCAATTATCACAAAAATCGTTGTCATGGCAAAACGAACAATTGTCTTCCGTAAAATCATTCAATACTAAACCATGAACATTTTTCCATGAAGCTATATGACTTTTTGGTTTCTGATAATCATGGCAAGACTGACAATCTTTTTCTTTCCACATAAAACCGGGAGATGTCCCATCGTTACTTTCCTGACCGCTATGACAAGATAGGCAATCATCATAAGTTTCCAGATGGAGTTTATGCGCGAAAACAGGACCATTCTGTTTTGCTAATGGCGGATACGAAAGTGGATCATCAGGGTTTGTATGACATAATTCGCAATCATCATCGGCTTCATCGCCATCATGGCACGACAAACAAAAATCTTGCTCTGGTAATAAGCGCTCTTTAATAGAAATTGATTGATCTACATTAATGTGACAATCACTGCATTCTAATTCCATATCTTCGATATGAAAATCATGTGGGAAAATTATTTGGTCAGTCTCTTGAGAAAAAACAAACGACAGAAATACTAATAGAATTGTACTATATCTTAACATACACTACAGCTCCAGCCCGACCATCTTTTTTATAATAAGCGTTAACGGTATATCTACCGAAAAATTTTATATTTAATTTTTCCTTAAGATTCCAATCAAACCAGCTATACACGCTGGAAGCATTGATCGGTTCTATAATGTTATTATAATCGAACATGTTTAATGACACATTACTTCCAAATCTCATTGATTTTCCAAGTTGCTGTGTCATTCCGACTGTTCCGCCAAATACTTTATCGTTATCTCTTAATCCGGTAATGAAAGAAAAGTAATAACGATTAATGTAAAATTGTGAATTGTAAAAGATTGTACTGTATGAGCCTTCTCTTATGTTCAACTTATGCAACCACTGCATTTGCGGATTTATATTCCACGACCATCCGGCACTGAAGGTCATTGGAATTTCCAGTTTAGTAACCCAAGGCCAAGGATTTATATTGCTTAATCGGAATTGATGAATGCCAATATTCACACGATGATTATTGAAATTTTTATTAACAGAAAATCGTGCGTAATTCAATTCACCTTTGTTTAAATCAATTACAAACGTCTCATGAATATTTAGTCCTTGAATTCTCCAATTTGAAGTAATGCCAAAATTTGGGCGAATTTTATCGTTTTCACCCTCTCCCCAATAGGATACATTGATGAATTGATTTCTTTTACGAATACTCCATGATGTATGAAAAAGTGTTTTATTGATATATAAATCTTCAGAAAAAAAGTCTGATTGGACATATGCGGTATCACTGAAATCAATAACTGATTTAAATCCGCCAATAAGTTCAAATTTGCCAAATCTCTTTGTGGCTATATCTGCCTTCACTCCATCCACTCGCACATTCGACAAGGACGACCAATAATTAAACCGACCTAATGTAATTGAGTGAGGATCAATATCCCATTTGATGTTGAATTCATATACTCTAAATGGATTGATATATCGACTTGTTTCAGAACCAAAATCCGTTCGGGTATTCAAAGTGAAAAATCCAAATGTTTGGCGGTAATTCAATAATGACCTCCAATAGGTGGAGTTTTGATCAAACGTTCCGATTTGAGGAGATAGCACAGAGGTTGTGACCTCTAAATTGGATTGAGAAATTACAGTTCGTGGTATGATTGCAAGGAGGATAGCCAGGAACAAGATGAAGAAACTTCTCATTTGTTTTCCAATTTATTTGAGGTCACAACCTAAATTTCTGATTTATCTTTATTTCAGACAACTCGATAGCAGTTTATCATTCACAATCATTATCGAATTTGTGCTGGATTCGCCTTTAAACAAAGAATCAATAAATCTATTCAAGTGAAATTTCTGACTATTCATCTTCCTACTTGAGCAGAATTAGAAGTTGAATGATGAAAATTAATACGGTCAATTAAATCTAATACGAAATAAAAATAAGAGGAGAAAATTGGAGTCATTATTTTTTCAAAGAAATATTCAATTCTGTTTTTAAATTATCAATTTTAGGAGCCATACGATACACTGGACATGTATAACAATCTGTTTTATTTAATCCACAAGGTTTTTCATCCAATTGCCAGCAAACCTTATCACTTTGTACATAAGCTGGACAGTCAGCATGTTTATCAGATTTACACTTATTAATCTCCCAACATGGAAGCAATGCAATTAAATGACGAATTCCAGAAATATTCAGTCGTTTGTTTTTTATTTGATGACGAATACAGGCGATCCAATCAATGTCATCCTGTGAATACATTCTTCTACATGTTTTTGTGCGATATGCTATTAACAGCCCTTCCCTTTCGTATAAGCGCAAAGTTTCAGGTGAAATATTGATAATTTTTGAAGCAACACCAATTGTAAAAACCGGATCCCTACTATTACTTATAATATGTGTGTACTCCATTACAACAATTCTGTATTTACAGCTACAGGAAATTTACCTTATTTTAAACAAGAATAAAAGACAAACTAATCCTATATTATAATATATTCAATATACTGCTATAATCCTGCATCAATTTTTGTCTATTGATTCATTAACCAGGAGAATACTTTAAACCTGATCAATTAATGAGTTATGAATAAATCATGGAAAAAATTGGATGAAATCGAATTAAAAACTCATGGGAGTCAAGATAAACTTCAAACTTTATTGTTTTTCTTCTCAATTCAGTACTCTGAATACAATTAATTAAGGTGATTATACATTTTTCGGAATATTTACTATTAATATAATATTGTTACGCATTAGACGCTGAATTGTCTTGATATAATGATTTGTTTACAATGTGCCTGTGGTCTAAAATAGACTTGATTGGCATCTAACGGGATGGACAGGAAAGATAATAAACTTGCCCATCGCCCACATGGGACTTCGTAGGGCAGGCTGCTGATGAAATACCGATTATTTAATAACTATCGCTTTCTATTTGTGAGTATAAGGTGTTTACAGTTTCCCTCATGCAAACTGGAAAAATACGGGCTTCATAACGGAAGACCGAATACTGATTTTAGCGGGAACGCCTGCGAATCGAACACAGCTCCCCGTTTATGGCGGGGACAACGGTTTTGAAGACCGCTTTCCTCATTGATAATAAGAAACTTACAGGGATTGATGCCTTATATGTGCCATGAATTTAATCTATTCATCATTTATCAAATATTCTTTAACCTCGTTTGTGAGCCATTTTCATGTAAAAACATTACGAAAACTCTAACCAATTTTTGTAACAAATTTGAGAATTTTACAATTCTTGTAACTACCTATCATTGAATCAGTTTCAGGCTTTTGAAACAATTCTATTATTCCGATTATGTTGTTTTTCGTATCTCTGTGCGTGGTGGTGTAAAAATAAACAGGTTAAGTTGTATGCATCGGATTTAGTTTCTTGGAAAGGACAGGTTACAAAATTCGATTTTTTTACCGTAATGTTTCAAGTTTTCAGATATTTATCCGTATAATACAGGGCTGTTCCCAAGAAACCAAAAGTCACCACTTGAAGAATTACAGATGTAGAAACCAAGTCACTTTCAATTAACCCAAACCAGATAATTGTAAATTTTAACCCATAATAGACAGTATGCCCTGCGATTTGTGATATTAAATAGGACAGCATCGGATTCATGTTGAGTATCTTATTCAATGAAAAAAATATCATCCCATATATCGACAATTCTATGAATACAATCACACTTTTTATTAACAACGGATGGCCGGTTAGTAGATTGCTCGTAAAAGGTAGTGCAAATGCAAGAATAACAATCGTACCAAAAGAAGGTTTCCTTAATAATACAGTAAAATAGACTACCCAATGCATTGGATTCAATTTGTAAAGTGGGAATCCAATACTATGGGAGCCGGATGTTATACCAACCATACCCACAGCAATCACTATCATAAGCAGATACTCAGTTGCATGATGATATATAAAGGAATACAAATTTAATTTGTTTATACTGCTTTGATTCTGATTTTTTACAGCCATTAAAACTCCTGACAAAATTGTTGGAAATCAACCAATTCCAATTTTATAGCACGGTACATACGGCGTTGTTCAGCATTATTGTATCCCCACCCTGCTAACAAACAAACCACACCTATGGCAGATACCTTCCGAACAGTATCGGGGTGATCATCAACAAAAACCACCTGTCCGGGTGATAGTTGATTTTCCTGCAGCAATCTTTTGATAATGTCGGTCTTGGAAAGTCTTCGGCCAGCCTGGTGAATTTGTTTCGTCGCGAGTCTGATACCGTTGTAATCCAGTATACTAGAAATGTATTGTGACTTTTTTGTTGATACTATCTGTAACAATAGTCCTGGTTTTAGCGATTGCAGAAAATCGATCATTCCATTATACAGGGGGTTTAGTGCGATCCAGTTCTCGTAATCACTGATTATTAGCGCTTCTCTTTCAGCATAAAAAAGCTGATAATACAACTCCTTACGATCCAGGTGGGTATCGTGAAATTTATCGAACTCCACTTGATCAGCGATCGTGATACCCTCATCCAAAGCCTGGAGCAGATAAAGGTAATCCTCGCCCGAACGGATATACGGTCGCAACAAACGAAATTTACTCAGCGTATCGGTAGATATTTCCTGTGGTGATTTTACCCTGGTGCCGGATCCTTGAAAAGTATGGTAACCGTTGTAGGCCACTAATGCACATTCCAAAATGCTATCAGCGATGACACCATCGAAGTCCAGTGCCAGCAGCTGAATTGACCGCGCTTCCTGCATTACACTCAATGACTACTAAAGTTACCGCTGAACCCGAGCCGACCCACCTTTGGCAAAGGCTTCCACTTCCGGCAATTTGGCCATGGTAACATCACCAGGGAAGGTTGTAAGTAAAGCACCATGCGCCCAGCCCAGCCGAACTGCTTCTTCCGGTTCCTTATCACTCAACATTCCATAGATCAGCCCGGCGGCAAAACCATCCCCGCCGCCGATCCGGTCCAGGACATTCAAATCACAGGTGGGACTAATGTAACGGCCACCATCATACCAAAGCACCGCACCCCATTGGTGACGGTTGGCTGACTGCACCTCCCGCAGTGTGGTGCCAACCATCTTGATATTCGGGAACGCTTTATTGACATCACCGATCATCTCGAAGAATACCTCTGTGCCAAGCTTGGACTTTTTTTCCACCTCCGGACCCTTGATCCCCAGACCCATTTGCAGGTCTTCCTCGTTTCCAATTAGCACATCCACATTTTCGACAATGCGTTTGAAGGTGGCTTGCGCCTGTGTAAGTCCGCCCATGGATTCCCACAGTTTTCCACGGTAATTCAGGTCGAAGGATGTTACCGCACCATTTCTTTTTGCCGCCTGCATTGCTTCGATAATTAATTCTGATGTAGTCGCGGAGAGAGCTGCATAGATGCCACCCGAGTGAAACCAGCGTACGCCGTCAGCGAATATTGCTTCCCAGTCGAAATCACCTGGTTTTAGTAGGGCGCCCGCTTCATTTGCACGGTTATAGAAAACGACCGGTGGACGGACCCCATAACCCAGATCACTGTATACAGTGGCTATATTCGGTCCGCGGGCGCCATCGTGTTCGAACCATTTATAAAATGGCTTCACACCCATCCCCTTAACCCGGGTCTGCACCAGCTCACCAATTCCATAATCAACCATGGCGGTGGCAATTCCTGTTTTCAGTCCGAAACAGTCAGCCAGGTTCGCGGCGACATTGTACTCTCCACCAGATACGTGAATATTCACAGAACGTGCTTTACGGAAAGGGATGCGCCCAGGGTCGAGCCGGTGGACCAAGGCTCCTAATGAGAGAAAATCAAGCTGGCAATCATCCTGGCGTATCTTTAATCTGGTCATAATTTTTCCTTCCAATTCGTTAAAAATATTTATTGATTCAATCCTGCTCTGTTCGAACCCGATAAAGCATTTCACCGGCCTTGGGTACATACAGAATCCCTTGGTCTTCCCTATCCCGGAAGTCTTCAATTTTAATCGTTGCCGGATCACGATAGCCTAAATTTATTTTAGCGCATATTTCTTCGGAAATACCCGTAGCCAAAACCACATTAATCCGGGGTTTTTCAATCCCGTCCTTAAAAGTACCGATCCCCTTCACATGGGTGGAATGAGCCTTAACTCCTCCGGGTATCTGCCGAAAGCGCTCCTCCTGCCTGGTAAAATAATCCCGTACATGATAGCCGATTTCTTCAATAATCCGACCGTGGGAAACTGAAACTTCGGTAATGTGCGGCGCATAGATTATTAATTCACCTCCAGCCGCCACCACTTGTTCCAGTTTGTACATGCACTTCCCCCCGGTCCAGAGATCATCGTACATCTCCGGCGCGCAGGATAACACGGTTTGGTATTGGCGATCTTTATAAATGATATGAACTTTATCCGATAATTCCGCTGCAGCCTGCCAGGCCTCTTCCGGCCGGCCCATATATATTCCCACTAGATCCGCGCCTTTCACCACCAGACTGATGCAATAGCGCTCCACCGGTACCATTGTAGCAGCCATATCCACCACCTGCCTTACCGGAGTACTTTTTTGACCGATAATCCCCGGGTTGGTAATCAAAGCTCCCAGCCAGTGAAACATATTGATAATCTCCTCACCGGAGATTCCGGGAAACAGATATTTATTACCACCGGAGAAACCTACCACTTCATGGGGAAAAGTCGGACCGATAATCATTAGCAGATCGTAGTCGAATATCCGCTTATTAATGGTAATATCGACGTCGTCCGTCATCAATCCACCGGATAAATCAGCTACATATTTACCAGTGATTGTACCGATACATCTTAATTGATCCGGCTTTTTCCATTGATGATTATAAAAACGGGTTTGGGGATAAATACTGTGATGTTCGCCGGCAGTGATACCAACGCGCTCATAAATAGTTTTCTTACTCAGCGGCTGATGCGTGCCTAGGGCAATCATGAAATCCAAGGCAGCCACTTTGTCGGATAATAACTGGTAAACAACCCGAAACAGAACATCGATCGGCGCTGTTCTGGTATTATCCGGAATTATACATAATACCCGCTTGCCATCCAGCGCTTTATGCTCAAATGCTCTGGCACACAATGCCTTAACATCGGGTTCGGTTAATATAGTTCCAGGACTACCTTGACCAATTAACATATCAGAAACTTAGCACTAACAAAGATCCGTAAATCATACCGTATAGGTTGTAGAAACGGTGTCACCGCCTCTACCGGTCCAATTGGTATGAAAAAATTCACCACGCGGTTTATCTACCCGCTCATAAGTATGAGCGCCAAAATAATCACGCTGGGCTTGAATCAAGTTGGCTGGAACCCGTGCGCTGCGGTAGCCGTCATAATAAGCCAGGGCGCTGGTAAAAGCCGGTACGGGAATTCCATTTTGTATGACCGTGGCAATTACTGAGCGCCAGCCATTCTGATTTATTTCAATCGCCTTCTTGAAATAATCATCTAACAACAGGTTCGATAAATCGGGTTGTTTGTCAAAAGCCTCCTTTATATTATCGAGGAATTGGGCGCGGATTATACAACCGGCGCGCCATAGCAAGGCAATATTGCCATAATTCAAATCCCATCTATATTCTCTGGCGGCAGCCCGTAAAAGCTGATAACCCTGGGCATAGGAACAAATTTTGGAAGCATACAGAGCCTGGCGCAGCATTATAATGAAACCCGCTTTTTCACCGGAAAACACTGGCTCCGGACCCACCAGTATTTTTGAAGCTTGCACACGCTCATCTTTGACAGCGCTTATGGCACGGGCGAATACCGCTTCAGCAATCGTCTGCGCCGGCACCCCCAGATTCAAGGCTGCCAAACTGGTCCAGCGACCGGTTCCTTTCTGTCCTGCGGTATCCAAAATAACCTCGACAATGGGCTCACCGGTTTCGTCATCGATTTTACCGAGAATGTCACGAGTGATTTCAATCAGGTAGCTGTTCAATTCGCCCTGGTTCCAGTCATCAAAAACACCTTGGATTTCCTGGGTAGTCATGCCCAGTAATTTGCTCATGATGTCGTAGGTCTCACAGATCATTTGCATATCGCTATACTCGATACCGTTATGGACCATCTTGACAAAATGCCCGGCGCCATTATCACCGACCCAATCGCAACAGGGTGACCCATCGGCAACCTTGGCGGAAATGGCCTGGAAGATAGACTTTATATGAGGCCAGGCAGCCAGCGAACCACCGGGCATAATCGCCGGACCTCGCAGAGCGCCTTCCTCTCCGCCGGACACGCCGGTGCCAATGTACAAAAAACCTTTATCTTCAACGTATTTTGTCCGGCGAATCGTATCGGGGAAATGACTGTTGCCGCCATCAATGATAATATCACCACTTTCCAAATGGGGAATCAACAGGTCAATAAAATCGTCCACCGGTTGGCCGGCTTTTACTAGCAGCATGATTTTGCGCGGACGTTCCAGGCTTTGTACCAGTTCCTCAATACTAAAACAGCCGCGGATGTTTTTTCCTTGGGCTCGTCCCGAAATAAAGGCTTCAACTTTGGAGGTGGTACGATTAAAAACAGAAACCGAAAAACCTTTGCTTTCCATATTCAGCACCAGGTTTTCCCCCATGACAGCCAGACCAATCAAACCAATATTCATTTTATCCATAACATTACCTAATTATGTTTATTTTAATATATTACTGATGTTATACCCCGCTAAATGCAGAGAACCCTCCATCGATCGGTAACACTACCCCGGTCACAAATTCCGCTGCTGGCGACAGCAACCATAGGACTGCACCAATTAAGTCTTCCGGTTTACCAAAGCGATTCATTGGCGTGTGAGCCAGAATCGTCTTGCCCCGGGGTGTCAATTCGCCGGTCTCCTTATCCGTCAACAGGAAACGGTTTTGTTCGGTGAGGAAAAATCCCGGTGCAATTGCATTCACCCGAATATTCGCAGAATACTCCTGCGCCATATGCACTGCCAGCCACTGGGTGAAGTTACTTACAGCAGCTTTCGCGGCTGAATAAGCCGGTATTTTGGTCAGCGGACGGAAGGCATTCATCGAGGATATATTAAGAATACTTCCGGATTTTTGAACAGCCATCTGTTTGCCGATGACCTGACATGGTAAAATTGTTCCTAACAAATTAAGGTCGGTAACAAAGCGTAGTGCTTCGGCAGGGAGATCAAAAAATGCGTTTTCCGGTCCGGTGGTTGCTTTGGGATTATTGCCACCGGCGCCATTTATAAGAAAATCAATCTCTCCAAAAGCAGTGATAATGGAATCGATGGCATCGGTAATTGAGCCTGAATCCAGAATATCGGTTTGAATCGCCATGGCAGACCCCCGACCATCAGCCATTGATTTAACAACATTTTGACCTTGGTCGGCATCCAGATCGAGAATGGCAATATTGGCGCCACATTGGTATAGAGAGCGCGCAAATTCGGCGCCCAGCACTCCGGCGCCACCGGTTATAACTACTGTTTTACCGGTATAATCAAAACTATTCAGCAAAAATTTATTCGTCACGGATTCTCCTGTTTTTTAGCATTAATCTACTTCGGATAATAGTAACCGGATGTGTTTACCCAAATGCTGTTGCAGCACTTCAAGATACAATTGATCATACTTGGTTAAATTTTCCAAAATCAATTCTTTAAAATTAGCACCGGCGCGGGTACTGCCACCCCTTAAAACCGACCCGAATGTAACGTGTAATATCTGTCTTCCGGCTTCGTTTTCCAGATACTGGTTTTCCAGATCACTATCCTCCAATTGCTCTGGTACCGCAGTTAGTTCAGCTGATACATGATAGGTTCGTTTATCCATTTCAAAACGGCCACGGCAAAATTCAATTATTTCACGAAAAAGCGCTTTATCAGTTCTGCAAATCACCCGCAATGCTTCAAGATAGCTGGTTCCGGCTGTTTTTACGTGCAATAATTCACCGCTTAAACGACCTATTATCGGATAAATACTGAATTTATCCGAACCACTATGGATACTTAGTTTATACGGGCCACAATAATTAGCGATGGCTATATGCTGCCTGTATTGTTTTTCAAACTCGAAAATAGCACCTTTATAATCGATTCCTTTTTCAAAGTCACCAACAAAGCGAGGAGCCAGACTTACCACCTTCACCCCCATCCGCTTCAATTCAAGACCTACAAATAAATGCTCCGGAGGCGAAGTAGGTGTTTCGGTCTCATCGATCGACATCTCAACTTCAAACTGATCAGGACCGCAAGCTTCCGTTATCCATTGATACATGGCCTTCGTGTGGGCTAAAGCAACGTCATACTTTATTATTGCTCTAAGCAATTGGTTCAGGTTATCGAAGGAAATAGTAAATCCATTCTCCATTTCAAATGATTGCCCTCTATAACGGTTAACGAGATCAGAATCGGTTAATTTATTATCGGCAACTAACTGTTGGTAAGTATCAGACAGAGTTTCTTCCGGCATACTATCGGCATTATTATTCACGTGAGCGGACGGATCGATAGTAAAAAAAGTGAATCCCGCTTGCGCCATCCGCAGTACATCTTCGCGGGTTTGCAGATGATCGGCATCGGCGCCCCAGGGTTTGGTCCAATTACCTCTTTCCACAGCCAATACTGCCGCCTTCATTACCTCCTCCGGCTGCCTAGTGGTGCGGTGCAGCTCACGAATGGATTGCTGCGCAAAAATTGGTAGATAGGGTGTCCCAGTCACGGCTGCTATATGTCCCGGGGTTGCCAATCCTAGTCGATCTCCAAATCCAAAGGAGCGCTTCAGACCCAGAACAGAGGGCTTTTTATTATCAATCACCGGTGTAATTCCCGCATATCAATTTAACTGTTCCATTAATTGGGTTAACAATCATGTTAATAAGAATAGTTTTTCCTGCATTTTGATAATGAATCTGACCGCCTAAATAAAATTTTGCATATAGGTGATCGTTCGCTCTGCAGCCGTATCAGGATCGGGTAATGGTAGAATTTCAGCCGAAACGAATCCCTGGTAATTGACCTGCTTTAGAGTATCAATAATCTGTGGAAAGTCCAGATGACCTGCGCCGGGATACCAACGGTTGGAATCGGCAATATGAAAATGGTATAGTCGCTCCTTGGCTAACCTGATGCTTTCATAGATGGAAGGTTCCTCAATATTCATATGAAACGTATCCAGGAGCAAACCAACATTTGGATACTCTACTTTTTCCATTAATTCCATGCCTTCCTTAACGGTGCAAACCAGATCGCATTCATAGCGATTGATCGGTTCAATAATCAGTTTTACATGCTCATTTTCCCGGGCGCACTCCCGCAATGCTTCTACCAGCCAGATATCAGTCTGATGTGTCGATACATCTTTATCTCTAAAACCGCGAATCAGGCCGATAATGACCATTGCCCCTAACACTTCAGCCAGATGCATTTGAGCTTTAATCCGATCAATTGCCTGGTGTCTAATCGTCTGATCAGGGTGAACAAATGACAACCCCTCTTCACCAAAAGCTTGACCGGTCCCAATAGCGGGCACCGTTAATTCCAACTCAGTAAGCAACGATTTAATTTCAGCTCGGTTAACCAATTTAGGATCACGAATGGCTAATTCAATTCCGTCAAATCCCAACTTGTTTATCTTTGCAGCATTTTCTGCTAACTGCCCCTTATAGGCCAATGCAGAAAATTTAGCCGACTGAGTCGATAAAACAATGCCCAGCTTCATTTTTTTTATAATCCCATTTTGGGGATAGCGTAAATCGGTCGCCAGCCTTCTGTGAACGGTTCTTTCAAATAAGGTTCCATTTCGTCGGCTGTGCGCATGGTGGTTTCTTCGATCGGAGGTAATTTTCCTGGAGGGAATGCTTCGCGTATATCATCATGAACCAATGTAAGGTAGGACAGAATCGCGGCAATTGTTCGTTTGGCCTTAGAGGCTTTGGCAAGCGTGGGTTTACCAACTACGCCTTCAGGAATTGATCCCATCTCAATCGGGAAATGACCTTGACCTTCGGACCATTTGCTCGGCCTGGCAAAAGGATCGACAGCCTTATCAAAATGTCCGGTAGGGAGATACCCTTTGACCTCGGTCTCTTCAGCCAGAGACATTTCAACATACTCCGGTGCCAACAACAGCATGACCGATGTTTCCGCCTCGTCCGCATGGACAAAATCCATGTCCCAATCACCACCACGCTCTTTGGTACGGAAAAATTCGCGCACGGCACGATGCCAGTCAATGATCCGGAATAAACCAGGCAGGTTCCAGGTTTTCTGCAATTCCTGAATGGCTGCTTCTAACAACCACTGATGACCGTGATTATTAATCATGATAATTTTGCGGAAACCATCATTCCACAGTCCGACCATGACATCAATCAAGACCCGTTTCAACACTTCGTCTTCCAGGTGAATCGTACCGGGCATCCCGATGTGATGATGAGGATGACCGCCATAATTTAAAGGTGTCCAAACTAAGTTTACCGGGGCACCTTTTTTCGCCGTATAACGGCGCACACCTTCCAGAATCTGGGTCACCATAAAGGTATCCAGGGCTGTTACTGTATGACGTCCATGAAGCTCCGTGCAGCCAATCGGGATAAAAACAATATCGTTTTTACGACGATTTTCCACTACTCGCTGGCGAATTGTATTCTGAACATATACCCCCGGTTTACCCAATCCGGAAGGGGTGGGAATACCATAATCCTCTAAAATCCGATCGATCTCCGTTTCCGAAGCGTCCCAGATTTTCTTTTTCATCCGACCGACGGCTGTATCTTCAAAGCGCAGATCCGGTCGGTCCGTTTCAATCCAATTAGTCATTTTATTCTCCATTTTCTTTTAAAATTATTCAAAATCGGTGATTGTAATTTTCACTTCATTCCGATCAGTCTGCAGCGTAACCAGATTTTCATCGACTTCATCCAATTTGATCCGCTTAGTGATTAACGGTGATACATCCATACCAGTTGCCATACAATTGATGACATTCGGAAAAGTCCCGTGGCCGGAATGGCCTTGCGAGCCAACAACACTGGCGCGTCGTACCTGCAGTACTTCGCCATTCAGCGGAATCCGGTCATCCGCGCGGGCGACTACAACGACGGTGGTATTGAGCGCCTTACCGTCCCAAATGATTTTCTCAACATCGGGCCAGACTATACCCGGTAAACCGGTAGCCTCCAATATGATCCCGGCACCATAACCGTTTGTTATGTCAAGAACGGCCTCCGCCGCATTTACCTCTAGGGGGTTGATAGCATGGGTCGCCCCCATCGATAAAGCCATTTCCCGTCGCGAAGCCGATGGCTCAGACAGGATAACCGCAGCGGCACCTTGTCTTTTTAATATGGCACAAGCTGCGGCACCAATCGGTCCTCCGCCTAGAATTACGACATTTTCTCCGGGTCGTATGCCGCCACCCCGCTCGATGACAGCATTATATGCCACCGATGTTGGTTCGACCAAGCTGCCCAGTTCAAACATCTTTTGCTTGCCGTAAAGTTCTTCCAGATGATCGATGTTCCATAGATAGCGCGCATCGACCTTGATATATTTGGTATAAGCACCATCGATGGAAAAACCCAGTTCTTCCAGGCGCTCGCAGTGGTTCGGATAGCCATCGGCGCAGGGTTTACAGGAAGAGCACCAGATCATTTCCTCGGCACAAACCGCTTCCCCTGCTTGAAACTGTTTTCCGGTTCCTTTGTTGATTGCCTCTTTGCCGGCTTCTACTATTATGCCCGAGAACTCATGGCCCAAGGTGGCCGGAAAAGCAGTCAGACCAGGATAGAAAATGTATCCGGCGTCATCGCTTTGCAGCATGTGTACATCACTGCCACAAATTCCGCAGGCTTTAATTTCAATCAATACTTCCATCAGACCTGGCACCGGCACATCTTTTTCCACTATTTCAATTCGTGGATTACGCCAGACTTTACTTCCCAAATAGGTCAGTTTTCCATCTATATCCTTGGAACCCAATTTAAAATCAGATTTAGGATCCCATTTGGCATTTAACACTACAGCTCTCATAGCAACTCCTTTACTTTTTTAATTACTTGTATTTAAACAGATTTAACTGATGAACGTTCTACTAAGTATGTTTCTAACACAATCTTTTGTGTGCTATTTACTTCACCACGTATACGCATCATGATTAGTTTTAAACTTTCCTGGCCCATTTCATAGATCGGTTGATGGATGGTAGTCAGTGATATTAAAGGAAAGTCCAAATCATCATACCCGACAATTGAAATATCATCCGGTATTGAAATACCCATTTTCTCGGCTTGTGAATAAAATAACAAGGCGATACTATCATGGCCCGCAAAAACAGCCGTTACCTTGTTTTCTGGTTTTAATAAAGTCCGGACAAATTTTAAATAACGTCCTTCATTAAAGGGACCAGAGTGAGTTAATATCAGTTTTTCATCAATTGGGATTCCATGATCCCGCAGAGCTTTTTTATACCCTTCTAAACGATCACGTTCAGTATTAATCAAGGTGCTGAGCGTGATTCCAATTCGCTTATGCCCACGCTTGATCAGGTATTCGGTTAAATCGTAGGCACCTTTAATATTATCAGAGGTTACACAATCTATATCCACGGTCGGTAAAGATCTATCAACCAATACGACCGGAATTTTATTACGTTGAAATTTGTCAATTATGCTTTGATTCTGTCCATCGGATACAGCGGTAGGTACAAAAATTACTCCGCTTACTGAATTCTCTATCATCCGATCAGCATGGAAATCAGCTTTCAAATACAAATCGTCGGTATCACATAATATTAAGCTATGATTATTTTTAGCTGCTTCATCCTGGACACCCCGGGCCAGAACCGGAGCATAGCCGCGTCTGATATCCGGGATTAATAACCCGATTATGGTTTGAGTGCTTGGGGCTGCAACCTTTTCCAATACAAATGTTCCTAATCTTCGTTTGCGAACCAGATAACCCATGTTAACCAGATTCTGAATTGCCTGTCGAATTGTTGCCCGAGCCAATCCGACTACTTGACCCAGTTCTTCTTCCGTAGGAATACGATCACCAGGTTTAAATACACCCTGTTCGATCTGTTCATGTAACCAGGTTTGTAACTGAAAGTATTGCGGAATCGGGCTATCTCGATCAATAATCATGTTCAAACTCGGATTTATTTCTCTTCTTTTCCTGGTTTAATATCCATTTGTCTATACAATTATACGAATAATATTTTTCACTGTCACGCAATATTTTAACAATTTTTTTTTCCGGGACATTATCCTGAAATTTGAAAAGTAATTCAACGCTGGGGAGCACAACCTTTGTGTTCTGGCGATACCACCTGTCATTTACATAATTTTTACAATTCTCTGATACATGAAAGTACTCCTCAAGTATTATTGTTGAATTATTCGGCTTTATTATTTCGGAAATCAATGAGTGGCGGCACAGCCAATTGGGGCGAGCTATCATCAATCCAAAATGCTAACATCTGTATGCCAGTAAAATTAACCGCGTTTAACAATTGATCGTTAACACGAATTTTAGCATCCTCCCGTAAACTATTTAACCAAGCTGTTAATACCTTCTGACGTTCGTCTGGGTCTACATTTGCTATAAAGGTCGAAACACCCTTCCTGTATAACAAATACCTTTTCCATAAACCGTAATCTTTTTGGGCGGTAAGACTTTCATTCAAGCCCAATTCCAAAGCCTTTCTGTACAGATATTCGTCCCGAACGGCATTTTTTAATAACCGTACAAGATTTTTAATTAACCTTAGTTCATCACTTTCTTGAAGAGGAAAATTATATTGGTATAGTATCTTTAGTACATCCCGTATTGACCATATAAAATCAGGCGTAACAATGACAGGCAGATCCAAACGATCCAACTCTGGATTAAGGCTTAAACTGGTAGCCGGGGACAAAGAAATGAGTAATTCATTTATTGTTCCCCCTTTCACATAGGGTTGAAGAACACTGATCAGTTCCCTGAACCCTTCCGCTTTTGTTGTGACATGCCTTCCAGCCATTAAATTTATTACATATTCATTAGCACGAATCGTTTCCATCCGGGCTTTTAAAACAGTTGCGACCGTCTGCTGCTTTAGAGGGATTTGATCCCGCGACAAAAACTTATCTTGAACGCGATTTTTTACGAATAAAAGACCATACCCTTGCGTTAAATTGATAATATCCGAATATTCCCCCGGTTCAATCGAATAGGCCACCTTATCTATTAATACAGGAACCGCACCATCTCCCCAATGAAAGGAAGCACTGTCGATTCTCACCTGGGAGTTATTGCCCCACTTTTGCAGTATATCCGAAAAGGAATATTTGCTTTCAATTAACTCCTTCCATTCATTGACGATGAACTGGTTTTCAGTATATAACCCCACCACATCATTACGAAACAATGATTGAATAAACGCCTCGCGCAGTTCTACGGAGTCGGGCTTAATTAAATCTCGTACCTCATGATAAAATAACTCACGGATTAATGTCCGTTTGTTAATTAACTCCAACGCTTCATTAAATCCTGGTTCTTTATCAATTTGATTTTGTTGAGTCCAGTGACTAACTAAGTACTCATCAATCAATATATCTAATGCTTTCTGTTTGCGATTCGATTTATTCACACCCGGTAAAGGTGTCATTTCCAATCGCCGAACAAAATCATCCAATACAATATTTTGATCATTTACAGTTGCAATTATTTTGTACTCTGTTATGTTGTTTTCTTTACTACATCCATAAAAATAAAACATTGACAGGAGACCCAAAGAAAAAAATATGAATCCAAATTTTGTATGATTTCGCCTACCCATAATTATGTACAAACTTTATCATTTTATTTGGCTATGTTCTAAAGATAAACTGATTTGCATACTGTTTAAACCACCTTGTTAAACTCCGACGGAGTTTGTGTTTGCTGTGTTCAGTGCTTTTATAGACATACAATCCCTACGGGATTTCTTTTCATATTTATAGACTCCGTTAGGAGTCAAATGTCTATAACATCCAATCATAATAGATCAACAACGCCATAGGTGTTGAATATTTTTTATGTCTAATTCAGTTAGTTTATAGAACATAGCCTTTTATTTTTAATCCTATTATTATTTCGGCGCCGGATAGTCGTATAAATCGGACTTGACTATAAAAAGCGGTCCGCCAGCCGGCGGATTGAGTTAAGAACGATGGTTGCTAATTTCACAGAACTAGAGTCAAGTCTCCTCCTTTGTCGGATTCTTAACTCTAGTTCTGTGATAATTTTGTTTGTTTTCATACGACTAACACTTGCCAGTTAATATTAATCACCATCAAACTCTAAGCCTGTCTGTGATTATACCTTCGATTAAAACAATACAACGAGTAATATTCAAATCGTATTATGGATATCGGTTCTATATCAACCGTTGACGGTGGCGCCGGCCGCACCGGTTACAGGGTTCGTGGCACCCGCTCTAATAGAAGTTGTACAGACAAAAGTACGCATTCGACAATTTTGCTTTAGCGGCCCAACCCAACTTGTTGGTAAATATTTTCGATTAATTCAACATTTTTGTAGCCATCAATATGTGTTGCTAAAAGGTCCATATCGTCTTCTTGTTTTCCTAATAAACGAGAGATAAATAATAAATCTTCCTGAATAAATCCCCAGCGTTTTTCGATGGGTAAAGTAGAGAAGGTTTCCTGATTATAGGGTTGGTTTAATCCTGAACAATAGGTGACTGTTTCCATTTCATCGTTAGAGATAGCGAAATGATTTCCGTATACTTCTACGCGCTCAAAGGGATAAATCCAGGTGGTGTGCGCAGAAGAGGAAAACACGCCGTGTACGCCGTTTTTCATCTCAAAGATCATTGAAAAATCATCAACGCAAGGATATATCGTTTTTGAACCAATGGCGGTAACTTTTTTTACTTCGCCAAACAGGTAACGAACCATATCAATTAAATGAAGTGTGGACTCAAAAAGGAATCCTCCGGTTACTTCAGGATCACTGGTCCACGGCGGAGATTGTAATTCCCCGCGATTCATTTTAATATTAAAAGAAGCTGGAACTAAGTCTCCGCTGAGGATAAAATTCTTCATTTTTTTATATACCGGAGCGAATCGTCGATTAAATCCTATCTGATAAACAACGCCCGCTTCATTGACTGCTTTGACGATTTTTTCCGCATCGTCGATATTTAGTGCAAACGGTTTCTCACAAAACACATGCTTGCCGGCAGATAGAGCTTTGAGCGTTAATTCAGCATGTAACTTATTCGGCACGGTAATGTAAACAGCATCAGCATCCGAAAATACTTCTTCAATACTATTTCTGACAGTCATTCCAAAATCTTGGGCAAAAGCTTGACTACGATTTGTTTGTATGTCAAACACCGGTCCTAATGAAACTTCCGGGATGGATTTAAGATTTCCGGCGTGAGTTTTGGCAATGTTACCCGTGCCTATTATTCCGATTTTTATTTTATTCATAGTATATAATTTATCACTGATCTTCCATTCTATCTATAATCGTCTGATAATCAGTAGCTAATGGACCTTCCTTTTCCATTTTTATTGATGTTGCTGCGGCGGCAAATCGGACCGATTCAAGGGGTGATTGTGATAACCTGCAGACCAGGTAATTGGCTATACAAGTATCCCCCCTTCCCGTTCGCCCGGCAAATGATTTCGCTGTAAAGGGAGCTTCATAAATTGTCCCCTCTACATAAACCATTACACCTTCAGAATGGGTAATCACTATTTCTCTAGGGCCCCATTCAGATATTTTCTCTGCTGCTGCACCCATGTCTTTTTCACCGGTGATAACCTCAGCCTCAACATTATCTGCTTTTACTGTGTGAATTTGTTTCAATCCCTCCTCTTTGTTGGACCAATCTTTAAACACGAGTTCGCCATTTTCTCTTATGCGTAACACGCCCTGTAAATCCAATGAAACTTTTGGAAATTTTTGGGATAGATACCGGATTAACTCCAAAGATGTTTCCCCAGCCATAATTGCACCAATATGAAAAATCTTGGTCGTGATGTCCGGGATTTGTTTCAATTCAAATGGACCTGCAAATGCAATGGGTGTACAAATTCGTTCATTGAGATTGTTGTCTAAAATATATTCATTGCGTATTCCACTGGTCACATCAGCTTCTTGAGGGTACACCGATATTCCATTTTCATTAAATATTTCTAAGTATTTGAAATCCTTTTCCGCTAATCTCGTAATGACGGCAGTTCGACTATGAAAGTGAGATATTCCCAACCCGCCATAATATACTGCTCCGCCCAATGCGTCTTGCTCAACGTTTCCGTAGACCAGCTTATCTTTGGCAAAATGGCCCAATATGGCTAAATCATAATCCGCCTGTTTTATCATCATTAGACCTGTAGCGTTAATCCATCATAAGCAACAATAATATTTTCATACGGTCTAAGTTTTTTAACCAATTCTTCATGAGATAAATTATTATGCCCGATATGGGTGATAACAAATCGGGTTGAAGGATATCTTTTTGCAATATCCATTACCGTTACTACATCAATGTGGTCTGTACCCCCATCATAACCTGGCGTATGGAAAATGGCTACATCTGCATTTTTCAAAAGCCTTTTCTCGTAATCATCCAATTTATTTTCCGCCTTATCGCTAAAATGTATGATTTTTTTATCATCTTCCTGAAAAATCAAACCAAAGGTAGGTACTTTGTGGGAGACGGAAAAAGGTTTAACTCTGATGTTATTGATTTTAACGGATTCTTTTTCATGTAGAACATGAAACTCGCAGTTGTTGTATAACCTATCTGTTATTTCGAAATTGCCAAGAACAGACATATTCCCGTAAACAAGAATTTTTTCCGGCCAATATTCAAATACAGTGATACCACCGATATGATCAAAATGTTTATGGGAAAGAAATATTGCTGTCAAGTGAAAAATTTTCTCTTCATTGAGTACTTGTCCAATCGAACTAGGTGTGTCAAATAAAATTGTATCCGATTTATTCGTTATTATCACAGAGACTGTTCGGCGACGATTTTTTCCTCCTTTTTCCCTTGTTGTAGAACACCTTTGACACATACAACCGACAGAAGGAATTCCACGCCCGTCTCCCGTTCCTGTAAATTTTATCTTCATTAGTTCTTTTCTCCAATTACCTGAAAATAATGTTTAGTCCAACCAAAATTACCGCAAGAACAATGCCAAAGTAACCGACAATCCGGGAATCAACAATAATCAGTTCTCTCCATTTGATCTTTTGTCCTGGTAAGAAATACGATATTCCCGCAATAATACCATAACAAAGCACGATTACCCATCCGGTTCGGTTCAGGTAATTCATATCAGGAAAGATGAAATATTTAAATGCAAGCGAAACAACGGCACTTCCTACAAAAACACTTGCCACAAGATTCCTGGGTGCTCGAGTACAAAATACTGCTGCCAGGATTAATATGGTAAAACCGGCTTTGATGTGATATGAAATTTCATTTGTCAGATGGGAAAGGGGGAAATCAAGCCCATTATACTTTATGTAAATGAGTGAAAATGCAAACAAAATTCCAACCAAGGTGGATACGCCAATGGTATTCTTCCCGACCCGGATCAATTGTTTGTCCGTCGCATTTTTATTAATTCGTCTCTTGTAAATATCAAAAGAATAGAGTGTACTCACCGAATTAATTATGGAATCAACCGTGCTCATAAGAGAAGCAAAAAGTCCCATCAAAACAAAACCACGGACACCCGGTGCCAACAGGGTGTTCACCAATACAATGTAAGCCTGATCGGGGTCGTCCAATCGTTCATGAAAACCAACCAGTGCAATGGGTGGAATAATAATCAAGGCTGCCACAAAATATTTCAAAAAACCACCTACAACTAATCCCAATTGAGCATCCCTTAGCGAACGTGCGGCAAGAGATCTTTGGAGGATCACCTGGTTAGCGCCCCAGTATTGAATATGCATTAACAGCATCCCGAAAAACACCGCCGTCCATGGAATTTTCTCATGATCAGAAGAAAGAAACAGATGCATCAGATGATCCTTACCTGTCTTAATGCCGTCATAAAGATCGGGGTTATAAAGTTCGGACACACCGCCAAGCGCCTTTATCGCCAACACCAGGATGATGGTGGATCCCCCCAACAATGTAATCATCTGGATCACATCGGTACGTACCACAGCCGCAAGCCCACCAAAATAAACATAGACGGCCGAAAATACCCCCATAAGAACCACAAGAATGTAGAGCCTGACTATAGGATCCGGATGGAGTATGCTCAATTGATCACCAAAAATACCGTTAATGGCGAAACTGCCCCAATAGAGCGCGCCACCGAGATAGATAACACCAAAAAGGATTATCGAAAAAACCGAATAGCAGGTAGCCAGAAAAGGACCAAACCGGTCTTCAAAAAATTGTGTCAGGGTAAATACTTTTAACTTTAAATAGAGCGGGACAAAAAAGAATGCGGCTAACAGTATACCGAAAATGGCGCCGATTTCAAAATTTGCCTGAGCTAATCCGTAAGCATAGGCAGCGCCTCCCATACCGACAAAATGACCCGCTTGAATATTCGTGGCAATCGTAGACATCGCAATGGAGGGCCAACGCAGTTTTCTGCTACTGAGAAAATAGCTTGTTGCATCTTGTGTTTGGGCAGCGCTTTTATATATTCCAATTATGAATATTACAACAAAGTATAAGACCACCATTAATAAATCTATGTTCATCTTTTACACCATAAATGCTTATTAACGTATTTGTATTATTTTAGTTGCTGGTAGGCAAATAAAGAACCAAGCTCCCTGCCTCTCCCGCCGGCCTGTCCGCCAGCCGGCGGATCGGGTAGGTAGGACTTTCCACTCATGATTATTGTTCATAATATTTTTTCATTAATCTGTTTTGGATTTCACTTTGGACAAATATTATATGGAATATTATTGAAGAAGATTTGTGTCTATGCACGGACTGGTTGATGGATTATCTGATATGGACATTAGTCTAGAATCTTTATTCCGGCCACTTTGTGATACAAAAATAATGATAATTAATTTTTGAACAAAGAACATTGTTTTATTAAGGAGAAATAAATCTAGGGGATATAAATCATTTGAATTCATATTTTCGATAAATTTCATCATTATTTCTTTAATCATAACTTTATTTTCTACCATTAATAAACCCCAAACAAATTGATTTCTGACTATTTACACCGCCAATAAAAAACTCCCGCAGTGCCGGGATAAAAGCGTATCTATTTGAGGAAGCACTAATACATACAAAGAAATCTACACGACAAAAGGTGAATATCTTTTTCATGAAAAATTATCCTTTTATTCCAGACATAGTAATTCCTTCGGTAAAATACTTCTTGAAGAGAAAGAAAAGAGCTAATATAGGTACCGTCAGGAGGGTCGCACCAGCCGTTAGAATGCCTGGATAACTACTATATTCGCCCCGAGTGTAAAGACCCAACAAAACACTAAGTGGCATTAGATTATAATCCTTTGTCACAATCAGATACCACAAGAATTCATCCCACATAGCCATGAACGTAAAAATAGCAATAATCATGGTGACCGATTTCGATAATGGCAGTATAATCTTAAAAATAATCCTTAACTCGGAACAGCCATCGATCCGGGCTGCATCAATTAGAGACTGCGGAACGGTTTTAAAAAACTGGGTGAAGAGAAAAATTGCCCAAGCACTGATCATAAAGGGTGCCATCATCCCTTGATAGGTATTAATCCACCCTAATTCTAACATCAATAAGAAACGGGGAATTAAAAATAATACGACCGGAAACAACATTTGGAATAAGACCAAATTATTTAAAAACTTTTTCCCTGGAAAACTTAACCGCGCTAAAGCATACCCGGTAACGGCGCCAAAAAACACGACTGAGGCGGTGGTAATTGAAGATACAAACAAACTATTAAATATTGATCTTACAAATGGTCGAGTGGAACCGGTCGATCCTAATGAAAAAATCGTTTGATAATGTTCCAATGTGATTTGCGTCGGCAAAAAGCGTTGATAGATTTCCACCGGAATTTTAAACGATGCCAAAATCATCCAGACATACGGGAATATCATAAAGATTAAACCAAGGCTGAGCAAAGAATAAATTACCATCACACCAAGAGTATTTGATTGTTTTCTATTTAACAACCGGACTGATCTACCCATAGGATATGTCCCTTTCCACCATTTTTCTTATCACAAAGACAAAGGTAAAACTAATTATTGCAACCAGAATGGCAAAGCTTGAACCGTAACCAGCATGGAGCGCGGTGAAAGTTTGATGATAAATTTGCATCACAAATGTCTGTGTGCTGTCAAGCGGTCCCCCTCCGGTAATCATATAAGGTTCGGTGAAAATATTGAAGGATAACATGACGGCAAAAACTAGGATAATAATAAAAGAGGGATTTAGTAAAGGGACTGTAATGCGCCAGAATTGTGTCCAATTACTTGCCCCATCGATTTCTGCCGATTCATATAGCGACTTAGGAATTGATTGCAATCCCGCTAAAAAAATCAAACCGTAATAGCCCATGAATTTCCAGACAACAATCATGGCAATCGAAGCCATAGCAATTTTCGGATTGGAAAACCAGGGAATAGTTATGCCCACATGACCTAACCAGGTGTTGATCAATCCATCACCAGCGAACAACAAATTAAAAACAATGGAATAAGCCACGCCGGCAGAAACATATGACATCAAATATCCGGAGGCGAAAAAAGACCGTAATATTTTAATTCGGTTCAACATCAAAGCAACACTTAGTGAACAAATAACCACTAACGGAATATACACAATCATAAAAAACAGGGTATTTTTAAATGATATCCAGAATAAGGGATCTTGAATAACTTTAATAAAATTATCAAAACCGACAAACTCTTTGTCCGGCGATATGATATTCCATTTTTTAAAGGCAATAATCAAGCCCCATAAAAAAGGATATACCCAAAAAATAATTGAATAAATAACATATGGAGCGACTAACCCATAACCAATGAATTCCGTAAATCTTCTTTTTTGAATACCGTGTATTAACCTTTTTAACATGCTTTAAGGACCTGATTTCAATATCCTCTGGATGGTTTGATTTGCATCCCTGGATGCGACTGATGGTAATTTCAAACCAAAAATTATAGGTTGCCATAATTCCCGGTTGAGAATCGTTTGGATTTCCACCGTTTGGGGTGTCAGGACTAACGGTACGGAATAACTTAAAGCTTCTGCGTATAATTTAATATTCGGGTTATTATTAAAATATTCAGCGAAGATCGAATTGCTAACCAGGTCTTCACGTGCAGGAAGATAATTGGTCAATTCTAACCATAGGGAATCGTGCTCGCCATTAAAATACCACTTCATAAAATCCCAGGCTTGCTCTTTATTGTGCGCGTTATTGAATAGAACCATTCCTTTTGACTCAGCCGATGTGTAAACCGGGGCATTAAACGGATAATAATCCGGCACTACCAGAGGAGCAATCACATATTCCAGATCAGGATACATCCTCTTGGTTCTTGTGATATCTCCAGCGCCCTTTATAGAGGCAAGAAACAATTCTTTTTGAAACCCGTCTTGTATTTCAAAACGGGGGGCATAGCCTTTTTCAAATACATTATAAAAAAATTCTGTGACAGCTATTCCGGCTTGATTGTCAAAAAGAGCTTCTTTTTCTTTTACGTTTATGTAGGGTTCACCAGCCGATGCAGCTGCATATAATGTTAAATAGTCGAACCATCTTTTATACCACTTGGATGAAATATCAACCGTTAAACCATAAACTTTTTGACTACTACACACTTTTTCTAATAAGGTAAAAAATTCCGTATACGTTCGGGGAAGTTCTGTGATCCCCAGTTTGTCGAGCATATTTTTATTATACCACATCTGCTCTGGATTGACATAGACGGGTATCACATAAACATGACCATCATAGAGCCAATTATTCCGGATGATATTAGCCATATTACGTTTTTCCATAACATCCCAAAAACCGGGCATGGTATCGAGCGCAACCAGGACTTTTGCATCAGCCAATTGAGCGGCAAAACCACCAAATATGTTGGAGCAAATATCAGGACCCGTTCGAGTAGCAATCGCCGTGAGTAGTACTTCCTCAGAGGTTGTACCGGCCGGTATGGTCTTCCAGTCGATCCGGGAATCAGGATGGAGCAAATTCCATTCTTTAACCATCTTGCTTTCAAATCTTGATAATTCCACACTGGGTGCGGTCCAGTATGATATATTTTTAGTATCATTCTCAGCTTTTGATGAATGGCAAGACATTACCATTGTGGTTGCTGTAATGAATACCGCCAGTGTCGTTAAATGACTAATCATCGACTTGCCAACGATTCCTGTACCAGAAATCTTCCCTTTTAATCTGAATAAAAACCAAATCATACAAAATCAAGCGCTTCTTCTTTACTTACAGTCGCCACACCAATAACGGTATCAGCGCCACCGTAATATACATAATACATTCCATTTTTCTCGATGGCTCCACAGTTGAAGACCACCGTAGGCACATCTCCTTCTAATTCCCACGGTTCTTCCGGTTCCAGAATTGGTTCTTCCTGTCGTGCAATTAACCGGGACGGGTCATTCAAATCAAACAAAGCTACTCCCAATCGGTAAACACGTTTTTCATCGACGCCATGGTAAAACAATAACCAGCCCTTTTCCGTTTTTATGGGTGGGGGACCCGCACCTATCTTTTTACAATCCCACAATCCTTCTCTCGGTCTCATAACGATTTTATGATCGTACCATTCTTTTAGATTATCCGAATATCCTATCCATACATCCGGCATTGTTCTGTGATACATAACATATTTGCCAGACACCTTCTCCGGAAAAATGACCGCATCCTTATTCTCCATATCGGGTAAAATGATACCATGTCTTTCAAAAGACCGGAAGTCCGTCGTTGAAGCTAAAGCAACGCGATTCCCCTTGCCCGACCAGGCACGGCTGGAAAGAGCAGTATAGGTCACAAAATATTTACCATCGATTTGAGTGACCCTTGGGTCTTCACAACCAAAGCGTTCGTATTTTTCCTGGGGCTCAAAGACAGGTTTGTCATTCCGTTGAAAGTTGAATCCATCTTTACTTACAGCATAACCCAAACTGGAGATATAAGTATCATATTCGCCGATGGCGCGATAGAGTAAATGAACCATCTTGCCATCAAACACTGCTGCACAGTTAAAAACGGCACCGCATTCCCACTTATTCTTCTTTATCGGTTTTAAGATAGGATTTTCTGAAAAACGCTTCAGTTTCATTATTCCTTTTTTCCTTTTATAAGTAAGTCATCAATAAATTCATCCAAATCAACCGAAGCTGCGCAGCAGACCTTATCCGCCCCTCCATAAAAAACAATAAGTTTGTTGTCTATTACTACCATTCCTTCCGGAAATACTACATTTGGAACATCTCCTTCCAACTCATAATCTTCTTCCGGTTCCAAGATTGGATTCGGTGTCCGGCAAATGACCTTCCACGGCTCTTTTAAATCCAATAGCGCTGCACCAGACCGATAAATACTGTTTTGATCAACACCATGGTAAATTAACAACCAGCCCGCGTCAGTTTTAACCGGTGGTGGACCGGCGCCCAATTTATCCCCTTCCCATTCTGCTTCTGCTTTCATCACCAGCGTATGCTCCACCATTTTCCCGTCCAGCCTATCCATCCAGGCAAACCAGATGGCTGGTCCCGCGGAACCATAACCCTCACCTACCCAGTTAGCCGGTCGATGGATGACAGCATAGCGGTCAGCAATTTTTTCAGGAAAGAGGACAACATCCCGTTCATCAGCGCCAACCGGAGTGATGATATCGTAACGCTCAAACTCAGTAAAATTCTTCATCTCAGCCAAGGCCGTTCGGGGAGAGGCGCTTTGTTCCGGTTTGGGAATACCTAATCGTCTCCGCACACCTCCGGGCGGGCTGGGTGTTGGTGTGGTTACATATGTCAAATAAAATACCTCGTCAATCATGGTTACACGCGGATCCTCAATTGATCTTTCCCACCTCTTCCAATCTGGCTCCAGAACAGGATTCTGATACCGTTTGACTAAATTAAGCTCTTTATCAAAGACAGCATATCCCAATCTGGATGTGTAGGGATAATACTCACCAACAGCCCGATAATGGAGATGGATTTTGCCATCATGGTATACCGCTGACGGATTAAAAACAGCCACCGACTCCCAATCGTCCCCATGCGGCTTAAGAATAGGATTGCCGGTATATCGAATTAATTTCATGATGATTATTTCACCTCGCTATCTTAAAAGGATCATTTTCCGGGTCTGCACAAATTCACCCGTCTGAAGTCTGTAGAAATACATTCCTGATGCAACGTTAGTAGCATTCCATGTGATTTGATGATATCCAGCCGGCTGCTCACTTTCAACCAAACGTAAAACTTCCTGTCCACGTATATTGTATATCGTTAAGAGTACTTTACTGGCCGCTGAAAGCCGGTATTGTATGGTCGTTATTGCATTAAAAGGATTGGGATAGTTTTGAGATAATAAGAATATTTGTGGTATATAAACCACTTCTTCTCCACCTACGGAAATAAATTCATCAAAGGCAAATAGGATCGAGCTGCTGCTTTCATTCAAAACAAAAGTTTCATCCAATTGTAAGGGAGACTCCAACAGCGCAAAGTCTTCATCTAACAAAAAAACTTTAGAAAGTTCCTCAAATGTAATGGAAAAGGAACCGGAAGCGGAACCCATTATTTGCAAACTGTCAAGATCATTCAGTGTAGTTCCTTCCCAAAGCTCTATGGTAGACCGACGCCATCCTCCGGCATTTACTGCATCTATGGACGAGAGACCATGGTCGGAATAATACCAAAACGAATCATTTTTCAGCTTGGTTGCAAAAGTCAATCTTAAGCCGTATCCAACCATTTGTGTATTGAATTCAAGGTAAAGATAATTCCGGGCATCACTTACAGCCGAACTAAAAGGGTCAGCCGGACTTTCATATTTACCCTCGGCGATCATTTCCAAAGCCATGATTCCATAAGTCCATGGATCTTCATCCATAAGGATTTCCCGTGAGTGTATTTCATGTTTGCTCCTTTCGGGAGAAAGAAAAAACTTATAATTTGATACACCTTCATCGCTCACCATATTATTTATAGTAACCGTTTTCAAAACCGGGTGATCATTAATCCTATTACCTTGAAAAAACGAAGTAGAATGCCCTGGACCCTGAAAATATTCTTCAAGAACGTTTCCTCCGGAATCGACTTTCACTCTATAAATCCATTCAATATCTGTTGTGCGACCCCACCGGGACATCAAATCAGTGCTATTAGTACCCCCATCTTCGTTGCTCCAAATTATGCTGTACTCAATCCACTTGTCTGATCCCACAGTATCGACTTCATGCCACATCAATAAAGGTACATCGGTGCGTACACTTTCATCATCACTAACAAGATCTCTACCGTATAAAACAGGCGAGAATCGAAAGACATCATAGTCCCAGCTATTGAGAGCTATAGGAACAAGAGAGAACTCGTCCAGATAAACAAATTGAGCTCCGGGGGGTGATTTATCTCCATTGAAATAAACCTCTATAGAATGGCTTCCACTGTCTATTCTCCCTAATGATACCATATATACGAAAAGCTCATCACCTTTAAATAGAACGATGTCCTGATTTTGAGGGCTATCCGTACTATCGATATAGATCGTCAGTACGGCGCTTTCTGAGTCGGGGATAGACCAGTTGGTCTCAGAGGACACTCGCAGATGGAGAAGGAATTCTCTGGATTTCTGCAAATTGAAGGATATAGGCATCGAAAATTCGTTTCTGACCAATTCAATGTTCAGGTCAATTGGAGTCCAGCCGATCAATTCTACGTCTAACGACGTATCAGATGGAGCATTTACAAAAATACTCATAGTTCCGTCAGCTACACCTTGCTCTTGTGGAGAAAAAGTAACAACTACAATTTGACTATCGTTTGGATTTATGAAAAAAGAGGTATCTGAAACCTGGAAATAAGAGTGAGACAAATTGATATCATTTACAACAATAGTTGTATCTCCCTGGTTTGATATGACAAGGGATTGTGATACGGTTTGCCCAAAGATTACCTCTTCGAAATTCAAGAATTTGGGAAATACAGAAACTTGGGCTGTGATGCGAAAAGGTACAGTAACGAGAAAGAAAAACAAACTGCAGTATTTTATCATATTTTAGCTATTACTCGAATTCCAACTTAGAATTCTAACGCTAACGAAAATCTCTGAGCATTGTTCAACCGTCCAAAATCTTGATAGCTATAGTCAATTATCAACTTTGCCGAGCGGCTAATTCTGTGTTTTAATCCGGCCCCAAGGGTCAAACCCTCTTCACTATCAAGCATAAAAAGATTTTTATAACCGGTTCGCAAAAAAATCCGATTATTTATGGCATATTCCAATCCCAGATTCACATACTCCGTATTATCATTGGGATGAGCAGCATCCACCGCCAATGTTAAATGACTCAATCCGGACTTTAATACATCCAATGCTAATCCCACCCGGAATATAAGTGGCATTGGAAATTTATCTGTTTTTAAATTGGCGGGGATGCGGTCATTACTACCTTCCTGAGTCGGAGCTAAATCATAATTAACAAAGGTACCCTTGCCCAACATCTGCATTTTACCACCGAAGTTGGAAATGCTCATTCCGATTTTCATACCGGAAAATTGGGTGATGAATAGTGTTCCGATATCGATAGCAAAACCGGTGGCGCTCATGTTCCAGATATTCTGTCGAATATATTTTGCATTAAAGCCAATTGAAAATCTATCGGTAAGATTTCGAGCAAAAGCCAGCCCAAAGGCTAAGTCACTCACACTAAATCTTTCGCCGGTACCTTCTGGTTCGTCAACCGTTCTAACCTTCATTTCGTCTGTACCCAGAGACGTAATACTAAAGCCCATGGTACCCAGATTGCCTATTAAAAAAGTACCTCCCACATAATTATAATCGATATCGGCAATCCAGGTCGTGTGGATTAATACCAGTTCATTTTGTTTCAAACGGGATAGGCCGGCTACATTCCAGTACAATGCCGTAGCATCATCAGCAACGGCTACAAAGGCACTTCCCATCCCTACCGCCCGGGACCCAGCTTCAATTTCTAAAAATGGCGCTGCGGTGGTACTGACCTTTGAAACATCAACAGCGAATTGACTAAAGGCAGGATTTGACAGGGTTATCATCAATAAAAAATAGCTTAACCGTTTGGACCCGGAAAGATTACAGCTTTTTTCAAGGAAATGACATGGGTTTGTTTGATGAATATTTCGTTTGTTAAAAATCATTTAACTACCGCAAACTTTCCAATGGTTTCACCCACTCCCGGAGCGTCAATATGAAAAATATAAAGCCCATAAGCAATATCCCTGCCCTCCTTGGTCCTTAAATCCCAGAACTCACTACCATTATTCATATCTTTGTTGTGATAAATAGTATCCACTAAATATCCACGTACAGTATAAATACGTATAGTGCATTTTTTTGGCAGATGAATAAATTCCACCATTCTTGCTCCGCGACCTGTTGAAAAAAGGCTTTTTGGCTCCCATGTAGCAGAAACCATATAGGGATTAGGAACAACCGCAATCTGATCTAATCCGGATTTTGCTTGTTGTTTATCAATGGTGGCGGCTTGGGTAGTAAATTCGAAAATATCACCCATTATTGGATCGAGACTATCCCCATATTCTCCGCGGAATGGTTTATCAGTACTAATCAGAAATATATCACCATCAACAGGAAGAATTGGGTCCATTGAATCTGGGGGGGATAACAATAATTTCCAGGTTTTTACTTCGTTTCCATCTACAGTCTCCCACATAGAGATGTATTCTCGGGGATCTTCGTCTGGAATTCCATTATCATTAAAATCTTTTAAAAAGAATTTATTCCATTTTTCTTCCGTCACGTTCCACACTTTAAATTTGGCAAGTTTGTTATTACTTGAAGTATCTACCCAATCATTAAAAAAATGAATTTCATAATCTACCGGATATAGTATACTTTGCGATGTTAAACTAATTCTGTATTTTAAGTTACTTTGGCTTGCTTCAGTCCATCCTGATTCCAATGTATCTAAGGCAATTAAATCATTCTCTACCAATATCCTCATTCCATCAAAAAGATCACCTTCTTGAGGAATATGCTCATAACGATTCAGCAAAGGATCAATTAAAATAGAGTCAATAAATACATATGGACTATTAGCGATCAACTCCATTGGCGGATCCTCATTCATATCAAAAACAGAATAAGAGGTTGTTTGAAAAGGTCCTTCATGATAAAACCTTACCTGGTAGGTATGATCTTCTTTCACGTAGGCTGGATTAATAATTTCAACCAAGATTGAACCTGTTCCCGGACCTTCAATATGGTCAATTTCTGTCAATTGTGGTGGTTGGTAACCGGCCGCCGGGGCATTGGGTGTTACCACGACTGCATTTATGTCGGTACCAATGACGTAGCCCTGATCGTCAATGTTGACGATTGCAGAACTTTCGGTTGGCGGTAATCCTTCTTCACCGATACTAATAGGAGGAAGTCCCCGGTCGTAAGAAACCACCGCATAATAGTAGGTCTGACCGTTCTGAACTGTTGAATCTGTCCAGGTATGCACAAGACCTGTATCGTCACCCATATCAAATTGAACACCGTTAACATCAGCAGGGTGAGTCCCTTTGACCCACCAGAGCGTATCCAAATCAAAATTAATTAAATCACATTGAAAAATGGCTTTACGATAGGTTTTAATACCATAAGCATCGGTTATTATTTTAGGCTCAAGTAAAGCCGGATCCGTGCTTCGGTAGATTTTATACCCTTCGAAATCATGGGTACCAAGAAATCGATCAAAACTTTTCTCGGCTTTTCTATCCCAGTAAAGCGTCACCCGTTGGTCGCCGGGAACGGCTGTCACTTTTGGTTTATCAGGCGGTCTGGAAAAGTTATATCCGGCGTTATAGATTCCCTGTACAATTCGTTTATTTCTCATAAGATCATCACGATCTTCACCAAAAAGCAGCGCCATTGAGAATCGTTCTGTCTGTCCGGCTTTCAAAAGAAATGGACCTGAAGAATACAATGCTCCCAGATTCACCTGTCCCTCCTGCGGATCAAACTCACCGAAAGCCATGATATTCCAAACTTGCTCATCCTCCTCAAGTTCAAAATCATGAAGGTTAAATATGTTAACACTGGATAATCCAATCTGATCTGACTCATCTTTATCGGTTTGATTATAATCAGGCTCGCCATCGGTGGGCCAACCATCGCCTTCTCCAAAATCGGGTCCGGTATATTGTTCATCGGTGGGTCCGACACCATCGGCGCCAAGATCATCATTTAATGATTCACCTTCATCCCAAACACCATTTCCATTCAAATCGGTAAAACTATCCCAATCCCCGTCCTCATCACCTTCCCAATGCCATTTAAAGTTACCATTGTTATAAATACCTACTGATCCGAAGACATATGCGCCTCGCGGGCTGCTTCTACTTTCATCAATAAGACCATCATCGTCATTATCTATGCCATCTCCCGGTTTCTCTTCGATGAGATTACCAAAATCATCATAAATATAAATATTGCCTAATCCCGGACTCTCGAGAAAGGCATAACCGGCTACACCAACGGGGCCCCAACCGGTATCGCCTACCCCATTACCATCCCAAGCAAATGTGATGTCTAACACGGGGTCGAATTGACCCCAATCGTCTTGGGAATCTCCTGAACCACCAATCCCAAAATCAAGATACATACCGAACAGAGTGCTGTCGTAATCAGTCGTACCGATGTTTTTTATATCATAGTGCCAAAAGATTACGTCTTCCGCCAAAACATGTGACCACTGAAATCCCCGCACTCCAATTCTCAAACCCAACCCACCTCGAGTTGAATCTGTGGAATCCGGATAGAAATCAAATTCCTTATCTACTGCATCGTCTATGACAAAGTATGTTTCCAAATCGGCGTTGGTAATCCCCATACCAAAATATCCGTTCCAATGCGGATCCAAGGTTTCTTTATCGTACCATTCCGGTTGGTCCGGCCAGCGTCTGGGCCAGGAAGCGGGATCATTGCTCATTGCGGGGGAATCCTGATTTAGATTTACGTATCCCGGAAGTGGTTGCCAGCCCCACACCATCCCTGTTTCGGGATCCTGATCAACGTTTTCCCTATAATTAGCTTGCAATGGGTGAATTCTCTTACCATGAATATCTACAACAGAAGCAGCTACCCATGGTGCAACTGCATCAATATATGACTGCCCGCTACCCTTGGGCCATTCGCAAGATGGCTGTTCCGGCCAGAAAGTCACTTCACCATGATTGAAGAAAATCGTCCGCACCAGATTCCCATCCATAATACCTCTTTTTTTCCAGATCGGGTCACCATATGGCTCCTGAGCGGAAACGATACTGCTCATGAAAATCACATATGATAGAATGAGAATAAATTTGTTTAAAAATAGATTTTTGTATCGGAATTCCTCCCGAATAACGAATAATGAAGAGTTCACCGAATACTCACCTTAAATAATATCCAAGTTTTCAATTTTCCCAGACATTCGGAGATATTCAAAATCCAGCCGAAACCCCAATTATTACTCTTCTTGGTTCAGAATAGTAATCAGGTCTGGTCAGGAATTCATCTAAAGTATTCACACCTCTCACACCTACCGGAGGATCAATATTATAACCGGCTCTTCCGGTATCTGAATAAACAAGCTTTTCATTTTTCCGATCGAAAATATTATATGCTTTAACATAGACAGAGTACACTGTACCCATAATTAAATACTCTTTTTGTGCTTTTAGATCGAATGAATACTGGGGGGGTTTTCTTTCACTGTTTTCAAAGGTTGCCCCTATATTTTCAATTTTAGGTGTGTATGGAAGCCCGCTTCCCAACCTTCCAATAAGACTCAAGCCCCAATTCCCTGTTTGACTCATAGTTATATTAAAATTGAGAGTATGTGTCTGATCCCAGTCTAGTGGGACGATTTGAATTTCACTTTCTTTATTACTCTTAGCATCTTTAAAGACTTGCTTTGGATCGGAGGCATTACCCTCAGCGACTTGATACGTATAATCAATTGAAGCATAAATAGAATTTGACCTCCTTTTCTCAAGAGATAAGGTGATACCCTTTACATTCCCATAATCACGATTAATAAAACGGGCATACAAATCCTGAGTGTAAGTATTAATGATCTCCATACCTAAAAGATGTCTGGTATCTTTGTAAAAACCGGTTACATCAATGCCAATATTTTTCGAAAGTTGTTGCTGTAAACCAATTTCATAAATAACCGTCCGCTGTGGTTTCAGTTCCGCATTACCCATCGTGGAAGATAATCCAGGCCAAACCTCAAATTCCGAATTATCATATAACTGCTCAAAGGTGGGTATTTGGGAAAAATGACCATAGGAAAAATGGATAGCGCCTTGATCTGAAATGGGATAAGAAATTCCAACCCGTGGACTCAAATTATGTACAGGTTTTGCGTTTCTATAATTATTTTCCCATATATTTCCCTGAACATTGACAGTACTGTCAATTTCACCCATTTCTAATCCATATTCATGTTCCCTCACCATTCTACTTATGCCATCTTTGGAGGTTACCATAAAATATTTTGCATTGTCCGGATCTCTAAGATCAATAGGAACTTCCGCATTTGCATTAAAATAATCATATCGTAGACCAATATTTACAATCATTTCTTCAAATTCCATTTTGTCTTGAATATATGCAGCTGCTTCTACAGGATAATGACGGTAACGATTATTTGCAATGGATGCAGAACCAGCCGGAGTAGGTTCAAAAGGTCTAATAACGATTCCTGCATCATCTCTCTTAGGAATTATTTCGAATTCGTGGAAATACAAATTGTGCTGCCTGTACTCCATTCCGATTTTTACTTGATGTGAATTATTAATTTGACTGGTTAAATCCGCCTTTCCTCCAATTGAAAGAGTATTCCGGTAATACTGCCACATTTCAGTTCCACCTGTCCTAAATGCTTTTTGCGAAGCGTCATTTAAACGTTTAGGGTCAACATAGTTAGAATCAAGGGGATCCTGATACACATACCTTTTATAATCAAAGAATGTATCAGAAAGCTTAAGAGTATAAAAGGTCTTGGAACTCAATGTGTGGTTCCAAATCAACGACTGTGCATATCCATATTTGAACTGTTGATAATCTCCATCCGGGTTTAACTTGAATGAATGGGAATATTCGCGAAAATCAATCTTATTCCAGAACAAACCGTATGAAACTTTAACGGTCGGGGAGAGTCGGAAAGTCAGTTTCCCTTCGGCGCTTATTTTAATAAGTGGATTCATAGCAACAAATGCACCATCACCAGACTCTTCTACATAGACATTTGGTTCTCCAGGCGTTGCACTGCCATCGCCTTCACCGGCATCTCCGGTATTAGCGATAGCATCTGCACCCACATCATCTTTTCTCACATTCCAATTCGCAAAATTGGAGGAATCAGATGGTAAAAATCTTCTTTTCCCATAAAGCCAACCCTGGGTGTTATAATACCTCCCTGTAAGAAAAAAAGATAGTTTATTACCAAACAATGGGAGTGGACCATCCATACTTATTTGTACATTTGATACATTATTAAAATTGTCAATATTCATAAATAGATTGTTTTTAAGGCTAAGATAGTCTCCAGAATAAAAAGAGATATTCCCCCGTAGTCTATCACCGCCATCCTTGGTTACGATATCAATAATTCCGGACATTGCCTGACCATACTCAGCATTGAATGTTCCACTAATCACTTGCAGTTCCTGAATGGAGTTATTTTCAATTTCAATGGCAAGGTCACCGGAAAAAGGATCTGTTACCGAAATACCATCAACCAAATAAGAGATTTCACTGGATCGGCCCCCTCGGATATGAATCTCACCCCCAGTGCCAATAATAATTCCAGCCTGAAGCGCCAAAATATCCTCAAACTCCTCAACGGGCATTTCTGCTATCTCATCACTGCCCACAATGGAAAGTGTGGAAGTAAGATCTTTACGAACAATTTTCCGCTCTGCGGTTATAGTTACCTCCTCAAATTCCAATACGGAAGGCTGTAATTGAAAATGAAGAGTGGTGGTAACATCAAGTGATATTTTTATACCTACCGTTCGGGCGGAAGTGTATCCGATCATCATAGACTTTACATCATAAGCACCAGGTGGAATGTTTAGAATAATATATCGCCCATCAACATCGGTTGCAGCTCCAATGGGGGTTCCTTCAATAATTATATTTGCCCCGATTAAAGGTTTTCCCGTTGAGGCATCTAGAACTAAGCCAGTGATTTTACCGGTCGTTCCGGCTATTAGGGAAGATCCGGAAATACAAATCAATACTATTAGAGTATAAAATAGAATTGAAGGATGATTTTGCATATGAAATACCTTTATTAGCTGATAATGAAAAGAATGATACTACATATCTTCAATGGACATTTCTATTTTTTCAACGATCCCCTCTATTAATACAAACCCCCACGCAGATGAACCTGGTGGGGGTTTGTATTTAGAATAGCTCTAATGATCCAGCCAGTTACTTGAGTAGTAACATTTTTTTAGTGGCTGTGAACCTTTCAGTTTCCAGACGATAGATATACACACCACTTGCAACTTTAGATCCACTTTGATCCAATCCGTTCCAAAGAGTCGTATAGAAACCAACATCTTTCCGCTCATTTACCAGTGTCTTTACACTATGGCCTAATAGATCATAAATCCGAATAGTAACATTCGTAGCCTCTATTATGTCATAGGAAATACGAGTAACAGGGTTGAATGGATTGGGATAGTTCTGTCGCAAGGAGTAGGTCATGGGAACCTGATCAAAAGGTTCGTCGATGCCTAATTTCGTATTTTCAAACTCAAAGACATAGAGTCCCAAGAGGTTATCAACAGGATCAGCGCCGGACCAAGGAACTGTCGCTACTATTTCCAGATGTCCGTCATTGTCCATATCACCTATATCCACATTTGCCGGACGGCCAAAATGACCACCCGCCACTGCTTCTCCATCTATGGTCGTGTAGTAGAATGAGTAACTGGATTCATCGGTTACAGGTCCACCTTCATACTCCATATCCATGACTGCACCAAAGTTGTTTCCGGCAAAATAGAGATCAGGCAATCCATCCCGATCCAGATCGCCAGGAATGCATCCACGAACTTCACCACCTTCGTTGTACTCAACACCATCCAACTTCCAATCGTGAAGCACATGCCAGTTTGCATTATCAAACATCGTTGACACATTTCCATTGGGAGTTATTACCCAAAGAATACCTTTCGAATCGGATAAGTAAAGTTCATCCACTCCATCCATATCAAAATCCACTGCTGGAATCAGACTCTTCACCGTAGCACCTTCTACATATCCCGTGGGAGTTGGTGTCCACGTATTCACCACTTCATAGGCGTCCGTTCCTGTGTTCTCATACACACGAACTTGTCCGGTACCTTCGTTCCACATGATAATTTCTTTATGTCCATCATGATCAATATCCGTAATGCCGAAGCCTGAGTTCTTCGCTCCCTCCCAGACATCCGTGAACTCTACATTCCACGTTGGACTGCTAAGATCGGAATTACTCAGCTCCAGAATCTGTAAGAAAGTACTGTTGCCACCACGATGGGTCAGCACCATTTCCAGATTGGCATCATCATCCATTTGAACATACTGTACGTTGTTCTCCAAAGCCACGACACCGCCGGTATCTCTGGCTATATCAAACGTCGCCGTAGGAGTGCTAGGTAAACCGTTGTCCGTACCATCCCACTCCCAGACATAAGCGTTATCCACTCCGTCAATCGTACACATAATTGCAACAATTTCCGAAAAACCGTCATTGTCCAGATCTGTCACCATCAGCCCACGTTCACCGCAGGCAATTTCTGCAGAAGCAAACTGGTAAGACCACACTTCAGTGTAACTGTTGTCGGCATCCGCCTCAAAGAGACTAATCTTATATACTGTTGCACTCTCATTCAGCCGTTCGTATACCAACATTTCACCTTTGCCGTCTTCATCAATGTCCATTCCTACTTTCAGCGTATAACCACGACCATACTCAATATCATCCGCTTCGTGCCAGGCTAAAGTGAGATCGGCATTGTTACCAATTTGACCGTATGTTGGTATCACAAAGATACCAAAGGCCAACACCGCAGGAAGGAATAATTTATCCATTAGCTTTTTCTTTTTCATGAGTTATCTCCTTACTAGGTTGTTTTGTTTTTATTAATTAAAGGCAACGAGAAAGCCATTGCCCTTGCATTTTAATATAAGAATAAGATTTATTTTGTTTGAATAACACAATCGGTTGCGTAAAATATAATTCAGACAACAAACAAATGTCAAATACTTTAAATATAAAATAAGCGAGCATATTTGGTGCACTATCTCTTCTCCTACGAAATTTCTAGAGGGAACTCTCCAATACAGGAAAATACCTTTATGGTAGGTGAATAGATCATAATAGCAAGTTCCTGTAGATAGTTATAAAAAATGGGGCATATTCAAATTTTGTTTAAACGTAAAAGCAAGTAAAGGACTAATCAATTTTTTAATAGATTTATCTTCTTCAAAATGCGTGTCGGGTCACCATTATATGGGTTAATCTTAAGCCAGACTTCTTCAAATGTGACTGATTCAATAACTCCATTGCCCATATCATATCTTATTTTAATTGGGCCATACTCTTCCAGCTTATCAATATGAATTACCAGATTATTATACTCAGAATTTGTCATGGGAATTTCCCTTCTCGCCAAGGTTAGATGACCCCTTTGAATATAAGGAAAACCATCCCCATGAATTATGGGTGGATTATCCGGATCATAGTGTGCACCGGGCGGTGCGTAAAGATAGCTATGAGGAATTCCGGGCCAAATATGTGTGTTATCACGATTATAGTCATGCATTCCAAGAGAAATAACATCAATGGAATCTCTAAATTTCAATATTCTCTGAAAATCCTCAGGCATTGGAATATAATTACGCTGTTCATATTGCGAAAATAATTTTTTTTGATTATCCAATTTCATTGTTATTTGTAGGAAAAGTTTACCATGAATTTTTAGAGTTGGATTATCACCCTTGGAAGGATCCCACTGACCTGCAATATCGATAACTTCCCCCCTCGCTAATGGCGTATAAGGATTAAAATCTGTTCTAATTCTGCCGCCTTCTAATTTCAAAAAAAGTGGAACATCACTGATAGTGGGATCATATCTGGTTACTGGAATACCTAATTGTTCTAACTCTGCATGGGCTCTTATACGCCAATATTCATGGGCTGCTTGTTTCATTCTCTCCTCCCACGTTTGTGTTTTGAAGTCGTAATTATATGATTTTGGCGGCTCTTTTATATTATTATAATTCTGCTTGTCTTCCTCAATGAATTCCCAAGTTCCGTTTTCATTTAAAATAATTTTTTTATCATCATCTGTTATGGCATATTTTTGCTGAAAATGCTGACTACTTGCGGGAGCAACAAAGATCAGCACTGAAATAAAAAGCACAATAATATTCTGCATTATTTTTCTTTCCTTCTTTTTAATCATATTAATCACATTTGCGGTGTGCCGGTTGTCATTTTGCTGCATTTGATGATATTTATTAATAAATAACTTTATGAAGGCTATGTTCTAAAGATAAACTGATTTGCATACTGTTTAAACCACCTTGTTGAACTCCGACGGAGTTCGTGTTTGCTGTGTTCAGTGCCTTTATAGACATACAATCCCTATGGGATTTCTTTTCATTTTAAAGACTCCGTTAGGAGTCAAATGTCTATAACATCCAATCATAATAGATTGCCAACGCCGTAGGTGTTGAATATTTTTATTTCTAATACAGTAAGTTTATAGAACATAGCCTTTATGAATAAGCTATAGGGTATAATTAATGAGGTCATAATCGTTATGAGAATTTTATTTTCGTAAACAGTGTTCTTTTACCATAGCGATTCTTTTAGCGGTGATAAATCCCACAAGATCCTGTCCGTAGAACGCTGTAAGTTGAATAATCCAAACTAAAATTCAAATCCCAAAGAAAATCGCTGTGCATTTTCCAATCTGCCAAAATCCTGATAAGCATAATCAATCTTTAAGACAACTCCTCCTACCAATTTCAATTTCGTGCCGACACCTGCGGTGAATCCTTCCTCGGTGTCCAAGGTAAATAAATTTTTATATCCAACTCTCAGGGCGACCTGATTCCTAAAGATGTATTCTATCCCCAGATTAATGTATTCCGTATTATCATTAGGATGAGCGGCATCAACAGCAATGGTTAATTGGTTCTTATTGCTTTTAAGAATGTCCATAGCCAAGCCCACCCTGAAGAGAAGTGGAAGAGGAAAATTTTCTGTCAGTTTGAAGGCTGGAATTCGGTCGTTACTTCCTCCGAATTGAGGCGCCTCATCATAATTTACAAAAACGTCTTTCCCTTCTAATTTCAAAGACGATCCAAAATTTGAGATGCTCATTCCAATCATCATGCCATTAAATCGCGTTCGGAATAAAGTTCCTATATCGAAGGCGTACCCTTTAGCCTTCATATGCCAAATTCTCTGTGAAATATATTTTGCATTAACCCCAATGGAAAATTTGTCCGTCAGGTTCTTGGAATACGACAGACCTGCAGAAAGATCACCCACTGAAAAATTTTCCCCCGTTCCTTCCGGCTTTTGCACTGTTCTAACCTCCATTTCGTCAGTGCTAAATGAGGTCACATTTATTGCAATTGATCCCATATTACCCATTGGTATTACCACACCCACAAAATCAAAATTGGTTCCCACCAACCAATTGGTATGAAACAGTGTAGCCTCAATCTTTGAGATACGGGATAACCCGGCAGGATTCCAATAGATAGCAGACACATCATTGGCTATCGCCACAAAGGCGCCTCCCATACCTATCGCCCTGGGCCCTACTTCAATTTCCAAGAAGGGAGCTGCTGTGGTACCCACTTTCGAAACATTGCTTTCAGTTTGACCTTGTAGAAGATTGAGTAAAATACATGTGATAAAAACGAATGGAAAATTAAAGACATTTCGAATAAATTGATTGAAATATGAAACTTTAAAACCTGGCGCAGTGTGTTCCTGCCTAGTGGCCAGCCTGCCAGTCGGGCAGGGCAGAGAGGCGCGATGGTCTGAATTAAAAGGATTATCGGGTATCGTGTTTGAAGGATTCAATTTGTAACCTGTCCCCTTGAAAATTTTCATCACTTAATAATGGCAAACCTACCGAGTTTTTCACCCAGTTCATCTGCGTCAATGTGGAAAAAATAAAGTCCGTAAGCCACTTCCATCCCATCTTTGGTTTTTAAATCCCAGAATTCCGTTCCATCAGCTATAGTGGATTCATGTTCAATGATGCGTACGAGATACCCACGGGTGGTATAAATACGTATAGTGCACTTTTCCGGAAGATTAATAAAACCAATTTTTCGCTCTCCGCGTCCGGAAACGATGCCCGGGGGTAACCTCTGCTCCCATGATGCAGCTGCAACATAGGGGTTGGGTACCACCACAATTCGATCCAGACTGTTTTTAGCAGCAGATCTGTTGACATAAGCTGCCATTGTATTCAATTCATAAATATCACCTGACCGAAACGGTTTGGTGATTGAAATAAATAATGTATCACCGCTGGTGGGAAGAACAGGATCCACATAAATTGTATCAATATCCATGTCTTGTCCGACCCCTGTTGTGTCGTATATCTCGGATGGCGGTTCTGCCAATGCTATTTTCCAACTCCTAGTGCTGTCATTATGGCCTGCCCAGATAAAGACATAATCATTGATCGGATCTCCAACAAACAACCCATCCTGATTTTGATCTTTGAAAGCAAACCGCATCTTCTTTGGATTTTCAGGGTAGGTTACGTCCCATATTTGGAACTTTGCTGGCTTGTTGTTAAGACTACTTGTACTTGCCGTATGCCACGACGTATCAATTACCGCGCTATCAAAGATAATCATATAATCTGAAGGGGAACGATAAACTTCTCCTCCGGTTTTTAAATACGTAATCTGTAATTCATAATTACTGTTGCCGGCAATCCACCCTGAATTGGATGGATTATAGTTTGCGGTTGAATCATTGTAGATAGTGAGCATAAGACCGTCAAACTCCAGGCTGTTGTCTCCGTATACCCCTGTTTGGTTAAAAAGAACGGTGCGAGAATCGGTTATATCCCGGATAGTATAGTTGATCTCATTGGTAGATGTGTCATCAAAGAGAAAATGGTAGGTAGTGTTGTCTTTTATCTTAAGTGGGTCAAGCAGGGTATAGATAATTTTTCCTGTCGCTGGTCCGGAGATATGTTCCAGCTGGGATAGTTCAGGAGGGATGTATCCTGAGGAAGGAGCAGATGGCGTTGCAATGGCCGTATTCACTCCTGGTCCCACCACATTGCCCAGTTTATCCAGCTCAAAATCAATGGCGCAAATACTCGGGGAAGCCACAAGAAGAGTGGAATCATTCGTCAGCCCTCGTTCGAAGAAGTCTAAGTCGTATCCTTTGTCGTAAGAAACAATAGCATAATAATAAGTTTGTCCGTTCAGAACGTCCGTATCCACCCAGAAGTGTTTAAGACCACTATCAGTGCCCATGTTCAGGTTTGCCCCAGTGGGTTCATCTATCCCCGGTTCCGAACCGATCCCCACCGAATGGGGACCCTCAAGCCCATCCACCAGGTCAAACTGTGCTACCGGTTCAAAAAAGACGACATTTCCGTAACTGTCTGTCACCGGATCCGAATCTGAAAAATCATACCAAGTACTTTTGTAGATCATATACCCTTCGAAGTCAAATCCATAAACAGGATCCCGTGAACGTTCAGAGAGCCTATCCCAATACAGGGTAACCTTATTGTCACCGACAGCTGCGAGTAGTTTCGGTTTAAGCGGTGGGGATTTAAAGCGGTAGTTGGCATCATAAATATTCTGAACGGTTTTCTTATTCCGAAGAATATCATCTTCGTCTTCTCCCAATAGAAGGGCCAGGGAAAATCGTTCCGTTTTACCAGGTTCAAGCAGAAAGAAACCGGAAGAATAGAAGAATTCATAATTGGTGAGTCTATTCGGATCAGGAAGTACCCAACGACCCGGTTGCAATAATGTCCACATAAGCTCATCATTGGCAAAAACCACCGTATTCTCAACATGGGATTCCATGCCGGTCAAACCAATCTGGTCGGACTCATCCACATCATTTTTTCCGAAATTGGGTTCTCCTTGTGTGGGGATACCATCTCCTTCACCTGTATCCCAGCCCGGGTATTTAGGATGGTCGGGTCCAATACCGTCCATTCCTAAATCGTCATTAAGTACTTCAAAAGAGTCCCACACTCCATTCCCATTTATGTCACCAAAGCCAAGCCAATCGCCATCCTCATCTCCAGACCAGTGGGGGATGGGTTCCCGTTTGTAAAACAGTTTAAAATTGTCCACATCATCAATGCCGTATGGAAAAGCATCCAACCAAATACCGGCATCGTTATCCCGACTTTCATCAATCAAACCGTCATCATCGTTGTCGAAACCATCTTGATCTATTCCCGGGCTTTCCAGAAAAGCAAATCCTATATACCCAACGGGAGACCATCCGCCGGATCCCAAATTATCACTATCCCAGGAATAAGTAATATCCATATTCCCATAGGAAATAAATTCAGCCAAATCATCATTCTCCTCCCCAGTTCCCCCAACCCTTGCGTCAAACACTTCTCCGAAGATAATTTTATCGTATGCGGTTGTGGAGACGTTTGTTATGTCATAGAGCCAGAAGATACAGTCTTGAGCGAGGGGATCTGACCACTGGAGACCTCTAACAGAAACCTGGAGTCCTAAACCATGTCGGTTGGGGTCAGTGTCATCGGGAAAATAATCAAACTCAACATTGAAATTATCATCCATGACATAATAACTTTCTTGGTCTGCTTGAAAAACGTCACGACCGAAGTAACCATTCCACGATCCGGGCCACCCGGGGTCATCCTGATTCATCCGATCAGGCCAATTTGAGGGCCAGCTTTCCAAAAGGTCACTCATGGCAGGGGATCCCTGTGCCGGATTGAAAAATCCTGGCAATGGTTCCCATCCCATCTGACCACCCAGAATTGGGTTGGTATCCGTGGCATCCCAGTCCAGACTACTTTCGCTGAGAATATGAATGGTTTCTCCGGCTTCATCTACCACTTCTGCTATCACCAACAAACTGTTTTCATCACCGTATTCATGGCCCGATCCCTTCGGCCACTCGATCCGTGGAGGTGGATAACCCCAGCCATGCCAGCCGCTGATGTCTCCCTGGTTGAAATAAATGGTAGCAATCAGATTTCCATTATGGGTTCCCATTCTCCGGAAAGCCACATCTCCATAAGGACCACCTCCATAAGCCGCTGTGGCAAACAAAAACAGCGCCAATGAAATTTGAAACGTGAAACGTGAAACGTGAAAATTTCTATAAGATCCTGTGGAGAAACTTGAAGATTTATTCTGCTCCATTTTTGAAGTATTACCTATCATTGCAATTAGAATCCTAAGCTGAAGCCCAAAATAAACCGTCGTGGTTGAGAAAACATATGCGGTCGATTCACCCATTGTTGTTGGGATCCTATATCCACCCATTCGCCCCAGAATTGTGTCCGAACTGTGTACCCCGCTCGTCCGGTATCATTATACACGGCAATTTCATTCCGACGATCAAAAAGATTATAAACTTTTATAAACAGTGAACCCTTGATTCCTCCGATATTGATTTTTTTATTAGCGTTGAGGTCAACGGTGATATTGGCCGGTTTTCTTTCATTATTCTCAAAGCGGGTAAATTGTGCACCGGTTTGCGGTGGTTCGAACGTATAGGGTAAACCGCTTCCAAATTTACCCAGAATACTTAAACCCCAGTTTCCAGGTATCATGACCATTAGATTAACATTTAACGTATGTGTCTGATCCCAATCCAAAGGAACAACCCTGATTTCACTTTCACGTCCGCCAATCGCATCTAAAAAGGCGTCATTCGGATCTGAGGCGTTTCCTTCGGCAATTTGAAAGGTGTAATCCAGAGACATAGAAACATTGTTGGACGACTGTTGGTTTATAGCGAAAGTTACTCCGCGTATATTACCGTAGTCCCGGTTGATATATCTGGCATAGAGTCTCGTGTCATACATCTCAACAATTTCAGTACCTAATAGATTTCTCATATCTTTATAAAAGCCGGTAATATCAATTCCAATACTATTACCAATTTGTTGCTGCAGACCCAATTCGTAAATGACTGTTTGCTGTGGCTTCAATTCGGCATTCCCCATTTTGTTGCCTTCCGCTTCGGGATCAATACTATATACTCTGTCAAACACTCCCTTACCTTCATTCTTATTTAACGGTCCTGGTCGAACCTCAAACTCAGAATTAAAGTAAAGATACTGAAACGGTGGTGTTTGAAAAAAGTGACCATACGAAAAATGGATAACACCTCGTTCTGTAATCGGGTAGGCAATTCCAATTCTGGGACTTATTTTTTTTGTTGGTTCGGCATCTTTATATTTGTTTTCCCATGGTTTATCTTGAATATCTACAATACTTAATAAAGTCATGGTTGAAGTATTAAAATCTGCTTCACGAATGCGCAACGGATCAGCATCACCCATTTGCACCCAAAAGTACTTGGCATTATCCGGATCTCTATTGTCAGTTGGAACTTTACCGTCTGGGTCAAAGTAGTCAAATCGAATACCGACATTAATGATCATGTCCTCAAATTCCATTTTGTCCTGTATGTATGCTGCCATTTCCAAAGGACGGTGTTTATAATTGTTGAAATTTATATTTCCCGGAACATCTTCTCCGATTGCAGGCTTATAACCAGTGCTCCGATCCAATAACACCCTAAAATCTTTATAAGTCATCGTGTATTTTGTAATATCAAATCCGGTCTTCATTTGGTGATTATTTGTGACCTGGCTTAGCAGATCAAACCTGCCGCCGTAACTGGTGGTACCTCGACTTACATGCCAGAGTTTGGTGCCGCCATTGTATAATCTGCCCTTGTATGCCTCAATGTCCACATATCCGGAATTGAACGGGTCATCAAAGACATGCCTTTCATAATGGGTGGCTATATTGGATAGTTTTATTGTATAAAATGTGTTGGTAGACAACGTATGATTCAGGGTAAATATTTGAGTGAGCGCTTTCTTATAGTGCTTGTAATCACCATCCGGATTAAATCTGAAAATCTGATCATATACCCGGTAGTTTGAATTATCCCAAAATACGCCATAGGAGAGTTTGATCTTTGGATAAGGTCGGAAAGTCAGTTTTCCTTGTGCAGTCATTTTCCAAAAGAAATTCATTGAAACAAATGCACTATCCCCAGGTTCAACCGCCCAAAATACACTATCAGGGTTAGCTTGATTAAGAAAGCCCGGAGTTACCCACCTTTTTCCATACAACCATCCTTTATCGCTGTATAATCTACCCGTAGCAAAAAAAGTTAACTTGCTTCCAAATCCTGGAATCGGTCCATCTAGGCTGAGTTGTAAATTCGATAAACCATCAGGACTAATATTATCGATGTTCCAAAATAGGTCTTCATCAAAACTCAAATAATCCCCGAGATAAGTTGAAATATTTCCCGATAATTCCTGACCTCCATCCTTTGTGACGATTTCAATAATTCCTGACATAGCTCTTCCGTACTCTGCATTAAATGTACCACTCACTACCGTAAGTTCCTGCACAACGTTGTTTTCCACTTCCACTGATATATCACCCGAAAAAGGATCACTCACAGAAATACCGTCAATAAGGTAAACCACTTCACTCGCTCTACCTCCGCGGATATGAATTTTATTATCGCTGCCTCTCACGATCCCTGCCTGCAGCTCCAGAACATCCCCAAGTTCTTCTACAGCCATTTCGGAAATGGTTTCACCGCTGATAGTGGCCCTTGAAGAAGTGAGATCCTTTGTGATAATGGGTTTTTCCGCTATAACGGTGATTTCCTCACCGGCAATGACGGCAATAGAGAGTTGAAAACCCATAGTAGTAGTAAAATCGGCATTGACAATAACGTTCGTGTAGTTGACATTTGTATAACCAATCATCATGCACTTAAGAGTATACGTTCCGGGAGGTATGTTTAAAATATTATAATATCCATCTAAATCCGTTGCTGCTCCTAATCCTTCCCTGACCACAATAATATTGCACCCAATGAGAGCTTCACCAGTTGCCTTGTCGGTAATACGACCTGTAATCTTGCCCGTTGTTCCGCCCCAAGTAAACGTCAAAAATAATGCCTGTATCAGGATCAAACACCGAAGGTACGCAGAAAAATTACTTTTATAGAGATAATTAGTGTTTATCAACTTATTCATCTAATTTATTTTTCTGGTAGAATTACGAAGAACAAATTCCGTTTTAAGCATGCTAGTCACGTAGGGAATATTATTCGTCTTATTATCTATTCTTGTTAATAATAAATCAACCGCATTTAAGGCCATTTCCTGTAGGGGTTGACGGATAACAGTTAGTGGACTTGGCAGCATGGTGGCTGTTTCAAAATCGTCAAAGCCTATAATTGAAATATCATCTGGGATTTGTAATCCACAATCTAATATTCCTTTACATACGCCTAACATAATGCGGTTATTTGCCGCAAAAAACGCTGTTGGGACATTATTCGAACGGAGTAATTCTATTGCTGCTTCATAACCGTGTTTGAAAGAGTAATTGCCATGTTTTACATAATGGTCTGGGATGGAAAGAGAAGCCAATGAAAGGGAGTTTCTATACCCTGCATATCGCAGCTGGTTATTTGAGTCATACGGGTTGCCACCGATATAAACAATTTTTTTATGACCCTGGTCGATTAAGTAGTTTACTGCTTCCATCGTACCTGCTTCGTTATCAACCAGAATATAGTCCGCATTAAGATCATCAATCTTACAATCAAAAAGGGCGAGCGGTACATTGCGATCTTTTATTTTGAATATATTTTCAATTGATTTCTGAATGGGTGATAAAATAATACCATCAACCCTTCGACTAAGAAGTACGGTGATATGGCCGTTTTCCCTATCTAAATCATATCCGGTATTACAAATTATTATAGTATATCCTTTAGTATAAAGGTCACTTTCGACAAACTTTATAACTTGAGAATAAAATGGATTAGTGATATCTCTAACTATAACCCCAATTGTGAATGTTTTTTTTTCTCTAAGGGATCGAGCCGCCTCATTCTTTAGATAATTTAAATCCTTTGCTAAAGAAGTGATTTTCTCGGCAGTAACCTGGCTTATTCCATACTTCTTCCATTTATTATTTAGCACCCGGGAGACCGTCGAGCGCGATACATTAACTATATCAGCAATTGTTTGAAGCGTTGCTATTGGCAAACTATGATTCCAACATTAGTATGAATTTTATACTGCTAATATCAACTTGAAGATTTTTTCTCAATTTACCACAATCATTTGTTAAAGTTCCGCCATCGATTGCGTAAAATTTATATTCATCGGACTTATCATATCAAGTACTTTGATTTTGCATGGCAAAATTATCAAATTCTGTTGAAATTTGTTTAGGCATATTATGTCATATTTTAGAATATATTAAATTATTAAAAGTACTAAAAAAAACCATTTTCAGGGGGTTTCTCATCGAGTGCCCGGGGCAGCCTGCCTGCTGGCCGACAGGGACTCGCCAGCCTTCGCTATACTGCGGATGATAAAAAACGGCACGGCATTACTGCCAATGGTTTATAGGAATATAGATCGAATAACTCAATTAATAAGTGCGGTTATCGGATTTTTTAGACATCATTTATTCAATCAGGATAGTTGTTCTTTTGTACTCAAAGCAAATATACCCATATTGATATTGCAAAGTAAGAATGTTATAAAAACACTTATTATATTCAATCGATTAGAACGAATCGAAAAAATATACAGTGGAAATTATTAATTATCTATTAAAAATTTGGGATAAGAAGAAGATGGACAAAATAGCGTAACCGTAATAAATCAATTAGAAAAGACGAGGAATTGTTATCATTTTCCACACTAAAAGTAGTGCCATATTGGTGCCATAATACAGACCAAAACAGACTATTTGAGACTAACTGGCGATTTTGGGAAAATTTATAGATTAGGTTACTATAAAGTATAGTGGAATGCTATGTCTGTATATATCAGCACATACAAACATTTTAAATCTAGCGGGAACGCCTGCGAATCGAACACAGCTCCCCGTTTATGGCGGGGACAACGGTTTTGAAGACCGCGAGGGGCACCAGCCTCCTAATCATTCCCATAATGTTATGGTCGTTTCAAAACACGGAAATTGACACCATATTTTGATTTAATCCCTTTTCCAATTTTTTCCGCTTCACTTTCTGAACTAAATCGAACTACCCTAACTGCATGTAATCGTTTTCCATTAGACATCACCTCAACAATTTCTATGGGGTAGCCTGCTCCTGATACAATATTTTTTAATCGCTTTGCATTTGCATATTTTCCGAAAGCCCCCAATTGGACCACCCAGGGATGAGAATTCGGATCAATCATCTTTGCTTTAATTTTTGTATTTGATTTTTTCCCTGGCTTTAATTCAGTGGTTTTCATATCAACATTATATTGCTTAACCTGTAATTGAGGATACTTCCATTTAAATTTTGCCAGATAATATTGAACACTGTCCGTTTCACCAGTTGCATCAAAACTCAAAACCATAAGATCAACTGCTCTTTGGATATGTTCGCTTTTATTATACTTTAACGGAATTTTTTTTAATTGTTGGCTGGATTGTCCATATAAACCGCGGGAATACAGGTATTCGCCAATTTTCATTTCAGCATCATCTGCATAATCACTGTTAGGGTGTTGAATGATATATCGCTTAAACTGAACCAGAGTTGAATCACCATCATCATTCATTAACAACTGCAAATAAGTTACTGTAGGATCGTACGGATATTTTGATTTTAATTCAGGAAGTTGATCTCTGACTTCTTGTATCCTGCCGTCCTCCAACAGCTGGAAATATGACTCAAATGATTGAGCAAAGTTTAATGCACTAAAAAGGGAAAAAAACAAAAACAGTTTCATACAAATTATGACCTCTCTTTATTTTCTGTAATAAGATCAATAATTTTATCAACCTGCCTGGATAATTCATGAGGAGGAGAATTCGTTAAGCTTAATTTTAATTTCATTAATCGTGTGTGCACAGAATCTTCAAATTGTTTCAATGCTGCATCGACTAAATCTAATGCCTGCTGTCGTTCACCTTTTTCTTCAAGAACGTTAGCCATGCTGGCTAATGCATCCAGATGACCGGGGTTTTCATCCAATAATCTTTTATAAAATTTTTCCACTTCACCATAACGACCTAAATCATATAGTGCAGTCTCCATTTTAGAAAAAACATTGGATGCGTTTTCCACATCCAGATGGGCGAATTTTTCCCAGTGATCTATGGCTTTAATTAAATCTCGGTCATCAGCATAATAGTCGCCCAAACGTTCGTGAGCCCGTCCATATTTGTTATCAATTTCAATTGCTTTAACAAAACATTTTTTAGCACGTTCACGATCATTTTTTTCCAATTGATCCAACCCTTCAAACACCTGAAATTTTGCTAAAATACTTGGGTCTTTTTCCTGAGTGATTTTTTGAATATCTTTTGCCACTACTGCTGCTTGAACCCAATCATGTTGTTGTTCAGCCAGATCTAATAAAAATTCCAATGCCCAAATATTCTTTTTTTCGATTTTTAAAATACACTCTACTTCATTTTTTGCCTTCACATAATTTTGCACTTCTATATAATCCAAAGCCAAGGAACGGTGAATATCAATCTGAAGTTGATTGTCTAAATTGGGGCGAACAGTTAAGGACTGATGAATTTTTATAGCTTGATGGGGATTCCCTTCTGTGCGGAGAATTTCTCCCATTTGCAGATAGGCATTTATATGATTAGTATCGCGTTTTACAACTTCGCGTAATAGTTGTAATGCTTTTTTAGAATCACCATGAACAATGGCGTTTAGCGCATCTGTATATAGGGATTCGAAGCGAAGTGGCTTTTTAGGACGATAATAAAAAACAGCGGCAGTTATGCCTGCGGCTATCAAAACAACGACAGCGATTAAAATCGGTGTATTCAAAACTACTCGTCTCCGTCATCCAGATCATAGATCCCTTCATCAATCGCCACATTGCGCAGATCGTTCAATTCATCAGATATTCTACGATTACTAGTTCTCAACGAACGCATTTCAGCTTTATTCGACAATATGATAGCAACGGCAACTCCATAGCCAATTAAAATTCCCACTGCCAAGGCACCTACCATAATAAATGCAACACTGACATTTTCGTATTGCGCAAAAATTAAATCAATGTTTACAACGTCTGTATTTTGTAGTAAAAACAGGAGAACCAAAATCAATGAGGCCAGGGTGATGAATATTTTTAAAAGTTTCATATTACTACAGCTTCTTCTTTCGGCATTAATTCTCCATGTAAACTAATGCCTTTTGCTGCTGTAATCAATACTGGAACGAAATCTTTTATCTTGGTTGATCCTTTTTCAAAAATAACCCATTTGTTTGAATCTGTGCGTCCTGCCCAATGGATCGTCGACCGTTTACTTTCTTTTTCCACTAATACTGTTTCTATATTTTTTACGAAGTCTAAATTCCGTTCTAGAGTATGTTTTTTCTGTAATTCAATAACCTTTTCCAATCGTGTCTGTTTTACTTCCTCGAGCAAAATGTCACTAAATTCAGCTGCTTTTGTTCCTGGTCTGGGAGAATATTTAAATGTATATGCAGAATCAAATTTCACTTTTTCCATCACATCCAGAGTTTCTTCAAATTCTGCTTCAGTTTCTCCCGGAAATCCGACAATAATATCTGTACTAATTCCCACATTTGGTAATTTTTTACGAATTAAGTTAGTCAGTTCAATAAAATGTTCTTTTGAATATGTTCTATTCATTCGTTTGAGGATTCTATTATTACCAGCTTGTAAAGGCAAGTGAACATAATTACAAATAGTATCATGTGCTGCCATCACATCCAATAATTCTTCGTTAATATCCTGGGGATGGGGTGAAGTATAACGAATCCTTCTAACGCCATCTATCTCTGCAATCGCTTCAAGCAATTGCGGAAATTTATCATTCTCGTGGGTATATGAATTTACATTTTGTCCAAGCAATGTAATTTCTACAAAGTCTTCTGATACTGCTTGCTTTACTTCGCTTATAATACTATCTACAGCTCTGCTCCGCTCCCGACCTCTAGTGAAAGGTACAATACAAAATGTACAGAATTTATCACACCCACGCATGATTGAAATCCATGCATTGATACCTTCATTTCGACTGGGGAACAGATCGTCATACACTTCAAACTTTGATAACGTTGTATCAACTATATGGTCAGTTCTATTTACCCTATTCCTTATAATTTCAGGCAATTTCCTGTATGAGTCAGGGCCGAGAACAATATCCACATACGGTCTATTTTCAAGAATATCATTTTTCAAATGTTGAGCCATACAGCCTAAAACACCAATAATGGTATCTGGTTTTTGCTTTTTTATTCGATAATAACGGCCAAGCTGTGAATGTACTTTTTCTTCTGCGTGTTCTCTAATGGCGCAGGTATTTACGAAAATGGCATCGGCGTCATCCATTTTATTTGTTTGTATTAATCCTTCTTTTTGTAACAACCCTTCAACCAATTCAGAATCGGCTACATTCATTTGACAACCATAGGTTTCTATGAAATATAATTTAGACATGGGTATAATAAACTGAATCGAAAATATGATTCAGTTTACTTGAGATAACCACTGAAAAAATAATCCAGAGGATTTTGTGGTGTGCCATAACGATGGACTTCATAATGGAGGTGCGGTGCAGTAGATCTTCCGGTATTACCAGACAGACCAATTTTTTCACCTCGCTTAATTTTCTGACCTTTTTTTACATGTAATTTTGATAGATGAGCATACAATGTTGTATATCCATGGCCATGATCGATCTTGATCACTTTGCCGTATCCACCCATATAACGCGCATCTTTCACGGTTCCATTGGCCGGTGCAAATACTGTTTCACCCTTATTGACTGTGATATCCTGTCCATAATGGAAACGAACTTTGCCATTCATCGGATCTTTACGATATCCAAACCTGGAATTTAAATATCCACTTTCAATCGGTCGAATAGATGGTATGGAATGGATCACATCTACATTATCAGTAACTTTATCAAAGATATCGGAATAGCTATACAATTCTAATTTGACTTTTCTTGTAAGGGCATCTACATCCATTTCAAGTGACTTTAAGCGATCAGTGAATTCATCTTTGATGCTTGTATTGTCAGCCAGTCTTACACCTCCGATACCCAGTTTTTTGATGTCCTGGTCAACGATAGGTATATTAGCATACGTCCGAAGTGCCTTATCTTTATCCTCTATGGTTTCTATTGTAGAGGATATTTCACTCATCTGATTTTGTAAGTCAACAAGCGTCGTAGACAATGTGGAATAGTGTTGTTTAATTTTTTCAATTTTTGATATATATAGTATATTTGTCAATACATCAGCACTGAAAAAGAAAACTGCGGCTAAAACGACGATAGCCAATGACATCAACGTAAAAATGCGGCGACGAGTTACGTTACGTTGACGTATACCTCTGTCATCGGTTGAAATAATGATATAATGTTTATGATTTCTCTTTTTTCTACCAAACATGGATAAAAATACTTATAAGTGTCTAGATTTTAAGTTTTTGTACCTATATAAACCAAATGCTAACCTAAATACAATTTCAGTAGATGAGATGTAGTGGATTTACGTAAACGTTGTAATACCCGTTCCTTTATTTGCCGAATCCTCTCACTGGACAAATTCATTTCTTCTCCAATCTGTTCCAGTGTTTTTGGATCGCCTTTCCCAAGTCCATAATATTCGGACAGAACAAAAGCCTCCCTCTTTTTCAACAAACTCATCAAATCTAAAATTTCTATTTTTAATGATTCCTTCATCAACTGCATTTCAGGCCTGGGATCTTCTGATATCAAATATTCAATCATCGGTTTGTCTTCATTACTGCTGTCTTCCAGTGAAATTGGACCACGATAAACTTTCACAAGGTCTTCAATCCATTTTATGGTTGTCTGAGAAATTTCCGCTAATTCTTCTGTAGATGGCTCGCGCTCAAATTCCTGCTCAAGCTCAAGGGATTGTCGATACAGTTTACCCATAGATTCAGTTATATATGCCGGAAGTCGAATTGTCCGTCCCGTTTTATGAATGGCATTTCGTATGTGTTGAGTGATCCACCAGACGGCATAAGAAATGAATTTAAACCCCCTTGTTTCATCAAACTTATTAACTGCTTTAATAAGACCAAGATTTCCTTCATTAATCAGATCTTCAAAGGGAACTCCCTGTCCTTGGAATTTTTTAGCCACAGCAACGACAAACCGTAAATTATGGGTGACTAGTTTTTGAAAGGAATCCTTATCCCCTTCCCGGGCATTTTTAGCATATTGAACCTCTTGTTTTGGTGTTAGAGGTTCTATTTTTTTTATTTCATTTAAATAAAGTTCAAGAGCTTTGCGCTCGTTAGTACGAGGAGATTTCGTCAATTCGATTGAGACTCTGAAGTTGATTTTTCATCAGTATCCTCTTCATCAGATTCAATTATCTCCTTTGTTTCTTCTACTTCACCATCCACTACTTCCTCAGATTCAACTATTTCCTCTTGGTCTACTTTTTCCACTACATCAGGTGAGACCGATACAATTTCATCTTCTTTTATATCAAATACTTCTTTTACGTTTTCAATTTCCTTTTCCTTATCATCAATCTTTTCTTGAATTTCATCCAATTTTTGTAAAGACCGATAAAATTCCTTATTTCCAGTGAAATTGACCATATTTTCTTCTTTGGCATGATAAGCGACCAACCGCCCTAAATTTTCATAAGTTTTTGTTTGGTCACGTTGCAGCTGATGGATTTCAATTTTGAGTTTACTAATTTTGGTAAGTTCCTCTGTTTTAGCAACAGCAATTTTGCTAACCTCCTCTGCCTTTTCAACAGCGACGGAGCCCCATTCTTTCATATTTTTCTTTAAGTCGTTCCAAAGTTTTGTCATAAAAAACCCCAATTAATAATAAATGAATTCATAAGTTTGTTTAAAGTTAATCAATTAATTGCTTTTTTGAATTATCATATTTGCAGCTTAATAAGCTCTGATGCAATAACCAACGCATTCAATTTGCACTTTATCGGTCATCTGTGATCCAAGCTGACTTTACAATTTGTCCATGATTTCAGACAAATCCAAATGCAGTTAATTTTCGTTCAGCTTTCCCGAATTCGCAACAGGCATATTGACGGCATTAGTTAATTTTTCATATAGTAAATAGTCTCGTACCTGCTCACAAACTGCCAGACTTGCTCCTTCTTTTGCTTCTTTTGTGGACGCACCAAGGTGTGGAGTTAAAACAATATTTTTTGCATGAACCAGTGGATTTGATTTATTAACCGGTTCTGAAGCAAACACATCGACTGCTGCGCCGGCTATTTTATTTTCGTTTAATGCTTTTGCTAATCCAGCTTCATCAATCACTCCACCTCTGGCAACATTAACAATCCGCGCGGTTGGTTTCATCGCGCACAAGCGTTCATAATCAAATAGATTTTTAGTGGAATCTGTCAATGGAACATGTAACGTAATAAAATCTGCTTCTTTTGTTAACTGGTCCAATTCTACAACTTTGACTTCTTCTTTATTGAAGCTATCCTGACTGACATATGGATCAAAACCAAGAATATTCATTTGAAATGAACGACAACGTTGAATGACTTCCCGACCAATCTTACCAAGGCCCACGACTCCCAACGTTTTATTCCGCAATTCTGTACCAACATACGCATTTCGATTCCATCCTCCCCCCATAATAGTGCTATGACCCATCGGTATATTTCTAGAAAGGGCTAACATCATGGCAACAGTATGTTCAGCGGCTGAAAATGTATTTACATCGGGCGTATTCATGACCAGAATACCTTTACGCGTTGCAGTAGGAATATCAATATTGTCTACGCCAACTCCGGCACGACAAATGACCCGTAATTGTTTCGCAGATTTTATCATATCAGCCGTTGCTTTCGTTCCGCTGCGAACAACCCAACCTGCAACATCTTTACAGGCTTCTGCCTTTTCTTCGGGTGTAGCATCAGGTAAATATTTTACTTCAAATCCGGCATCTTTCAGGATGGCCATTCCAGCATCAGTAATTGGGTCAGAAACGAGTACTTTCATCAATCTTTCAACCATTTTGTGCACGGATCAAATTCAAAGCGGATCCTGCTTTAAACCAATTAATTTGAGTTTCGTTGTAGGTATGATTGCAGGAAATAATGTCGGAGGATCCATCTTCGTGTGTAATTGTTAAAGTAAGTAGTTTTCCAGGAGAAAAAACGTTGAGATCCATGAAGTCAAATATGTCATTTTCCTGGATTTTATCGTAGTCAGCTTTATCAGCAAATATCAATGCTAACATTCCCTGTTTTTTCAAATTTGTCTCATGAATGCGTGCAAAAGAACGAACTAATACGACTCGTACACCCAAATGTCTTGGTTCCATGGCTGCATGCTCTCTGGATGATCCTTCACCATAATTTTCATCGCCGACAACAATCGTCGGAATATTTTCCGATTTATACGCTCTTTGAACATCCGGAACGGGACCATATTCTCCGGTTAGTTGATTTTTTACACTGTTCGTTTTTCCATTAAAGAAATTCATTGCACCAGTAAGCATATTATTTGAAATATTATCCAGATGACCACGGAATCTCAACCAGGGTCCTGCCATAGAAATATGGTCTGTGGTACATTTTCCTTTAGCCTTTATCAGCAATTTCATTCCGGAAATATTTTTTCCATCCCATGGTTCAAAGGGTGTTAGCAATTGTAATCGTTCTGAATCCGATTTGACTCTTACTTTGATTCCACTTCCTTCTGCTGATGGTTCTTGATAACCTATATCTTCGACTGCAAACCCATTGGGAGGTAATTCATCACCCACAGGCATTTCCAATATGACTGTTTCACCCTTTTCGTTGACAAGAGTATCTTTTGTAGGATTAAACGTCAAATCGCCTGCAATGGCCAGTGCGGTTACCAATTCGGGTGATGCAACAAAAGCATGTGTATTGGGATTTCCATCGGCTCGTTTCGCAAAATTCCGATTGAATGAATGGACAATCGTATTTTTTTCTTCTTTTTCAGACCCATGCCGTGCCCATTGACCAATGCAAGGTCCACAGGCATTTGCAAACACTTTTCCACCTAATTCCGTAAATATATCAATGAATCCATCTCTTTCAATTGTGAAACGGACTTGTTCAGAACCAGGCGTAATAGTGAAATCTGCTTTTGTTTTTAAACCTTTTTCAACAGCCTGCTTAGCGATAGATGCAGCTCTTGAAATATCTTCATAAGATGAATTGGTGCAGGAGCCAATGAGCCCCACTTCCACTTTTGTCGGCCAATCATTTTTAGCTGCTGTTTCTGTCATTTCAGAAATAGGTGTGGCTCGATCAGGCGTAAAGGGACCATTTAAATGTGGTTCTAATTCTGATAAATTTATTTCAATAACCTGATCATAATACTCTTCAGGATTCTCATAGACTGCATCATCAGCCCGTAAGTATTTAGCGATGACATCTGCAAGGTCAGCCACACCACTTCTCCCTGTTGCTCGTAAGTATTTCGCCATCTGATTGTCGTAGGCAAAAATAGATGTAGTTGCACCGACTTCAGCTCCCATATTGCAAATGGTTCCTTTTCCTGTACAGGACAATTTTTCTGCGCCTGGTCCAAAATATTCAACGATAGCACCTGTTCCACCCCTCACTGTAAGAATCCCAGCTACTTTTAGAATAACATCTTTTGCTGATGTCCAGCCGCTCATCTCTCCTATTAGTTTAACTCCGATTATTTTAGGAAATTTTAATTCCCAAGGCATATTCGCCATAACATCGACAGCATCGGCACCCCCGACACCGATGGCAATCATTCCCAGCCCGCCGGCATTTACTGTATGGCTGTCTGTGCCGATCATCATTCCACCAGGAAACGCATAGTTTTCCAGTACAACCTGATGGATAATCCCGGCTCCAGGTTTCCAGAAACCAATTCCATATTTATTCGAAACTGATTCAAGAAAATCATAAACTTCACTATTAATGTCCATGGCTTCAGACAGATCAAAGCTGGCATGTTCTCTGGCCTGAATTAGATGATCACAGTGTACTGTTGACGGAACAGCCACTTTATCTTTACCAGCCATCATAAACTGTAAAAGAGCCATCTGTGCAGTTGCATCCTGCATAGCAACTCGATCCGGAGCGAAATCTACATAAGATTCACCGCGAACATATTTTTCGATATTTTCATAATTAAATAAATGAGCATAAAGAATTTTCTCTGAAAGAGTCATGGGTCGACCAATAACATCTTGAGCAGTAGAAATATTTTCTACAATAGAATCATATACATTTTTAATTATTTCTAAATCAAACACGGGGACATCCTAATAGAGACCTTTGCGAAACTTATAGTGTGGAGAAAAAAGAATAAAATTTGCCTGATTCCTGCCCGCCCCTTTCTTTTTATTATGATTGTGGCAGGCGGGAAGGCGGAAAAGGTAATTAATAGCGGTAGCTATTAATAAGATTTCCAACGAAAAGCAGGTGAATTTTAAACTTTTTAATTTTTGCGATAGGTTTTGCAAAGGTCTCTAATAATTAATTTAAATAAAGAATTGGAACTGAACTGCTAAATTCACGTTCGATTTTATTAAACAAACTTACACATTTACTCGATCAAAATTCAATACTGTACAGACATACTAAATTTTCATATGAAATTTTTCAGGCGACTTTTTTCTATATTGTTTTCAATATCATTCATTAGTGCAGGTGTACAATGGCAAGTAGAACAGTCCACAGTTGAAAAACTTGTCATTCATATCAATTTCGATGTAAAAACTCAAGGAGACTTGGAGCCATTTACGCTTCTCATTGGCCTTCCGAATGATGAATTACCCATCTTGAATGTTCGGGGATTGAATAAGCGCAAAAACCCTTTTGTCATCGAAAATGATAATGTTGGCGTTCGGTGGATCAATCAGCAAAAAGTACGCATGTTAGAGACAGCCACTCTGGAAGTAAATCCCTCAATCGAAGAAAATTATTACTACCAGACTTATTATATTGAAATTTCGTTTCCACAATCAAGTAAAACCCATATTTCTGCAAACAAATCACAAGCTGTATTTCTAAAAAATCGAATAATCAACTGGAATGAAGCACAAAATTGGTTTCAGTTTAAAAAACAAAAACATAAAAAGATTGCAGATTTGCCTTCAGGAACGTGGATAAAATTCTCTGTGACAGAAGATAAAATGTATTCCTTCACAGGCGCTTATCTGACAGCGTTGAATAGTTCGATTCAAAATAGCGATCCTCGTTCATTTATGTTATTTACTTCAACGGCTCTTGGCCGGGATCGGAGTATAACTGTAATCAATTCGATTAGTTATTCAGATATTCCTGAAAATCTCGTTGAAATTGCATTGCGTGTAGACGGAGAAAATGATGGATCTTTGGATAATGATGATTTATTTTTGTTTTACGGTCGTGGAGTAAATGGCTTTAACTATGATGGAGAAACAATTGACCATCATCAAAATATATACTTTACAGAAAATAATTATTGGCTTTTAGTCCCAAATGATAGCGATATCAGAGGAAAGCGTATTGAAACTATTTCCAGCCCAATATCCACGAGTTTATCTTTGGATTACGCAACGTCATATATCCATATTGAAAATGATGTTGTCAACCCTTTCCTTGGTGGGTTGACTTGGACAGGATCAGGTTTTGGACGTGGTTCCAGTTTCACCGTTATTCCCCGACTAAATGATATAAAATCTACCATCAATGTTGATTTCAAAATTACACTTAGAGGAAGCTCAACTGATATCGAATTCAAAAATAATCCTAGCCATTCAATTGATATTTATCTGAATTCCAAGGTTACAAAAAGAGGAGTCATTTCTTTCTCTGGATTAAGTCAGCAATCAAAATCATTTTCAATTCCTGGTTCTGAGTTAATCGATGGAATGAATCTTATTTATCTGGAAAACAATTCATCTTCCAGTTATTCCTTTCCTCATTTTGACTACACAACAATCAGCTACGGCAGGCGTTTGAATATCGATAACAGTCCTTTTGAATTCTTTTCACCCATTTCCGGTAATTCAGTTACTTTTAATTTTTCAGGGTCATCTATTCCAAACGTTTGGGAAATTACAGATGTGACGTCTCCAAAACTGGTGGATGTTGATAATAATAACAATATTTTCTCGATAAATGTTGATTTGCCGCCTGATACTCTTGCGCGTTTCATTCTCTTCAAGGATAATGATGTCAGTTCAATAGAAAATATGGAAATAATAAATGGTCACACATTCACTCAAGTACGCAACAATAACAATGGTGTAGATCATATTATTATTGGACCAGAAGAGTTTAAATCTGCTTCCCAACCATTAGTCGATCACCGCGGCAGCTCTAAATTTGTTTCGCTAGAAACAATATACAATGAATTCTCTGGCGGGAATGCTGATCCCACAGCGATTCGCAGGTTTCTTCAATGGACGCAAGAGGAGTGGTCAGCTCCGAATCCATATTGTGTATTGTTCATGGGTGACGCAGATTATGATTACAGAAACATTACCGGCGCATCGAATATTAAAGTTCCCACCATCATAACAGGTGCATATGGAAACAGGGCTGTTGATGACCGTTTGGCTGCCTTTAGCGGCCCCATACCTGATCTTGCGTCGGGGCGTTACCCAGCAAAAAGCGTAAGCGAAGTACAAGATTTTGTTGAGAAAATCATTGAATATGAAACAAATCCTGTTTTAGGCTATTGGAGACAGCGAGTCACATTAGTTGCCGACGATGGTGCTCGTCCAGAAGATGGAGGTTCCGGTGGATCCGTTACGACCGGGAAAAGCCATACACGGAATTCCGAAGCTACAGCCAAATTTATTTCTCCAAGAATTGAAGTTCAAAAATTATATATGCTGGAATATCCTGAAGTAAGCGATGCGTCTTCTTATGGTGTTATTAAACCGGACGCAACAGAAGCGTTGTTCGATATTCTAACTGAAGGAACAGCCATCATTAATTATATCGGCCATGGGTCAGAACATCAGTGGGCTCAGGAAAAACTGCTCGTTCAGGACCGGGGTGATATTGATCAGATAGACACAGATATGAAACTGCCCGTTTGGATTGCCGGAACGTGTTCATGGGGACATTTTGATTTTATTGAAAAAGAATCCTTTGCTGAAGAATTGATCCGGCAACCGATGGAAGGTGCATCAGCTGTTATTACAACTAGCCGTGCTATTGGAGTTTCATCAAATGCTGTTTATATAACAAAAATTTTTAAAGCTATTTTTCCGGATTTAGGTGTAACGGAAGCTACAATCGGTGTGGTGTTACAGTCAGTGAAAGATGGTGACTACAGTGGGGAATTATTTCATCTTTTTGGAGACCCAGGTATGCCTCTGCCAATACCAAACAATGAAGTAAATATTACTCATATATCGCCAGACACTTTGAGTTCGCTGGATACTGCCAGGGTCTTTGGAAAACAGACACCGCCTTCCGGTGTATCCGGTGTGGGAGTCATCAGGCTTGTAGATGCCGATCGAGATATTACCAGGCAATATGTCATTAATTCACAAACACAGGAATTGTCATATTCTTTACCGGGTCCCACTTTGTTTAAAGGTCAGTTTTCGATTACGCAAAATAATTTCAGTACAAAGTTAAGAATACCTAAAGATATATCTTACTCGACAACACCAGCCAGATTGAACGCGTATGTCCAATTAAATACAAATCCACCGATTGAAGCCTTGGGAATGTTGGATAACATATATTTAAAAAGTGGCGAACCGGTCTCTGATTTGCATGGTCCGATTATTTCATTTGAAACAGAAACAAGGCGATTATTACAAAATAACGATCATTTACAAAAGGATGAAAAGATATACATTCGGCTATCAGATCCTTTGGGTATCAACGTCACCGGGGAAGTCGGTCATGAGATTTTGGTTACAAATATGGATGAAGACGCCAAGAAAAATATGTCTTCACGATATATTTATGATGAAAACAGTATTACTACTGGTGTCATACAATTTCCTTTTGATGAAACTGGATCAACAGTTTCTCTCCATATAAAAGCATGGGATAATGCCAATAATCCTGCAGAAAAAGAAATCAAATTATATCTGATAGAAAATCAAGTATTTAGGCTTTACAATGTTTTGAATTTTCCAAATCCATTTGCAACGAATACACAATTCGCTTTTGAATTAACATCAAACGCTGATATCAGCATAGACATTTTTACCCTCGGTGGTCGCCGGGTCATGAGTATACCCGATGAATCATTTTCCAGCGGATATCATTATGTTAACTGGGATGGTCGCGATGCCTTTGGTGAACGTTTAGCTAATGGTGTATATTTATATCGACTTCAGGCGAATGACGGCAACCAAACTGTCTCCGTCATAAAAAAACTAGCAAAATTTCGATGATACAACCATTACCCATTATCCTTGCTTCTGCTTCCCCCAGGCGAAAACAACTGCTGGAAATGATTGATTTACATTTTGATATAAATCCAAGCAACGTACACGAAGATTTTAATATCAATCTATCTCCGGAAGAATTTGTTCAATATTATGCGAAAGAAAAATCTCTTGATATTGCAAGACAATACAAAAACTGTTTAGTAATCGGCGCAGATACCATCGTTGTGCTTGATGGAAAAATTCTTGGCAAACCTAAAGATAATAAGGAGAGTTTTGCCATGTTAAAATCACTATCTGGCCGTACCCATTCAGTATATACCGGTGTGTCATTAAACCAAATAAACAATGAAATCAGTAATACATTTTTTGAAAAAACAGATGTGACGTTTTTGAAATTAACAGATAGCACAATATCATATTATATAGACACTTACAACCCATTAGATAAAGCCGGAAGTTATGGAATTCAGGATTGGTTTTCGGTCAATGTAAAAAAAATAAACGGTTGTTTTTATAACGTGATGGGATTTCCGTTAGCCGCATTTTATAAACATTATATTCAGATAGTAAATATTTAGACATTTATATTGATAACGAAGTATATGGTCGGTTAAGTTTCTCACCCATCATTGAATCATTATGAACGAATTCTTTACAGAACTAAAGGAAAAAAGACAGTCGCAAGATATTGAACTGGAAGAAATCCATTCCAGAACAAAGATTAATATTGAGTACTTAAAAGCCCTCGAAGCGGGTCAATTCGATATATTACCGCTACCATATGTGCGTTTATTTTTAAGAGCCTATGTGACGGAACTGGGCGAGGATCCGGACGAAGCTCTCCATCAGTTAGAGATATACCTAGCCAATAAAGCAGGAAAAAGAATTCCAAAGAAAAAAGTTATTTATGAAGAAACATCAAGTAAAGACCGAAAAGATGAAAAAATTAAATCACTCTCCTCCTCTCGCCCTCCATCAAAGATTCGGGAAGACTTGATCAAAGGTGTTGTTCTGTTAATCGTTTTTCTCTTTGCCATTTTTATTATCAAAAAGATCAATACTGAAGATAGTGCTGCATTAGTGGAAAATGGTGAAATCGTAATGGCTGATAACCCAGCAATTATAACGGATGATATCCTCACAAACGATTATGTAGAAGCAGTTTCTCAAACGCTTGCTATGACAGTTACTTCCCCGTATAAAATGAAAATCATCTCAAATGAACGGATTTGGTATAGCATAACAGCAGATACATCTGCCGAACTATCCGGTATTCTTCTTCCAGGTGAAGAATACAGCCTTCCTTTTGAATCGCATATCCAAGTGCGATTGAATCAAACTGCTGGAACGAATCTTTTCATTAACGGTATTGAGGTTGACGAACTAGGTAATTATTCTAATCCTGCAGATATTCTATTCTTTTCCGACCCAAGCACGGTTACGGTTAAGCACTACATCCCCCAAAGATAGTTAAAAGACTACTTTAACGTCCCTTTTCAGTTCAACCATCGGTTGAAGCTTTCGCTCGTCTATAATCGTGGGGATTTTTTACTTTTATTGATAAAACAAGTTGACATAAGTGGGTAGAGTGAAATATATTGTGGGTAATCGTGGGTAATTCTTTAATAAACTTAAGTGGGTATGACTCTAAATCAAGATACATTCACAGGAGAGTATTCATATACAATTGACGCGAAAGGCCGTGTTAATATTCCTGCAAAATTTCGTCAAAGCCTTGCCCCCGAGAATAACAATACATTCGTTATCACTCGGGGAATGGATCCGTGTATCTGGGTCTATCCTCTTACTGCCTGGCAGTTTATCGAAGACAACCTAAAAGAACTTTCCGCCGTTTCAGCTATCAATAGATCATTTATTCGTGCAACTGCACGTTATGCCTTACCCGTGAAATATGATAAACAGGGTCGTATTGTTCTTTCATCTCAACTTTTGGATTATGCACAACTGGATAAAGATGCGTTAATAATAGGCATGATTAACAAAATTGAAATATGGAGCGCAGACGAATTAGAAAAAATTGAAAAACAAACAACAGAAATGGACTCGTCGGCTTACGATGAACTATCAGACAAAATTATTTTATAATGAACAAAAATTCATTCCAGGAATTGAGTCCGGAACACATTCCTGTAATGGTGAACGAAGTTTTGGAACTGCTTATATCAGATCGGGATGGAATTTATCTCGACGGGACTGTTGGTCTCGGCGGGCACGCCACGCATATACTGAATGTCCTTTCGGCTTCAGGGAGGTTAATCGGACTTGACCGTGACGAGAAGGCATTGGCAATTTGTAATGAACGACTTTCAAACAGCTGTGCCTTCTCTTGCCTCCATGCCTCATACGATTTATTTCCAAAAATTCTTCAATCTGAGGATATCCCAGTCGTGAATGGAATTTTACTGGATCTCGGTCTATCTTCACTTCAATTGGATTCCCCATCCAGGGGATTTGGCTTCAAAACGGATGGTGATTTAGATATGCGTTTTGATTCTTCTACAGGACAAACTGTGGCTAATCTCATTGCTTCCACACCGGAAAAGGCACTAGCAGATATTTTATTCAATTACGGTGAGGAACGACTATCAAGAAGAATTGCGCGAGCTATTAAAAATATGGATTCAATGAATACGGTTGCAGATTTAAAAGAAGCTGTACGTAGAAGCACACCGCCAAATCATCGTCGAAAATCATTGGCCAGAGTTTTTCAGGCATTTCGCATTGCTGTCAATGAAGAATTAACTCGTTTACAGAATTTTCTTAATAGTTTTATTGATTATCTAGCGCCCCAAGGCAGAATAGTCGTATTGAGTTATCATTCGTTGGAAGACAGGATAGTGAAACATTCTTTTAAAGATCTGGCGAATAAAAATTTAGTATCGATCATAACAAAAAAACCTCTTCCACCTACCCAAATAGAACAAACTAATAATAATCGTGCACGGAGCGCCAAACTGCGCGCTGCGGAAAGAATATAATGGCTAAAAGACGTAAGATTAGTAAACATAAAGAATTTATTCAAACATTATCATTTTTTCTGGTTACGGTTTTTTCAATAGGTGGACTTATTATTTATTTATGGGTTTATACAGAAATTGACGAAACGATGGTGGCAATAGAAATTCAAAAATCAACTTTTTTTGAATTAAACAATACTGTTAAAGAATTAAAAAATAAAATTGAATCTTTAAATAGAGTAGATCGAATTACGTCTGTAGCTAGAAAAGAATTGGGTATGGTTGTTGCTCAACCAGAGTCTATTACTGTCTTTGTTGATCCGATGCTTGTGGAGCATTGGATTGACTAAAACCTACCTAAAATTTCGATCTCGAGTCATATTTATTTCGGGTCTTATGGTCGTATGCTGGATAGGCCTTTCTGTGCGATTATTCCAGATTCAAGTAGTTGATGGTGAAGAGTTGCGTTTAAAAGGACTAGCACAAGGACGTGTGCAAGAACCATTGCTTCCTGTGAGGGGAAACATATTTGATCGCAAAAACACTTCTTTGACACGGAATATTATTCATTATTCTTTTGGTGTCCATCCATCAAAGATTCAAAATAAAAATAAGTTAGCAGAACTATTAAGCGCTTGCACAGGACGTAACATTAAAGATTACCTAAAAAAATTAGATTCAGATAGAAGTTTTGTTTACCTCGAGCGCAATCTCCAACGATCGCAATGTGCCGATATATTGAATAATAAACCCCATGGTCTAATTATTGAAAGGGACTCGCGTCGATATTATCCTCATGAAAACATTGCATCTCAAGTTTTAGGATTCGTTAATATCGATGATCAGGGAATTGCAGGACTAGAGCAAAAATACAATCGTCAATTAACGGGGACTCCCGGCTGGGTGATCAAACAAATGAGTGGTAAAGGGAAATCTATTTATAAAACCAATTTCCCAATGAAGCTGCCAATTGATGGCGCCAATATTCAATTAACACTGGATCTGGAATATCAGGCTATTTTGCAAGAGGAACTATCTGCACAAGTCGATAAAACGGGTGCTATATCAGGAATGGGATTAATTATTAATCCTCAAAATGGTGCCATTTTGGCGATATCAACAGTTCCTGATTTTGATCCAAACTATCCGGGGAGAGGTGAATCGTCCTGGCAGCGCAACAAGGTCATTACAGATCAGTTTGAACCAGGTTCAACGTATAAAATTGTAACAGCTTTGGGTGCTTTAGATCAGAATACTGTTTCTCTGTGGCAAGAATTCAATTGTGAAAATGGCAGTTATGAATTTGCCGGGAGAAAAATCAAAGACTGGGAGGACTTTGGCTTGTTAACCATGCCTCAGATTATCGAAAATTCCAGCAATGTGGGAGTAATAAAAATTGCAGAAACATTAGGACCCTCCCGCCTTTATAAATACAGCAGAGATTTGGGGTTTGGGACTCCTACAAATATTTCTTTTGCGGGTGAGCATCCCGGTACGTTAAGGCGGGTGAATGAATGGAGTAGTTTGTCTCTGGCCGAAGTTTCTTTGGGTCACGAGGTGGGTGTAACAGCTTTGCAGTTAGGCATGGCATATGCAGCGATTGCAAATGGCGGCTTTTTAATGAAACCACGGCTAGTCAATCAAATTATATCGGCTGAAGGAAAAACAATTTATTCTGAAAAACCAGAAGTCATTCGCAAAATATCTACTAAAACTGTTATGAGAACGATGGTGGATATTCTATCCAGGGTTGTTAATACAGGTACCGGTACAAAAGCAGCTATTAACGGTTGGACGGTAGCCGGAAAAACAGGCACAGCTCAAAAGTTCATTGACGGCCATTATTCAAATAAAAAATTTATATCAAACTTCGTGGGCTTTTTACCTGCAAAAAATCCTCAACTCGTTTGTGTTATCGTTTTAGACGAACCAAGAATTGGATACCACTGGGGAGGTTACGGCGCTGCGCCCGTCTTCCGCCGCGTAATGGAACGAATCATCAATATGGACGATTCCATACACCGCTTCAAACCACAGATTATCCCAAAAGACCCATTATGGGCCCAAGAGAGTCTACCCCTCCCACATACTTCGGATGATGCAGTAACTAAACCAGTGGTTTTATCCAACCAAATGCAGGTAATCAAAGTTGTGCAAACAAATGACGGAAAATCCTATATGCCGGAAGTCCGCGGAATGAGCTTAAGAAAAGCAAGAACCCTATTAAGAAAGTTAGGATTGCACACAAATTTCACTGGTTCCGGGAAAGTGATATGGCAGAGCCCAAAGCCGGGAACTATCGTCGCTAATGGTTCTATATGCAGTATAGGATTAAAATGAAAACAACTCTTAATCAGCTTGTAAAAGGAATCATCGCTGCAAATGGAAATGTCCCTGCCACACCTGTTAAAAAAATTCGATTACATTCCAAAGATGTTAAGCCAGGTGATCTTTATATTGCCGTTAATGGAACCACAGCCGACGGCCACGATTTCATCCCGGAAGCGCTAGATAATGGTGCGTCAGCTGTTATAACAAATGGACGTGATGTCGGTACACTCCCAGTACCGCAAGTAAAAGTGTCCAACCCTCGGAGAGCAGCATCGTATATAGCAGCAGAATACTATGGACATCCGTCAAAAGAATTGTATGTGATTGGTATTACCGGAACAAACGGTAAAACAAGTACTGCAACCCTTATTATGTCAATTTTGAATGAGGCTGGATGTAAAACAGCCCAATTAGGGACACTAGGTGTAATTGCAGAGGGTCATGAGCAAGGCAAAACACTAACGACGATGGATGCTATCAATCTTCAAAAACTTTTTAGGGATCTTGCTGATGATGATTTTACTCATATCGTTATGGAAGTTTCATCTCACGCCATCCACCAGTATCGCGTTGCAGATGTTGAATTTGATGCGACAGTTTTTACAAATCTATCTCCCGAACATTTAGATTATCACGGTACCATGGAAGATTATTTTCATGCTAAAGCAAAATTGTTCACATCCCTCCCGCTATCGGCGACAGCAATTATCAATTCAGATGATGAATACGGACAACGTTTAATTGAAAAAAGCACAGCACCGGTTATAAAAATTTCTCCTGAAAATAAGAGTGATATTTATTTCAAGAATGTCAAATCTACATTAGAAGGTATCAAAGGAATAATATCAGCCGGACACCACGAAATTCAAATTGATTCTTCATTAATTGGTGATTTTAACAAGGAAAATATTTTATCAGCCGTTGGAACAACTGTTGCAATGGGGCTGCCGGTAGATACGATTAGTGACGGTATTAACAATTGCAAAATCGTTTCCGGACGTATGGAAAAATTTACAGCCACATTTGGTGCTCAAATTGTGGTTGATTATGCCCACACTCCAGATGCATATGAAAAAGTTTTAAGCACGATTTATAATTTAGTTAAAAATGATGGAAAAATGATTGTGTTGTTTGGGTGTGGAGGAAACAGAGATACATCTAATCGACCTATTATGGGCAGATTAGTTGAGCAATATGCACGTTTCTTTTATATCACGCCCGATAATCCTCGATATGAAAATCAGGAGAAAATTGTAAAAGATATTTTAACCGGTTTGTCATCGCAAAACTTTAAAGTCTTTGCAGATCGAAGTGATGCATTAAAAAAAGCATTGAGCGGTTTGAAGAAGAATGATGTATTGGTCGTTTTAGGCAAAGGTCGGGAAACGTACCAGGAAGTTGAAGGTGTCCGGCTCCCATATTCAGATATTGAGATCATTGAGGAGTTTTGTGAGAATTCAAATAGCTGAAACGGAAGCATTTACAACCCTTTTAATTAAACATTTCGGAAAGAGTCCTTCATCTCCCATAACCGGGATTTCGACTGACAGCCGTGAATGTCAGGTTGGTGATTTATATATTGCGCTAAAGGGTGAGCGTACTGATGGACATCAGTTTATACAACAAGCCATAGAAAATGGTGTAGTGGCATGTCTGACTGATCGTGAAGTTCTTGTTAAAAATGGAACTGACTTATTTGTTGTAGAAAGCCCCTTGGAGACATTGGGCTCATTAGCAAAGTTCTATCGTAAACTATTTCAGATTCCAGTGATTGGTATTACCGGATCAAATGGAAAAACGTCTACAAAAGAATTGTTAAAACATATTTTATCAACAAGAGAAAATGTTCACGCTACAACAGGGAATTTCAACACCTCAATTGGATTACCTTTAACATTATTTCAGATTTCGTATGATCATACAATTTCCATAATAGAAATGGGCGCAAATCAACCGGGCGATATTGCGTATTTATGTTCCATCGCTGAACCAACCCATGGTTTGATTACAAATATTACTCCAGCGCACATGGAGGGCTTCGGCACCCTTGCTGAAGTTGCCAAGACGAAGGGAGCTCTTTTTGAATCATTGACAGAGGGAACGGCTTTTGTTAATAATGCGGATGATCTTATTCGAGAATTAGAGGTTTTTGGTGAACGAATTACTTATGGCATAACTCCGGATTGTGACTTTCCAGCGGATATTCATCATGAAAATGATGGCTCAATTACTGTTACTATTGATGCGCAGGAAATCGCTACCGGCTCACACAATCTTTCTTTTATTAAAAATGTCATTGCTGCTTCAGCAGTATGTATTCATTTGGGAATTGATTGGAGGACATTTGAATATCAGGTGCAATCTTTTCAATCACCCCAAGGCCGTTGTGAAGTAAAGCAGATGGACAATATCACGATTATTGATGATACATATAATGCAAATCTTACGTCCACAATGGCAGCCATCGATTATCTGAACGCTTTCAGCGGTAATGGCCGGAGAATTTTTGTATTTGGGGACATGTTTGAACTTGGCGATGAATCATTATCTCATCACCGAAAAGTGGGGCAACATTGTTCTGAAATGAATTTAGATGCTGTATTCACGACAGGAGATAATACACGCGAAACAGATAATGCTATTGATTCAAATATTTTTCATAAACATTTTGACTCTAAACGTGAATTGGTAGGCGAATTGAAAGAATGGATAAAAGAAGGTGACAAATTATTAGTAAAAGGGTCACGAGGTATGACAATGGAATCAATCCTGGAGGATTTAGAAACCAGCTAATGTTATTCAAATACCTATATCCTTTACGTGATGTATACTCTCCTTTGAATGTTTTTCAATACATCACGTTCCGTGCAGCCCTGGCAGCCATTTTGGCATTATTAATAACGTTTGTCATTGGCCCCTGGATCATTCGCCTTTTACATCGTCATAAAATTGGAGAAGAGATACGGATTGATGGTCCCCAAAGTCATCAGAATAAACGCGGTACTCCAACGATGGGTGGATTAATAATTATTGGATCTGTTCTCATTCCTACCCTTCTATTAGCTGATCTATCAAATGTTTATGTTCAAATTGTAATGCTTGCCTTGATTTGGATGGGTGTTATTGGATTTTTAGATGATTATCTAAAAGTTGTTAAAAAATTGAAAAAAGGACTGGTGGCACGCTACAAGCTTGTTGGTCAAATATTGCTGGGTATTATTATCGGCACTTTGATTTTTTATCATCCGACATTTACTGAATTCAAAAGTGTGACGAGTGTACCATTTTTCAAAAATCTTGAGTTGGATTTCGGATATATTTACCCTCTCGCGATTATTTTAGTGATAACCGGTACGTCCAACGCGGTTAATCTGACCGACGGACTTGACGGATTAGCAGCAGGTTTACTTGCCATTTGTTTTACTGTCTTTGCTGCCATTGCATACATTAGCGGGCGAGTTGATTTTTCCAGTTATTTAAATATTATCTATCTACCCGGCGCTGGTGAACTGACTATTTTCACTGCTGCTATCACCGGTGCATTAATAGGATATTTATGGTTCAACGCTTCCCCGGCTGAAGTATTTATGGGCGATGTTGGTTCGTTATCTACTGGGGCGGCTCTAGGTGCTGTGGCTATTTTATTAAAAAAAGAATTATTACTATTCATTATTGGCGGTGTGTTTGTGTGGGAAGCCTCTTCAGTTATACTGCAGGTGATTTACTTCCGATTAACAAAAAACAAATCCGGAGAAGGAAAACGATTATTTAAGATGGCTCCAATCCACCATCATTTTGAATTAAAAGGTTGGCCGGAATCTCGGGTGGTTATCCGCTTCTGGATCATTGGCTTATTACTCGCTCTGTTTTCATTGACAACATTTAAGATTCGTTGATGGATATTTCAAACAGAAATACGATTAATATAAAGGATAGAAATGTTACTATCATTGGATTAGCGCGGAGCGGCGTGGCTGCAGCAAGGCTGGCACACGAACTCGGTGCAAATGTTTTCATCAGTGACCGACGAGATACGAAAGAAGAATTGATCCAATTAAATAAATTAGGGATCAAGGGGGAATCAGGTAGGCACAGTGAAAAAATTTATGAAGCGGATCTTTGGGTCATTTCTCCGGGCGTTCCAAAAAATTCAGAAATCATTCAAAAAGCTCAATCAAAAAACATTCCAATTGTAAGTGAAATTGAATTTGCCAGTTGGTTTACACATTCTCCTATTCTAGCTATTACCGGCTCTAATGGCAAAACAACGACCGCACACATGTTGTACGAAATGTGCAAAACAGATGACATACATCCCATTCTATCAGGAAATGTCGGAAATGCGTTTTCGGAAGTTGTGCTTAATGATTTATCCCAACCCGATGAAAAACGAGTTCATGTACTGGAAATTTCCAGTTTTCAAATGGAATTTATATACCATTTCCGGCCATATATTTCTTTATTCTTAAATCTTACACCGGATCATTTAAATCGATATGATGATATGGATGACTATGTATCTGCAAAAATGAATATGTGGTCGAATCAAACCGAAGATGATTTTCTAGTGTTCAATGCCGATGATATATTGCTGTCAAAACGTATCGAATCAGCAAAAGCCATAAAAATACCTTATAGTTTAGATTCTGATATAGACGGATTATTATTCCGGTTAAATGCTACAAAAATTTATGATCAGAAGCACGCCACACTGATCAATCTGGATGAAATCGCTTTGCCTGGTAGGCATAACCTTTCGAACTACCTCGGTTCTTCTACCTCGGTGAGCTTGTTGGGCATTGCATCATCCGGAATTGCACAGGTTATGTCAACTTTTTGCGGAGTCCCACATCGACTTGAACATGTTGGAGAAATAAACGGTGTAACGTATATCAATGATTCCAAAGCTACTAATGTCGACGCTGTGAAAGTGGCTTTGGACAGTTTTAATAATCCTGTTTTGATTATTCTGGGCGGGCAGGATAAAGGCGGAGATTTTCTTTCACTATACCCACATACCCACAATAAAGTGAAAGAAGCGCTCACCATTGGTGAGTCTGAAAAAGCGATCGAATCAGTGTTGGGGGATGCGGTGAGACTCACAACTTGCGGTAGTCTAAATAACGCTGTTAAGGTCGCTCATTCACATGCGCAACCTGGAGATATTGTTTTATTATCTCCGGGTTGTGCCAGTTTTGATCAATTCGCCAATTTTGAAGAACGCGGAGATACATTTAGAGAATTAGTTCAATCCCTGAAGGTATACGGATGAGTTATTTAAATATTATTGTTAAGAAATATGATCGATTTTTATTAACTAGTATCATCATACTCTGCGTTTTTGGTACGGTCATGCTATTTAGTGCCAGTTCAAATTTATCTCTGGATGAAACCAGCAGCCGGACAGATACGCTTTATTTACAAGCCCATTTAAAGCGATTACTCGTTGGCGTGTCATTTATGTTTTTCTTTATGTTGTTTGATTATCGCAAAATGAAAGACTGGGCATATCACATTCTGGGTGTATCTATCATTTTATTAATATTAACGAAAATTATATTTATTATTAACGGAAATACATCCCCAGCCCGCTGGTTATACCTGGGATCAATTTCAGTCCAGACATCAGACTTGGCTCGTTTGTCACTTATTATATTCATTTCTGCATTTATTCACGATAAGCGTGAAAAAATTAAAGAATTTTACGGTGGATATTTAAATGTAATAATGGCCGCCGGGATCATTGTAATATTAATTGTTACACAGCCGGACTTAAGTACTGCAGCAATGATTTTGCTCATTACATTTGTGATGTTATTCCTCGGTGGTGCCAGGATTCAGCATATGTTGGCTACAGCTGCCATATCTATATCTGCCATGACCCTAGTCATCTTGAATTGGGACTATATGCGCCGCCGTATCATGAGCTTTGTATATCCTGAAAGCGTTAGTGTTGAGAGTGTGTATCAAATTAAACAATCATTGATCAGTTTAGGCAACGGTGGTTTTTTAGGAATGGGGCTTGGAAACAGCCTGGGGAAAAACCTTTTTCTTCCTACTCCCCATACAGATTTTATTTTTGCCATCATTGGTGAAGAGACCGGTCTAATTGGTGCTCTTTTTGTATTGACGTTATTTATAGTCATTTTTCAACGGGGTATCCAAATCGCCAAAGAAAGCTCAGAACCATTTGGCATTATGCTTGCTCTTGGAATTTCGTGCAGTTTAATTCTATACGCATTCATCAATGTGGCTGTTGTCACCAATCTTGTCCCCACAACTGGATTAGCCATGCCACTTGTTTCCTATGGCGGATCCGGTGCGGTGGTCCATTTGGCAAGTTTGGGTATTTTATTAAATATCAGTCTGTCAAAGAGATCTGTTTCCCGTAATTCGGATTGGAGGAAACACATATATGAATAAATTGAAATTCATTCTTGCCGGTGGTGGTACAGGCGGTCATCTATTTCCGGCTTTGGCCATTGGAGAGGAACTCAATGACCGAACCGGGGCTGACATCCATTTTGTTGGATCTAAGTACGGAATTGAAGCTGAAAAATTACCTGCAAAAAATCTTCAACATACATTATTATCCATTCGTGGTCTACAGCGAGAACTTTCAGTGTCATCTCTTGGAAAAAACCTGCTTCTTCCCGGGCGGTTGTTAATGTCAAAAATGAAAACGAATTCATTAATTGATGATCTACAGCCAGATGCGGTGATTGGAACCGGTGGTTACGCTTCTGCCCTGCCACTGTACATAGCTCGTCAAAAAAATATACCCTACTTTATTCAGGAGCAAAATTCTTATCCGGGGATTACTACAAGGTATTTCGCAGAAAAGGCTGAAACGGTTTTTACAGCTTTTGAAGAAGTGGAAAAACACATTAAAAAAAAAACGTTATTTCAGCAGGAAACCCGGTTCGAAAAGACATTGCCAATGGAGATCGCGTGACAGCTCTTAATCAATTTGACTTAATGAATGATAAAAAGACACTCTTTATTTTTGGCGGAAGTCAAGGATCGGCTGCTATCAATCGGTGTGTTTCCGAAATAGTTAATGAACTGAATGATATTCAAGTGCTTTGGCAAACGGGAAGTAACCAATATGAACAATTTAAACATCATGAAGCAGAATCCGTTCGCGTTAGACCATTTATTGATGATATGAAAAGTGCGTATGTCTTGGCAGACCTAACCGTATCCAGAGCCGGTGCGTTAACCATCGCTGAACTAACAGCATGCGGACTGCCCAGTGTTCTAATTCCACTCCCATCTGCAGCGGCAGATCATCAAACGCACAATGCAAAATCATTGGAAGAAAAAGGTGCAGCCAAAATGCTTCCTGAATCAGAGATGAGATCAGAAAATTTACATGTCTTAATAACCCAATTACTTAAAAATGAAGATGCATTGAACAAGATGTCTGAAAAATCGAAAGCGCTAGGAAAACCAGAGGCAGTATCTGTTATTGTTGATCATATTTTAGAAAGAGTCGGTGCATAATGTTCCGTAAAGTGAAAAAAGTTCATTTTGTTGGCATTGGTGGAATCGGTATGAGCGGCATCGCTGAATTGCTCCTGAATCTTGGCTTTGATGTGAGTGGTTCAGACATCAATAAATCAACCATTATTGAAAAATTGATCAGACTCGGGGCGGACATCCATATGGGGCATAGTGCAATTAATCTCACCAATGCGGATGTTCTGGTGTATTCAAGCGCTATCCAAAATGATAATCCTGAAATTATCGCCGCGCATGAAAAGAATATTCCAGTGATTCGTCGTGCTGAAATGCTCGGTGAACTTATTGCCGTAAAAGAAACGAGCATTGGTGTTGGCGGAACCCATGGTAAAACAACAACGTCCTCCATGATAGGTACAGTATTAACAGAGGGGCATTTAGACCCGACACTTGTAGTAGGCGGATTGGTTAAAACCATTGACTCCAATTCCAAACTGGGCGACGGTGATATTATAGTGGTGGAAGCAGATGAATTTGATCGCAGTTTCTTGGCGTTACGTCCAACAATCAGTGTTATTACGAATATTGAACTGGAACATACGGATTGTTATAATGATTTAGACGATCTTCAACAGGCATTTTTACAATTTGCCAATTCATCACCCTTCTATGGAGTCGTAATCGCAGGCATAGATTCCCCTGCTTTACAAGAAATTTTGCCTGAAGTAAAACGTCCGATTATCAGTTATGGTTTAAGTGAACATGCAGACATCCGTGCTGACAAAATTTGTTATAATGAATCCCAGACAGTGTATACACTTTACACACATGGGCAGGAAAATGGGACAATTACACTGAAAGTTCCCGGTGAACATAATGTGTTGAATTCTCTGGCTGCTATAGCTGTGGGGATGGAAATGGGACTAACAATTGACACCATCAACAATGGGTTGAGGGCTTATAACGGGGTGCGGAGGCGGTTTGAAATTAAGGGAACGTCCAATGATATTATGGTTATAGATGATTACGCCCACCATCCAACAGAAGTTTTGGCAACCTTAAATGCCGCCAAAGAGGGTTGGAAACGTCGAATTGTTTCTGTATTTCAACCCCATTTATTTACACGAACCAGGGATTTTTACGAAGATTTTGCCTTGGCATTTCAAAATTCAGATGTTTTGATCGTAACGGATATTTATCCTGCGCGAGAAAAACCCATCAAGGGAATTAACGGTGCGCTCGTTTCTAATGCTGCACGTAAAGCCGGCCATAAACATGTCCATTATGTACCAAATCTTGATGACTTAACCAGCCAATTAGATAGCATAGTTCAACCGGGAGACATGATTATCACTTTAGGTGCCGGGACAATTTGGCGATATTCTGAAAAATATTTTCAACATTTAAAAACTCTGGAGGCTGCTGCATAAGGTGACTCATATGGCAGAATTGAAACGAACAGTAAAAGGGACACTTCTGGAAAATGAACCAATGTCCGCACACACATCTTACGGAATCGGTGGTCCAGCTTGGGCATATATAACTCCTAAAGACATTTCTGACTTAAGTGAAATATTGAATTTTGCTAATACATATTCAATCCCAACATATTTCGTTGGATCAGGATCGAATCTACTTGTTGCGGATGAAGGAATAGACGGTATTGTCATTACATTAGGGAAATCATTTAGAAAACTGGAAATATCCGGAAATATAATCTATGCTGAATCAGGCGTCATGCTTGGACATTTGGTAAAAGAAAGTATCAAACGTAATCTGAGTGGTTGGGAAAGTATGATCGGTGTGCCGGGAACACTTGGCGGCGCGTTGATAATGAATGCAGGCGCTTTTGGTGGCGAAATATCAAATTACCTGATAAATGTAGACGTTATGACCCTTTCTGGGAAAATTAAACAATATGATGCCGGTGACATTGACTTCAGTTACCGACATTCAACATTTAAAGAAAATGAGATTATAATCAGTGCCAATTTTGAACTGATTGAAGCTTCGCCGGAGATGATTTCAGAAAAACGTGATATGGCCAGCAAGGGACGGAAAATGAATCAACCGCTTCGCTTCCGTTCTGCAGGAAGTGTATTTAAAAATCCAAAACCTGATCTTGCGGCCGGTTATCTAATTGATAAAGCCGGTCTTAAAGGCACACGCAGTGGTGAAGCAGAAATTTCTACGCAACACGCCAATTTTTTCATTAATCATGGGCAGGCAAAAGCCAGCGACATAATAAATCTTATTTCCATTGCCCGAAAAAAAGTACAGGAAAAGTTTGACATTATGCTGGATCTAGAAATAAAAACATTGGGATTCCCAAAGGATGTTTTTCAGTATGAGTAAGAAAAAGAAACAGATGAATTGGCGCTTTATCATTGGTGCGTCATTGACCACAATCGTAATCGGATTATCGTGGTTATCATTTAATTGGTCTGTATATACAGGATTTAATTTGTTAAACAACATTGAAATCCAAGGACCAAAAATTATTCAGGAAAATGAATATTACGAATCTCTTTCATCATTACTTGGAGTTTCCATAAACGAAATTGATGTAGGTGAAATTGGAATGTTATTAGAAAGCCATCCATTTGTCAATGCAGCAAGAGTATGTAAAAAATTCCCAACTACGTTATATATCGAAATTGTGGAGCGTGAACCCATTGCACTTCTGAATATGAAACCTATTTTTTATATTGATAATGAAGGTGTCGTTCTTCCGGATTTAGGTAAAGTCGGTGAAAAAATTCTCCCCATCATGTCCGGATTTAATTCCGCTCGGGAACTTTACCCCATTGGGCATCAAACAATATCTCTGAAAGTATTGGAGTCCGTTTCAGTTATCGATCAAATCATGAAATTTTATCCAAGTTTATATGACAATCTTTCTGAAATAACTTTAAATAGTAATGATGAATTCGTTTTGATACTGGCAGATTATCCTACAAAAGTCATATTGGGGAAAGACAAGATTTTGGAAAAAATTCAAATTCTGATTTCGTTTGCACAATCTCTCCCGGATGCTAACGGATTAAATAACTATACATTGTTAGACTTGCGCTATAATCGCCAAGTTATTGCAAGGGTTCGGGCATGAAGGTTATCCACAAAAATAATTCACAGCAATTAAGAGTCGGCTTGGATGTGGGTTCATCGTTTATTACTTGCGCAATTGTTGAAAAATCCACAGAAAAAGATGAAATGAAATTGCTGGGTCTTGGGCGTGTTCCATCCGCAGGATTGAAAAACGGATCGGTCATTCACCGCGATAAATTGATGGATGCAATGGAAACTGCTGTGAAAGATGCAGAACTCATGTGCGGACACAAAGTAGAAAAAGCCGTACTAAGTATTTCCGGAGAAAATATACGCGGCATCAATACACAAGGCGCCATTGCCATCCAGCGAAGCCAGCACTCTATGATCCCAGTAGAAAACGAGATTACAGAACACGATGTATTCCGAGTGATGGAAATGGCTCGAGCCCTTTCCCTCCCTACTGACCGAGACATTATGCATGTTCTTCCACAGGAATACGTTATTGATACGATGGACAAAATTAAAGATCCAGTCGGTATGTCCGGACGAAGATTGGAAGCCAAAGTTCATTTGATAACCGTTCCAAGCACCGCAGCAAAAAATTTGGTTAATTGTGCGGAGGAGCTCGGCATTAAAGTGGATGGTCTTGTTTTCCAGGGACTGGCTTGCGCGTTAACCACGTTGGATGCCGACGAAAAAGATTTAGGCGTTGCCATCGTGAATATTGGCGGAGGAACTACGGAAATCGTGGTTTATCATGAAGACGGAATTCGTCACTCTGCTGTATTGGGAATCGGTTCAAACAGTATCACCAATGATATTGCAGTCATGCTTCAAATCGGAATTGAAGAAGCCGAAAATATCAAAAGAAAATATGCTTCTGCAAAAGCATCCATGTCTTCCACTGAACTGGAATTTGATCTTCCTGTAAAAAACGGTGGATTAGCCAGAAAAGTCTCTGAACACGAGTTATCCCGATATGTTGAGGCGCGAGCTGTTGAAATCCTCCAGTTGATCGCAAAAGAAATCCACCGCGCTGATATTCGAGATCAATTGACTTATGGAGTCGTCTTAACCGGGGGTGGAGCTCAATTGCGGAATATTACTCCATTAGCTGAAGAAATCATTAAAATGAGAGTGCGTAAAGGCATTCCAAAAAATATTAGCGGTGCAATAGATATTGCATCCGAGGCGGAGTTTACTACAGTCATCGGGCTGACACATTGGGTAGATGTAAAACGGGAGTTATCTCCAACATCCATGCCCGAAAAACCAACATTTGAACGAGCCGTCGATTGGCTCAAACAATGGGTAAAAGGATTCTATTGAGAATAAACATATACCTAACGACCAAACAAAAGGAGAGCACCTATGTTATTTGAATTTGATAGTATGGCTGAACAAAAAGCCAAACTGAAAGTCATCGGAGTGGGCGGTGCCGGCGGAAACGCCGTTAACCGTATGATACAAGCAGGAATGCAGGGCGTAGATTTTATCGTGATAAATACAGATGCCCAGGACCTGGATAACAATGCAGCTAAGCATAAATTACAAATTGGGAAGAATCTTACCAAAGGCCTTGGCGCCGGAGCAAAAGCGGACATTGGCAGAAATGCTGTAGAAGCGGATCGGGAAGCTATCGTAAGTGTTCTTGAAGGAGCCGATATGGTCTTTATTACGGCAGGTATGGGCGGTGGAACGGGGACAGGCGCTGCATCCGCCGTAGCACAAATGGCCAAGGAAATAGAGATACTAACCGTCGGGATTGTTACACTCCCGTTTAATTTTGAAGGCCCGAAACGGATGAATCGTGGTCTTGGAGGTTTATCCGACTTAAGAAAATCCTGTGACACGGTCATTTCCATACCTAATCAGAAACTTATGTCAATCGTGGATAGCAATACGACTGTTGTAGAAGCGTTTCAATTGGCAGACTCCATTCTGCATCAGGCAGCAAAAGGTATTTCTGATTTAATCAATGTTCACGGATTAATCAATTTGGATTTTGCGGATGTTGAAACCATCATGAAAAATATGGGTGAAGCCATTATGGGTACCGGTATTGCCAGTGGTGAAGAACGTTCCGTATTGGCCGCGCAGCAGGCAATATCCAGCCCATTATTGGATAGCGCATCCATTAGCGGAGCGCAAGGCGTATTGGTGAATATTACCGGTGGACCGGATCTCACATTAATGGAAGTGGATGAAGCAACATCTATCATTTTTGAAGAAGCCGGGGATGATGCCAATATTATATTTGGCGCTGTCATTGATCCGAGGATGGTTGAAGAAATTCGGGTGACAGTGATCGCAACCGGATTCAATCAGAGAATTCCGAAAGAAGTAGTGAAAGAGGACAAGCAGATCATGGGAATAGCCAGGCAAAAACAGGCACGAATCCTGGCTGACCAGGAAAATGTCCCTTTGTTCAACCGAAAAGGTGTTGAGGATCAAAAAAGAGAGCAGCCTTCTGTGTCAAAGTTTCATTTTGATGACACAAATACGGTTATCTATGGAGATGATATTGAAATACCGGCATTTATCCGCCGACAACATGAGTAACGATTTTGGTCATCGCGAATCCCGTCATTTATGGCGGGATGAAGCGATCTCCTTGCGTTATTCAAAGTAAGGTGATTGCTTCGTCTTCCGATAAATCGGAAGCCTCGCAATGACAAAACAATAAAAACATAGGAAATCTTGGGTTTGGCCAAGAAAGTTAGGTAATAAAAAAACCCTCTGTCAGATGACAGAGGGTTTTTTGCAATTTTGATTGGAATAAAGTCTTTTAAACTTTTAAACCACGGGTACGCATCTCTTTAACCACTTTTGTAATACCCTTCTTATCAATCAAACGCATACCTTGTGTGGATACATTCAGCGTCACATGGCGTTTCTCATCCGGAATCCAAAAACGTTTCTTCTGAAGATTAATATTAAACCGACGACGTGTTCTGTTTTTTGCATGGCTCACATTGTTACCATACATGGGTTTTTTGCCGGTGACGTCACATATTCTACTCATAATAAATTCTTCCTGTTTGTATATAAATTTGCCGGCGAATTTAATGCAACATTTCTTTCTTACAAATTACTATCTTTCAATTTGCTGGTATGAATGTCTCCCTTCGCTACCCCAATCTTTCTTAAGCAGGACGTCACGTCCTGCTTAAGTGTTGAAAAACAATTATGATTTTTCGTCAAAAAAGAAATACTGTCTGAAGTCCCCGCGCGATTGCGTACATTTCACATACAGAATACGATATATGTTTTTTGGATTGTACGGTGGGATGAGAATTACAATTTTTTAATATCATTTGAGCAATGTTGAAGACAATTAATAGTAGACTGTTTATTAATAATAACTAGGAGAAAAGTGATTATGGAAAAAAATGCAAGTTTTAGTATTTCTATTAAAGAAGGCCGAGTGGAAATAGCAGGATCCGAAGATTTTGTGCGAGAGCAGATTGTTGCGTTCAAGGACATAATTGAAGGTGTTGTAAAGACCCTTAGCACAAAACCAATAATCAACTCTGGTTCACAAACTACATCTGTTCCAAATTCTCCTCCCATTGAACCTCCAGAAATTAATCCTTATCCAAACGTGATAGCACTCGAAGAGGATGAAATGAGAATATTAAAGTCTATTCCAGGAAAGAGTAACGGTGAAAAAACACGAAAAATTGCTTTACTTGTATTACTCGGTAAGAAGATGCTCGGTGAATTTTCTGTTCCTACAAAGATAATCCGCGGTGTTTGTAAGGATCATGCCTGTCTTGATGAGAAGAATTTCTCCACACATTTGAAAACTGATAAAGAAAATTTAATAATCAGTGGAAAAGGAGCTTCACAATCTGTAAAATTATCTCATCCTGGTGAAATTAAGGCAGAAGATCTTGCGAAAGAGCTTAATGACGTATGACCGCAAAAGACATTCTTTCTTCTGGGTTTGACCTGACCATTGCTTCTGCCATTGTTGAAGCATATATGGAAATTGAGAGCAATTTTGTGCTCTCAAAATGGAAACCAAGCGAATTAGATGCTGGGCATTTTGTTGAGGCCGTTAGAAGAGCTCTCGACCTTGAGCTCAATGGGAGTTACGTTCCGATCAATAGGTCACTTCCAAGATTTGATGATAGATTGCTTAGACAATATGAGCAAAGTACTGGGGATCAGTCATATCGAATTCTCATTCCACGCGCTTTAAAATCAATTTACAATATTCGGAACAAGCGCGGGGTTGCACACATTTCGGATGTAAACCCAAACGAGATGGATGCGACTCTCATATTATACACAGCGAAATGGGTTTTGGCTGAACTGGTTAGGTTGAAATCCGGTTTACCTACGGTTGAAACACAGGTTTTAGTGGACGATGTTGTAGAGAGGCAGTTTTCTGTGGTTTGGAAACATGAAGATATTACTTGGATACTTGTCCCAGAAATGTCTGCAAGAGATCAGGTACTTGTTTTGCTATACGATAGTAGTCCTCAGACTGATGAAATCATTAGGAATAGTGTTGGATATAAAAATCCTACGAATTTTAAAAAAATCTTGAAGCGTCTACACGATAAAAAGTTGATTTATTATAGTACTGATGGACAATGCAGAATCACATCAACGGGGATCATCAATTCTGAAGGAATTCTAAAGCAATATAAATAGCACCTAACCCCTGCTGCTACGGACGTGAAACGCTGGTTGCATGAAGGCATGATTTTAGAGCTAAACTATGTTAATAATTAATAACTACCACAACAGTGGAAACTTTCACGCCGGTGAGCTTTGCCGCTAGGAGTGTTTCAAAAGGTGGGAGTATGAGTATAGCAATTAATATGAATATATCTGAAAAGGTGTTTTATCGATCACTACTATTTGCAGTCATGCTATTCCTTGGCTTGTTTATTCTTATTAGCTGCGAAGACACAAACAAACTTACACCAAAGGATGAATATTTCTATGTGGATGACTCCAATCTGAGCGATTCTTTAAAAAGCTACTACAATGAGGAGGCCACAAGGTTGGCTTTAAGAGAGATCTTCGAAAATGAGGATGACTCACGGGATTCTATCATTATTCCAAAAGACAGTATTGCTCAAATATACTTTGCACTTGTTAACGTATATAATCGTACTGATTTAGCTGTCAGAGATACTGTAATCGATACATTTATGATAAAAACATTTCCTTACCCCACTTTAGATAGATTTGAAATGTGGGTTGATACACCAGGTGTGTGGGTTCAACCATGGCTGAATGATGAACCCTATACAGGTAATAATACCATAGATAGTTTAGTTGCTTTGTACAATCTTTATCCATATCGAATTTCAGATAGATCCCAAACACTTGGAATTTATGATGTATCAATTAGAAGTTACGATTTTCTTAATATGTGGCCGCTTGCTGAACAATTTGACCACTTTCCGCAAGTCAGATTCGCCGAGGTTGCAGGATATGGGGGTGATGGTGATGATATCACAGTTTCAAAAACGGAGGATCGCTTTATCATAAATTATTATCTGCGATGGGGTGATTGTCCTGCTGGGTGCATCTATGAACATTGGTGGACTTTTGAAGTAACGTTTGGAGGGGTTGTTGAATATATCGGTGAGGACGGAACTTCTTTGGAATATTATAGTGACGATTGAAAACACCTAACGTATTAAGACTTCGCAACTGACGATGCGTCAGATTGCCTGCCTGGCGGCAGACAGACAAGTTATGGTTGAATCCCGATTGATCGGGGCAGATATTTACTTGGAGTTTAAATAAAACAGATTGATCTATATTACAGAGTCCTGATTAATCAATATCTATAAAATATAGTAACGCAGACGATGGTTATACGATTTCAGGTTATTTAAATTTGAAGAAGGCCCTAGTTTAGATAGAGTAAAATCTTAAACCTTCCGAGGGTATAGAACCTTCGGAAGGTTTAAGTAAATTCGAATATGCAGATTGGCAATGTAGATATAAAAACACCCATTTCCCTGGCTCCTATGGCTGGCGTGACCGATTACTCATTTCGAATATTATGCAAGGAAATGGGGGCAGGAGTGGTGTATTCTGAATTTGTGTCCTCCCACGGGATTATTCGCGAGAATATTGATGTCCCCTCCTTCTAATTTAAGGAGGGGATTAAGGGGTGGTTAATCTCGTAAATCTTTGCATTTATCAGAAATAATTCTTAATACTCCATCCAAATTTTTATCTATTTCATAATTGTAAAACCGAATTATATGATAACCTAAATCCTTCAAAATTTTATCTCGTTTTTCATCTTTGTTTTTCTTTTGTGGATGGAGATGTCCAGAACCATCCAACTCAACTATCAATTTCACTTCAAGGCAATAAAAATCTACTACATAATTTTCTAATGGATTTTTGTTTTTTTGGGTTAATTCGATGTTTTTTCTTTTTTATCTCAACCACCCCCGAGACCCCTCCTTACCGTAAGGAGGGGTATTTATTAAAAGGATTTCTGATCTCCGACAACCATGAAGGAATTTAAAGGAATCATAATAAATTCAACCATGCAAATTGGTAATGTGGATATAAAAACACCCATTTTCCTGGCCCCTATGGCAGGCGTCACGGATTATTCATTTCGAATATTATGCAAGGAAATGGGAGCCGGTGTGGTGTATTCTGAATTTGTGTCCTCTCATGGAATCATTCGCGAGAATGAAAAAACGCTGAATATGATTCGATTCACAGAAAAAGAACGACCCATTGGAATTCAAATATTCGGTGATTCGCCGGATGTCATGGCAAAAGCTGCGCGAATGGTGGCTGATCAATTCAAGCCGGACATAATAGATATCAACTATGGCTGTCCCGTACCAAAAGTAACGAAAAAGGGTGCTGGTTCAGCAGCATTGAAAGATTTGTGTTTGATGGATGATATTACCACCGCCGTCGTGGAATCGGTTCCCGAATTACCGGTGACAGTAAAAATGCGTGCCGGTTGGGATTCATCCAATATAGTGGCTATTGAGGCCGGACCTCGTTTAGAAAAAACTGGTGTTAAAGCAATCACCCTCCACCCTCGCACTACAAAACAAAACTATAAAGGTGTTGCGAATTGGGAATTGATCAAAGAATTGAAACAATCGGTGTCCATTCCTGTCATTGGTAATGGAGATATAAAAAAACCGGAGGATGTGCTACGGATGTTTGAAGAAACTAATTGTGATGCGGTCATGATTGGCCGGGGCGCTTTAGGAAACCCCTGGTTTTTTAAACAGGCTAATGCACTCTTAAACGGTTCTCCCCTCCCCCCGGAACCCGACATTAATGATCGGTTAAACATGTGCAAGCGGCACTTGGAATTGCTCATCGAATCTCGTGGTGAAAAAATCGGAAGCAATCTAATGAGGAAGCATTTTGGCTGGTATATTAAAGGGTTTCCAGGTGCCGCTGCACTTCGACAGTCTTTGGTAACATCAAAGGATGAAGATGAGATGAGGAACCTTTTAGATGCAGCAAGAATGCCTGCCTGCCGGTAGGCAGGGCGGGGCTTGAGTCTGAAAGGTATATAAGTTCAAACACTGATTCCATTTTTAAGCAATGAAAAACATTGGGTAAAATTTAAAGGAAACGTAGGACAGACATTCTTGTCTGTCCTACTGCAGGCAAGAATGCCTGCAGTACACCTTTTTTGTTTTAAAAAATCTGTCCACCAGCACCTGCAGTTAAACGTTCAAGTAGGAGTACCAGCAATACAGCTTTTTACGTTTGTCCGTGACCAATTGCCCTTTAGTATCACAGTATTAACAAACAAAGTGGGTGAGCAAAAGATCAGGGTTTACTTTGGTGGTGTCTTTAGGCATTGCTATCGTTTTGTTGATGTCAACAAAATGATCATTAATCAAATGACCCACAGCTTCACAAGTGGTTTTAACTTTAGAAATTACTTTGTTAATATTCCGCCCTGCTCCATAAAATTCTCAACTCCTTACCTTGATTCGCAGACTGTAAACTCGGTAAATTCCCGAGCTAAAATTCAACATAGTTTTTAAGAACAGGTCCAATATGCAGAATGCTAAAGCCATCGTACCAAAACCAGTTAATGAGCCAATCCTTTCATATGCTCCCGGTTCACCGGAAAAAGCTGCACTGAAAAAACGAATTGAAGAATTAAAATCACAAGAAATTGAAGTACCTCTCATTATCGGAGGACAAGAAATAAAGACCGGAAATATGGGTGAAATGAGAGTTCCCCATAACCACCAGCATATTTTGGGATATTATCATCAGGCCGGGGAAAAGGAAGTAAAATTAGCCATCGAAGCGTCTATGGACACCTGGAGTTCTTGGTCCAAAACACCTTGGGAAACACGGGCAGCTATATTTAAAAAAATGGCTTCCATCCTTCAACGCCATGAGGAGCAAACACTCAATGCTGCAACAATGTTGGGCCAAAGTAAAAATGTTTATCAAGCAGAAGTCGATTCTGCGTGTGAGTTAATCGATTTCTTGAATTTTAACTGTTGGTACGCCCAGCAATTATATGAGCAGCAACCCACCTATTCCCCGGATGGAATGTGGAATCGGTTGGAGCATCGGTCATTGGAAGGATTCGTTTTTGCTGTTACACCATTTAATTTTACATCCATCGCCGGTAATCTGCCCATGTCACCGGCACTCATGGGTAATGTGGTTCTTTGGAAACCGGCATCCAGTGCTGTTTATAGTGCTCATTTTATCATGAATCTCTTTCACGAAGCCGGTGTTCCAGATGGTGTCATTAATTTCATTCCAGGCTCCGGTTCCACTGTGGGTCCAATTGTCATGAAGGATAAAAATCTAGCCGGTGTTCATTTTACCGGTTCAACAAAGGTTTTCCAGGGTATGTGGTCGGATATCGGTAAGAATATTAAGGATTACAAAACCTATCCACGCATCGTGGGTGAAACAGGTGGGAAAGATTTTTGCATAGCCCATGAGTCCGCTGATATCGATGCATTAGTAACAGCTATGACCCGAGGGGCGTTTGAATACCAGGGGCAAAAATGTTCTGCTCTGTCTCGAGCATATATTCCAACCACTATCTGGGATGAAGTGAGAGAAAAATACGTCACCCAAGTGGAAACCATAAAAATGGGGAATCCGGAAGATTTTACCAATTTTATGAATGCAGTCATTGACAAGGCTGCTTTTGATACAATCATTTCTTACATCGACGAGGCAAAAACGGATGATAATGTGGAAATTATCACCGGCGGCAACTACGATGATTCGATCGGATATTTTATTGAACCAACGACTATTTTAACTTCTGATCCAAAATATCGCACAATGTGTGAAGAAATCTTCGGCCCTGTCTTAACTATATATTTATATGACCCAAATGATTGGGAAAAAACGTTGGAATTAGTTGATCAGACATCACCCTATGCACTCACCGGTTGTGTGTTTGGTCAAAACAGAGAAGCCGTAGAAGAAGCCTCCAAACATTTAACGCACGCAGCAGGTAATTTTTATATCAACGATAAACCCACTGGTGCAGTGGTAGGCCAACAGCCTTTTGGCGGTAGCCGTGCATCGGGAACCAATGATAAAGCAGGCTCTATGTTCAACCTGATCCGTTGGGTATCCCAGCGAACGATCAAGGAAACTTTCGATCCCCCCAAAGACTACCGCTATCCTTTTATGGCTGAAGAATGATTGGTAGAGTGCCTGCCCGCCAAGGCGGGGTGACTGGTAGATTGGTAGCCCCGACCAAATGGTACGGGATTTCGCTTCGCTCAACTGGTGGAGCGGTAACTGGTAGAGTGGTAGCCCAAAAAAATAAATCTTGAAAAAATAAATGATAAAATTCTTAAAAAATGTACTTTATTTCAGACAGACCTTCGGTTTTAGTTAAATCCTATTTAACTATTCTATTCTTGTTCAAAACTCATAACACATCTATAAATAAAGGATTTAAAAATGAAACCAATTAAAACAATCATTATGGGCGCCGCGGGGCGTGATTTCCATAACTTCAACGTTGTTTACAGAAACAACAACAAATATGAAGTTGTCGCATTTACTGCCACACAAATTCCGGATATTGAAGGTAGAATGTATCCAAGTGTTCTTTCAGGTCCATTGTATCCTGAAGGGGTTCCCATCTTTGATGAAAACAATCTTGAGGATTTAATTAAAGAACACGATATCGAAGAAGTAGTTTTTTCATATTCAGATATCTCTCATGAAGCAGTCATGCATAAGGCTTCCAGAGTCATTGCCACCGGTGCACACTTTAAATTGTTGGGTGGATACCAAACAATGATCAAGTCCACCAAACCGGTGATTTCAGTATGCGCAGTCAGAACCGGATGTGGAAAAAGCCAGACCACCCGTAAAGTAGCGGAAATATTGAAAGAAGCAGGAAAAAAAGTAGCTGCTATTCGTCACCCTATGCCTTATGGAGATCTTACGAAACAAGGTGTCCAGCGGTTTGCATCCATTGACGATTTAAAAAAACACGATTGTACCATTGAAGAAATGGAAGAATATGAACCCCATATCATAGCAGGAACGATCGTTTTTGCCGGAGCTGATTATGAAGCCATTGTTCGTGAAGCAGAAAAAGAAGCGGATATCATCTTGTGGGATGGTGGAAATAATGATATGCCTTTTTATAAACCTGATTTATCCATCGTCGTCACGGACCCCCATCGTCCCGGACATGAATTAACCTATTTTCCAGGCGAAACAAATTTACTGATGGCCGATGTTGTTGTGATCAATAAAGTAGATACTGCTGATTCCGAAGGTATTGAAACAGTGAAAACTAATATTGAAATGGTGAACCCATCTGCTGTTATCATAGAGGGAGATTCACCTATTACGGTCGATAACCCTGACATGATTTCAGGAAAAAGAGTTCTGGTAGTGGAAGATGGTCCAACATTGACCCATGGTGAAATGAAAATCGGCGCTGGTACAGTCGCTGCAGAAAAGTTTGGTGCATCAGAGATGGTTGATCCCCGCCCTTATCTTACCGGTAAATTGATTGAAACATTTGAGCAATATCCGAATATCGGCACCTTGCTTCCGGCTATGGGCTATGGCAGTGAACAAGTTAAAGATTTGGAAGATACGATCAATAAAACAGATTGTGATCTTGTGATCATTGGGACTCCCATTGACTTGCGCAGAATTGTAAATATTACTCATCCGACCGTTCGGGTCACATATGATCTACAGGAAAGAGGAAATCCAAATATTCAAGATGTGTTGAAAGAGAAAAAAATGATTTGAATTCAATTTAACACCACCCCAATCCCCTCCTCGTATGAGGAGGGGATTAATAATTCGTTAATCGTATTTACCGCATTGAGAGTGGTGGTGAATAAATACTGAAGAATTTTAAAAATTTTGACTGATTAAATAAACATATGGAAATAGAATAATGAAAATACACGAA
>VAOY01001116.1_pt1 | contig 109541 bp, 104 predicted proteins | sample 3393881 | NCBI WGS metagenome assembly VAOY01 (sample SAMN08290430, study PRJNA428436) | hydrothermal vent metagenome | isolation source: Deep-sea hydrothermal vent chimney | place: Indian Ocean: Southwest Indian Ridge
ATAGTGTCCGAAGAACTCTCGGAATGGTGTCCGAAGAACTTCCGGAATGGTGTCCGAAGAACTTCCGGAATGGTGTCCGAATGTTTCCGGAATTGCCAGTAAATGGGTAATCCATACCAACTTCCTAATGATTCATGATCGGCATTAAAATGAAATCCTACTTTCATATCTTTTTGTTAATTGCACCTAACATCATGCTAAACCCAATTATTACGTTTAGCGGGTTTAGTATTTAATTGATTACTACGTTTTAACCGTAAATACACGTATAAACTCCACTTTCCTGAATTGTCTCATATTTAACCGTAAAGCTCATTTATACTGTCTCATAACCCGTCTTGAAGGTAATGTTACATAAACATTGAGTCAACGCCCAAAGACAGCCATGGGTATGGAAAATTCAAGCCGGTCTCATCATAACGTGTTACGACAGGCTTTTGCATGACCGCCAACGGATACGGCTAAAGCCCGTTTTAATGGGCTTTAGCCGATGTTAGTTGCCGTTTTAAATTGTTTTTTTGTCTAATTATGGCAACAAATTAAAATAAGTTCTTTCTCCCTGTGTTCATATGAGAGAACTCTACAGAGTACTATTTCAACTTATTATTTGAAGTTCTAATTATTTTGATAGGATAAATGAGTGTGGAGTATCTTCCATTCACCATTTCTCAAGACATATACATATGTACCACTCATTGGATAATCATCACTTGTATTACCGTCTTTATCAATAATCGAGTAAGTACCTTTGAACACATAAACAGCATTTTCAGGTGAAAGAACCGCAACATAATCCTCTTCAAAATTTAAATTAGTGCGTGAGCGACTACCCTCCTTGGGTTTCCAAACTTCGTAAATAGCTTCTTTGGTAGACCAGAGGTTAAGCCCTTGAAACCAGAGTGCGGGATTTTTCATCCAGGCTTCATCATTGCTTTCAACATATGCATTTATCCATTTTTCAAAATTTTCCTGGTTATTATTCTTAAACAGCTCCATCATTTCCATAAAATTTTGTTTTATAGTACTGGCAATTTCCTGCCGTTCTTCAATGGTCATTTCTTTTTCATCCATCGTTTGACAGGCCCAAGTCAAAACAATTAAGCCCATAATTAATAAAAGTCGTTTCATAATATTTTTATCCTTTTAAATTGTAACAGTTTTAATAAATGGCAACTAACGTCTTGCTAAACCCAATTATTTTGTTTAGTGGGTATAGTCTTTAATAAACGGTTATGCTTTAACAGAAAATACACGTACAAACTTCACTTTTTGTACTAGAATCAATAACTAATACTTTCCTGAATTGTCTCATATTTAACCGTAAAACACATTTATCATGTCTCATAACCCATGTTGAAGGTAGTGTTACACAATCAGTGAATCAACGACCAAAAACAGTCGTTGGTACGGGAAATTCAAGCCGGTCTCATCATAACGTGTTAAGATGAGAGATTTCAATAGTTTACCTGTCGCAGCCATGCCTACTCCGCCAGCCGGCGGATTCGGGCAGGCTTTTGCAAAGGAAATGTGTCTGATCAGATCATTATTTTACGTGAGTAATCCAATCATTAATTTGGTTCATCTCAAACCTGGTTATGTTGTGGGCGCCATCAAATTCAATAAAGGTAACATCATATCCAAATGCCTTAAATACTTCCTCTGACTTATGGGCTAATTGGATATCAACCATAGGATCTTTGAGTCCATGAGCAATTAATATTTTCAATCGTTTGGCTCTTCTAATTTCTCTATCATTTGGCCATTTAAGTTCAAAGAAATCAATCCATGGCGACCAGACAGGTTCCTTAAGTGGTGCTCCGGAGAGAATTATTAATCCATCAAATAATCTATAATTATGGATACCAGCGAACTGGGTGACAATGGATCCCTGGGAAAAGCCCATTAGATATAAATCGCTAATACGATAATTGCTCTTTAATGATTTCACTAAATTAGTAATGTATTCGGAAGAGTATTCTAATGCTGTATCCATTACTTCAAGATCACCAGTAGGCCAGGCTGACCAATCATATCCTATTTTACCATCCATAAGCCATTTATAAGGAGCTTGCGGGGTCGCCATGATAAACCCAGGTGTATCGAGGTGTTTATATATTTTACTTTGATCTTCATAAGAACTCCCTCCGCCATGAAGATTAATTACCATTGGATAAGATTTATCCGGTTGATAACCATTTGGAGTGTTTATTATGCATTCGTTAACAGCAGTACTTTTAAAATATATTCTTTCTTCAGGTATATAATTCATTACACTGTCAAAAAATGTCAATGCAATCGAAAATCTGCTTATTAACCGGTTACTATGATTCCCTTCGTAAGATTTAAATGTATGTTTTATATTTAAGGAATCAAGATACTTGCTGAAAGAAACATTATAAGGGTGCATATAATCCTGAGTGCCACAATCCAGGTAGATGGCCAGATTATTACTCTTATCGTATGAGTTTATAAGGTGTATTGCGTGAGTTTCTCTCCATTTGGCAAGGACTTCTTCCAGGATTTGACCACTCGCATCAATAGGTAGATCAACGAAGTAAGGCGGATTGTCCGGATTGGGTGACCAGGCGGCAGCTTTACTGAAAAGGATCTCAGAAAACAAACCATTCTCGGGTTTAAGGACTTTAGTTGAATCTAATTCACCAATTACTTTTGGAAAAAAAAATTCTGAAAACTTAAAATCTAAAACACCACTGTGGGATGCTGCACCTGCAAATAATTTTGGATGCTTCAAAGCAATACGCATGGCACCTTCTGCACCCATTGAATGTCCCATAATACATCGTTTTTCCCGTCTTGGATCTGTATTATAATTTGCATCGATGTATTCTATCAGATCGAAAGTGATATAATCTTCTACTGGTCCAAATAATACAGAATTAACGTAGCTACTCCCTAAATAAGGTTCCATACTGCCATCGGGTTTTACGACTATCAATGGTTCAATAATTTTTGCTTCGATGAGTGAATCCACAACATGAATTATATTTGAATATGAATCCTGGTTGCTCCATCCTCCATGTAAAAAATATACAACCGGATATTGTTGCGTAGTACTGGTTGAGTCGTATCCCTCTGGCAGATAAACATCTACCATTTTCTCCATTTTAAGTGATTTACTGTAAAAGGAATCATCTAAAACGATTCCCTTTGCAAAGCCAAAGGTATTAAAAATAAAAATATAGAAAATAACTAACTGGATTGCCTTATTCTTCATGCAATACTCCCCTTTTACTTTTGAAATATACTAATTGACCAGCCCCCATCCTTTTGATACTGTCTCATATTTAACCGTAAAGCTCATTTATACTGTCTCATAACCCGTATTGAAGGTAATGTACGACATACATCGAGTCAACGCCCAAAACCAACGTCTTTAACACATCTAAATCCCACTGCAAAATCACTCCAATTGTTTGGCAATCCCTTTCGATAATATACCTTTTTGCACATGGGTCCCGAATGCCAGCTCCCTCCTCTTATTACTCGATTATTTCCATTTTTCGGTCCGGTTGGATTATCCGTCTCACTAACTTTATAATAATCTCTAGAATAGTTGTCGGACACCCATTCCCAAACGTTTCCGCCCATATTATAAAGACCGAAACCATTCGGTTCATTTTTCCCTACGGGATCGATTAAATTTTCCCAACCACCGGAATCTTGTTTCGCCTTCTCTTTTGTCCACGTGTTCCCATTTGGATAATCCGTTTCAATCAATCCTCCCCGAGCTGCATATTCCCACTCTGCTTCTGTGGGCAATCGCTTTCCTGCCCATTGTACATACTTTTTCGCATTCCACCAGTTGATACCAATCACAGGATAGTTTAGATAATCCTCTCCACTTCTAAAAATATCTGTATTCCAAAACTCTGGCAGTATATTACCTGTCTCTTTACAAAACCGAAAATACTCGGCATTTGTAACCTTGTGTCTATCCATGAAAAACGAATCGACTTTTACCATATGTGCAGGACTAAAATCATATCCTTTTTCCGAATCTTTTCCCATCAAAAATTCACCCCCGGGAATGAGTACCATAGATGTATCAACTATTTTTGATTCTTGTCCGTTCGCCATAAAAGTAATTAATAAGACAATCAGGATGAAATGTAATAATTGTTTTGTTCTCATATTGCTTTGCTCATTGATTTTACACTCGCTGTGTTATATTTTTCTGTAGTACTCAATTATACCGTCTCATAACCCGTGTTGAAGGTAATGTGCTACAACCGGTGAATCAACGCTCAAAACCAGCCATGGGAACGGAAAATTCAAACCGGTCTCATCATAACGTGTTACGACGAGAGATTTCTAACGATTGGTATATATTTTGGAGCGGAATTACAAACACTTCATTTTCAATTTATTGCTTTAGTTTTTAAAAGTAAAAAAGTTTTGCAAACCACCGAAGCCGCTCATGAATATATACCGTGTTATGGCAAGTTCATTATTCTTTCTCTTTAATCCTTTTTAACGCTTTCTCATATTCTTGACTAAACTTATTATTTTCTGAATTATTATTATACAAATCAATACATCTACTATAATACGTTTTTGCATTTTCATTTTTGATCTCAGTCAATAATACAGCATAAGAATAATTCAATCGAAAGGAATTTGGGTATTCATCAATTGCAAACTCGTAGATTGCAGTAGACTCATTTTCTAATTCATAATCTTCATAGAGTTCCCACCCAAGGTAATCGAATTCTACTTCATTTATAAAATAATTGTCTTTTTCTTTAAGGATAGCATAAGTAGCAATAGCTTTTTCTATACCCTCATGCCCTATAATAAAACCTAACTCTTTCGCAATTGATTTTTTTGGTAAGGAATATTCTTTTCCATAAAGTATGTCAATTATCTCATTTGTAATGAAATATTCAAACTTAACACCAAGTTCAGTTCGATAATAATTGTTTTGAAAAAGTAAAATATCAATAGAGTCCTCTACAATTCTTGTTGAGTATGCTTTATATCCATCTGTGCTTCCCCCATGACTAATAAATGTCAATGTATCACTATTAATAGTTCTATTCGTAATCCACCAACCATAGCCGTAATGTTGCCAATCCTTAACGTATGGCGTAAACATTTTTTGATATAAATCTTTTGTTAATAATTTTTGAGTGTTAAAACATTCGTTGTTGAATTTAGCTAAATCTCCAACCGTTGACAGAATACTACCCGAACCTTTTACAATACACATTTCAACATATGATGGGTGTTTAAATCCTTCTAATAAATGGTATTCGTAACCATTAGCTCGTTTTGTATCAATATCAAGATTTTTATCATGCTTTGTATCATTCATTTCAAGAGGGATAAAAAGCCTTTCTTTAAGTAAATCTGCGAAGTCCTTATTTGTTACCTCTTCACAAATAATAGCAAGTAAATTATAGGCAATTCCACTATACTGGAAGCCAGCTCCTGGTTCAAATTTTAATTCAATGTCCTTTATTAATTCTAAATATTGGTCAGTATCATAAATCCATCTAATCCGTTTCTTTGATAGATTAGGTATTGCGCCATGATTCGGAATACCAGACGTATGCGTTAACATCTGATGAATAGTCGCTTTATTTTTTGCGGGTCCGGAATAATCAGGGATGTAGTCATTAATTGTAGCATTTAAATCGATTAATCCATCGTTTACTAATATTAATGTCATAAAGGCGGTAATTGATTTACCAATAGAACCTATTAAAAATTTAGAATCAATTGTATTATCAATATTCCATTCTCGATTTGCAATTCCAAATGCGTTTTTATAAACTATTTTTTCTCCTTTTTTGACAAGGATTGTTCCGTTGAATTGTCCATTTTCAGCATAAGCACTAATCAATTCATTTATCTTATATTCGGAACTTTGAGAGAATAAATAAAAATTATTAAAGAATACGATTAGAATAATAACTGTTAATTTTCTCATTTTTAAATCTTTTTAGTTTTCTGTCTAATGACGAATGATAATTGTAAATGCTGCTTTTGAATTTGCCTTAACGTTCCTCAAATATGAAATGTTGGGTGTTTTGGAGCGTGTCATCGTCCTACTACACAAAAACTGATCAGAAAACTAAAACCTGATATAACCACATAAGTCCCAATGTTTTATATTTGATGTTAGCAGTAGTGTTTTCTGTTTTCATTCTAATTCGTATAAAAAGGATTCTATAATTTTTATTTCGGCTTCTGGATTATCATTTTGTGTCTGATGTCCTGCACCTTTGATAATCTCAAGTTTTGAATTCAAGGTGATTTCTTGATATTTTTTTACAGTAGAAGGTCTTGCTGCATCATATTCTCCTGTTATGTATAAAACAGGGACACTAATTTTTCTTAAGATATCTTTACCATCATAGCCATGTAAGGTTCCATTGACAAAATACTCATCCAGCCCCCACATATACTTATAAACGATTGGGGACCGGTACCATGCTGAATCCGCCTTCAAAATATCTTTTGATAGCGGATGCTTGCGAGTATAATATTGATTATAATAATAATCTATGGCATCTTTTAATTTAGATGAATCAGGAACAATATTCTCCATACTAAGCCGAAGAGTTGATTTAATAGTGTCTGGGAGTATGGACATAAGTGTATCTGCATCTCGCTGCCACATTGTTAAATCGATACATGGACTTCCCAGTATAAGTGCTTTAATCCCATCAGGAAATTTGTCATAATATTCTGTTCCCAACATGGTACCCCAAGAATGTCCATAAATGATTAGTTCCTTAATTTTCAGGTGCTCAATTAGCTTTTGCGTTTGTGCAACATGTGCATCAATCGTCATTAATGTTGTATCAACAAGCTTATCAGATCGACCACATCCTAATTGGTCAAACATAATAACAGACCTGTTGTGAGCTAAAGCTTTTAAAGGATTAAGATAATAACTTGGATACCCAGGTCCTCCATGTAACAGGAGTATTGGTGTATTATCACCTTCTCCGATTACTTCATACCATATCTTACCACCATTAACATCCAAAAAACCTTGTCCCGATTTAAGTTCATCAGAGTTTTTACACCCTACAGTAAAAAGCAAAAAAAATCCAAAAATCCATTTAACTAATGTTTTCATTTTTGTTGGTCCTTTATTTTTCATCTTTCATTACTGCTAACTTCTTGCTAAACCCAATTATTACGTTTAGCGGGTTTACTCTTTAATAAACAACTAGGCTTTAACCGTAAATACACGTATAAACTCCACTTTCCTGAATTGTCCCATACTTAATCTTAAAACTCATTTATACAGTCTCATAACCCGTATAGAAAGTAAACTTTATTGGGTAAAGTTTTTATTTCAAAAAATCAATAATTAGTTCTGTACATTTATCAGGATTATTAAACCAAGGCAAATGGCTTCCATCTTCAATTATTTCCACCCTGGCATTTTCCATTGTACTGCTAACTTTCTGTGCTGAGGATAAGGAAACTGCATCATCTTTATCCCCGTGGATAAATAGAGTATTGTGTTTAATCTCTTTAAGCTTATCCGGGATTAGATACTTAGGGTTAGTTCCATTAAAATTGATAGCATTTTCAGCAATACTTTTCCAGCTTGTAGATGATCCCGGCAGAATTTGGCATAAATATTCATATTCTGAATAATCATCGGAAATTACCTCCGGATCGATTCCCATATGTTTATACATGGTTTTTGTACCGAGTTTTTTTGGTTTGGCAGCCGTAGCAAATATTAGTTTATTAATAACCGGAGTTGCCATTAATCTTAAAAATAATGGTAATTGCTTATCAATTCCATAAGGTCCACCTAAAAGTATAATACTTTTTACCCGTTCCGGATATGCTAAGGCAAAGACAAAACACCAAAATCCACCCATAGAATTACCAAGCAAATGTATTTTTTCAATATTTAATTCGTCAAGGAAATGTTTGACGAAATTTTTAGCATGTTCAATAATGTCGATATTTTGATAATTAAATTGGTCAGTAAGTCCAAAACCGGGTCGGTCAGGTACAAACAAGTGAAAATGTTGTTCTAATTCATTGAATAATGGAGAAAATTGCATGGCGATATCAAAACCACCATGGATCATTAAAAGCTCCTCCCCTGTACCGGATTCCAAGTAATGTGTATTTAACTTGGATTCATTTATATATATGAATTTTGATTTAGCGTTACTGTTGTAATCTTTTAGAATGTTGCTTTGTAATTCAAGATGTCTGTTTAAATCCTGCTGCATAATTTTACCTTTCCCTTATTACACTTATTCGTAAAACTCATTCATACTGTCTCTTAACCTGTTTTGAAGGTAATGCACGAGAAACTTTATGTCAACGCCCAAAAACAGCCATGGAAAATTCGTTTATAATTTACTCTTTGAGTACTTGCTCCATCCATCCGCATTCACCATTTTTAGTTTTCAATCACAGTTATTGCATCTTTATCAAATTTTTGTGAGAATCATTTCTTTAATTTGCACCTATCATTATACTTTTGCTTTATTTCAATTGAGTCTAATAATTTTACTATCCTATTACTTTTGTTACAACCTTTGGAAAACGATAAAAGCATGAATTGAATGAAATAATACAAAAAGTAGCGAAATAAGGATATATAGTGAAGATATATATGGTATTTTTATAAATGAAGTTTTACCTATCATTCCAATACCTATAAACCAAATTATTGTAGTATAAGCAAGAGCCATAAATCCCAATATGCTTTTACTCCAAAGACTCTCTGGAAAATATATTAGAGCTATCCAAGATAAAAAATATAGGATAGTCCCTATTATATATATAATTAATCCTATTTTTTGTGTTTTTGTTTTCAATGAAAATACCATAGTAAGAGGTAAAACAAAGACAATAATCCTTAAAATATTTTCAACAATTCCAATAATTGTAGGAATATCCTTCATTGGAAAATCCATATTATAATTTTGTGGCAAAGAATCAATAAAAATCAAATTCCAGATAAAAATAGGAATCAAAAGAAGAAAGCAATTCAAAAAGTATTTTCTTATTTTCATATTTTTGTCTCTCTATTAAAATCGCTATGAGAGTTTTTTTCTAAATAACCCGTAAAGTTTCGTTAAAAACAATATTACATTTAATAGGATTCCTCATTTAATAAACAATTGCATTTTAACTGAAAATACACGGTTAACCACCACTTTCCTGAATTGTCTCAATTTAATCGTAAAACTCATTTATACAATCTCATAACCCAATTCACCCAGAAAGAGAACATGGATTGTTTTTGATGCATCTTTGGTAATATTTTTTCTTCAATCCAAATTCTCCAAATTATTTTTATCTCTTTTCCAATTTTCGGGATTTAATCGAATATACTCTACAATGCGTTCATAATCTTTTTCGTTTCGAATAATATGATCGTAATAATTACTACGCCATAATTTTTTATAAAAAGGCGACCATCCTTTTTCTTTTACACCTGAACTATAATTTGTCATCACCATGGATTTAAACCGTCCCACAACATCCGGTATCGATAATTTTGTGGGGTCAACCTTATCAGGAATGGCACTGGTACCATTCCCTTCGCGTTCGTTTGGGCGGTTCCCTGTGACCACCCTATTATCTTCATCATTTGGGATATGACCATCATTTGGAATGGCACTGGGACCATTCCCTCCGCATTCGTTTGGGTGGTTCTCCGTGACCACCCTATTATCTTCATGATTTTGGACATGACCTCCTTTTGGAATGGCTCGGGGACCATTCCCTCCGCATTCGTTTGGGTGGTTCTCCGTGACCACCCTATTGTTTTCATCATTAATAATAATTATTCCATGAAAATGATTTGGCATCACAACATATTCATCCACATCAAATCCCGGGTAATATTTTGGAATATCATACCAAACTGGTTCAATCATTGCTCCCGCATCATTTAAAATCATTTTTCCATTTTTCACATGACCAAATAAACACAACCAATTCTGCGTGACCATCGTGATATAATACATCCCCGATTGGGAATAATCATATCCCTTTAATCGAATGGATTTGCGGTGATGGATTTTTGGATTATTAACCATTGCTTAACCTTAAAACTCATTTATACTATCTCATAACCCGTGTTGAGAATGGTAATGATAACGTGTCAGGACGAGAGGTTTCTATCGGGTGAAATACTATCCAGGTTTCAATTGATGTTCGGGATTAATTCTTGACTTCGATACCACCAAACAAAACAACTCCATTCAAATTGACAGATGTTATTTTATCATCTTTTCGAGCAATTGTCTTATTGGATATTCCGCCAAAAATCGATGTGCCTGATGTTACAACACTCCAGTCTTCCGGGACTCTAATATCAATTCCCCCGAAAATCGTCGTAAATGTAAAATTGCATCCATCCGGATCGGCCACAGCTTTTGTTAAATCAATATCAAGTCCACCGAAAAGTACAAACGCTTCGCCCCCTTTAAAATTTTTGGAATGTATCCGGTGATCGCTGCCGTTAAAAATGCCATATAGATTAAAATACTCATCATCAGACTGCCCATAGAATTTTTTGGATATTGAGTGGTTACCACGAGACCGAAAGATGATTTGTATCCCAACTCCAATTAGAATCAATGGCCAAAAGCGCCATATCCGGTCAAAATTAATAATCCCCAGCGTCGTAGAGAGAAAAACAATCCCAAGAACAATTAATAATAATCCACCGGATTGACGATCTCTACGAAATTTTGATAATCCAACAAGGATCAATATTACTGGCCACCATTCATGAGTGAAATGACCAAAGTCCATCACATCAAGTGAATCCAATAGAAAAAGTCCTCCTATTGCTACCAGAATGATTCCACCAATTGAATGTCCGGTTGTTGGTTTGTTTGTATTACTCATCTCAATGGTCTCCTTCTTTAATTTCATGTAAAGTTTACAACTCAATCATAAATTCAACCAGTTTTAAGATTCATATTTTAATTTACATACTCTGAATCCGTTTAAAGTTGCGGTCAATATATTGCACATAATCGGTCGAGGGGTACGTTTAGCGGGAATACATAACAGCATACCTCATTTACACTGTATACCTACCTCCTCTAAGTAAATGTTACACAAACAATCAGTCAACGCCCAAAACTAGTGTCTGTTATCCTTCACCCGCAACTGCTTTTAGCTTTTGGCCGCGTCAGTTCTCGAGGAAAACCATCACCCAAGGAATCATATTGATCATATAGTGTGCCCCTACGGCATGCTCCCAATCACGCCGGGCGAAAATGGCCGCCATGGGTAAGCCATAGAGCAATCCGGTTGTTAATAAATTATCTAATGTTCGACCATGACCCAAACCGAATGTTACTGCACTGAATAAAATTGCAGCAGTGACCGCCAGAGCAGGGTATTTATGGAACACAGGCCGCAGTAATAAAAATAATAAACCGACAAGTAACAGTCTGAACAAGGTTTCTTCTGCGATGCCAGAAAACCAGGGAAGTGATAACGTCATCCACCATTCCGTTACCCAGGTGATGTCTGACCCTGGCGAACCCTCAGCGGCATTAAACAGTCCCAGGGGAATGAACAGCAGACAACCCCACAGAAAACTCTGCAGCGCCTTAACGTAACGCCCTGTAATAAGCTGAATTCCACCCAGATTCGTGCGATTGAGCAGCAGTCCGCCGGCAATGTACGTTGGCGGTACCAGTATCAAGAGGAGATAAAACGTCGTTTTTCCCATAAAACCGTTGGCCAGGAATGGAGATCCTCCCACATAGGCAATGATGGCCACCGCGAGGCCCTGTAGCAACATATATAAACGAATATCTCGACGCCAGGCTATAAGTATCCAACCTGTGGCAATTATAAGTAGAAGTAATAGTATACCCACACCAACATCAGAGATTAGGGTCAACACAAGCAAGAGTGCGATTCCTACAACCGGTATCCATCGTCCGTATTTCCAACGAGGTAATACTATCGAACGAAGCTCATGAAGCTGGTTTATGGAAGGTCCTACACGACTGATATACCAAAGCAAGGCCAAGACATAAGCCACTTGCATTACATAACGCGCTGTACTGAATTGATCCGTATTGCGGACGTTATTTAAAAGCATTATTACAAGAACTACGACTGTCACAATCCACGTGATTGCCAAAGCATTACGGTGCGGCGTGGACCGGAATAGGTTGCTAAATTTCAATAAGGGCGATGTATCAGTAGATTTATTGTTCATAATTTTATTCTTTTCAGTCAGAATGCTTTTGATAGAGGCATGCGGCTTAACATCTTCCTAAACCTAATTGTAATGCCTCCTATCACATCTAGAAAGTAATGTTGCATTAAGGATGATTCAACGCCCAAAAACCGGTGTTTTTTACGTATATTATATAAAAACAGCTGGAAAAACATTAAACATTTTCAATAGAGATTGAATCTGACGAGCATTCAGTTTGCGTTTTCCATTCAACACTTCCGACACCAGGCCTTGGCTCCCAATTTCTTTCATATCTTTCTGTTTTAGACCATGATCAGCCATGAGTGATTTCAATATGGAAATAGTATCCTGTTTTGGAATGGGCATGACCCTGTTTTCGTACGTCTCTATCAGTGTTCCTAATGATTCCATCAATGAAGCTAACGGATGATTTTGATCACCGCCTATTTCATCAATCAACATGTCCAGATATTTCACCATTTTATTGTATTGCTTTTTAGTATGTGGTACAGAAACAATCTCTTTTACTTTTGGCCATGATTTGGTTAAATCATTTATTTCTCCATGAAGTAAACTCATTTTAAATCCTTTTTCCAATTTTCCTTATCATATTCTGCATGTGTTAAAACATACCTAATGTAGACGCATTTTGTATTGTAATGAATAGCAGCAATTAATCGAACTTTATTTCCACCTATATTGAACGCAGTCAGATTTTTCACTTTATCAGCGCTTGGAAACGTTTTTCGTAAATCTGTGAAGGAGGAATAATTCGTTTTATCCATGATATGGAACCAAGCATCAAGAGCATTTTTATTCTCCGAATGTTTTTCTGCGAATTCTATTAGTCGGTTGACTATAAAACTAAAAATGAAGTATCTATGCTTATTTTACTCCTTAAATGTTATTAACAGCTAAACTAGTCGTCATGCAATTTAACCAAAACTGACAACAGTAGAATAACCTATGATTCTGTGGAATATTTTATATTGCTGTTTTTGTCAAAAGGTCTCTGTAATATTTGTATCAGGATTTAGTTTATTTAACAGAATTAGAAAATCTACCTAATATCTATATGAAAATACTACATGCAGTTAAAAGAACAGTACTGATTTGCTCACTACTTGTTTCAGGCTCAACACTTCAGGCCCAGCCCACGAAAACCGATTATATTCGAACCATTTCAGAATTAGGCCTTTTTCTTTCCATGGAATATGGATGGAAGGAAAAAATCATACCGCATTCACCGCGATTTACAAAACCGAATGGTTTTGATCAATATTTCAGAAATAATCTTCGATGGGATTTAAAAGATATCGAGAAAGCCGCAGAAAAAAGCGATCTGCTGCTATTCGGTGTATTTCTTGGGACTTTACCTTTGATGCCTTTGTTATCGGATGAAGACTATACATCATTATTGCTTATCAATATGGAAATATTTGCAATAAACGGATTGATAACACACCTTGTGAAATCGGCGGTAGGCAGACAGCGACCATCGTCCTATTATGAAACATGGGAAAATGAAGAAGAAGGCAATTTATCGTATTTCAGCGGACATACCAGTTACGCATTTGCCATCGGAACATCCACAGCCATGATGCTCTCACGCGCATATCCAGATAATAAATCAATTATTTGGGGGACAACCATGTCCCTGGCTGCTGCCACGGGATATTTCCGTATTGCGGCCGATAAGCATTATATGACAGACGTTATCAGTGGAGCGGTGATTGGCTCACTAATTGCTTATTACATTCAGGAACAAAATACCTCAAAATATTTTCCATCCATTTCTTCCAATGGAAACCAACAAACAATATTATACCGATTTGAATGGAGAATTTGATCGCGTAATAACTCTTCCTATTTGAGTGGCAAGGGAATCATTCCCTACGAGTGCATTTAGGCGGTTCTCCGTGGCCGCCTTGAACCTGGAACTGTCGCATTAGAACTAGTTTTATTTGATAGTATAATTTGTTCCCGGACCACTTCCAAATTCTTCAAATTATTTTTATCTCTCTCCCAATTTTCGGGATTTAGTCGAATATACTCCACAATGCGTTCATAATCTTTTTCATTTCGAATAATATGATCGTAATAATTCCTATGCCATAATTTCTTATAAAATGGCGACCATCCTTTTTCTTTTACACCTGTACTATAATGTGTCATCACCATGGATTTAAACCGTCCAATCACATCGGGCAGAGATAATTTTGTAGAAATCTGATCCTCTGTTTGGGCATCCCCTACTTGTTCGTCTGGGCGGATCCCCGCGTCCGCCCCCTTATTCGAATTTATCCTATCATCCGGATTGGGTTCACCTTTTGGATTGGCACTGGGACCAACCCTTTTATTCGAATCGATCCTATCATTTGGATTGGCACTGGAACCAACCTCTTTATTCGAATCGATCCTATCATTTGGATTGGCACTGGGACCAACCCCTTTATTCGAATCGATCCTATCATTTGGATTGGCACTGGGACCAACCCCTACGGGTTCGTTTGGGTTGTCCCCTGTGGCTACCCCTTTAAACGATAACTCATTACTATCATCTTCATTAATCACAATAATTCCATGAAAATGATTTGGCATCACAACATATTCATCCACATCAAATCCCGTGTAATATTTTGGAATATCACACCATACTGATTCAAGCATTGCTCCCGCATCATTGAAAATCATTATTCCATTTTTTACATGACCAAATAAACACAACCAATTCTGGGTGGTCATCGTGATATAATACATCCCCGATTTGGAATAATCATATCCCTTTAATCGGATGGATTTTCGATGGTGGATTTTTGGATTATAAATCATTATTTTGCCGCTTGGGCATTCACTGTGGTAACTTTGTAATTCTCTTTGTTTATATTTATCCTTTTAGAGGTGGAATGTACAATCATCCTGGCTTATTCCCCAATTTGAACAAAATATCTAAATCAAACGATTCGCACATTTATTTCAGAAGCATGGAAAATACTAGTTTCGTTATTACTGAAAATATATATGTTCAATTAAAATTTTGATACCTATTCCAAATAAAACCAGCCCGCCAAAAATTTCAACGGATTTTCCTATTCTTTTCCCGAAATATTTTCCTAATTGTAATCCTAATATTGAGAAACCGAATGTAACAACTCCAATAATCAAAATGGGAGTTATGATGGATAAATCCAATAATGCAAAACTTATCCCGATTGCAAAAGCATCAATACTCGTAGCAAAAGACTGACCCATTAATGTTAAGTAATTAAATTCAACTCCATCGGTATGATCATTTTTCTTGATCCCTTCAATAATCATTTTTATTCCAATGAATGACAAAAGTACGAACGCAATCCAGTGGTCAAATTCTTTAATATATTTTTCGATTCCCATACCGGCAAACCATCCAATTAGTGGCATTAATGCCTGAAATATGGCAAGGGAAAAGGAAATGATGAGATTTTTCTTAATGTTTAATTCCCTAATTGTTAATCCATTAGTTATGGAAACAGCAAACGAATCCATGGATAAGCCGATTGCAATTAATATTATTGAAACGATGTCCATTTTATAATTTTCTAATATTTCCTTATGAGGCTTGGTAACCTATTAATGCACCTGTGGGATCGGAAGATTCAAGCAAGCGGATCATAACGTTTAGATGAAATCAATTTGTCGCCAACGAATCGCGCAATTTTTTTGCGAGCTTGGATAAAACTAAGTGATATGAATCATCCACAAGTTGAAAAAGTATTTCATTTGGCAATGTTTGATCGAGAGTAATCGTGTTCCAATGCTCCTTATTCATATGGTATCCAGGCTGAATCGCATCATACATACTTCGTTGAATCTGGGCATCAGCAGGATCACATTTTAGAGTAATTCTGCACGGATCGGATTCTATGGAAACCAATGCGAACATTTTTCCCCCTATCTTGGCCACCATGGGATCAGGGCCAAATGGATATGTTTCCGCACACCCTAGCTTTGATAGTAAATATGATCGTATTTCTTGAAAATCCACTGCCGTCTCTATGGAATTAAGCTGAATTGAGATCGGGAACCCAGCTGACTTTGTATTCAATCAAGTCATTCGGTAAACTGATCTGTGGTGATTTAATTTGCCATTTTCCGGTCATTTCCATTTCATTCAATGTCAGTTCAAAATGACACATGGCAATACCGATGTCAATCCGCTGCAAATCTGCTTTATCAGTCATTTTTAGAATCGCTTGATCCTGGTAGCCTTCTGTACGCTGCAGGAAGAAATGCCATCTATCTGAATCTTTCACAATTCTCCATGGCTGCCTGTTAGATGCTGATGGCGCAAGTCGCAACATCTCAAGAGGTGTTAAAAATGTATCAGTTTCTTCTTTTATTAATGGTGTCGAAAAGTCTTCAAAGAAAAATAAATTTTCCCAGGGTTTTCGCCTGGTTGCTTTTACAAACCCCCGGATAGCCTGATCAGCGAATCCCCGTTTTTCTGCAGGATAACCAACGGCAATAACAGCAGGAAGAATTTCGTCATCCTTTAAAGAAATCATTTTTCTGAAGATACTTTTTCTGAACGTCCCTCCCATCCAGCATGTGCCCAACCCTAATGATGTTGCTCTTAGGATTATTCTTTCTAGTACATAGCCGAATTCCTCCAACTCCAACCCGTTAGTGGATGACGTCATTGCGCCCACTAGGAATTCATCCGTTCCTTTGATAAAACCATAGGTATTCAATCTTTTCAGGATCGCTAATCCGGATTTCACTGTTCCGATTTGAAAACGTGACATGGCTCCGAATGGACCTGTCTGATGTTCAATTATATATTGAAGCAACTCAGATTTATTCTTGACAGAAAGAGGGATATTTTGAAAAGTCCTGCATGAATATCTGGATCGAATTGCATCGACCACTGAATAATTATTCGTTTGTGTCATAAAATTATACTTTATCTTTCAAAGGTCTTGCCACAGCAATCACATTTCCATCCGGGTCACTATAATATGCCGCTTCATCCCCCCAGGTACGTTTTGCCAGTGGTGACAATATCCTGGCGCCATGTGTTTCCAATCGCAAGATAATGCTTTCAAGATCCTGAGTGTGAAAATAAAATTCTGTCGATGTGATTGAACCATCAGGAACCATTGTAGGCTGCTGGCCCGGATTTATGGCAAAAGATTCCTTTTTATACAGCATAAAATGGTTTTTATTAGGAAGTTCAAAAATGGTAACGGTTCCCTCTTGCAGGAACAATTCCCATTGGAAGATATCGGAATAGAACTGCGTAGAGCGTTCCAGATCCGAAACGGCGATTATAGTACTTACTAAATGAACGTCCGATCGATTAATTACTTTATTCATTGGGATTACCTTACAAAAATATTCTTATTACTCCAGAGGATATTAATGATATTTCAATAAACTGATAAATAACTATAATAGCTCATTTATTTGATTTTTACGATTTATATACGTAGACTAAGTCTATCATGAAGGTTGGTACATTTTCATCTATAAGTATATTACTATTAATTATCCTGATTGGTGAGACCAAAGGGCAGGTGTCCACATTAGTAGAAACCAGGATTGGCATTTTCTCGCCAGAAGTCAAGAATTTCAATAAAATCTACGGTAATAATGAATATCTCCCTACCATCGTGGTAGGACTCGGTGTCAAGAAAACCTTCTTGGTGGTGCGCTACAATCTATATGAAGAATCTGGTAAATCACTGGTGAGCGGAGTCGATTTGGATGGTGATGCCAGTTGGCGTCAGGAATTTATTACAATCGGGGTACGTTCATACGATCAAAAGCCCATGTATGTTGAACTGGCATATGCTATGGGGAAAGCAGAAGAAACCATCACGACTGAAACGCCAGAATATACAGCTCTCAATGCATCATGGGATGTCCCGGATATCCGAGGTGGAGCCGTGGCTCTTGGAGTAAATATTCACGTTGGAATGGGATTCCACATCAGTGGTGAAATCAGTTACGTCTACCTGCCTGTGACCATCAATGATGATAAGAAAATAAATACCGGCGGCCGTCAGATAAGCCTGGGCCTAACTTGGGCGATGTGACCGTGCGATTATTCTTAAAATTACTTAGCTTCACCCTTATATCCTTTATAATGATCTTTACCGCCTGTGAGGAAATAGCTGACGATAATATCGACGACAGCCTTGAACCGGTGGCCATTTTCCTGGTAACTGACGTCGATACTCTGTTGTTGCTGGCAAACAATACTTACACATTATCGGTTGATGGGATTTTCACAGAAACATCCGAAAATACAGTAATTAATTCCGGTGTATTCGCTGAAATCACTTATACATATATAAGTAGCGACACTACCACCGAATCTGTCGATGCGAATCAACTGGACTGGTATTCGTCAAATGCGACAATCGCCAGTGTGTCGAACGGAGTGATTGAAGGTCATGCTGCAGGCACCGCCGAAATCTGGGCTATGATAGATGATATATTCAGCGATACACTGATAGTAGTAGTCAGTTCACCACAGTTACCACCGGATCTGATACTTAATCCACCAATGGTGCAGCTTGTTTTTCAGGACTACACAACTGTTTCCGGCCGGGTTACAGCTGGGCTGGATGTTACCTTAACCGTTTCTGGAGATACGATAGAGGTCAATGAAAACGGTGAATTCAACGCTGTAGTATCATTGATAATTGGTGAAAATATTATCGAAGTCGTGGCCACCAATAATGAAAATGGGTTAAGTACCACCAAGTCCAAGTTGATTATTTATTACCTATTGGAAAATGCCGGCATCACCGGTCACTGGGAAGGTGAAACCCTGACTCGGCCCTTCAGTTTTGACATCTATGAAGGTTTGGGTGTTTATGTGATTGCTGGAACCATGACAGTCGATTTTACCATGCTCGGGGGAGAACTAATTGTCCAGGATATTATCATTGCCGGTTTGGTTAACGAAGATGGTACTATCGAAGCAACTCTCAGTCGTGAGTGGGAAGGTTTCACTATTACTGGTAGCTTGGATGGGTACTTCATGGATTCTGGAACTGCCGAGGGTTCTTATGGCATGGAAATCACGAAGGATGGTTGGCCTACAGCGACTGCTAGCGCCACATGGTGGGCCGAGCGTCAATAATTTTGCTCCTGAAAGCGGTAAATTACCAAGCATGGATGAATGCATAGCTTTCTTATAGAAAAGGTTGAATCAGAACATTTTATAAAAGTAGTGAAGGTCCCATTGCAGAAATAATATCTATCGGAATATTTCAGAATAAGACTGTACAGATTTGGAATTACAAGTTTAATAGATAATTAAATTTAATAAGGAAAATATTCTCCGGATCTGCCCCAAATAAATCTTTGATATCGTTTCCAATATCAAAATCACCGACCTCAACAAAATCCGATATACCCTGTGACCACACTAAATACAGTGTCGAACCAGGTCGATATTCCCACCGTAAAACAAGGTTTGAATTAAACTGTCGATAATTAAAATCCAAATTTGGGATTGTATAGTTAAGTGTTCCGTCAGAATTTTCATCAATTTCCCAATTCTCTTCATCCTCATTATATGTCATCTCGTCATCCGAATATGAATAGAAACGTTCATCGTAATTTTCACCTTTTGAATCAATCACCTTAATAAATCGATCATATTTTCCGGCAGTGACAAATGGAGAACCATAATATTGTATAGATAGATCAGGCGTTAATGTCCAATCCAGTCGGAAAGTGGAAGAAAGTGTATTTTGTTCAAAATGGGCCAGGAGATATTCATCGGTTTCAGTCTCCATGTTATAGGAAGGACCGTAGCCAGACCAGTTCGCCCACGTATCAATTTGATGATTGTAATTGATTGAGTATCCTAAGAAAATATTCGTCGCTGGACGCCAATTCACATTTGTATATACACCTTCCCACTGGGAACCCATAATAGCTTTGCCATAATTTCCATTAAAATTAAAAGACAGATCTTTGTTATTATCGCTACCTATATAAAACCAGCCACTTGTCCTACCATCTGTCCTGATAGAAGGGCCACTCCATAGTGCAGTTGTGTGGTTTCCCGGACCTTGAACATTTATTCCTCCACCCAAGTCCCAGTAATTCAGAAACGTCATATTCAGATTCAGATTACCACCTATGGGGTGAGATTCATACCCAAAGTTCGTACCGTGCCAGATACTTAAATTTGCCCTGTAATCCCGTAGGATTTCCCCCGGATCATTTTCTTGACGGCTGAACCAAAGAAATTGTACTTGATTATCCACATCCCTGTGGTATCCGAGATCGTTGGCTTCAAAACCAGGAGAAAAAACCCATTGACCAAAACCCCATCGCCAATCACCATTTACCTTGAATATGGCTGCATTTTCAGTATAACCAGATAAATGAGTTGCAGAGGAGTCAACCTTTAAATGTTCTGCATCTGATCTTTGAAAATAATGATTTGAACTTGTTTGAGTATTCAAAATAGCATTGGGTGAGCCAATCACATTCGATACCGCCACACCTCCCAAAAGGATATAAGAATTATCAGCAAACAAATGAGAAAAATCTAAACCTGCTGAATATGCATCGGAATGCAACCAGTCCAAATGAGCATCATTAATCTTTCTATTGGTCGCTGTAATCATTCCTCCGATAGTTGTTTTTCCTTCTCTAAAGTCTTTTTGGACACGATTTACAAAATAATTAGTGAGTGGTTCAATAGTTTGGTTGACTTTTAAACTATCTTCAAATTCAATACGTGCTTTTTCTTCAGCCGTCACAGCATTGAGTATTCCAATAGACCATCCTTCGCTTGTTTTTCCGCTTAATTTTGCTGCACCTAAAATTCGAGTTGAGCTGGGTTCAGAAACGTAGCCGTCCGAATAGTCACCCCAATTTGCACTGAAGTGTGGACTTCTTCCAATTCGCCTAGTGTAAAATAAAGAATTTTGGCTTTGGTCTCCATCACCTATACCCAATGCATAGTTAAAAATATTTCCGCCTTCAACAAAAAATGGACGCCTCTCTTCAAAATACGTTTCAAACGCAGATAAATTGAGTTCTGCAGGGTCCGCTTCCACCTGTCCAAAATCTGGATTAATGGTAATGTCCATTGTCAGGTTATTCGTCACTCCGTATTTTACATCAAGACCGATGGTGTTAAGCAGATCATAGTTTTCCGGATGTACTGGATTTATATAAAGATCAGATCGTTCCATTTGTCCTGTCGTATAAGGAATAATTTGGATTTGTTTTTGTTGAGGTATATTTTTCAAATTATTTAATTCACCAAAATGCCTAACGAAACCTTGATCATCTTTTGACCAGTAGGTCCAAAAATCTTCTTCATTTTTATTTACGATTTCACGCTTTATTTGTAATCCCCAGGTTTGAGACTCAGCTTCAACAAATCGCAGTTCCCGAAATGGTATTTTAAATTCTGCTGACCAGCCATCATTAAAATAGGCTGTTTCTCCCTCCCAAACTGCATCCCAGTTTCTATCGGCACTTTCATCATCTGACCAGCGAATATCTCTTTTCACGCCCACAGGATTTAAACCAAATTCAAATGCTGTTCGATTATCATTATAACTATCAATAAATACATATAGCCAGTCACTGGGTGACCATTCATCCCTTCGGGTTAATATACCTTTTATTGTACTTGGGTCTGTGCAGTATGCTTTGATGCCAACATATAAATTATCTTGATCGTAACAAACAGAGAATTTTGTTTTTTCTGTAGGGGATGTATTTTCAATAGGTTCACGCTGAATAAAATCATATTTAAATCCGGCTAAATCCCAAATATTTTCATCTAATATACCGTCAATAATAATATCCTCACCATTCAATGGAATTGATGAATATTCTTTCTCCCTGGCAAAATTCGAGGTACAAAATAAAAGAATGCTTACAAATGTTAGTAAGCGTCTATTGATTTTCATTTTATAAAAGTCCTTGTAAACTATTTCTTATCAGACAGTGAATTTTGAATTTGGTTGTCAAACTTGTACGTAATTAGCCATGTTTCTGGAAACTCATTTTCTAATATTGGTTATTAGGTAATTGATTAATTCACGAATTCATTTTATTAATATACCTTCAATACCTAAAAGTTCATTCGTTCTCAATTAAGTACTTATCTACTATATTAGGATCAGCATCCAGAAAGGGCTGAAAGCAAGAGCCATAATTAAGATAGATATGATCCAGTTATTATTTAATCGGTCCGTTTTTTGTTGTTGTTTTATTGATAGTGTTTTCATCATTTCATTCCTTTTTTGTTTGTTAACATATACAAACCCTATCTCAAACATCATGCCAAAAGGATGTAAAATCCTGTAAACTTATTAATAATAGTAGTTACAGATGTTATATGCATGAGAATCAGTAAAGCAAAAACATATTAAAATAATATGAATATATCGTTTTGATATGTGTTGACTGACATAAGGTTTCCATCTGGAATTGTTGGATTCATTGCTATTTTTGTTCTTATTTCCAACCACTACTTATCTTTCTGACTTTTCCTGAACCGCTGCTCTGGAAAGACACGACTTTTGGATCTCCCTTGTAGTCCACTTTTCCGCTGCCGCTGATCGTTACATTAATTTCTTTTTCAACCCAGATAGTTGCATCTCCGGAACCACTAACATGCATAGTAGTTTCATCGCTTCTAAGGTCTTCACTTACATAGGAACCAGATCCACTGATTGAAATGTCCTGGGTAGTGACTTCTCCTGCCAGATGGCAATCTCCGGATCCGGAGATCCGAATTTTCAAATCTTGAGCCTTTAGAGATTCAATTTCGATATCTCCGGAACCACTAATACTGATATTTAAATCATCCGATTCAACATTTTCCGAAGTGATAGTCCCGGAGCCAGAAACCGAAACTCCCCGCACTGACTCCATAGAAACATAATATTTGATTCCACTCTTTGATCCTCCCCAGCGATTTTTTCTCCAGTAACTTTTTTTCACCTCAAGGTATAAAGTTCTACCCCGTACCACTGTTTTAATATCAGGCAGCATATCCTCATCTGCTTCCACAGTGACCGCTTCCCTGCTGTTTTGTGTAAGAATTACTTTTCCAAACCCGCTCAGGTTGACTCGATCAAAATCAGTTACAGAACGATCTTCTTTAATGACCTGTCCAAGGGCTAGTGAACCGAGCAACATCGGCAGCATCAGTGTGATATAAATAATCAATGGTAATCTCTTTTTCATGGGAATCATCCTCAATTTGTTTATGTCCTGTTGGACAGTAGGAACTCGAAATGGTTGTCAAAATAATGACTATACATTTCAATAATGAAATATTCCTAATGAATCCTTCAGATCTCTCTTCGAGAAACAGGATTTATCCTTACATTTTCATATTAACAAGGATAGCAAACTATTTTTCATAGTATTTAATCTATCGTAAAGTAATTTATTTATCTCAAAAACCTATAAATAGTTTTCATATCATAGTCTGAGAAGTATTAAAGTGTTTTGATAGATTTCACCCGATAATACATGTAATTTATTGTGAACTGACTTAAATTTAGTTTCCTAATTAATCCAAACAAGGTTTAATAATATTGGGTAAATCGACTATTAAAAATCAACCATTGATTGCTGTGAAACAAACAAAAGAATTAAAAAGTTTCCAAAACGAATTTGATAACTTTATTTACGACTTACCTGATGCTATTATTGAAGTAGATCTTAATACCCGCCAAATAACTTATTTTAATCGTTCAGCCTGTGATTTATTCGGGTATGAGGAAAAGGACGTTAACCGTGGTTTTCATCTATCCAAATTATTCAATAAAGAGGAATATGAATCCGCTATTGAGATCGTTAAATCCTATGTTTTAGATAGTTTTACTAATAAAACAGAGTATATCCGAAGCAATATGGTGGAACATTATAATGTTGAAATGAAAAAAAACGATGGCTCCACATTTACTGCAGAGGTACGAGGTGCATTTATTTTGGATAAAAATAATGTGCCTACGAAACTTCGAGCTTTAATCCGTGATGTTACAGCACCAAAACATATATCTGATTCCTATGATCGCCAAGGAAAAATTCTTGAAGCGATCAGTTATGGCACTCACCTATTCCTTGAAAAACCGTCTTGGGGGTACTTCATCCAAGAGTTGGTTAATAGATTGGGGAAGGCAACTGAAGTTAGCCGGATATACGTATTCGAGAACCATTCAGGACCTAACGGAGAATTATTAACTAGTCAGAGGTATGAATGGGTAGATACAGGTATTGAACCCCAAATAGACAATCCGGAATTGCAGAATTTCCCGTGGCAGGAAGCTGGATTTAGTCGTTGGGTGAATACACTGAAAAAAGGAGAAATAATATCAGGTTCTGTCAGGGATTTTCCCGAGTCCGAGCGGGAAATCCTAGAGCCACAGGAAATAATATCGATATTAGTCGCGCCCATTTCAATAAGTGACAAGTGGTGGGGATTCATCGGATTTGATGATTGCACGACGGATCGTGAATGGTCTGTGACTACACAAAGCTCCCTGAAAACAGCGGCTGATATGATCGGCGCCACACTACTTCGAGAGCAGTCTGAAGCGGCTTTAGCAGAAAGCGAAGAAAAACACCGCTCCATTCTTGAGAACATGGAGGAAGGTTATTTTGAATTAGATATTTCCGGCAGGTTCACCTATGTAAATAATACTATTTGTAAACTGGCTGGAGTTAACCGGGAAGATATATTAGGTATGGACAATCGGGATTACACGACTCCCGAAACTGCGGAAAGAATGTATAAAGTATATAATCTCATTTACAAGACGGGACAACCGGCTGAAATCACCGACTACGAGATTATTCTTAAGGACGGTCGTAAACTGTTTTTGGAACTGTCAGCATCGCTTATTCTTAATCCTAGTGGACAACCCAGTGGTTTTCGAGGTATGGCACGTGATATTACCGAGAAGAAGCAAAGAGAAGAGCAACTTAATACCGCCCATGCAGAATTAAATATACTGGGATTAACGATAGCCAATATGAACGAAAGTGTAAGTATTACCAACCAAGATCACCAGTTCATTTTTATAAATAAAGCCTTTGAAAAAACTTACGGGTATAGATCAGAGGATATTCTTGGAAAAACAACCGATATCCTTACAGACTCTTCCAGCTTAAAAAAAGTTACGAAGGCAAGACGATCCGTTGATAAAAAAGATGGTTGGAGAGGTGAAATGATGAACATGAAAAAAGACGGCACAATGTTCCCTATCGAACTTTCAACAACGTCCATTAAAGATGACACAGGTAACATAATAGCCAATATTGGAATCGCAACTGATATTACAGATCGCAAAAATTCCGAAAGAGCATTAAAACAATCCGAGCAAACCTATAAATCTCTATCGGAGAAATTAACTGAAACTAACACGATGAAAGAATTGCTTTTAGATGTCATTACCCATGATCTGCTGAATCCAGCAGGAGTGATATCTGGTATGTCAGAGTTATTAATGGATGAATTCCCTAATAATGAGATGGTGAGCGTTATAAAGGATTCAAGTGAAAGCTTGATCAAGGTTGTTGAAAATGCGACTACTCTATCAAAATTATCCTTGGGTGAGAAGATAAAAATGGAAGACTTAGATTTAACTCAAATTATAAAGAAGGCTACTACCGAGTTCTCCTCCCAGCTTAATAAATTCGGTATGAAATGTGAGTTTAAATTGGCTAAAACGATTTTAATCAAGGCTAATCCAATTATAGATGAAGTATTTAAAAATTATATTAGTAATGCTATAAGATATTCTTCCAATGGGAAAAGAATTATTTTTGAATCCAAAGAAACTAAAAGCGCTGTTACTATCAATGTTATCGACTTTGGCCCCACCGTACCCAAAGACAAACAGGAATTGATATTTGAAAGAGAATTTCAATTAGAGAATGAAACCGGAGTAGGTAAGGGGCTGGGATTAGCCATCGTCAAGCGAATTGCTATGGCACATAATGCCAAGGTGGGTGTAAAACCTAATAAGCCTAAAGGGAATATTTTCTATATTACCATTCCCAAGAATTAAATTGTAGTCTCTAAATAAAAAAGCTCACTCAGAGTATAGAGTTATATATCCTTTCTCCAAACTCAACATATAAAAGTGTTTTAATAGATACAAAAAAAACCATCTCGCTCAATACAGTCTTGGATTCAATTATAATATTCCTCGTATACATACGGTTATCGGAAGTAATTCCCTTTGTCTAATCAGGTAGTTCAATGTAGATAATCGCCTTCTTCAGTTCCATGATTACTTTAGTGTCGGTTTCATCTTCCAACGCTTCTTTTAGCACAGGAAGGAATCTTTTTTCGGATATAAAAGAAAACGTTTGGGCGGCAATATTTCTGATGGTTGGATCATCGCTTTTTAGGAATTGTAAAACAGTCGAAAGTTGATCGTCTTTTTTGGACAAGTATAAACTTTCTATGGCCAAAATTTGATTTTTGGGATTATCATCATTTGCCAATTCCCGTAATCGATTTTCAGCTTTTTGGGAGGAGAAATATTTCAAAGAAATAATAGCTTGTTTCCGGACAATCCAAGCAGTATCAGACGTTGCACTTACGACCACATTTACGCCATCATCATTGCCGCTATGCCCCAATCTATGAAGTGCATCTGCTCTGATGTAAGGTGCAGCGCCAGACTGGGCGATTGTGATGAAGCGTTCCGTTGATGATTTATCCTCTGATTGCATGAATTGACTCCAACCGAGGTTTATCATCATGACGAATGCCCATAATCCACACGAATATTTATGATTCATAGTTTTCACCTTTTTGATAAACAATGATTATCAAATGTAATTTTCACAAAAAATAAATTATCAGAAAGTAATATTTAAACACTATATAAATATCCGTATTTGGGGATTAAAACACCTAAAAACGCCGCTATAATAAAATGTATTCATGATACCTCATCACTTTCATTTGAAGCTACAAATTTGTTGGTAGCTCTTATTATATTTTCAGAAGAACCAATAACAAACAACACATCATTTGTCTGAATAACCATATCTGCACCCGGGTTGGGCAATATCTTTGAGTCCCTTTGAATTGCCACAACTGAAATCCCGTACTGCCTTCTTAAATCGATTTGAGCAAGGGTTTTGCCGCTTATCGGAGAATCTTGATGAATTCTAAACGTACTAATATTGATGTCATGAATATGATGTTCCAAATCTGAATAAGTTGCCGATACATTAGAAGGTGTACGAAGCATCTCATAAGATTGAGATCGTACATTGGAAATAAAAGTTTCAATTTCATCACGGGGAATCAGATATTTTGTTAAAACTCTTGTGAATATTTCAATGGATGTTTCAAACTCCTCAGGAATTACCTCATTTGCTCCTAATTCAAAAAGTGGATTTAATTCCCTGGTATAGCGAGAGCGTACAATTATGTGTGTTTTGGGGCTTATTTTCCTGATTGTGCTAATAATTCGCCGCGTTGTAACCGGGTCGGAAATTGCCACAACAACAATTCTTGCTCTCTCAATATTTAATGACTTAAGGATAGATTCATGAACTGCATCCCCATAATAGATCGGTTCATTCTTTTCATCTGCCTTCCTCACGATTTCAGGATTCATTTCAATAATTGAATATGGAATTCCAGACATTTTTGCAGCCTGAGCAAGATTTCTACCATTGAAACCATACCCAATGATCACTAGGTGGTCTTTATGGGAGTGGACTTTCTTTCTCTTTATAAGGGGATATGTTACAAATTTAAACCTCTGTGGAAACGGCAACTTCATAAGATAACCAGCGAGATGAGGAGAAAAAGCTATTACAAAGGGAGTTGCTGCCATTGACAAAACTGAAATACATAAAAACAGTTGGAAAAAATCTCCGGAAAGAAATCCATACATAAGACCGGTTTTTGCTAAAATAAAAGAAAACTCTCCAACCTGACTCAGCGCCAAGCCAACTAATATCGCAATTCGAAGCGGAAAGCCAATTAAAAATGATGCAAATCCTGCGGTTATTGTTTTTATGATCAATATACCTAAAACAAACAGAATAATTAGAGCAGGTTGTTCGTAAAAATATTTAATATCCAATAACATACCAATAGAGATAAAAAAGAAGCTTGTAAAAACATCACGAAGAGGCAAAACATTATCGAGAGTATGATGACTATACCCAGACTCAGAAACGACCAATCCGGCTAAAAAAGCACCCAATGCAAGAGAAAGACCCACGCTATGGCTAATCCATGCCACAGAAAAGCAGATTGTGATAATACTTAAAATAAATAGTTCACGGCTTTGAGTCCGCACGACGTAATACAGTATTTTCGGTACAATCCATTTTGCAAGAATAATTGCAAAAATAATAATGCCGATTCCTTTGGCCACAATTGTGTAGGGAGATTCTACCAAAAGAGCTGGATCCTCTGCTAATAGAGGTGTAAATAACATCATGGGTACAATGAGGATATCCTGAAAAATTAGAATGCCCAGAGCCGTCTGCCCTTGAGGACTGTCTACCTCTGCCCTTTCTTGGAGTAGTTTTAGCACAATAACGGTACTACTGAGAGATAAGAGAAATCCTATGAAAATCGATTCACCTAAAGGCAGATCCAAGCTTAAACCAATTGTAAAACCGATAATGGTAGTAAATAGCACCTGTAAAGGACCCCCAATCAAAACTGATCGCTTGATCTGCAGCAAGTTTTTAAATGAAAATTCTACACCGATTGTAAATAATAACAATACGATTCCGATTTCAGCCAAAACTTCAACTTCGTAAATACTTCCTATTAAGGCTAGACCGTAGGGTCCCACTAAAATCCCAGTAAGTAGATAACCCACGATGAATGGAACTCGAATACGATGGAAAATAATGAGTATGATTATGGATAACCCAAATATATAGACGATATCTTTTAGTAATGCATGTTCCATTTTACGATGTCATTAGTGTTTCAATAATTAGCTTGAATTAAAATTTAAGACAGCCTTAATCAAGGGGCAATTAAATCCGAACAGGTTTATTTGGAAATTTCACTTTTAATTACTTATTTGATTGCTACGCTGCCCTGCTCCTATTAATATGGCAATACTTGAATTGATATGATAAATTTGAGGGATATAATTATGACCATTCGACTAATAATTACTAGTGGATTTTTACTCGTCCTGCTGACCATGAGTGTTGTTTCTGGGATTATCTGGAAATTTGTTGTGATGAAAAGGGCATTTTATACCATGTATGAGACACTTGAATCAGAGAAATTATTAATAGTATTCTTATCTTCAATTTTTATCTTGCGCTGATATGACCTTTGAAATCGCACTAATTATTATCCTGATTCTTGGAATGTTTATTCTTTTCATCACGGAAGTATTGCCGATCGATGTTATTGCTTTACTGGTGCTCAGTATTCTAATGCTCTCCGGTTTTGTAACTCCGGTTGAAGGGTTATCTGGTTTTTCTAATCCGGCTGTTATCACTATTGCAGCGCTATTTGTTATCAGTTTTGCACTGCAAAAATCCGGTGTCCTGGAATATATTATATTGTATTTGAATAAAATAGTGGGCCGGAATAAATACTTAGGATTGATTTTCTATTTGGTTTCTATCGCGATTGCATCGGCTATAGTGAACAACACCGCTGTTGTCGCCATTTTCATTCCGATTACAATTCGGTTGGCTGAGAAATATAACATTAGCCCATCCAAGGTACTAATTCCGTTAAGTTATGCTGCTATATTGGGCGGAACAATGACCCTGATCGGAACCTCCACAAATCTGTTGGTAAACTCAATCTTGATACAAGAAACCAACCTACCTGCTCTGGGAATGTTTGAATTTGCAAAGTTTGGGGCAATCAAACTGACTGTTGGATTGGTTTACGTACTACTAGTCGGTATTCGAATGTTACCATCCCGAACGGTTACATCCAGCTTGACAAAGAGCTATCACATGGGTGGATTCTTAACAGAAGTAAAGATTTTAAATGATTCTCCCATGGTCGGAAAAACCTGTATGGAAAGGGGCATAAATAAGAATTATGACGTCATGGTATTGGAAATATCACGAGGGGGGAAATTCATTACAACCAACATTAGAAATACTGTATTGCAGGAAGAAGATGTATTATTTATCCGGGGATCCTTGGATAATTTTGTTCGTCTGAAAGAAATAGAGAAAGTGGCTCTACTAACTGATGAGAAAATAGATCAGAAAGAATTAGAGCAGGAAGACAACATTCTGGTGGAATGTCTAATCACGGACAAGGGAAGTCTGGCGGGAAAAACTCTTTATGAAATCAATTTCAGGCAGAGGTTCGGCGGTTTTGTCTTGGCGATTCGAAGGGAAGGCGCTATTTTTCGACGGAAGATTGCTCACATCCTGATTAAACCATTTGATACATTGTTGGTGTTCGGTGCTCGGGAGAAAATCATAGAAATGATCCGAACCGGTGAATTCATCATCCTGCAAGAAATACAAACAGCCTTAAAAAAACAGCGGTTCTGGTTTATGAGCATTATTGTAATTATTACAATAGTCTCATTAGCTGCATTCGGGATATTACCCATTTACACCGGCGCTCTTTTTGGAGTGGTGTTATTGTTAATATTCAGGCTAATCACACCCAACGAAGCCTACCAATCCATTCATTGGCAGGTCATTATTCTAATCGCAGCATTGATACCTCTGGCTTATGCCATTCAATCGAGTGGTACGGCTGATTGGCTTGGTCAAACTCTGTTCATGTTTATTGGAAAATTCGAGCCTTCCATTCAACCGATAATATTTTTAGCATTGACTTACCTGCTGACGATGATTTTAACAGAAGTATCATCGAATGCTGCCACCGCCATCATCATGACTCCTATAATTCTTGCAACTTCAGGACAAATGAATCTGGATCCCAGACCCTTTATCTTTGCTATTTGTTTTGCTGCATCAGCATCATTCATTACTCCGGTAGGATACCAGACCAACTTGATGGTTTACGGTCCCGGGGGCTATAAATTTACCGACTATATTAAAGTTGGTTTACCGTTAGGTATCATGTTATGGATCCTGGCAATAATATTCATCCCGATCTTCTGGCCTTTCCAATAATTTAATATTATCGACCAACTCCATTAAATAAGACGAAATTACCGAAGTGTTAATATGAATAGATCTTATGGAAAAACATTTAATTCATTGATTTATTATTTGGGTGTTTTACAATTCCTGCACTTACTTTCACTTTTACGAGCAGGATGGAACTATCTTTCAGATCATACCATTGGTTTTCCAGCTTTGCCTCCCGATGGTGGTTGGACTCAACAAGCGAATTGGTTTCTACTGGCTATGGGTTATACCGATGCTTTGATTATTGTTTTGTCTTTTATTTTTATCTTCGGTGTTATCAATGAGAAACCCTGGTTCCCAACAATCGGCTTAATCGCTCTTTCCGGTACAATAGCTACAGCATTGGTATTTGCTATGGGTACTCTTGCTTCCGGAGCGTGGTCTGCTCATCCCATTGGTTATGGGATAATCGGAGTTTTATTTATTCCACTTTTATTCCTTTTCCGTAGACTTATAACCTTTTCTAGATTTTCGCAAAAGACAGAATAATTCGTTACAATTAAGAGGAGTTATTTATGGATATGCAACCGTTTTATACACCTTTTGTAGAATCAGCCAAGTTTGGGTTATATGTCATATTTTTACTGATGATCGGAGTTGGTCTTTGGAAACGAAAAATAGGTGACCCCAAATGGGCATGTTGGATTCATGCAACTGTTTTTCTGAACTTTATTATTGGTGGATTATATGGAGGTTTACGCATGCTTACAACAGACCCTGTCACAGATATGTTGATACGCCGGATGTTTGCATGGGAAGCCTGGTTTTGCTTTGCAGTTGCCAGTTTTTATTTTCTTGTTCTTTATCTTAAACGAACACCAAAAAGCGGTACGTAACGGTCCCGCCATAAGAGCAGTTGCCGATTTATTTCTTGTTTACTTGTCATGGCGTTCAAATTACGAAAAAATTATGAACGATATAAATATGCTTGGGTGTCTCAACGGTAGTAGCAGACTAAAACCGCCTCAAACTTGCACTTCACCACTTTTTGCTATACTGAGTGTTGGCGGTTGGCATTCTTTTCTCCCTCTTCAATTCTTTTCAAATGACAAAATAAAATATCTCCTTTTTCGTTCCTAAGATGCATTCCATTTCCCTCGCAATATTTATAAAAATCGCAATCAGAACATATTCCTGTCTTTGTCCAGCTTCTATCTCGATAAACTTCATACTTGTTTTGCCAAACATCCGCAAAACTGTCATTGTAGATATTTCCTTGAATAAAATTATCCCTCAAGTTCGGACAGGCTGAAATTGAACCATTTGCTAGTATTGAACCTGCATTTATTCCTGCACGACAAAAGAAAAAATTATCACGAACTTCTCCTTCATAATTACCCAAAAAGCCTTCACAACCATAATTCAGGTTTATATTTCTTTCTTTTCTTATATTTTTTATAAAATCAAATAGTGATTTGAACTGAATCGGATTTAATTGTAATTCACTATGATTTTTTGCCCTTCCAATTGGAAAAATTGTAAAAATTCTCCATTCTTTTATTCCAAGACTAATTAATAAATCTCGAATTTGAGACAATTCTGTTATGTTTTTTTGATTTACACACGTAACTACATCGTATTTTAAATCAGAAGTTGAAGGTAATAGTTTTATCGCAGATATGGCTTTCTTAAAACTATTTTTATCATTTCTTAACCAATTATGGGAATTTTCTAAACCGTCCAAGCTAATTGTTAAAGAGCGCAATCCTGCATTCAATAATAAATTTAGACGATTCTTACTTAAGAGCATGCCGTTAGTTACTATGCCCCAGGGAAAGCCTCTGCGATATAATTCCATTCCGACTTCTTCAATATCTTTGCGTACTAAAGCTTCTCCCCCGGTAAATACAATTAATGTTTGATTTGGATTTACAATAGGTATTATTTGGTCAATAGCTTGCAAAAAATCTTCTTTTGCCATATCCTTAACCGAAGCATCTGTTTTGCATTCACTTCCACAATGAAGACAACCCAGGTTACATCTTAATGTACATTCCCAGAAAATATAATTTAGATTATGTATTTTGCTTTCGTTTTTTTTATACTTACTGTATAATTTTAGTGCAATCTTTTTTTTTAATGGTATTTTTATAACCATTAGTTTTTAGGCTTCAACTTAATGTTTAATACTTTTTCAGTTTCACCTTCATACCAATCTCCGTCTCCTCCACTAAAATCAGGATCTATAAATTCTATAAGGGTATCCAACGAATGAAATTCTCCGTTTTCTTGTCCATCAATATCTTCAAATTCTAATAAAAATGTTTGATCTGAAGGGAAGTAACCATCATTTTTAATGTAGTATTTTCCCTCATAATCGCTGTATATAGTATCATACTTCGAAACAACCATAATATTCGGGATTAACTGATTATTTTCTTCTGACTGAATAGCTCCTTTAACTATAAAATCCGCAGATGGGGTACCGTATTCGTAGGTTTGAACACAGACTGTTGAAAATCCTAACAAAGAAAGAATGATAATAATAATTCTATTATATTTCATTAGAAATTTGTTTTTTACTTTTTTCATTTTCTGTTTTTCATAATAGATGAAAAATTAATTTAATAGGTTGTGTCTTATTGGTTACCCCCATAATGTGGTGCGCTGTGCGCTGCCTTTCTTGTCCACTCTGCAGATTGCGACGAACAGCAATTACCACCATTTTTGAAACTTTTCCTCATTGTCTCATATTTAACTTTTAAAACTCATTTATCATGTTTCATAACCCATCATGAAGGTAATGTACCACATTCAATGAATCAACGCCCAAAGTACCGCCAGCAATATCTACAGTTACAGCATTATTCTTTAGCTAATTTAACAATATCTCTTACTTCAAGTATTTGCTTATTATAATCCTTATTTACGGTATTAATCATTGCCAATCCAATTTCCTTTAAAGTGGAAATATATTTTGGAAATATCATTCTTAAAACCGGAAATAACGGATTAACTATTTTATAAAATAAATAAGTATTATTTAATCCTTTGGTTGGACGAATAAACCCAGGCCGGAACATATAAGCTTGTTTGAAAGGTAATTTCAATAAATCATTCTCTGTTTTTCCTTTTACTCTTGCCCACATGATACGACCCTTCTCAGATGAATCAGTCCCCGCACCAGACACGTAACACGCCGTCATATCGGGATTTAATTTTGAAAGTGGTCGAGCTAATGCCATGGTCAAATCATACGTAAGATGACTGTACTTATCCTCTCTCATACCGGCTGAAGAAACTCCCATGCATAAAAATGCTGCGTTGTATCCTGATAATTCATTTTCTATACTACTGAAATCTGAAAAATCATCGTGAATAATTTCTTTAAGCTTTGCGTGATGTACATTGCAACTTCTTCGATTGATTACTAAAACAGACTCTATATCCGGGTGGTTAAGGCATTCGTGGAGCACACCTTCCCCTACCATGCCTGTTGACCCTGTTATGATTGCTTTAATCTTCATATTCGTTGAATTAGGCCCCAATACGAATATTCGGGAGGGATAATCCAAACCGGACACTGGATTTTAGCCAATCCAGCATGGATCTAAACCGACTCATAACGTCGGGTAATGATAATTTTGCAGGATCAATCTCATCAGGAATGGCACCTCCTTTTGGAATGGCACGGGGACCATCCCCTACGTGTTCGTTCGGGCGGTTCCCCGTGACCGTCCTTTCAAAATATGAATCAACCCCCAAACCCAACCATGGGAATGGAAAATTCAAACCTTGCTCTTGAAATTAACCAATCAAAATCTGTTATCATATTATCTTCGTCTTCCCAGCTCTGATAAACTGGAAGATAAATAATGAGAATTCCCAATTTCATTTTAAATCCAAAATCAGAATATGATTGTTTTAGATCAGTTGCTCCCGCTATATCCAGAAATAATTCAACCGGTAAATAGGGTAATGTGTGATCAATATTCAATCCCCATACAGTTTCTTCAGACGCTTCGAATACAGCACCCCGCAAAGCCGGACCCGATTGCAAATACTGTTCGTCATAAACATCATATTTGCTGCCTTTTGAATCTCCATCATTATCTGTTCGATTAAAAACATAACTGTTTTCAAAATCTGCATCTACCCCACCGCTCATCCAAATTTTATACTGGTTCGGAATGGCATCGGCGGATAAAACGCTGCCAATCCATGCTCTTGCATTAACCGTTAATTTCTCCTTATATCGCCATCTAACTTTTCCTGAAAAGGAAAGAACTGAAAATGACGAATTATGGTTTCCTGCGGTTGCATTAACACCGGCTGAATATCTCAAAAATGGATTTACTCGATGTTGATAATTACCTGATAATTGCAATGTTGTAATTGTCCCTGATGTATAGTAAACCGAGTTCACAGCTGCAGAATCGATATCGTGATAAAAGAGTTTGGCTGATAAAGTTGTCGATGGCGTAGAAACAATCGGTTTTCGCAATAATCCACTGAATTTTATCATACCGCCAGTTCTACCTTCATATCTTGAAATATTGCTGCGGATTGTGGAAGAGCGAAAACCCATCTTTTGGTAAAAAGAGTGCGTTGCAGTTATGGAACCGGTAATTTTTTCGTTTTCAAAATCCCAAACCGGTAAAACCGAAATTCCGTAGGGATAACCTGGTGCGAAGCCTGAATACAGACTTAATCCGGGAGATAAACCGTTATATGCTGACCATTTAAACCAGGGAAGAATATTTATGTCATTATCATATAAAACTGGTTGATCAAAAACAAAATGCGTTTTAATGTGTCTGGAAGTTGCATTATTCATTCTGGAGATATCCGGCATATAGTTGTCAGGATCAATTACGACTCTCCGAGTCCCTTCAGCTAATGATACCTGTTTATTTCCTTCAAATCCTTCAAGCCATATTCTCTTAATTTCTACATTATCATTATTGTAAAATGCCAATTCGACGGGTGGAGACATTGTACCCAAATTTTCGATGAGAACCGTATTTTCTTTCAATTCTCTAACTCCATAGTCGGCAACCTTTGTATCATTAATGACATCATCAAAAAACCAGCTCAAATCCTTATCGACATGTTTAGTAAAAGAAGCTTTGAAATCATCAGGTGAAGGATGTCGAAATTTCCATGTTTCGTAAAAATCTTGCATTATTTCATCCATCTTCTGTTCCCCGAGGTAACTATGAAGAAACCGAGTATAAATGCCTGTTTTACCGTAGACAATTGAACCGTAATTACCTTGGTAAAATTCCTGTGAAAGTATATCAATGGGTTGGTCGTCCCCTTTCACTGCCCGGGACTGATAGCTGAGATATCCCATCACCCATCGGAAATCGAGATTATGAGCAATCTTCAATTTATTTTGTATAAAATCTTGAACAATTATTTGCCCGTTTTTCTCCGGATATTTCTTTTCCCAGTATCTGATAGTGGCATACGTGTTCAACCCTTCATCCAGAAATGCGTGATCCCGCTCGTTTGAACCCAAAATACCATAAAACCAGTTATGCCCTACTTCGTGCATAATGACGAATTCAAGCAAATCTTTCGATCCGCCACTGGAAATAACGGTAATGTTTGGATACTCCATGCCACCGCCGGCAGACATATCACCATCCACTGCCGTGATATGGTTATATGGATAATCCCCATAAAAACGGCTGTACCAATAACCAGCATCGTGACTGTACTCAATGGAGTTTTCCCACAGTTCAGCATTTTTTGGAAGATACATGCTCCAGAGCGTCACCTTGCGCGTGGAATCGGTTAGCCATAATTCTCCTTTTCGAACAATCCATTTTTTATCTGCAAACCATGCAAAATCATGGACATTTTCCTGATGGAAATGAACTGTTTTAAATTCTTGTTCAGATCGATCTTCTTCTTTTTTATCGAAGATAGATTGAAATGAAAATTTGTCTGTACTCTTACCTCCGGATTTTAGTTCTTTAATTTTCTTTTTAAATGCTTTTTTATCCAACTCATGGAGTGCTTCTCCTTCAAGAGCCAACGAATCCAGCCATGCAATTTCACTTTCTCCATTTACAATATCACCGGTTGCCATGATTCTATATTCTTTCGGAAGGGTAATTTTCACATCAAATGTTCCGAATTCACTAAAAAATTCTCCCATATTCAAATAAGGCATTGGATGCCAACCATCGGAGTCATACACAGCAGGTTTAGGATACCATTGAGTAATTTCATAATGTTTTCCCGAATGGCCCAGACGGCTGAAAACCTCGGGAAGCTTCACATAAAATGGTGTTTCGATAGTAACGTTTCCTCCGGGTAGAAGAACCGACGGAAGATACACTTTCGCAACATCAATCCATTCTGGGTGAAACTCCCATTTCAGTTGCACCCCATCGATGCGAAAATCGAGACTATCGATAAATCCCCTCTTTTCATCCTTTGAATAATGAAACCTGGTTGAGTTATTGGTAATCATCTGTTTTGCGAAAGCGGTTTCATCGTTTTTATAAGCATTAGGCCATAAATGAAACCAGATATAATTCAGTGTGTCTGGCGAATGATTGATGTAATCGAGTTTTTCAAACGCCGTAAGCGTGTGAGCGGAATCATCCAATGTAACGGATATATCGTACGCAACTTCCTGCTGAAAATATTGATTTTCTCCCAGGATTATTGATATGGTAATAAACATTGATAGAATAATTTTCTGCATTGTTATTTTCCTTTAAACTGAATATTATAATTTCTTTGACTCATTTGAATATTAAAGGTTGTCAGAGCATCGCATAGATGAAAGAGGTTCGATAAATAAAGAAGCCTGATCCATAATCGTAACCAGGCTTCCATCATCAACATTCTCAAAGAACCTACCTTTAGAAGGTAGGAAAAATGATATTGGACAAAACAAATTATCTAAATCCCACCTTCTAAAGGTGATAATCGTCAAATGTAAGAGGTTTTACATAATTATCGAACGGCATCCTCGCTCACTGGTGTATTTTTACCGCGACCTCTATAGGCATCGTAACCCAATATGATAATCATGACCACCAGAACCCATATTGTTGCATGATGGAATTGACTTCCGGAATATTTAATCAAATCCACAAATCTGCCGATGAGCAGAGAAATACGACCCATGACCGCAAATCCAAAAGAGGCGCCAAAACTGATCATAAGAAAGTAAATCCCCACTTTGGATATTTTACCTAACATGCCTTTGTGTTCTTTGGAAAAATAGAAATATATTAAACCGGTAAGCGTACCGACTATAATCACGATACTATTGAATATAGATGGGGAAGTCAAACTCCAAAATGGCATATTCGGGTCACCTAAATTCGCAACTGTTCCTTTAATTTGACCGATAACATTGGAATTCAGATAACCATAAGCGCGTAAACCGGCAGCCATTCCCACTGTGTAGGCAATTCCCCACCTGGCAAACCAACTAATTCTTGGTATAAGACTTAATAGCATCATTATACCTAAAGCAAAAGGAATAAGGTAGATCAAATACATATCGTGACCTTTATCAATTCCACCTTCGGGAAAAATAGACGATGAGAAAAAGCCTAAACCGTTATAAATCTTATACCAGAATGAATCAGCGCTGTATTCTGAAGCTGGCCATAGGCGGCCAAACAAGTTTGGTTGAATTTGGGTCCAGAAGAAAATGGATGTCCAATATCCTGCTGACACTCCCACAAAAAGATGTTCTGCTATTTTGTAAAAAGGATTATCCTTGTACAAATAGGAAAAAATCCCAAAAGTTAGAAAGACTGCAATCCATGCACCAAGTATAGCTGTGCTGCTCATAATTCTGTCTCCTTAATATTTCTTGGAACGCTTGCGTTCTATAAAAAAGGCTGCATTCCCTAAAATGATGAATAATACAATAACCAGATGGGCGACGGATTGCGCATCCATTCCGCTTGTGGCAGACCCCTTTTGACCAATCAATGCCTCATATTCTGCAGCTCCCGGCATCCCGGCTAATAAACCATTTATTTGTCCGGATTGCACATAAGGCATCACTTCATTGACCTGAATGGATGTTACACCTGAACTCATAGGCACACCGGTCGGGTCAGCTGCATACTGTACCCATTCGACTGTACCCGGATATCCGGCAGAGGATGAGAATAAATAAGCAAAGTCACTAAATTTATTTATTCCATCCATCAATGGAATTTCATCAATTTTTGTCTGGTAAACGTCTACGGTGTATAATTTGCGAATATTGCTCACAATTCCCTTAATGACAGCTTCATTCCCAGGCCGGAAGCCTAGAAACACATAATCCTCGCCATACACCTTGCCAAATTCTTCAATGGCTACTTGCTGTATGGCATCTTGTGCCATGAACTGACCATCGGGCCATAAACAGGTTATAAACACCTTTTGATTATTTCTGAATAAGTGCCTCAATATGCTGATGGTCATTGGGTGATTTTCCGGCTTGGTGCTGGGACTGTATTCTATGGAAACCAGTACTTTCGAATTCGGAGGCAGGTTTTCAATTGCATCATAAACCACTTTTGTCGTAACCGTAGCCCGGATAGGCATACCGATTGGAATTAAGATAGGAATAAACACGACCACGGCAAGTACCAAAAATATCCACCGTCTGTCTACTTGACCTATTTTTAATATAAAATCTGTTAATCCTTTCATGTGATCATTCTCCAATATACGATTTTTCAAGTCCAAGGATATACCGAATGGATGTAGCGAAAATTCCCAATCCGATTCCAATCATAATTGCCCGAGCTCCAGCTACATTTGGATAAAAATAGATCCATTCCTGTAGAACAGGCAGATAGAAGATTCCGGGTTGATCTAATGGCCAGCCGGTCAACATTCCTGCAATCGTAACAATCGCTATTCCGCCCCCAACAACACCGAATGTGAGCATTTTATCTTTTTTCCAGGAGTTAACACCGATGCCCAAAGCCAAAACCAAAATATACATGATAAACCATGAAGAAACCATACTGCCGATGGGTACCCTGCCCACCATAATGATGATTCCCGCTACCAGTAATAATGTCGCCTCAAAATTCCGAATACGGAAAGCGCGGTAAGAAGCAGAAGCCACAAAAAATGCCAAGAGTGAAAACATAGTTGCCGACATGGGTGTAAACATATAATCGAACATCCATTTAAAAAGCGTTCCTTCCGTTGTTACGTGAGCACCCCACTGGGCGACGGAATCACTAACTCCTTTCACAAAAAATCCGGCTATTATTGCAAAAATGAAACCTCCGATAGCAACCAGGCTATAAGGCCACCCTGTTTTCTTTCGAGCCACTTTTTGTATTTGCAGTTTCATCAGGTTCAGGGCGCCTAAAATAATCGCAAAACTTGCTAAAATATCATACCATTGTGTTGCATCATCGTCAACGAAAGCTTCGATATATGGCTGATCTACAAACCATCCAAACAGCGTAATAGCTCCCACCAAAGCAACAATAAATATGGGGATTTGTCTTTTCCAAATCATAGCGATCTCCTACTGAACCGTTAAAAGTTTAACAACATCAAAACCGATTCCCCACGTTTCATAAAGGAATCGCAAAACAGTGGCCAGAATAATGACAGTAATAACACCGATTTTAATCATATCCTGTCCTCTCACGCCGCCAATAAGCTCGGGTTTTTGCGAAAGGTAGGCGCTGGCGGCGAAGAATTCTTCACCGATAAGAGTATAATCACACGCCGTTACAAAGAAGGGAATCTGTGCCTGCGATGCCGTTCCGGCGATTTGAATCGCGCCGATGGAGTTACCCGTTTCAGCCAGAATCAATGATTCCGCATAAAATTTACCCATATACAAACAGGCGGCAGGTTTTTCACGAACCATAATTCCATTTACACCGGCGGCATAGGCAAACTGGTCATCGGTCAAATAATGAACCATGTCATCATGAAACATATCCGGCCGGCCTTCCAGCATATACGATTCACGGCAGGATTCACGAGCTGCCTTCATAACGATAGATCGTGAAACGGGTACATTTAAACTCGTTTCATATCTGGCTGTCATTTTTGCAACATAACCCAGGACAATAACACCCGCTACCGTTTCTACTTGGTCCATGTCCATAATTCCCGGGATGTATAAAACAGGTTTGCCCATTTCTGTAGATCTGCCAACGGCTTCTTCAACTGCTTTCAAACCGGGGATGGGTCTTAAATAAAATGTCTCTCCCCTTTCTGCTATACGAATATTATAAAGCAATGTTGCTCCAATGGTGATGATAGCTAAGAACATAACAATACGATCTGCATTGAAAAGGGGGTGTCCTGCAATCCAATAAATCAGGAATACAACGGCCAACCCTCCTGTTACCAGCCAAAATTGTTTATCTTTCACTTGGTTCTCCTTCCATTTCGGAGTCTTCTTTATCCAGACGCTCAATTTCACATAATAGAAATTCTACAGTGTCCGGTTCTTCAAAAAGTTCTGCGGCGCGATAATAACCATCCGCTTTAATAAATGAATTGACGATTGGACCGAAAAATACCATGGCATGACTCCCTAATAATGCCAAAGGTTTTGTCATTTCCAAAAATAATATAGCCGGTGTTACAAATCCGGATTTTTGAATTCGTTTTGCCAATCGTGTTATAAAATCCCTATCGGAATTTGATAAGGCAGTTAAATCAGGATTAGGATTAAGATTAGTAGAAGAGTTTGGGCCATAGAATTGGGATTTCATTTTAAACTTCTATCCACTTTAACACGATTTGGGTCATGATGAAGTCTAAAACATTTAATTTTTTATTTTCCATTTTCCTAATCCGCATTAATCCGTTTCCACCATTTCCAGATTTGCCCTGGGAATTTCAATATTTTCCCCATTAATATCAATGATAGCTACACGCACCATTGTTTCTGATTCCATTTTTCTCAATTCCGATGGAAGATCTACTACTGTTCCCATTCTGCCAAAATAAGGTGCCCGGATCACACGAACGAGACTTCCGGCTTGAATACCTTCAGATGCGTCGGCGTCTTTATGGTCACCCTTAAGTTCATCTTTGGAGAGCGGAATGACAATTTCCGGACGAATGACACCCGCACGGATTTGGGTTGAACCATTCACAGATGCAAATTTTCCTTGATGTTCTTTTAATAATTCAAAGGTTCGATGTCCCATTCGAATTTTGCCGTATCCTTCTGTAAGAATTAAAGATGTGACCAAATCCTCGGACCCGGTTATGGCAACACCTAATATGTATCCCAAAATGTCTTCTAAATCATAATAATTAAATCCACCTACAACCACTCCAGCGACTTTCATTTGAATTGCTTTTTTATAAGCGCTCAAACTGATAAACGAACCGCCCACAATAATTTTTCCCGCTAATTCAGAAGTAATAATGTCATCAGTGATTTCATCTTCCCGGTTGTCTACACAAACAGCCAAGTCTCCCCTGCTTTCACCACCGATACCAAAAATGCCCTGAATGAAAACACCCTTTGATTCAATAATAACACCTTCTTCAGGGATTACGTCTTTTACAGTACCCTTCATGTAAGCATCAATTTCAACAGGAATAGGAGCTTCTCTGATAACCACTTGCCCTGTTGTATCTGAAATCACTTCTATTGTGCCATCGACCGGGGCAGTAACATTAGATTTGAATAACCCAAATAGACCCTTCGTTTCGGCAATCATTTCATCTTTACTAACCGCTGTACCTTCTTTGGCAATCATTGCATCATTAACATCAATCGCATCAATATTTAGTTGATTTGCCACATTAACCATTTGCACATTGCCGGGTAAATCTGTTTTCGCTACGATATCGTCGGGCGTGACGGACTTTCCTTTTTCAACAGTTACAGTGCCTTTAAGCGGCAAGCGACGTTCTTTATTGATTATTGTTTCGTGTAATACTTTTAGTCCGGGAGTATATGAGTGTGCCATGTTAAACCTTTAATTCTGGATATTCATTGACCGCCGCCGACCATTTCGTCAAATCAGAAATTCTTTGCTGCGGATCAGTGGGTATCGTCATGGGACGGCCGCGTCCATCCAGTATTATTCCGACCACACCACCGTAAATAGTGGTTTCGATTGATTCGTTTTTTCCGGCGCCGATATCCATCCCTTTTCCGGGAGTCAGTTTTGCTTTAACAGGTTCATAGGGTACTTCAATTCTGACAATATCACCAAATTTGATTTCGTATCTTTCAACGGTGCCACCGGGTAACATTAGTTCTGCTGTTAAAACGGTTGCTCCTGACTTTGCAGTTCCAACCGGTGCAAGACAAGTTCCCAAACGAATTAAGCAATCTTTTTCAAATACTTCAACAGCTGCCTTTCGTGCCTCTTCCGCTAAATCTTCATTCTCGATATTTGCCATGACACCAAGTTGGGGCATCATAAAAATGGAATCCACAGCTAACTGCGTAATTCCTTCCGGAAGGAAGCTATCAATGAGCATACGTGCCGATTGTTCACGGCGAGGAGCATGGGAAAGTACACCACCGGAACCAACCATTAAATCCAATTCCATCATATCCACAAGTGATTCACCCGAATCTGTTTGTTCAAAGGCATCGGAAATGGTTCTTTCTTTCTGAACGCCTTTCAAGTTCACTGCAAATGACTTATGCTGTATAAAAGATAATCGTAATGCTTCCCGGGCAATTGCCTGCTCGATGACCAATTCTTCCAAACTTTGGGGAACGGTGGTTGGGCGAATCATTTTATTGCCAATACGATTAGTCAATTCCTTTTCATCAATATCAAAAGGTACCCAGCGTAGTACATTTTTCAATCCAGCTTCTACCAATACATTGCAAATGGAATAGCTCATTCCCAAATTTGCGCTTACAGTCCGATTAAACTGTTTTTGAAATACGGAAAAAATGTCAGTAGTCGCTCCACCAATATCTACTCCCACGACGGAAATATTTTCTTTCTGTGCCACCATTTCAATTAATGCACCCACCGCACCTGGTGTGGGCATAATAGGCGCATCCGTCCATGACATCAATTTTTTATATCCGGGAGCTTGCTGCATGACGTGTTCCATAAAAAGATCGTGAATTTTATCCCGGGATGGCTTGAGATTTTCCCGCTCTAAAACAGGACGTATATTTTCAGTTAAATCTAAATCGGTAATTTCACCAAGTGTTTCTACGATTTTATCCGTCGCGTTTTTATTACCAGCGTAAATCACAGGCAATTTAAAATTTTGTCCCAAACGAGGTTTTGGGTTGGCGGCTGCTAAAATTTCAGCTAATTCAACCACATGCTTGGTTGTCCCGCCATCGATGCCCCCCGAAAGCAAAATCATATCAGGACGCAGCTGTCGAATGCGGGTGATTTTTTCATGGGGTTTACGGCCATCGTTTGACGCCAAAACATCCATTACAATCGAACCGGCTCCCAAAGCAGCCCGTTCTGCCGATTCGCCGGTCATACCTTTGACTACCCCGGCAACCATCATTTGTAATCCGCCCCCGGCTGAACTAGTGGAAAAATAAATATCCACACCTTCATCACCATTACGCGGAGTAATAATGTTATCACCATCCAATAATTTTCTTCCGGTTAATTCTTCTACTTCCATGACAGCGTTTAAAACCCCTTTTGTTACATCTTCGAATGGAGCTTCCACAGTTGTAGGTGCTTCGCCGCGAACCGCCAGCCGATATTCACCGTCAATTTTTTCTATCAAAATTGCTTTGGTAGTCGTGCTGCCGCAATCCGTTGCCAGTATTGATCTTAATTCCATGGGATTATTATTTATAAATAGTTAAAAAGGGATTAAATAAGCAGGTAAAAGTAGGATAAAGGAGCGACGAAAATCAAGGAATCAAAACGATCTAAAACTCCCCCGTGTCCCAAGAGGAACGTACTTGAGTCTTTAATTCCGATATCGCGCTTGAACATGGATTCGGTAAAATCACCTAATTGTCCAAAAATTCCCGATATAATTGAAAAAATGAATACATCCTGAATTGAAAAATTCGATGATGGAAGGTTGAAATAAGATATAATATGAAAAAAAATGATAACGCTAACAAAACCGGCTATACTACCAATCCATGATTTTTTGGGACTGATTCTAGGGAGTATTTTTTTCTTACCCCATTTTATTCCAAATCCGAATGCTGCGGAATCACAAAGCCAGACAGATAAAAATATAGCAAATGTAAAATGGGTCGAATATGTGACATCCATTTGTCGAATAGCAATAAGTGAACCAAGAAGCATAGGTATATAGAATATGCCAAACAGTGTGTATGACAAATTTGAAGCAGGATTATCATTTTTAGAAAACAATTCAATCACCAGCGAAAGTAACGTGAATACAATTGCTACCTGTAAAAATGTAAACATATTAATGTATGGTTCAGTGTGATAATACCAGATGAAAAATGATGCTCCGACCAACCCCAATGGTAGTGATGCATTAATACCTTTTTCTTTATAAATCCCATAAAATTCTTTTAATGCTAGAACTATAACAACTGACATTAAAATAGTAAAAAATATTCCACCCAGCCAGATGATAAATAGCAATCCGGGGATACCTAAAGCATTAATGAGCGTTCTTCCTTTTTTAGTTTTTTCTGACATTATTATATTTTAAAGTTTGTTTGTGTAGTTGATTTAATACGAATTCAATCCAGCCATTGCTCACTAATCAGACAAGAACATTTATCGCTGATGGTAAAACTTCCACATCAATTGGAGTGTTTCCCAGTAATTCGCCATCGATATTCAGAAGATGTTCTTCTTTTGGTATGACAGAAAATGTTTTCACCTGATGGTATTCGACAATTGGATCGGCAATATGTTTGCCGGAAAAGACTTTCGGAAACATTTTTAGTAATTTCCAGCGACTGGGTTTATGAACAACAATTAAATCTATATATCCATCATTCAATTGCGCCAAGGGTGCCATTTTCATTCCTTTACCTGTATGAATAGTATTGCAACCAAGTATAAATCCAAAATCGCCGACAGTTCGATTCCCTTCAATCACTAATGTAGCCAGCCGTTGACGAAACGCAAAGATTTCGACTAAGGTTGCCACGTTATATCGTTGTCCGCCAAACCATCGCAATTTTTCAGCAAGGATATTGATTTCAGTCGGCATCCCCCAACCAACGATATTGAAAGCATACAATGTTTCACCATTGGCATTCACTTTGGAAATATCAATGGGTCTTTTGCGATTCGTAATAATCCGTTTGGCAGCATTTACCGGATCCAGGCAATCCAGGTCATGCATAAAAGAATTTCCCGTCCCTCCCGTAATAAGACCGATGGGCAGTTGCTGACCATCTTCCCTATTCATCATTCCATTAATTATTTCATGCATCGTGCCGTCTCCGCCTATGGCACAAAAACCATCGTATCCATCAAAATTTTCAGTGCGTGCCATATTTCTTGCATGTCCTGCGTATTGGGTTTCTAGAATGGTAAGTTCAGCGCCGGCGCCTTCAAATATGGGTCTAACCTGTTCAAGAATACTCAATCCTTTTTTCAAACCACCATGGGGATTCACTATTAAATAATATTTAGACATTATTTTATTTCATTCCTTTTCTTATGACCACTCACCAGTTACCTATCATGTTTACTTTTACCATCATCTTCCATACTCCATCTTCCATTTCCCATCAATCTTCTTTATGCTTCATGTATTTATTATCGCCAATTTCAATAATCTCAATTTTCACCTTCGTCGTTCCTTGCGCTAAAAACCCTAATTTTAATGCTGCTCCATATGAACAATCTAAAATTCTTCCAGCCACATAAGGACCCCGATCATTGATGCGTATAATGATACTTTTGTCATTTTCCATATTAGTCACACGAACGATTGTATTCAAAGGAAGAGTTTTATGGGCTGCAGTGAGTCCATACATGTCATACACTTCACCATTGGCGGTGAGTTTGCCATGAAAATCTTCAGCATAAAATGAACTAACACCATATATTACTTTTGAGTGCTTACCCTTTGTTGATAAAGGAACGGATCCCTTTTTACTCGGCCCTGATCCTGCATGATATCTTGGTGTATTTGTGCAAGACATTAGTAAGACAGATAAAATTAGAATATTTTTAATCATGTTGTATAACACTGCCAATCAATTTATTTATAGTTAGGTCATTTTTACTAATGTATGAATCAAGATCATTTAATATTTTCACGCAGATTCCAGGATCGCGAAAATTCGCCGTCCCGACTTGCACAGCTTTTGCGCCGGCAAGAAAATATTCCACTACATCACCGCTATTTACAATGCCGCCAATGCCGATAATCGGAATATTGACCGAATGAAATACTTTATGGACACATGCAAGACCAATGGGTTTAATAGCTGGCCCGGAAAGACCACCAAATGTTGTATAAATATTACTTTTTGCAGTTTTATAATCAATGCTCATTCCAACAACAGTATTTATTGCAGAAACAGCATCTGAGCCTCCATTTTCGGCTGATACAGCGATGGATGATATATCCGTAACATTTGGGCTCAATTTCATAATAAGCAGCTTCTCTGTCCGTTTTCGCAATGCAGATGTGAGTGATTCCGTCATTGAGCAATCAACCCCGAACTGCATACCGCCTTCTTTAACATTCGGACATGAAATATTAATCTCATATCCAACAATTGCTGACGAAACAGACTCAATCTTTTCTAAAACGGATATGTATTCATCCATGGAAGAACCAGCAATATTCATTATGATTGGCGTACCGATTTCCTCATAAATCGGAAGCATGTCACTGATATATTTATCAACACCAATATTAGCGAGACCGATAGAGTTGATCATTCCGGATGGTGTTTCAACAAGGCGTGGTGGAGGATTGCCTTCTCGTGGATTAAGTGTAATCGATTTTGTAACAATCGCCCCCAGTTGTGAAATATCAACTAATTCTTTATTTTCTGTACCATAGCCAAATGTTCCTGATGCAGTAAATACAGGATTATTAAATCGAACACTGCCTATTTGGATTGATAAATCAGCCAAAGTTCACCTCATGGCTCCAATAAACAGGCCCATCCATGCAAACCAGTGAATATTTTTCGTGATAGCTATGTTTTTTCAATTGTCCATTTTGGCCCTCAATGACACATCCCTGGCATAATCCTATTCCGCAGCCCATATAACTTTCAACAGATAACTGGGCTTCAATATTATTTTTCGCTGCAAAATGCTGAATGGCTTTCAGCATGGGTTCTGGACCGCAGGCATAAACGATAGTATTATCATTGAGATCCAAATTCTCCAATGCCACTAACACATTTCCGGCAATGCCCAGTGAACCATCATCGGTTGTTAAATAGATTTTATTTTCAGGTTCATGATCCATAAAATGTTCATCAGCAGTTCTTGCTCCGATAATAAGTGTACTATCGGGACAGGAATCATAAAGATTTAAAATTGGCGCAAGCCCGACTCCCCCGCCGACTAAAACGGTTCTTTTCGTTTCCCATCCGGTGAATACATTGCCCAATGGTCCAAGAATGTTTAATGAATCACCAGGGGTTTTTTGTGATAACTGTTTTGTAACATTACCAAATATCTTATAGATAATATTAATATCATCGCTATTAACTTTCGCAATACTCATGGGACGACGAATAGGATGCTCCCAACCATCGTCTAATAAAAGATTAATGAATTGCCCAGGCCCTTTATACTGCGATGAAGTCTGTGGTGCAGACATGCTCATCCGCCAAGTATTCATGGCAATTTCTTTATTCGATGCAATCGTTACGTTTTCAATATTCAAGAGAATCCTGCTTGGTTTCAACGACAGTTTGATCAATTAATTCAGCCTGTTTTCTCTCAACGGGTTCTTTATTGAATAACGTATCTGCTTCTGTATCAGAAACCGCTTTATTTAATACTGTATCCTTTTTCACTTCAATGACCGGTTGGTTCAATAGAGTATACCGATCCCGGGAAGCATTGGCTTGTTCAGAATCATAGTGATTATGATGAAGCCAGGAATAAAATTTCAATGCACTATCCTGGTCAAAAAATGTATAATCATAATGATGTGCCAAAAAATAAGCAGCACTTGCAGATGTTTCACTAGTTGAATCCTTTTGAATTATATTTTTGTAATAAACCAACGCGTTCTCAGGCTTGATCAACCACTGTAATTCTCCCTGGCGTAATAATGACTGAACTGAACTCGGATCATCTGGTAAATCCATTGATTTTCGGAGAAAGTCAGCATACTCAGTCATTGGAAGTTCCAGTAATATTTTATCGCTATATATTTTAGACTTTGTACTGTCACCCCCTTGATCATTTAAATAATACATAACAAAGAGAGCCTTTGGATAAATCTCTGATTCGGCGAATTCAACGATAATCCGTTGAAAATGGACCATTGAAGAATCACGCCGTTTAAAATGAAACGCCTCTAATTCCCCCAAATTATAAAGATGTTCTATGATTGACGTTTTCGCAGGTGGAATTTCACTTTGCCTGATGAGTTTTACTGAATCACTCTTTACCGTATCCAACTCTGCGTATATCTGTATGATGTGTTCATCCAAACGTGAAATTTCTGCCACAGATTCCTGGTATTCGGTAATTTCTTTTTTTCTCAAGTTGGCGGACTGTGTAAACGGTGATTGCCGATATTCTCGCGTTACTTGACCAAAATATTTATTTGCATCATCCAAATTCCAACGATCGTATAATTCGATTTCCCCATGGATGTAGTTGGCTTCAGCAGATGTTTTTGTATTCTTATAATCTTCTTTTATGGATTCTAATCGTGTAATGGCTTCTTCTAATCTATCATCCATTTGATATAACTTGACTAATTCAAGCTCAAGATCGCCATGAATGGTTTTAAATAAATCATCCAATAACATGTTTTTGATAATCTTTTGTACTGTATCCCAATTTCCCAATTGACGATGAATACGAACAATCATCAAATTGGCTTCTTCTTTTCGTTTCTTGGACGTGGTGTTTTTGATGACTTGCTTATACGCTTTCAGTGATCGCTCAAAGTCTTCTGCATTATAAGCTAAGTTTGCAAGGCGATAGTAAATTTGTCCACGCTCGTCACGATCCCGATTGGCGGATGCAGCTAATTCGAGTTGTTCCAACGCAGATTCAGGATTATTTCCTTCGAGTTGAATTTCCGCTATGGATAAATAAATTTTTGACCGCAGGTTTGTATCCTCTGATATATTTAGAATGTCATTTAAATCATCTAATGCAGGTTGTGGTTTTCCCAGTTTCCATTTGCATAAAGCCTGCCAGTATTCCGCTTCCAGTTCCATGATGTCAAACTGCTCTGTATATTGCTTAAATGTATTTTCCGCAATGCGATATTCCTTGCGATGAAATCGTGATTTACCAATAAGAAACAATGCTTCCGGACAGTATTTTGAGTCGGGATATTTATCCAAAACGTATTGTGATTTATCGATCACTTTACCATATGCATCTATGGCCGAAGGTGGAATGGATTCCCCTGCTTTTTCCAGACGCTGTTTTTCCGCCTGGTCAAAATATTCTCGTGCATTATAAAACGTATTGAAGTAAGCACAAGATGATAACAGCAAAAGCACAGCCAATGCGAGTATTGATTTTAGACGTATGAACTGGTTAATAGAGGTCATTTTCAAGCGTGAAATTCGCTGACTTCCATGTGAATTCCAATGAATTAACTGGTTGTAGAATGCCTAGTTCCGGAATAATTTTTATGAGTATGATTTTCAAATCTAGAACCATTTTAATAATACTTTTTCTTTTTTCCATTTTATGGGCTTCAACACCCGATTCCACGGAAAAGATCCCCGAGATAGGATATATTCTTCCCACATGCGACAGCTTGGGTGTCCCTCTTTTCGTAGATGGTATTAATGTCGGCAAGTCTCCTATGCGACATCCGGTACCTGTTTTAGCCGGATTTCATGAAGTGGGATATGCCCCACCCCAGATCAGCGATGCCTATGTTAAAAATCGGTTATATCATGCTATTAAAAAAGTATATGTCCCTATTGGAGATACAGTCCGCGTGGAACTTTATTTTGATCATGAATACACCCAATTTAAAGCAATAAAAACAGAGAATAAAATCACTCATTATATTGGAATGGTCATGGTAACATTCTCAATATACCTTTTTTGGCGTGTTTCAGGATAATTTGGCTATTATTACTTGAGTGAAATTCTGTAATTTTAAGTATGGATAAATATACGATTTACGACCCGGCAATCAAATTCCGTCAGGATTACAAATGGCCTGAAGAAACTGCTGAACGCGATTGCCCTAAATGCAACACACAGATGCAGTTAAATGAAAATGATGAAACATATTTTGGAAAACCCTGGTGGTGTCCAAAATGTCAGTGGCAGTTTTCTGAAGAAGAATTAGATAGTGTCATGTCAAGTGTGTAGTGTCCAAAAAGTCGCAGGAATTTTTGGAAATAACAAGGCGAATATTTTCAGCATAGCCGGAAGCTATGGTTAAGATATTAAACAAAGTTATTGGCTAAAATAACCAGACTTGTTTGTGCTAATACATGGTTGACATGACACGAGTCAAGATTGAAATATTTCTGAATCGCCAGCTATAATCTGATCTACAATATATCTCACTACAACCAAATCATCCAAATACCCCAAGCCTGGAATTTCATCCGGGATTTCATCATCATCGACTACAAAGTAATCCAATGCATATAGGATTCTTCGTTTGAGATCGTCATTCAGAGAAGGCATTGCTGATAGAATATTATATAATCTGGAAACATCATTGATTAATTCAGTTGTGAATTCATTCAATTTAATTGATTTTACCATCGATTCAAGCTTCTTCGGAATCACTGCCAGAATTGCCTGCTCTTTGGAAAGATCGAATGCAGCAATTTTTTGTTCTGTTTTTCGAATGTCTTCTTCTGTAAGTTTGAATTCTTCTGGGTGTGTTTCCATGATGAAATTTATTAAACTTTAGGGTATAAACATGCCATGATTATGACTTTATACAACGAAATCAAGAAACGCTTGAACCAGTCTATAGATATCACTCATTTGGAAATATTTGATGACACTGGAAAGCATATCAAGCATAGATCATTTGGTGGCGGTGCCCATTTAAGTGCCGTCATCGTTTCATCAAATTTCAATGAATTAACTATTGGAACGCCACAGACTGGTATATACCGCTTTAAACGGAATGATTAAAAATGAGATCCACGCAATAAGCATGAAAACTTATTCGTTAGAAGAATGGCAAAATTTGAAAGGAAATGTAAATGAAAACACCGAATGAGATGACACCACTGGAAGCAGTCACCCATTTATTTACATGCCTGTCGTTAGCAGACGGTAAAATGGACTTTGTAGAACGGGAATCATGGGCCAATGCCGTTACAGAACTTTTTCCGGATCATGCAGAAGATAGGGCCATGCAGTTTCTGCAGGATGCCTCAAGAGCCTTGCTGGCTATGGATTCACTTTCCAGACGGAATTATGCTATTCGGCTCTGCTCGAATATTAAAAAGCATTTTACAGAAGAAGATCTGCAAAATAAATTTGGTCCAAAAGTGGCTGCATTAGTTGAAGCAGACGGGATGGTCTTTTCCTCAGAAAAAGAGATGGTGGCGGATATAGAAAAAGAACTGGGGATAGAGATTACATTGGCAGATTAATTTATCTGTTATTCATTTTCCCAATCTGTATAGTTGGGTGTATACGGAATGCCGAGGAAAATATCCACAAAATCCTCTTCAAGAGTACCTACTGGGGATTCAATTATTCTACCTATTTCCTTACTTTCTTTATAAAATATTATTGTAGGAACATGATGAATATTCTTCCCCTTTTGTTCTCCTCCCGGACTGACTCTTTCTCTATCAACGCTAACGATCTTCAGTTTATCTTCATCAAAGTTCATAAAGTCTAATATTTTATAGATTCTTGGTACTTCTCTCCGACTGTCCCCGCACCATGTTCCCATATAACATTCAAGGTAAATAGTACTATCAACTTCAGTAATCATGGAAAGTGTTTCTTCATCTATTTCGTAATTTTCCATTTCTTCATTAAACCATTCCTTGAAGTGTTCTCTAGTTTCATAATCACTCCGTTGGCTTAAACCGATAAGCATGGGGTTATCTGTTTTTTCATCTATAATCATTTTCGGTGTTTGCGAAAAAAGAATTGTTCCCAACAAAATTAATATCGTAAAAACATATGCTTTTTCTATATAAACACCACCCTCGAGACCTCTCCTCGTATGAGGAAGGGATTTAGGGGAGGTGGTAATTATTTTTTCCTTTAGCATTAGAAAAGAGTTATTTGATTTTGCTCAATCAAAGTCGGGTCATTATTCTTTGGTGAATTTACACGAGTAGAGACAGGATAGGCATTCATTTCTTTTTCATCATAAGGTTGAAGTAAACGCAAAACTTTTTCCAAGGGCTCATCAGAGAGCCAAACTTTTTCTGTTTCATGAGAAAGAATCGCCGGCATGCGGTTATGAATGGGTTTCATAAGCTCATTTGGTTCAACCGTAATAATCGTAAATGAACGTACTTCTCTTCCGTCAGGCGCTTTCCATTTTTCCCAGAGTCCAGCATAAACAAACAGCCCATCATCTGCTAATGTGATACGATAAGGCTGTTTATTCGCGTCAGAGCGCTTCCATTCATATAAACCGTCCGTTATCACTAGACATCGTCTTTTCTGCGCAGCATCGCGGAATGAGGGCTTTTCTGTTAGTGTCTCTGCACGGGCATTGATCAATTTATTGCCAATGCGTTCATCCTTTGCCCATTGTGGAATTAATCCCCACCGATGGAAGGATGCCTGTTCCGGTTCATCATTGGTGATAATGGGGAGTATTTGGCTCGGTGCTGCGTTGTATGTTTTTGAGAACATATTCGGATCAATGTGAATTTCGAAGCGTTCCTCGATTTCTTCCTTCTCTTTGGTCAGTGTAAATCGCCCACACATGATAGAATTTATGTCAATTTTTCTATTTATGTCATTCTGAAGGATTCCGATTTATCGGAAGACTGAAGAATCTCAAGTGATCGTCTTCCATGATACTTGAGATTCTACTCTATTGCAGGTGACTTTCCATTATCAAAGAATATTTGAGACTTTTTTTATCACATTTGCGGAAAGTAGTTTGGCATAGATTCTCATAATTATTCTCTCATTAGAGAATTCTTTTTTTAAAATTGTTTTACCAGATCCAGTCTTAAAATATTTTTCCAAATTTTTAGCTTTTTCCTCGGTTGTTACAGCAACATAAGCACATAATTTTAATGGACGAAATGCTTTTGTAGATTGAGTCTTTCCTTCAGCGTGTTCTTTAAAACGCCGCTTTAAATCATTAGAATATCCTATGTATAAAAAATTCTTATCTCGGTTTTCCAATGCATATACATACCACATATCACCTCCACAAAACTGGTTATAAATATGGTCGGCTAATCAACTGAAATTTCTTCTTATGTTGGCTAGCCGACCAAAGGAACCGCAATAACCGGATGTAAGTTGGCAACCCAACCAAAATTTCCCATTAATAGGACACAGGTTGGCCTGCCATCCGAAGATCACGCTTTAGCGGGACGTAGGCTGGCGGAGAGGGAGAGATTCGAACTCTCGAACCAGATTATCTCCGGTTACTCACTTAGCAGGCGAGCGCCTTCAGCCAGCTCGGCCACCTCTCCAAGTAATTATAATATGTTGTTTTACGGCGGGGAAATTAGCAATCTGATCAAGCGCGTACAAACTGTTTCCCGCTCAATTGTATGACAGCTCCTTTTAATTCCATTCCTAAAAGCAATGTAAGCGTTTTTGTCAAATGAATTCCTGATTCAGAAACAATAGCATCGATATATTGAGGTTGATGATTTAGAAATACCAATAAGGACCTTTCTGCATCAGTTAATTGAAGATTAATCTTTTCCTGCATTGGTTTGCGTGGTTTGAATAATCTAGGCTGAATAATATCAATGACCTGTTTTCCTCTTTCCACAGGAAATGCACCATGTCGAATTAACCGAATCGCTCCCTTGCTTTGAGGATCAGTTACTCGTCCAGGAACTGCAAATACATCCCTATTTTGATCAACAGCATTAAATGCTGTTAAGATGGCGCCGCTTCTATGCCCTGCTTCGATGACAATGGTTGCATGAGATAATCCACTAATAATTCGATTGCGTTGAGGGAAATTTCCTGCATCCGGTTTTGTCCCAAACCTAAATTCAGAAATAACTGTTCCTTTTTCGCAGATTTCATTAAACAATTTTCTATTTTCCGCTGGGTAGATTACATCAATCCCACTGCCAAGGACAGCAATAGTCCGTGATCCATTATTTAGGGTTTCTTTATGAGCAATAGTATCAATACCTCTCGCCATACCGCTAACGATCGTTATACCGGCAGAATTAAGATCTTTCGTAATGGATTTCGCCATACTTTTGCCGTAAGGAGTAAATTTTCTTGTGCCGACAATAGCTACTGCATCTTCCTCATTTATTAGCGGTTGTCCTTTTGTATACAAAACAGCCGGTGGATCATAAATCTTTTTTAACATGACCGGATATTCATCATCCCAGATCGAGACTATTGATACATTTGAATTTTCGGCTTTTTCAGCTTCTGCTTCGCCAAACCCGAAATCTTTATAATTCATTATCGATTCAGCAATTACGATATCAATACCAGGTTGCTGGCATAAATCCTTTTTTGAAGCGTTGAATACTGCATCGCCATTCTCAAAATGCGCCATAATGTTTCTAACTCTTTGAGGGCCGAGTTTCGGTACATTTAATAAATTTAATATTTGGATAAGATCAGTGTTTTTCATGCAATAATACAGTGATGCGGGATATTAGTTGTTTAACACCTTTATTGGTCACGGATGAAATGTCCAGAATGTTATCCATATCAGACCATATGGCGTCTGTATCATCATTTCTTAAATCTATTTTTGTCCTGACAATCAAATAGGGTTTTTTCTCCATATCAGGATTATATGTTATTAATTCTGATGATAGTGTTTCAAAAACTGATTGTGGATTAGCCTCAGTACAATCAATCATAAATAATAAAACTTTGGTTCGTTCTACATGTTTTAAAAATAGATGCCCCAGTCCTTTCCCTTTAGCAGCGCCTTCAATTAACCCGGGAATGTCCGCCATAACAAATGACTGGAATTCACCATATTTCACGATGCCGAGGTTCGGCTCTAGCGTCGTAAATGGATAATCGGCTATCTTTGGACGAGCGGACGATACCACCGATAATAAAGTAGATTTTCCGGCATTGGGCAGTCCAACCAAGCCCACATCGGCCAAAACTTTGAGTTCAACTGTAAATGTTTCCACTTCTCCTGATATTCCTGGTTGGGCATAACGAGGTGTTTGATGTGTCGCTGATTTAAATGTTGCATTCCCCCTGCCTCCCTTACCGCCCTTAAGAGCAATATACTCCTGATTATGCTCTACTAGGTCAGCAGTAACTTCACCGGTATTTTCAATTTTTATGACTGTCCCCAACGGAACTCGAATCAGTGCATCTTCCCCATTTTTCCCTGTCTTTTGATTGGTAGATCCCGGCTGGCCACTTGTAGCTTTATATATTTTTTTATAGCGAATATCCTGGAGTGTGTGCAACTGGCTGTCTGCTCGAAATATAACATCACCTCCTTTGCCGCCATTTCCTCCATCGGGACCTCCTTTGGGTATAAATTTCTCTCGTCGAAACGAAACAGCACCTGCGCCTCCTTTGCCTGACAAGCATTTTAAAACTGTATAATCAATAAACATATTATTTCAATTTAAACAAAAAAGGTGCGCATCCTGCGCACCTTTTTGACGGATTTACTTTTATTAATCATTTACATATTGCTAATAATGGCTTCTGCAAAACCGGATGTTGATAACTTTGTTGCGCCCTCCATTTGTCTTTCTAAATCGTAGGTTACCTTTTTTTGAATTACTGTTTCACGGATTGCATCTATAATCAAACTACCGGCTTCTTTCCATCCCATGTAATCCAGCATCATCACACCGGATAAAATGAGGGATCCGGGATTAACTTTGTTCTGATTTGTATATTTTGGAGCTGTTCCATGCGTGGCTTCAAATAATGATACATGATCCGCCATATTTGCTCCAGGAGCCATGCCTAATCCGCCGACTTGGGCTGCACATGCATCAGATAAATAGTCACCATTTAAATTTGAAGTAGCAATAACATCATATTCTTCCGGACGAAGAAGTATCTGCTGAAACATGGCATCTGCAATCCGATCTTTTAAAATGATCTTATCACGCGCCAAACCAGAGAATTCATCCCAGAAAGCTTCTTCCGTAATAATATCATCGGAGAATTCTTCTTTTGCTAATTCATATCCCCAATCACGAAAAGCTCCTTCAGTAAATTTCATAATATTGCCTTTATGCACAAGCGTGACGCTTTTTTTATTGTTCTTAATTGCAAATTGAATTGCTTGCTTTATTAAGCGTTTTGATCCGAAAGGACTAATGGGTTTAATTCCAATTCCTGATAGTTCTCTGATATTTTTACCAAACTGATCGCGAATAATTTCAATGAGTTTGTTTGCTTCTTCCGAATCACTTTCCCATTCTATACCAGCGTATACATCTTCTGTATTTTCCCTGAAGATAACAACATTCAGTTTACCAGGCTTAAGAACCGGACTTGGAACTCCAGTAAAATGACGTACAGGGCGTATACAGGCGTACAAATCCAATATTTGTCTCAATGCCACATTCAAGCTCCGGATACCTCCTCCTATTGGAGTTGTCAACGGACCTTTAATAGAAACGAAATATTCGCTAATAGCTTTGGGTGTTTCATCCGGAAGCCATTTGCCAAATTCATTATAAGATTTCTCTCCAGCATAAATTTCCATCCAATGGATTTTTCGTTTTCCATCATACGCTTTCTTAACTGCAGCATTAAAGACCATTTCTGACGCTCGCCAAATATCAGGTCCTATTCCATCGCCTTCAATAAAAGGAATGATTGGATTATCAGGGATAACAAGCCGATTATTTTTTAGAGTTATTTTTTTACCATCCGCGGGAACTGTATAGTGAAAATTATTTGACATTAATCTTTTCTTTCTTTTCTTTTTTGGTTGATTCTTTATTGCTCGATTCTTTTATAGTTCCAGATTTTTCTTTAGATGAAGATTTTCCATTTTTGTAATCGGTTATATAATACCCTGATCCTTTAAATATTAATCCAGTTCCGCCACTAATAATACGACGGACTTTACCATTACAAGAGGGACACTCTGTAAGAGAGGAATCGGACATAGATTGAAATATTTCAAAAGTATGTCCGCAATCCTTGCAAAGGTAATCGTATGTAGGCATTAGTTATCTCTATTTAAAAATGAAATATGTAAAATTTAGGGTGCGAATTTACAAAAAATCAGCTATTCAATTTGATGAGTAATTGATCTAATACACACGAAGGTACGTATTCGGTAACATCTCCATTTAATTTTACAATGTTTTTTAAAACAGATGAGTTTAAGTGGATATATTTTTCATCCGGCATCATAAAAATCGTTGTGATTTCCGGAGCCATATGGTTGTTCATCATCGCCATTTGAAACTCATATTCGAAGTCACTAACGTGTCGAAGCCCTCTAATAATTGCCACAGCTGAATTTTCTTTCGCAAAATCAACTAACAAACGTTCTGTGGATTTTACGTGTGTATTTTTCAATTTATCTGTTGATTTTTTTATCATATCTATTCGTTCACTAACAGAAAATAATGGATTTTTATCGGGGTTACTGGCCACCACAATAATCAGTTCATCAAACAATTTCGATGCACGATCAGCAATATCTAAATGACCGTTGGTAATGGGGTCAAATGTACCTGGATATATTATTTTTTTCATAGTGTCCAAAAGTTTAACTGTGTATCACCGTAAACTCTCACGTCTGCTCCAACAGGTAAATGAGCTCCTTTTTTTGATTCAAGGATAAAACGACCATTTTCGGTTACATGTTCCAAAGACAATTTAACCAGTTCATGTAACTCACCGCTATGATAAGGTGGATCTGCAAAAATGATGTTATATTTCCCGCAATCTCTTAAATGATGAAGAGCAGTTTGCCTAAAAATATTGAATATATTTTCATCAAAATTTCGAATGTTTTCATTCAAAAGCCTGACGAATATTAATTGTTTTTCCACAAACGAAATTTGTGTTGCTCCCCTGCTTGCTGCTTCAAAACCGATAATACCACTTCCTGCATACAAATCTAAAAACGTCAGTCCATCAAGAGACCCTAATATGTCAAACAAACTTTTACGAATTTTGGATTGCGTCGGGCGGTATGACTGGGTTTGTATCGTTTTAATCGAGCGACCTTTAAAACGGCCGGCCAAGATACGCATCACATACTCTTACGCTCAAAAACTGAAATATAAAATACTGACTGTGAATCGCCACTTTCCGGATCGGTTTTGATAATAGCTTTTCGCAATAATATATTATCTCCCTGATTTTTTAAAGATTCGAAAAACGTATTCCTATCTTGTTCTCCACTCACTTTGATAATAAATGGAGTCTGATTAAATGACCCTTTATCGATTGGAGTCAATTGATCAGCCAATCCGTTCAAATTGTTTAAAGCAGTTTGGAATGTACTGGCCGTACCTATATTACCCGTTTCTTCTATCATTATTAATGGTAAGCGTATATCGTAAAAATGTTGATATCCTCCACAGCAATCGAGCCCGTTGATCGAATAATTTATAATCGTCCCAAGTTCCGAAAAATTCATTTCAACTTCTTCTCCATTAACAATCTCCAATTGCAAATCCAGGCTACTGATAGATAGGAATGAGACATTTTTATGCTCAAATGTTGAATAGATAAAATTTATAGCAAAAATCATTGAATTGGAATGATTCATAATATCCACTAATTGACTGGGATACTTTGATTCCCTTTTAATTTTTTCTACTACTGTTTCAACAATTGTCTTCTCTACGACAGGTTTCCTATCTATAAATGGTAAGGTAATTTGATTTGCATTTTTTAAATAAAGTGAGATTAAAAATGCGAGAATAAGAACTGTCGTTGTTAAGAAAACGACTACTTTTTGCAAATCAATAGATTTTTTTAATTTTGGTTTTACCTTTGAAACTTTTGCAGATTTTGTTTCAAATTTTTTCTCTTTTTCAGGTTTGTCCTCTGAACTCACCTTTTCAATATCATCTATTAAACTATCAGCAATTCCTTCATTTGTAAAGAAGTTAATTTTAGAACGTGTAAAAGTTTGATCATCCAGTATGGTTTGTATCGCCAGTAAATGATATGAATAATCATCGTATAATTCTGAGCTCTCATTTAATGCAGTTTTAAATGGTTTAAAAAAGTTTGTTTTAAAACCAGCCCAATGAGCTTGCCGTGTGTCCGATAATTCATCTACAAAATAAATTGTTTTTAACTTTCTTTTTGATGATTTCTGATTTACGTCTAATAAATCTGTAATCTCATTCTTAAAACCAAATGAATTGGCTACATTCAATGCGCCTTTAACAAATCGAACCGAACTTGCTAATAACGTTTTTCTTTTGACAATGAATAAATCATATCCAGTTCCATTATCAGAACAAACTCCAAAAGTTCTCTTCGTGGATCCCGTGAATGTCATCGATTCTGTTCCTAACCAGATCGGGGAGGCGCCAAACTCATTTAAAGATAATTTTATGGATGAAATAAATATATTCGGTACATGGAGCACATGAATTAAATTATCTTGTATCGGTTCTGCGAAGGTGGAATAATCTGCCGAACTGGAACCGAACCGCAGTGATTTCTGCCATAGTATTAAGTCCCAGCTATCATCTTTTTTACTTCCCGAATCAACTTTAGTGAAATCAAGATAAACCCAATGATCGGGGATAGTAATAAATACTTCATGACCGTCTAAAGAGACTTCATTTGTCAGAGATTTAAATGCTTGTTCAAATATATTCTTGAATAAAGTTTCATTTGCCCTGGCGCGATCAAGATTTCCAGCAAGAGATATTTGGGAAATCTGTGTTAATAAAGACTTCCCGTCTGCATATGACCAGACAGTACACAGTAAATTAGAATGGTTAAAAGAAAGAAAAATCACAGAGAGACGTTAGTCCCAACTGCGGATGCCGTCGTTTATATAACCGTGATTATGGGCTTTAAACGAAAAGATTAAATAACGGCGTTCTTTATACACATCAGTAATCGGACTTGCAACCCGAACACTGCTATTATCTTCAGAAATGGTAATTTTATATGGCTTTTTTGTCAAGGGGCAATTCAGCATTGAATGAGATGGCTGGTAAGAATCATAATAATTTACTAATTCAGTTCTCATTTTTGTTTCCGTTTTTACTAAATCAATAAAATTTGAATCCAGTTCATACTTATCCAACTCTTTATGCTGAATAAAAATAGTATCATTTCTACCTAAATCTTCTAAATACATTACAATTGTATTCGTTGTGTCGATAATAGTATCTCTGCGAGTTTGAGGAAAACCAAACGTTGTATCAAATTCAACATCATAGCCTTTCGGAATATCAACAGTCACTTCCATATCGCTCAAAGTAAGAACCCTCTTGCCAAGATAGGTTGAATCTGCATACAAAGAATCCCTAACTGTGTTTACAAGATCAATTGCCCATGCACCATCAGCACTGAATGAATCTGTCAGGGTATTGTAAAACATTTCTACATCATATATATTTTGAATATTAAACCGGCTTTCATCTTCAACGATTGATTCTTCTACCCAAATCGCTTTAGGTACATAGATTGTAATGATCATGAAAATAAGAGATAATACAATAACCAATTCCAGAAGATCTGATCTGATTTGACGTTTTTTAATATTATTTTCCATTTGTACCTACAGTAATAAGTGGTTTCATTTTTTCTAACGTTTTAGAACCAATTCCTTTAATATTTAATAAATCATCAATTGATTTAAAGGGCCCATAATCATCTCGATAACGTATAATTCTTTCAGCTGTCACAGGACCGACTTTAGGCAAAGTCAATAAATCTGATTTTTTTGCTTTATTAATATCAAGTGATTTTACAGATTTTTCATCCTCAATGTCATCCGTTTTTGTTGAAGTGTTTTCAGGCATGGTCAAATGTGAACTTATTATTGTTTCAGTGGTGTTTCTGAATAACGCGATATTCTTTTCAATTTGCTCTGAAAAATCAGGAGAAAAATACATTTTTCTTACGATTCCAGTTACCAGGCCGATAGCAATTGATATCATCAAGAATTGAATAACTATTCTCTCCTGTCTAGTAAAAATGGTCATCATAATTTTATTTTTTTAAATGGATTTCTAATTTTATTTTCATTTTCTGCCATTTCTTTTAATAGGGACTTTTGTTTTCGATTCATCCCGGTAGGCGTTTCGACTTGAATTCTCACAAGCTGATCACCGCGCGACAGGCCTCTTAACCGGGGAAACCCTTTATTCCGCATACGCAGGATTTGGCCGGACTGAATTCCCGGAGGTATCTTTAGGTTTGCTTTACCGCCTTCAACAGTTGGGACTTCCAGCGATCCGCCTAAAGCGGCCATGCTGAATGGAATCATCGCTTCCAAAAACAAATGTTCACCATCCCGGGTAAAATATGGATGATCTTCTTCTTCAAAAAATACAACGAGATCTCCGGCAGGATGATTGTTCTCCCCTTTATTTCCTTGACCATTTAGACGCATATAATTTCCTGATTCTACACCGGCAGGAATTTTCACCTTCACTGATATAGTTTTCCGGACTAAACCCATATGGCAATCTTTACATGGTTTTGTTATTACTTTACCAGAACCCTTGCAAATGGGACATGCCCTCTCCACAACGGATTGAAAAATAAACGACTGGGACATCTGCCTTACTCGTCCTGCACCTCCACATTGCTGACACGTCGTTGGGCTAGTTCCTGGAGACGCGCCGCTGCCACGACAGGTAGGGCAATGTTCTAATCGTTTTATTCTAATTGTCTTTTCTACACCGGTAACAATTTCTTTATATTTTAATTCAACCGTTGCTCTAAGATCTTTTCCCTGCCGAGTAGATTGGCCTCCGTGACCTCCACCTCCAAAGAAACTCCCAAATATGTCATTTCCAAAAATATCCCCGAATTGACTGAAAATATCATCCATGGACATATGAGAATAACCACCACCACTATACCCTTGTGCTTGATCGCCCATCCCAACGCCGGCATGACCAAATTGGTCATATTGCTGACGTTTGCGTTTGTCACTTAATACACTATACGCTTCAGCAGCTTCTTTAAATATTACTTCGGCGTCTTTGTCATCGGGATTTTTATCCGGATGATACTTTAATGCTACTTTACGATAGGCTTTTTTGATTTCGTCAACGGTAGCATTTTTATTAACTCCCAATACTTCATATAAATCTTTCATACTTTATTCACAACCACTTTGGCATGACGAATAATTCGATCTTTATATTTAAACCCTTTCTCAAAAACTTCAATGATTTCGTTTTCTTTTCGACCTTTTTCCTCACGGACCATTAATGCATCGTGGTATTCTGAATCCAACATATCACCGATTTCACCAAAGGATTCTATCCCGCGCTCTTCAAACAGCTTTTGGATCTTTTGCAATATTAAATCAATCCCTTTAAGTATTGATGCATTACTTTCCTTCTGACCAGATTTGTGTATTGCGAGCTTCATTCGATCTAAATCATCTGTAATAGAAAGCATACTTTTAAACGCGTCTTCACCCTCATAGCGAATTAAATTGATTATTTCTTTTTCTTTTCGTTTACGAAAATTATCGAACTCAGCTTTCAGACGAACGTGCTTATCTCCCAGTTCACTCAATTTCAGAGTAAGTACTTCAATATTTTTTTCTAAACGTTGTTCTTTTGTTTCTTTAGTTTTTTTTGTTTTCACTTCTTTTTTCGTTTTAGCAGACACGATTCATTATCTCCGAAAAATGATTTAATATTCCAGTTATTTTAGCATAGGGAATGCGCGTTGGACCAATAATACCAATTTGCCCTTGAAATAATGAACCTCCAACCACATTCGTCACAATTGTGCAGTCATTATAAATTTCATCCAGATTTTCTTTACCAATAAATAAATAATTGCTCTTTTTATTTAGAAATGTATTGAAATAGTGTGTGATGTTTTCACTATCAACTGCAATCAATGTTTTTTGTAAATTTTCAACATGCTGATACTCAGGTTGTTCCAGTAGTGTCATCGTCGAGGAAGTGTAAACCATTTGATTTTCCGGTATGGAAAAATGTTCCTTTGGGTTGGTGAGTAAAATCTGGATTATTTCGTGATGAGAAAGAGGGGAATCTTTCATACGAAGCATGATGGAATCTTGAATTTCCTTAAGAGTTAATCCTAATAATTTTTCTTTTAAAAGATCTGTAACGTTAAGTAAATCGCTTTCTTTAACAGACAATTCTAAATTTAGAACGATCGAACGTACCATCCCTGATTTCATCCCTAATACAACCATGACTCGATCTGTCGAAAGAGACACTAACTCAATTTCTTGTAAAATACTTCGATCAAACTGCAAAATCATGGTCACACCAAATAAGTGACTAATTTTTGATAGCATCGCTGCAGTTGTTTGCAATAATTCTGTTAGATTAGTGGATGCGGAAGTCAATTCATCTTCAATATTTTTCAAATGACTCAAACCAATATCGTGTTGTTCCATCAAATGATCTACATAATAACGATAACCAAGATCCGTTGGAATACGCCCGGAAGATGTGTGAGTATGCATAAGTAACTGTTTCCCCTCAAGGCTTGCCATTGTGTTTCTTAGCGTAGCAGGACTACAGTTAAACGTATGATTATTTTTTAAGAAATTTGACCCAATAGGTACATTGTTTAGAATGTAATCTTCAACAACAGCTTTCAGGACGTGCTGTTCTCTAGGAGAGATATCAATTAAATATTTACTCATAACGAATCTTAAATTTATAAAGTTTTTCTAACTGTGAACAAGACGCATTTCCCTAGAATAATTACTTTATAAAGCGAGATATTGCGCGACTACTACCGAAGAGACTAATCACCACTGCTATGAGGAATAGCCAACCAAGAAAATACCATTGAACTGGCAACGTAAATGTTGTGAGTTGTCCCAATATTTCGTTGGCTCCATAAACGGCTCCATATAGTAATCCAGAAGCCAAGCTGGCTCCGATAACACTTTGAAATATTCCCTCTAAGATAAATGGCATACGTATGAATGAATTGGTAGCACCGATCATCTTTAATGCCTGAATAAGATCTTTTTTCGCATAAATAGTCAGTTTAATCGTATTTGATATAATCATGACGGTTACAAGCATAATTGCAAATGCCACTACAGATAAACCCAAGAGCCCTTGCTCGTAAATTTTTTCGATTCTACTGATCAACCTTCTTTGGTGATTTACAGAATCAACACCTTTCATCGATTGTATCTTTTTAATGATAGGCTCAACGTGCAATAGTCCTTCCTTCTTGCGTGCAATATTAACAACACAACTGGATGGTAATGGATTATAATCTAAAAATTCCGATAAGTCTTCATTAAACTGAGATTTATATATTTTCAATGCTTGGTCTTTCGTGATCAACGTCGTTGAATACACTCCGGGAATTTTTCTTATTTCAAGGACCGTTTGTTCTGCCTCTTTATCGGTAATTGAATCTTCGAAAAAAACTTCTATTTTATATTTGGACCGCATGTATTCAATGAGTTTTTGAGTATTTTGCTCTGCTATAAATAGAAGACCAACTGTTGTTAAGGCAAGAAAGATTGAAAAAACGGCTGTAAAAACAGTCAATTTATGTCGCCATAAATTTTTTAAACCCTCACCAAATAAAAATAAAAACTTATCCATGTTTATTTGCGCAATTTACCATCGTGAATTTCAACAATGCGATGATTCCGACTTTTAATCAGACTATAATTATGCGAAGCCATAAATACAGTTGTTCCCTCTGCGTTTACTTCTTCAAGTAACTTTACAAGATCAAATGCAGTAACAGGGTCAAGATTACCGGTTGGTTCGTCGGCTAATATAATTTCCGGATCTTTAATTAATGCTCTGGCTAAACACGCTCTTTGCTGTTCGCCACCAGACAATTCATCAGGAAAATGGTTTTCTTTTCCTGTGAGACCTACTTCATCTATCACTTCAGTCACTAAATCGCCAATATCACTCTTGCTATATCCAATCACATGTAAAGGTAAAGCCACATTTTCAAATAGGTTTCTGTCAGTAAGCAAATGATAATTTTGTGAAATCATTCCAATGGATCTGCGGAGTTGTGGAATCTTACGTTTTTTTATTGAATTTGAGGAAAATTTGCCGATTCTTACGATTCCACTATCAGGTAAAATATTCAAATAAATTAAACGAAGCATTGTCGTTTTACCAGATCCGGTTGGTCCGATTAGAAATGCAAATTCACCATCATCAATCGATAAATCAATATTTGATAGACCAAATCCTTTTTTATATGAATAAGATACATTTTCGAGTTTTATCATAAGCTCAATCTAATGTCAGTTTAACTGCACTGCAAATGCTCCTATCTAATTAAATAATAAAATGATGAATACGATATATCCGGCAAGCAAAACTCCAGCAGAGAACCTTTGAATAGGTTGTTTCATTAATGCAATCGGGAATAATACAACACCGAATGCAAGCATAAATGGAATTTCAAGAAACATTATTTCTTGAGGTGAATTCAGTGGATGAAGAAAACTAACTAAACCAATAACTGATAAAATATTAAATAAATTAGATCCAATAATATTACCAACTGATATTCCACTTTCTTTATGAAATGCTGCAACGATTGAAGTTGCCAGTTCTGGAAGAGAAGTTCCGAGAGCAACGATCGACATTCCAATCACTATCTCACTTACACCTAATATTTTTGCTAAAGTGATAGCGCCTTCGACGAATAAATTTGATCCGAAATACAATAATACAGCGCCTATTAAAAGATACAATACACATTTACTTATGGAATCCTTCCCATCCTTATTTTTTTCAACTCTTCGATTTGGATGAGTAATACAGAAACCCGTATACATAATAATTCCTGCAAACAACACAGCCCCTTCCCATCGTTCAATAAGACCATCTGAGCAAAAATATGTAAATACAACTGCAGCAAACAAATAGATAATAAGATCATTACGAATTCGGGAAAACGTTATAGTTATCGGAAATATGAGAGCACTTAATCCTAATACAAGTCCTACATTAGCAATATTTGATCCAATAACGTTGCCAACTGCAATTGTAGAAGAGTCTTTCATAGCTGCAGTTAAACTCACAACCATTTCAGGAAGAGATGTGCCAAAGGCAACAATAGTCAGGCCAATAACTAAAGGTGAAAGTCCAATCTGTGCCGCAAGACTACTACCGCCCCGCACGATCCAGTTTGCTCCATAATAAAGAAGAAGTCCACCCAGAATTATTAATACAAAGCTTAAGATCATAAAGAAAATAATTTATGTGCGTTGATATATTCCCAGACGGGCTGTGTAACCATGTATCGAATGGTTTTATCTTCTGCCCACCGCTTCCGTATTGTAGTGGATGAAATTTCAAACCGGGGAATATTCGCAAATTGGACTTCCTTTAATACCCATCTAGGCACATCACTGGGACGAAATCCAGGACGAATTGCTATCAGTAGTTTACACTCCTTCAAAATTTCTTTTGGTCTATCCCATGTGTGAAAATCCATTAATGAATCACTGCCGATTAAAAAAAACAATTCATCTTTATTTAAATTGGCTTCTTTTTTATAGGCTTTAATCATATCTAATGTATAGGAAACCCCTTCCCGCTGTAATTCAATCTCAGATAAATCAAATTTAGGGTTTCCTGCAATAGCCATCTTTAACATAGATAAACGATGTCCTACTGAAGAAAAATTATTTTTAAAAGGCGGTTGGTTATTCAGCACAAAAATTATTTTTTCAAAATTTTCCGCTTCTGCTACCGTCTGTGCTACGAGAAGATGACCAATGTGCGGCGGATCAAAAGTGCCGCCAAAAAGACATACTTTTTTCATTATAGATTATCGATCGCTATTAATTAATTTTTCAGCTTTCGCCAATTGATCGGCCTTTATGATTTGCTTCTTATGGTCAAAATAATATTCTTTAGCTTTGTCCAATTCCCCCGATCGTTTAAAGCACTTAATAATCTGAACATGAGAATCACTCACGAAATCAGTATCATAGTATTTTGACAGAAGATCCTGATATGCAATAATTGCTGATTCATACTCATCCATTTTAATGTACAGGCGACCAGTTTCATACAATTTTTTTGCAAGTTTATCCCGCAACTCACCGATGGTTTCAATAGCTTCTTCGGCAAGTTCGGAATTTGGATAATCATCCACAAATTCCTGAAGTTTGCTTAAAGCATTATCAGTGGAATTTTGTTCATGATAATACTTTGGTGATTGTTTAACATAACATTGACATACTCGCCAACGGGCCTTTTGCACAAATTCACTAAAACCCATTCGTCTGATCAAACGATCGTATTCAGCTATAGCCAACACGTATTCTTTATTTAAAAAATATGATTCACCTAAATAGAATTGCGCATCATCGCCTATGTCTGTATGCAATCCTTTTATTGAGACTGTATAAAACTCTTCTTGCGCACGTAAATAACGTTTCTTTTCTAATGATTTCAATGCCTTGTCAAACTGTATTTGAAGATCCAAGTCTTCCTGCGGTTTTGAAGAAGAACATGCAGTGAATAACAGAGTGAATATTAATATAATGTTTAATTGTATTTTCATTTTTCCTTTACCATTCATAAGAGACTGAAATTCCACCGATACCGTATTTATTTCTTGGATCATAATATAATCCAACATCTGTTTTTGATTTTTGTGCTTTATCCCGTGCCTGTCGCTGATTTGTAAAAACAGCTTCTAATCCGCTAATAACGTGATTAAACATTATGGCTGTAATCGCATAATTCACCATTTGTAAAAATTCATTGCTCCTACCACGTTCAACGATATAATCATTCTTATTAGGTGTCATCAATATTATTTCTATTGTGTCCTCAACTGTCTTTTCCTTTACATACCATTGCTCAATGTCATCCCAGCCACCAACAAATTGATCATATTTACCAATATTCTCATAAAAATGCTGATCTTTACTCAGCGTAAGGTCATCTGAATAAATCCATTCTGGGTGACTTACTAAAGAATCCGACGAAACAAACTCACCATAATTTTCAGCTAATATACCCGATAAATGCAAAGATAGCTTATGTGTACCGTCTAACTGAAAATCATCATATTGAACAAGCCCTGTAATTGGGTTCAATAGCGTATTCTCTACCCAGCTTTTTAGAGTCCAATGTGAATCCCCAAATTGTTCATATTGATTGCGGATATCCTCTGCTTGTTTGCTCCATTGGACCCACCCGGCAATTGATGCCAGTTCCACTCCAACAAATATCGCAGACTTCCAAAGAGGATCACCATTTTTATACTGCCCTAATCCTGGAAGAAGAAGAGAATACAGCATGGGCTTTGCCGGATAATTAACTAACTCTGTTGTGTCTGTTTCATTAAGATCCGAAGTATCTAACATTGCATAATTATCAACAAATGTATTGATACGAAATGACGGCTGAAAACGATCATTAAATAAATAGAGATCCCCAGCTGTTAAATACACACTGAAAAGTATGAGTATTATTATTCTAATCATGATCAAAATCCAAATAAGAGTTTGAAATAAATTCTATTTTCATTTCCATAAGAAAATACATCATCATTTACCTTTTTATCAAAAACGTTTAGTCCTCGGTGCATTTCAAGCTCTAATGCAGTCGGGAAGTTATAAAAAGAGAAGCCATTAAACCGCCATTGAATTCCAACAGAATTTTTAAATTCTGATGAGTCAAAATCGCCTTTCCAAGTATTTCCCTTTTGATAGACAAAGCCTAAAACACTATTTTGTAAAATAAACCATCCTAATTGAATGTGTTTTTGTGAAAACAAGGGTACTCGAAATATAATTTCATTAATAAGCTGTCTGGTTCCTTCAATACTGTAAAATGGATAACCTTTCATTCCAATCATACCGCCACCAAAGAAATTAAAAAAAGGATCCACATCGTTATTGGTTATCCAACCCAATTGCGTTCCAAAGGATAATGTCCAGCGATTTGTATAAGGAATGGAGATATGATAACTCCCATCAATATTTATTCGCCATGTGTTGTTATCTGCAAATTCCGCAGTCAATGTTCCGGCATCAGATAAATTTAAACCTGTAATAAAGTCATTTTTTTCATACATCGCTGAAAAATGAATTGCATAGCCTTTCGAAGGATTAATATTGCTATCAGCCAATCTTTTCACATTATTCAATTCCCATTTCAAGCCATTAATCCAACCGCGATAATAATCATACGCCACACCCGCCATGAGATTTTCCAGTGGAATCGTTTCCTTTACAAATGCCCGGTAAACCTGCCAGGATGAAATTAATTCCATTTGAGTCATTCCGAATAAAGGAAAGCGCATTCCTGCATTGAATTGGGTTAACCTGAATTTCAGATTATCATCTATTTCGTAGGATGTATAAAAATTGGATTGTTGTATGTTTCGTGTTAAATAAAACACTTCTGCAAAAAGAGTAGGGTAAAATCGTTTGAATTCAAAAATGAAAAATAGATCAACATCCATTACTTTGTTTATTGACGCGCCTCCAAACACATTAAGACGTTCCAATACTTCTGAAGAATAAAAATAGAATCCTGGCTTTATTGTTTCATAATCAACCATAACCCTAGGTAAAACAAACATAGTAGTGAAATCATCCATATATGTCTTTGATTCTGATATATATTCAGAATCCATTACATCTGATAGGATTTCATTCTTAATAAAATATGTGGGTGAATAGCCAACATTCTGCTCATCTATCACATGTATCGAGTCAATAAATGCGATTTTATAAACACCATTTTCATAAAGAGAATAAACTACTTCTCCCTGATCGTTTATATCAGCCATAAAGGCACCGCCCGTTACATTTGTTATGTACGATTGCTCCATCGTTTTTTCATCGATCAGAAAGAGGTTAAATATTCCTGAACGATCATCAGAATAGATCAATTGATTATTTATATATACTGCATCCCGTTCATCCCAAAGCGGACTAGATAATAATTCTCCTGTAGAAGAATCGCTTAAAGATAGAAAATATGTATCTCGATAATGGTTTTGAGTTCGATTAAATATTAATCTTTCATTCACCACATCGTAATGTAAACTACTTAAAATAGAGCGGTCTTCGTAGGAAGTCATTTTCTGAATTGTATTTTTTTCCAGGTTTAATCGAAAAATATTTTGCCCGCCATCGTACGTTGATAAAAACGCGATTGAACTATCTTTCTCGATAAAAACAGGATTATATGCTCTTTGATGTTTGGTGATACGAGTTTCTTTCTTTTTATCCAGGTCATACATATAAACGTCAAAAAACTTGGAGCCGTGTTTATTTGGTATGGGTGATTTTTTTGTATAATAAATCACATTTTTTGAAGGATGCCAATATGGAGCTGACAGAGCACCACTTTCAATTTTTTTAGTTGTTTTAGTATCCATATTGAAAATAAATAAATCAGTCTGTCCGAAATAGTCATTCTCCTTATTAGAAATATACGCAACCATATTTCCATTCGGTGACCATTTTGGATGCAAGTTTGCCGATCCACCATCTTCAATAATTTGACCGGACATTTCGTTCTTTTGAACACTTTCAGTCAAAAATTCATATCGTTTCTCTAACATATTTTTAAAGTCAGAATACAGATCATTCCCATTTATTCCGATTGTATTTCTAATAGCATTACTAATGGAAAACTCGAATGGTTTCGATAACTCCACCATTATATTTTTTAATGATTCAGATCCGTATTTCCCGGCGATATAACGACACATAGCAAAACCGGAATTATACGTTGACTCATTGCCGATTCCCTTTTTACCGAAAGTGTTCATTTCTGTAAAGGTAAGTAATTTATTATTCAATGTTCTATCGCGGAGAATCATATCCCGATGCGTATCCCAATGATCCCAATCCGCTCCTTCGTACATATATTGCGCTGTACCTTCAGCCAACCATGGTGGAACTGCTGTTCCGGGAAGTGGATAGCTCACAATTGATTGTGGAAAACCGTATAGCACATCTTTCCGTTTTTCATCTTCATAACCCATCCATTGAAAATAAGCTCCCGGGAATTTTAATCCGGCTTTCATCGCTTTTTGCAATGAGACAATGTGAGTGAATTCATGGGTAATGACATTTTGCAGCCAACGATGACTGCCCCGCAATTCGAATTCTAACGGAGATGCCCAAATAATAATTTTGTTGTCATAATAATACGCTGCGCCGTTGGAAATATCATCAACATCGGTAAATATGATATCTGTTTTGGTTGGCGGTTCATAATCGTATAAGCCGGTGACAAGAGGATATATTTGTTCTGCAACAAAAGCACCTTCACGTGCTGTTCCTTCCGTACCATTATAAAAATGAATCTGGAAATGCTCTGTTTCAAACGTCTGCCAATCAATTTCAGGATGGTTATATCGAAATTGACCAAAGACACTTGTAGTGATCATTGCAAGAATGAAGATATAAATCAAACGATACATGGTTATTTGATTATACCGATTTTGAGGACTTTCGAATCAGTCTCATTGCCTTTTGTTGCTTTTACATTGGCGAAGTAAACGCCAGACTCAAGATCGTTTATATTCCAGTTTATTTCATGAATAGTGGAAGGAATTATATCTGTTTCAAATCTCTTGACAAAATATCCTGCAAAATCATAGATCATGATTTCCACTTTTTCTGCAGATTCCACAGCAATACGCAATTTCACAGTTCCATCATAAGCTGGATTGGGATAAGCGTATGTTTTATCTTTATCGAATAAAGATTCTTCAGGGGCTAGCTTTGGGATATTCAAACGCAATGTACGTGTATTACCAAAATCATAGTGAGTAGATATCCACTCATTACCATAATTCTCACTTGTTTCATCAAAAAGCCAGATGGCAGATTCAGTTACAATGGCACTTCGTCCCTCATATTCACTCAAACAGACAAGTTTCCCATAATCCGTTAATCGATATTCGATCTTGCCATGCCAATTGATAACAATAATTTCACCTTCTGTATTTTGTACGATAATTTCAGGATGATCATCACCATAGAGATTTTTAATTAACGCTGTTTGACCATTAGTAATAGAGTTGAGTGGAAAGCCTGAAAATGTGATATGATTCAAATATTTTGCTGATAGATTTCCAGTTTTATCAGTCGATAAATATTCAGAAATTCCATCCAGATTTAGGTCCGCAGCGGAGATCCAGTTTCCTCTATCTAAACTATCAATACTACCATCATCATTCATCACCCATGTCGGTAACGACCATTCTGACGGATCGAGCAAATATTGATGGTTTCCGGTTGAATCATTAATGAATAATACGTGACCGGTATTAAATGTATTTTGTTCCTCTAACACCATTGACTTCGTGCCAGAATCCCAAGAAAAATAGGAGCCTATTGTAGAATTGCTGTCTCGTTCAAAAACAATGAGGCTTTCTTTTGAATCGAAGGTACCAAATGAAAAATCATAAACTTCGTTTTCAGTATAATAAAAAGAAACCCGATTTAGTATATCCCCCTCTTGTGCAATCCATAAACTATCTTTTCCACCAATAATTTCCATTGTCCCATCATAATCAAAATCGTAAATCAAACCAATATGCAAAGATGTATCTGGAAATCCATCCGCAAGCATTGCATTCGTAATAGAAAATGACATCGTATCACCGGGCAAACCGATATTGCTTATATTCAAATATGTTGTTGCACCATCATTGCTTTTCGTATTGGGGTATGTAAAAGGTCCAAATTCGATTGATTCTCCTTCAAAATCCGGATAGAGACTTTCGTATTCCGGGTTGCCTTGGAACCACATATCACCAAAATAACCGCCTGTTGGGTCAGAAAAGAGGAATATATTTGGATAGCCGATATCTTGTGCCCCATCAGCCTCTTCCAAGTCTATACCGCGTTTTTCACGGTTTCCATTTACTGAATATGAAGAAAGTCCTGAATTAATGCGATTTTCATCAATATGCCAAATTAAAAGTCCTGATGCAGGTAAGCCTAAATCATAATCAGGAACAGATGTAACTATACCATTTATATTTATTTGCTCTTCTGTTAAGACAGAATCGAATAACACTTCCACTAATGGCGGATATCGTTTTTCATCACCACTCTGTTCATACATCAAATATCGAGAAGAATCGATGGAAACACCTGTGCGAAACCAGTTTGTTCGATTTTCGATTAAATAATATTCATTATCGTTAATATCAATTTGTATAACATTCTCTTCAGAACGGCTGGGTAAATTAACGTTTGACCCCGGTTTTACTATAATGGGGTCTTCCCAACCGGCATACACTCTTGTCCATGCATTTGGCGGTGAAGGAATCAAACCGCGGCCGTTATTGGAACCCTGATCCATTAACCCAAAGACGCCAATTCCGCTCTGACCTGATTCAGTGTCCCATAATGGCGGAAGTCCGATGGCAAAACCAACCATAAGTGCAAATGTTCCTGTTAAACCAAACTGATACTCACACGGCGTTTCAGAACCGGAGAACATTTGTTCCGCAATATCAAAAAGAAGATGATTTTGTGTCTCTGGAATAATAATACCGTGTGAAACAGTGGATTTACCAAAAGATACAGGTCCTTCGTTAAAAGTTGCCAACATATCTGCATCAATATATGTTGAAGGAATATCTTCCGGAGTCGGATCAAGAAACGGCAAGGCAAAGTCCTGACCGATTCCTGCATGTACAACGACAACTAAATCATCATCAGAAAATTCAATTCCATCTTTAGAATATGCTTTTTTTATGGATTCAATAAATAATTCAGTAATGCGTTCTTCATGAAAATCATCTTCTGCATACGGATGGTAGTAATTCATCGTATGGCTTAAAACATAACTACTTTCATCATCTACAGGATAGATAACTGAATTATCAAGATCAAATCCGAATTTTCCATAAGATACCGATCTGAAATAATTATCAACCGCTATCAACTGGGATTCAAAATAGGATTTATCATGAGGGGTCGGGTCGATTGTGTAAACAGCACATGTATCAAATTCAGGTGAAAATAAAAAATTGCCATTACCAGAGGTTCCATCCAGTTCATCTTCAACAAATGAGACTCTAATGATCTTTAATGTTATATCGCCCGTAATATCTGCAGATATTGGCGATAACATCATCAATGCGATGAATGATAAAAGTAAATGTTTCATTGTGGAAGTATTCTTATATGCAGAATAGGGAATTTTAGAATTCCATATTCAGGGAAAAACGCATCGTGTTTGCTAATGGATGATCAGGCTCTCCTGAAATATACCCAAAATCAAAACCATAATTTGCGAATCGTAATCCTACACCAAATGTGGGATTCATAATCTTTCCAGTTTTATCATAAAGATATCCGGCGCGAAGTGCAAAATATTGTCCATACCAGTATTCAACACCAAAATTATGGATCAGCTTGTCAAGTTCATTCTTTATTGTACGTTTTTTAGCACTTCCAACTTCTTTCTGACCATATTCATTATAAGCACCCCAGCCAGTTGATCCAGGATCACCTTCTGTTGGTATAATTTCTCCTTCATCAACCTCAATTTCTCCATTACCATACCCAGGGCGTTCAGAATCACCGTATGTATCATTCCAATCATACCCGCCAATAATATGGTCATAATCATCATTGGAACCATTCATATCCATATCGCCCCCCAGTAACCAATCATCAACCCAAGATGTAAAAATACCTATGTAAATTGGATCAGAGTGTGCCACTTCTTGCTGGCCATTCTTATTGTAACTTGCATTTTTATCTGACTCATGTCCGAATTCGTCAAAGCCACCAACGTATCCATCTCCATCCCAATCCATATCCGGATAGGCTGCTACAAGCAATTTATCCACATCATACACTATATTAATTTTATTATATTGAGAGTTCACAATTGCATAATTCAGTCCAAGAGTAAAATTAGTAGGTTGTGGATCAGCTTGCGCCGGATCAATAAAGGAAACTTTTGGGCCAATATTCGTTACCGTCATACCCATAGTTAAGCGAGGTGTTAAGAATTCTTTGTGCAAATATCCAATATCAAAACCAAAGTCTGTTGATGTTCCTTTCCCCTTTTCTCCCCCAGCGCCAAATTCAGTTAAATGTTGATAAGAGACTTTTGCATTAATCCCCAATGAAGTTTTGGGAGTAAGTAACGAACTATAAGACAGGGATAGAGCCATCATGTAACTGGTAAAGGTTCCCAGATAATCATCCGGCGTTTCGCCCATTCTGATTTGTTCACCAAGACTGAGATAAATCAGATGCCCACCGATTGTGCCCAAATAGGGAATATGTTTCCGATAAGCAAAAAATTCGTAAAACATATCATCAGCAAGATTCGGCAGCCAATTCACATGCATAAGTGCCAATTCCGACCCCTTTAAGAAAGCGAGTCCTGCGGGATTCCAAAAAGTGGCGTATGCATCATTAGCAACAGCTACCTGGGCCTCTCCCATTCCTCCAGCGCGTGCACCAGGTGATATGAGTAAAAAGATAGCTCCAGCCTCACTTTGGGAATAAAGCGGGTTAGAAAATGTTAAAAAGGCCATGGTCACGACCATGAAAAATCGTTTCATTGTTATAAACTCCTATTTTCGACAGAATGACCTGTCTTGTTATTCTCTAATAAGTAATAACGATTTAGCTTCGATAAAGCTCCTTTTTACGAGGGCGAATATATTCAGTGCTCTTGTCTATAGTCAAGAAATGAATAGAGAGAGTGATAGTTCCCACATTTATTGCAACAATCCCAATGAAATAATAGGAACATATGTAATGAGTAATACTACAATAAACCGCACAACGAAAAACGGTAAAGTAGCTTTATAAATAGTTGGCATATCTCTATTGAAACGATATGCAGATAAAAATAAATTCAATCCAACTGGTGGGGTAATAAATCCTAGCTCAAGGTTAGCAATAAATATAATAGCTAAATGAACAGGATCGACACCAAAATATATTCCTAAAGGCATAATAAGCGGTACGATGACAATAATGGCTGAAAAAATATCCATGAGACAACCCACGGCCAATAAAAAAATATTTAACATCAATAGAAATACAAATTTTGATGTGACCACTGATTTGACCCAACCCAATAATAGAATTGGAATTTGGGCGTCAACCAAATAACTCGTTAATCCCATGGCGACACCCAGAATAATTAATACACCACCGATTAATGTGGCACAATCCAACACAATTTTTGGGAAATCACTTATTTTTAGATCTTTGAAAATAAAAACCTCAACTATAAAAACATAAAACACGATGAGCGCTGCTGTTTCCACCAATGTAGTAAAGCCACTGAAAATACCAAATAAAACGATAATCGGGATTAGCATTTCCCATTTTGCTTGCCATACAGCATTTAAAATATCAGGGAGTGAAATTTTATCTACTAATCTTTTTCTTTTTCTTTCTTGGAGAATTGACCATCCGGCAACAGAAAAGATCAGAATAAATCCAGGAATTAAACCCGCTATAAAAATATCTTTTATAGATACACCGGCAGTCACTCCAAATATAATAGCAGGTAAACTTGGGGGAAATAATAATCCCAATGAACCGGAGACTGTAATTAATCCCAGCGAAAATAAATCACTATATCCTTCTTTTCGCAGTAATGGATATAATATGCCGCCTAAAGCCAGTATTGTGACTCCTGACCCACCTGTTAAGGCGGTAAAAAAACCACATAACAAAACGATGACTATGGGCGTTCCTCCGGGTATCCAACCAAAAAGGACGCGAAATAAATTTACAATGCGCGTGGATGCATGACTTTCCGCAAGTATATATCCAGCCAGTGTAAATAAAGGTATCGTTGGGAGAGAAGGCGAAACAACGATTCTATAGGTCTCAGCAGGGATTGCGGAGATGGGAATATATTCACTCCAAAAGAGTAAGCCTGCAATTCCCCCGAGTCCAATAAAAATCGGGGCTCCATAATATAATGAAATAAGAATCGCTAAACTCCCTGCGATTAAAATAAAAGTATTATCATTAAATGCATCCGATAAAGAAATGAACCACCACATTATAGCCACCATGAGCATACCACTGCGGAGCATCCGATTGGAAAAACTGCTATAAAATATCTGAACAGCCATCAACCCAAATCCAACCGGCATGATACTCATGGCAAACCATCTTGGAATATTCGGTGCAATATTGACAGGATACTGATATTCAACTTGTACCAAATTAAAACTACCCCACATGAGCATGATTATGACAATAAAGGACACATTTTTTGCTAACCATCTTCCAATATAAAAATCTTCATCTGGTCTGAATAAAGGTTTTATTGAAAGAGCTAATAATCTATTTTGGCGCGTGGCTAATACCGCCCCAACAAATCCTATCCAAAGGGTTAAATGCTGAACCAGCACAGGAGACGCCGGTACACCTGCCCCTCCAAATAGTCTGGATATGGTCTCAAAAAAGGGGATAAATGCCAGAAGAAAGAAAACAGTTAATGCCAGAATGTCTTCTCCCCACTTTAAGCTTAACTTCCTTTGGGTTTTATTATGAGCCATTAATCTAATGGTTGATTTGCCACACCGATCGAATCTTTTTCAGACATATATTTTATTACTGTATCAAAAATTTCCTCTGTCACATATTTCCCGCGTAATTCAGGATACCAGGATTCTAAATACTTTTTCCAATTCTCTTTTTCTTCAGGAGTAGACTTATGGACTGTTAAACCATATTCTTCCATTATTTTAATCGCTTCATTATCTTGATGTCTGGTATTCGCTTGATGTTGTAAACCTATATCGTGAGCAATCGCTTTCATTTTTACTCGATTTTCCGGAGAAATTCGATTCCAGATTCTATTATCGATGATGACTCCAGCCGTTAACAGACCCCAATTAATGTCAAGCATATAATTGGCAGTGCCAAACCATTGTTGAGATAATGCATATAAAGGTGTTGAGGCTATGGCATCTATCAGTCCCGTCTGAAATCCAGATAGTACATCTATGGAAGACAGGGGCACAGATTGAAAACCGGCACTCTCCCATAAATTTTGAGTGCGGTAATCACCAGCCCAAGTAAAAATTTTCATACCCTTGAGATCATCGAGATACACAATCGGTTTGGTTGTAAACCACTTTGCCCAACCAACATCGGCCCATAACAATAATTCAAAACCATTTTTTCTTATACCCTCTTCTAATTGAGCACCCATTTTGCTGCGCAGCCAATCCACATCGTCATAATTATCAAAAATCAGGGGCATAACAAATCCACTGACTGCCGGATTGATTTCAGAGAGTCCTTCAGAGGAAATCGCAGCAGCATGCATTTGACCTATCCTCATTTTTCTAATCATATCTCTTTCATCTCCAACGACACCCCCTGGATAAATACGCAAAATGACTTGGCCATCCGTTGCTTCTTTCCAACGTTGTCCCATTTCCACGAGCATTCCATGCCAGTCTGTACCTTCTGGAACTAATGTGGCTAATTTGATAATTGTTTTTTTAGCACTTAACTGACTCACTAGCAGCACACAACAGATAATACGTATTAATAATTTCATTTTAATAAAACAATTCATCCTTTCTTGAAAGTAACCACCGTGCCCGTTTACGAGCAATGATATTCCCTAATTCCAAGTCTTCTATGACAGTATCTTGAGCATCAATCACGCTATTCAGTAAATATATAAATTCACTTTGATTTTGCTGATTAACAAGAACATTTTCCACATACGATACATGGGCACTTAAATCTTGAGAATTTGATAGCTCATTTACATTTTCATAATGTTTTGTAGCCTCCTCAATGTTTCTGCCTTGTAAATCTGCTCGAGCCATGGAATACGAAATCATGGCAGAATGAATTGCTCCATTATTCCACTTACTATCAATCTCCAATGCTGCTTCAAGCAAATGGCCAACAATCGGCAATTGTATCACCCATTCGGATTTCCCTCTACTGGAACTGATTGCACCACCTATCGCAGCTGCTAACCAATACAAATATGGAATATCTTCAATAATGAAGTGCGGGTAATTTATATTTATGTTTATGTGATTAATAAGATCCGGATAGCGGATTTCTAATGCTGTTTTTCCATAATTAATTGCAATTTCAAAACTTTTCAACGCGTCTTGATATAGTTCTTTTCCAGAATTGTAATCTGATTCTATAAGTCGATCAGCTTCTTCCACAATAAATGCATAGGTGTACTGAGTTCGCACTTGACATGCTTTTAGCAATAAGTCCGGATTCATTGTCTCTTGTTTTAATTTTCTTTCAATGCGAATAACCTTTTTATAAAGAATATTCTTTGATAAAACAGGATGTTTATCTAAATAATATGCCGTAGAGCAAGAAGATATCGCAATTGCAATTACACAAAAAATGATATTTCGTATCAGGCGGTGAGTTAACATTTAGAGGAAAAGAATAAATAAAATAAATGAAATATGCTAATTGTGAAGATCACTGTAGAGAGGAAATGCTTCGCATAATTCTTTAACAGAATTCATAACGGAATTGATAAGACCATCATTATCGATATCATTGATGATTTGATCAATCATATTACAAATCAACGTCATTTCACCTTCTTTCATGCCACGTGTGGTAATTGCCGGAGTGCCTATGCGTATACCACTGGTAACAAACGGACTTCGCTCATCAAATGGTACCATATTTTTATTCACAGTGATTCCTGCTTTTTCTAACGCTTTCTCTGCTGCTTTTCCGGTAATACCTTTATTTGTTAAATCAATCAAGATCACATGGGTATCTGTTCCGCCGGAAACGAGAATATAATCTTTTTTTAGAAGTTCATCTGATAACCGTTTTGCATTGAGCACAATTTGCTCAGAATACTTTTTGAATTCAGGTTTCAACGCTTCACCAAAAGCGACCGCTTTGGCAGCGATGATATGCATCAACGGACCACCTTGAATACCAGGCATAACCATTGAATCAATTAATTCTGACATATTTTTTACACGACCGGATTTTGGTGCAACTATCCCAAATGGGTTCTGATTATCATGACCCATTAAAATCATACCGCCTCGAGGTCCTCGAAGTGTTTTATGAGTTGTAGTCGTCACAACATCACAATATGGCATTGGTGATGGATGCAGACCAGTGGCGACCAATCCTGCAGGATGGGCAATATCAGCCATAAGAAAAGCGCCAACTTCATCTGCAACATTTTTAAACTCTTCAAACTCAATAAACCGTGGATAAGCGCTTCCCCCGCAAATAATCAACTTTGGTTTATGCGCTTTGGCTAATGCGAGTACATCATCAAAATTAACACGGCCGGATTCACGATCCACTTGATAGGAAACAATATTATATAGTTTTCCTGAAAAATTAACCGGACTGCCATGTGTGAGGTGACCACCGTGAGCTAAATCCAAACCCATAATGGTATCGCCAGGTTTAACGAATGTAAATAAGACAGCCATATTCGCTTGAGAGCCAGAATGTGGTTGAACATTCGCATAGTCGGCATTGAACAGCTCTTTTGCTCGATCTCGCGCAAGATCTTCTGCTTCATCCACATGTTCACACCCACCGTAATATCGTTTTCCCGGATAACCTTCAGCGTATTTATTCGTCATAACGCCACCAGCCATTTCCAGCACAGGGTAACTTACAAAATTTTCAGAGGCGATTAGTTCGAGAGTGGATGATTCGCGATCGATCTCTCTATAGAGAATATCGAATAATTCAGGATCAGCATCTTTCAGGTAGGACATTTTAGATCCTGTCTTAAAGAATTACCATTTAGGGTCTTTTTTAAGCTTTTCCTGAACCCAACTATAACATTCATTCCGTGGGGTTACATACCCTTGATTTTTTACATCATCATCCAGCATAAACCACTGGGCACGGGTAAAAAGAACTTCATTTTCTTTCAGCCAAGTCTTGGAACTTTTAAGATTGTTGTAGCCTAATTCTTCTGCTTTATTGAAATTATTAAAAGCCAATGTAGCAACAATCCTGTCATCTAAAGATATGGTTGGTGTTCTGCAATCCTGGAATGATTTGTAATATACATTCCCTTTTCTAGCGTACGACTCACCATTATTTTTATCCATGGAAATTACTTTATCAGCCCAGCGTAACGCTTTTGCGTAATCTTGCCCTGCTGTATTCACATTACATATTTTTAATGCACACTGAATGTCACGCGGATTTAGTTTAAATAATTCTTCATAAGCATCTGACGCTTCATTTAATTGATCAGCTGCAAAATGGGCTTGTCCTAATTTTCTGTAAGCCAGTTTACTGGAATTGTCTATTTTGATCACTTTTTTCAATATATCAACAGCCTCATAAGGCTCATCATTCGATAACAATCGATCTGCTAAATCTATTCCATATGAAACATTGTTTTGATTCGTTCTAAATCTCTCACGATACACATCCAATGGATCCTTGCCAGTCATTTCATAAACAATAGCAATTTCACTTTGCGCTTTTTCATTCGCCGGATCAATATTTAATATATCTTGCAATATATCAATCTGATCATCAAACAATTCCTGTGAACCATATAATTCAGCCAAATCCATTTTAATTTGAATATCATTAGGCACTAAATCAATTAATCGTATTAATTCAGAAATCTGTAGGTCTGTTTTTCCTTGTTTTGAATAAGCATAAACCAATCGTTTGCGTAATTGGACATTATTTGGTAAAAGTTGCAACCCTTTTACTAAAACGAACTCTGAACTATCAAATTGTCCCAAATATTCATGAGCAATGGCATAATATTGATATACTTCTTCAGGATTATCGCGATCACAACCTAAATCAACAAGTTCATGATACACTCGAATGGTTGAAGGCCAATCTCTGTTTTTATAATATTCTGCAGCGCTGCTCATCAAACGTGGGCATCGAACTTCACGCAGAGAGTCCAAATATGCTTCATATGCAGCATCTTCATTATCTCCAGTATCATCAGGCGGTACACACATTGAAAGAAAAATAGCTGCTACACTTATGCTAACTAACTTTGATAAATGAAATTTTTTCATTTATTTATCCTCATTTTGGACGACGCTTGACGAACCAAAGATCGCCAAGATGAACGCCGATAGTTACTTGTTTAATTATTTCATCTGAAATCATTTCACCAGAACGTTTACCGTATTTATATGCAAAATCCAATTGATTTTTTGCAGGACCAAATTTAATACCAAATCCTACTGTTACACCAATCTCATTCACAGGAGAAAGATCATCATATAAAATGTCTTTTCGGTAATAAAGCCCGCCCCTATATTGTATCTTTTGTAACAAATTAAAAGTTGCATCAGGCGAAAATTTTGAAACACTAATAGAATATTGATTCGATTTATTTATATATAATGATTTCAATGGAAATAACTCAATTGGTTTCTTCCCCATATCTTGCCAATGATGGAATTCAACCATAATATGAGTTCTGTTTTGTTTCTTGAAGTCCAGACCGAAACCGAGTTCAAAAGGATTATAAATATTTTGAAAAATAGTTATTTCTGCGCTTGGTATAGTTGACGGATTTGGGCTATCACTTGGTGGACTTGTATCTAAATATCCATTTCCATTCACATCTTCAAATGGCTGAAAAGATAATTGCTTTACTTTTAAAGATCGAATAGATCCTGAAATCATAAAGAAAATATTTGCCGGGATTTTTCCTTTATTATATCGACTGGATGTAAAAAACAGTTTGTATAGGGATCCTGTAAATATATTTCTCTGAAAATAATGATAGGTCCGATCGTCAAAACTAAATTTCGTATCTTTTCGGAATGAGCCAAAAAGGATATCAAACTCAACTGCCATCCCCTCGGTTGAAGTCAAGGGGAATCTTAAGGCTGTATATAAAGAGGAAACTCCACCGGAACCATCCATAAAATGCTGCGCACTTAATGTGTCATTATTAACAACAATTTCGTTTATGGAGTAGCCGTTCAACAAAAACTGTTGATTAAACACAGGTTTTAAACCAAATCCCCATGCGTATTTTTCTCCTATTGGTACAGCAAATTGGACACTATTAAATCCCGTTAAACCATTAACTCCAAGTTCGCTTGATACTTCGTTTCCTGAATAATTACTGGCTAAATATGCAAATTTCAAATTATTCCAAGTTACAGGATTAGATAATGAAATACCTTCCGCGAAAGATGGAATAATTCCCCTGCTGCTCATGGCTAAAGAGGATGCATTATGATTTAAATTAATTTCTCCCAATCCATAAGCATTATGAATCGATTGGCTGAAGGAAACAGAAATTGATATTAGTAATAAAAGTCTACGGAGCCACATATTGAATAAATAATTTCGGGTAAAGAAGGGAGTCGGCGTTTGAATAAAAGTGAACTGTCGAATGAATATTATTATTGACACTTGAATACAATTTTATGCCTAGGTTATTAATATGATCAAAATAATGATCCTGTAAAAAGCGTTTAATATTAAAAACGACTCTATCATCTGATACAGTTCCACTGACAGTTAAATAACTATAGATATCAAAATCATCCTCATCGAAATATGCAAATTCATTAAGCTCAACAGTATCTTGCAATGGAATAGCATATATTGAAAAAGATGAGATAGTTGTATCCGGGATGATGTAAAATGTGAGTTCAGCTTTATCAAATGTTGTCTGCTTCGGCAAAATCAATGAATCAAGAAAATCCAAAGAAATGAGGCTTCGCAATCCTTTTCCTCTGCTTATAGAAATAAATGACGAGTCTTCATCGGTAATTTCAGGTGGAACTATAATACTTAAATCACTAATAACATAAAATGATCTATGCAGCGTATCTATTTGAACATTTTGTAACGTATCTGACGTATCAATAAATGTAGATTGTGTAAAATAAATGTCAAGAGTCGGGACTGTATTTTCAACCGAAAAATATTCCCTACTGTAAAATGAATGCAATTCACCATCATCCTCATCCAACTTTAGCATAACTGTGTAATTTAATGATGTATCCAAGAATGTTGAATCAAGCATATCCTCAACATTGAACCTTAATCGGAATTCTGAATTCGCAACTGAATCAACAATAATTTTATACTCTTCTTCCAAGGCAGAAGCCACATATTGACCAGTAGAAATTTCTGAATCCGTAAAATTTAAATAATGAGACTTCGATTCACTAAACACAGAATCTAGAACATTCGGAAATGAATAAAGTGAAAATGAGGCTGGATTTATCAGGGTATCAACAGCCAAATGTAATGTAAAAAATGCACTATCAATAATTATACTTGTATCAATAAATGATGCCAAGGTCCATTGTATTGATTGCGCGGATATAAATGATGTTTTCAGTAAAACAGCTTTGTAATCAAAGTCATCATCAAGACCTAAAGACAAACGTGATTTACTCCCTATTGAAGGTGGAATTTGGTATGTAACACCTACAATATCGTACAAATGTAACGTGTCCAATCGTAAATTGGCATTACTCAAGTCAGCTTCCAATGGTTCTTCCATACACCCATTGAATGAAGCAAGAAACACTCCTGTGACCAGGAGATATGTTAAATAAGATGTTTTCATAGAATGGGGTATATACGAAGAACTATCAGTTAAGTTTCTCAAGGATTTTATCAAGATTATCGGCAACAGCCTGATAATCTATTTCTTCTCCTTCAGGAACTTTGATAGTTTGGACTTTTTTCTTAACTGCATTAACAGCTGGGAGTGATAATAATTTTTCAGTCAAATTGTTAGATGGTGACTCTAAAGCTATAATCATGTCCGCATGTTCAGCTGCCGCTTCGTAAGCATTAACAGTACCATTTTTCAATGCAGATGGTAGTTTGAGTCCTGCTTTTTCAAAAGCAACTTGATTAAATGAATTATATTCATCGTCCATGTCATGAACCATCAAAACAGTTTTTATTTTTGAGTAAAAACTATCCTTCTGATATATTTCATTATATAGCGCAGGCACAAATGAAGATTGCCATCCGTTGCAAAGAAAAATATCCGGTTTCCAAAATAAATGCGGTAATGTTGCTAGTGTTGCTTTTCCGAAAATAGCATACCGTTCATCATTGTCTGATAAAACACGACCGTTCTTTGATTTATAAACAAGATTAGTTAACGGCTTGAACCAATTCAAATCTTCAAGAAAATATACTTGTACCCTTGTTTTCGGTATAAACGCACTTTTTGCTGACAATACCATTTCATTTCCATCGTATTCGAAAGGAATCTCTCGAAGACGGATAACCTCACGTAAAATATATTTTCTTTCACTGACGTAACCATATTTTGGAATGATCGTTCTTATATCATGCCCCTTTCCTTGAAGCATTAATGGTACTTTGGTTGAAAAAGGAGCCAGACTTGATGTATTGGCGAACGGAATGATTTCTGTGGTCATATAGAAAATTTTACTCATAAAACTTAACTTCTCTTATTCAATGGTTAATTGTTTGACTGCAATTGTTGCACGGTCATAAAATTCACTTCCTGGGAAATAATCAACCAGTCTTTGAAATTCTTCCCTGGCTTTTTCCAAATTTCCCATACTTTGATAAGCCAAACCTAATTTTAACTGGGCATCATCATCTTTATCCGTACCGGCAAAAGTGAATACTTTTTCAAATTCGATTATTGCACGCTTATAATTTTTTTGAGAGTAATAACATTCCGCCAACCAGTATTGGCTATTATCTGCTAAATCATTTTGAGGGTCACTGATGACTAATTTTGAAAAGCCGCTAATCGATTGGGCATACATACTGCTTTGGTAATTGCTCAAGCTTTCAATATAAATTCTTTTATACTCTGCAGGGTTGATCCTGGAACTCGGTGAAGCAGGTGTCTGATCTCTTCTAATATTATACAATTCTGTAAAACTGTTTGCTAAAGTAATAATCTTGTTTTCAATCATAACCAATTGAGCCAATACTTCAAAATTTGTACTGTCAGAATAAGCAGCTTTGTCTTCCAATAAGCGAATCTTGTTTTGAATCATATTAATTCGGTTAATAATCATAATTGCCACAGAATCCGATTGCTGTTTTGAAGCAACGGTGGCTTTCAGTGTATTTTGAATTTCCGGTAGCAGGATAGTTAATTTTGTTTCTAATTCATCAATTCGAACGCTTTGTTTAGCGATCTTATCATTTAATACTCTGATTTGTTTGTCACTCTGAGAATAAAGTGAAACTGATAAACAGATCAGAAAAACAAATAATTGTAAGATATTTTTTATCATATATTTTTGCCGTTTTTCAAAAGAATGAAGGATTAGAATTTATCAAGACTTAACGAAGTATCATTGGAATTTTTAATAATCTTTGGGATCGATGCTTAAATTCATAATCAGCCCGACCATTATGAAACTTGAGAGTAAAAATGATCCCCCATATGACACAAATGGTAACGGAAGTCCCTTTACGGGAATCATCCCGACCGTCATTGCAAAGTTTACGAAAACATGTGCTGTGAATATGGAAGCTATCCCTATCATCGTTAGACTGGAAAAACGGTCATCAATATTATATGCAAATCGAATGGTTTTTATAATGAATATTGAAAAAATAGTAATAATAATAAAAATGGCTACAAACCCAAACTCCTCCCCAATAACCGAAACGATAAAGTCAGATTCCTGGACTGGTAAAAATTTTAAATGAGTTTGTGTACCTTGCCCCCAACCTTTCCCAATTAACCCCCCTGCGCCAATGGCAGTTTTACTTTGAATAATTTGGTATGCGGCTCCTAAAGGATCAAGCTCAGGATTAAATAATGTTAAGATTCTTTTTTGTTGATAATCCTTCAATAGTCCCCATAAAACTGGCGACAATAATCCTAAAAATATGTTTGAAAAAAATGTAGTGATACCAAACATAATCGTAGGTTTAGCTTTATAAATAATGAACATCATTAGCATTGCCCAAATAGTAAATGAAATCCAGTGAAATGCGGTCAAAATACTGATTAACGGAGCAATAAATAAAAAAAGATGAAATGGCCTGGTCCCTGCCCAATACAGCATAGGTAATACAGGTACCATGATAATGATCGCTGTTCCCAAATCCGGTTGAATTAAGATAATAAATGCCGGAAATAGGGCAATTATAATTGGCAAAATATTTGCTGAAAAATAATTCATTTGCAAATTGTGATCTGATAAATAACGAGCCAATGCAATAACCACAATCCATTTTGCAAACTCTGATGGTTGAAAGCCAACAGGTAGACCTAAATCTATCCAACGATACGTATTTGCAATTTCTCTTCCCATATATGGAATTAATATCAAAATTAGTATAACACCAAAAAGACCATAAATATACCGGTGTATTGCATGTCGAGGTATTATTAACGCTGTCATCAACCCAATAAGCGCAGGTATTAAAAAAACAACCTGTTTAAAAAATGATTGATTATAAATACTCGATGTTTGACCTGACTCAATACTTTTGAGTGTAACCAAACCAATTGCAAAAAGAAACAAAGCAAGAATAAATACAAGTGAATTTGACGATCTGAATTTTAATAGTAATACTTTAATCACTGTGCAAAAGCCAATTTCATAGTTTCATTTGTTGAAAAAAGTAAATTAAAAACTGATCTTGCAATAGGAGCAGCAATTACTCCACCGTGTCCACTCTGCTCAACAAGAATGACAACCGAAACAATATCTTTCTTATATTTTCCATACCCAATGTACCATGCATGATCTTCGCCATGTGGGTTTTGGGCAGTGCCTGTTTTTCCAGCGATAGTTAACCCAGGTATTTTAGGGTTTGAAAGTTTACCTGTCCCATGAGTAGAAACAATAACCTGCTGCATAAATGATTCAATTCGATTCCATGTTTCCCTGGAAAAATAATCTATTTCAACTATATCCATTTTCTGATTCTTTAAGGTATGAAGAATAGGTGTTCGGCCTTTCATTGCAAGTAAATTAATGTATTGAAGCATTTGAATTGGCGTAGCCACGAATTCTCCCTGACCTAGTGATACATTCAACAAATGCCCTTTAGACCATCCCCAACGGCCATATTGTATATTCATATACGAGGAAGTTGGGACAATACCTTTCGCTTCAGATGCCAAATCGATTCCTACTTTATCACCAAAACCGAATAACCGGCATGATTCTGCCCATTCATCAATGGATAATCTTTGAACGAGATGATAAAAATATATATTACACGATTGAGCAATTGCCTTTTTCAGATTAACAATACCATGACCATTTTCTTTCCAGCAACGAAAATCACGATTTCCTAACGTATACACTCCAGAGCAATTAATCGTTTCGGAATAACTAACTTTTCGTTTTTCAATTAAGGCCATAGCTGTAATCATTTTTAAAGTGGACCCCGGAGGATAAAGACCATTTGTAATTCGGTTAAGCAATGGTTTATCAGGGTCACTAATTATCTTTTTCCAATCTTCTATCGTTGTTGTTCCTGTGAATAAATCAGCAGGATAATCTGGTTTACTGACAAATGCCAATATTTCTCCGGTTTTCGGATTAGAGACTAGTGCAATACTTTTGTGACCTTCCAATCTTGTTTCCAACATTTCCTGTAGAGGTAATAATATGGATGTCGCCAAATTGTTGCCAGGAACGGGATACTCTGCATTTCGGTCAGTTGATACACCAATTTCTCGACCAAAAGCATCTACCTCCATAAAATATACACCCCTTTTTCCCCGCAGATCCTTCTCGTATACTTTTTCTAATCCTGTCCAACCGACCAAATCTCCATATATATATTTATCAGGTTCTACTAATTCATTAATTAGAGCGTGGTCGACCTCTTTAACATAGCCAAGCAAGTGCGAAGCGTTAATTTTCCTAGAATAAATCCTCTCAGGAAATTGTATATAGTTTATTCCCGGTAAATCTGTTTTATGTTCCTCGATTCTACTTAACTGACCAAATGTGAGATCTTTTGCTATTCTTGATGGTAAAAATTTTCCCCGATAATATTTCTCATAATTTGATTTTAATACATTTATATCAATACCGGTACATTGACTGATTATATTGAAATTGTTTCGTAGATCTGTTATTTCTCCCGGGATACCGGTCAAGACATAAGTTGGATAGTTATCTACTATAATTTCGCCGTTTCTATCAAGGATTAAACCCCTTGGGGCATTTAAAGGTATTGCACGAATCCTATTGACTTCCGCTCTCTTTGAATATTTTTCATACGAATGAAATTGGATACTGAAAAATCGAATGAGAAGTGACACCATTAATAGAATAACAACACCACTAGTGATAATCATTCTTCTTTTGGGGATTACATTAGCTGCTTTCAGCACGATAGAATAAACTAAATGGAATGATTAATTGAAGAATGAGAATAAAACCCATTGTATATCCAGTTGTAAAAAACCATGTTTGAATAAACATCCATTTGTCAGTATCAAACAAATATTGATATCTGAAATAACAATAAATAAAAAAATGAAAAGCTACAATCCCAATCCATGCTAAATGATAATACAATGGAATTAACCTATTGTATTGATTTTTCAATAGACCGGCGATATAGCCAATAAATGAATAGGATAATGATGATAGTCCAAAATATGATCCAACGGCAGAAAAATCCGTTAATACTCCTAGTATAAATCCGGCAATTACTCCATAGAATCGACCATATTTGATTGAAGTATATAGAATAAATATTGATACAAAATCAGGACGAATCATTTTAATGGACATTAACTCAGCCAAATAAAACTGAATAATAAAAACAGTGATTAATGAAAAAATGAACTTATTCCACTGCATGATTTTAGTCTATAATAACAAATAGATTGATCAGTGAACCCAACTGCTCAGGAAAACGAACAGATACAATTTTATGAAAACTGCCTATTTCGTCTCGAATACCTATTACTTCTCCAACTGGGAGATTTTTTGGATATATATCACTAAATCCAGAAGTAATAACTCGATCACCCACATTGATCTCGGAATTTTTTTGTATTTCTCTAATTTCACATATATCACCATACACCCATCTCAAAATACCCCTGGCTCCTGATGGCATAACTTGTACACTCAATCGGAAGTTTACATCGCTCAATATTTGCACGACAGTGCTTTGATTTCCGACAACAATAGTCTTTCCTATCACACATTTTGATGTAATAACAGGAAAATTTTGTTCAATACCATGATCACTCCCCACATCAATCGTCAAAGAATGCATATTGACAGTAATTCCTTTATTGATCACTTTTGCAGGAAGTAATTGCAACTGACTCTCTCGTTTATAATTTAACATTTCACGTAGCCTCTGGTTTTCAACTGCGAGATTACGCAAAGATTCAATTTGTATTGAAAAAACAATATTTTGTTCCCTGATAAGAGCCGCTTCTTCATCCACGACTGCCATAGCCCTGAACCAGGAAACTGGTTTATAAACGAATGAAAAAATATCATTCACTTTACCACGGAAAATGTTTACATCTTGGGAATCATTCGATAGAATTAAAGTTAAGGAAGTAATTACTGCTAAGAGAAAAACAAGGTGATCGCGCTGGCGTATTAAAGCGAGATAAATTTTCCTCATTACATATCAGATTAGAACAGGTCTGTATTTATTGATATTCTCCAGCACCTTACCAGTCCCTTTAACAACTGATATCAGTGGTTCTTCAGCACAATTCACTGGCACATTCGTACGCTCGCGAATAATCTGGTCCATCCCCTTTAGCAAGCTGCCCCCACCAGTCATGATAATTCCTCTGTCCAAAATATCCGCTGCTAATTCGGGAGGTGTCCTTTCTAATGCTCGTTTTACGGCTTCAACAATACTATTAACCGGTTCTTTTAAAGCTTGTCGAATTTCATCTGAAGACACTTCAATCGTTTTGGGAATACCGCTCACCATATCACGGCCTTTAACAGAGATTGTTTCCGTCGTCATACGCATTGCAGAACCAACAGATATTTTTATCGCTTCAGCGGTTGCAAGCCCAATATCTAATTTATGTTCATTTCGAAACCACATGACAACGTGTTCATCCATTTCATCACCTGCAATACGAATGGTTTCTTTTGTCACGACACCATTTAAGGCAATCACAGCAATTTCAGTCGTACCACCGCCAATATCGACAATTATATTCCCTATAGGCTGGCTAATATCTAGACCAATTCCAATGGCAGCAGCAACAGGTTCCTCAATTAAATAAACTTCTCGAGCATTAGCACGTTCACCGGAATCTTTTACGGCGCGTCTTTCAACTTCTGTAACACCGGATGGTACACAAATGACCATTCGTGGGCGGGCTAAACGATTGATATTTATTTTTCGTATAAATCCCTGCAGCATTCCGTCGGTCATATCAAAATCAGCGATTACACCGTCTTGAAGGGGTCGTATCGTTTCAAGTTCCCGATGGGTTCTTCCGACCATGGCTTTTGCTTCTTTTCCGACAGCAACAATTTTACCATCATGTACTGAACGTGCAATAATAGACGGTTCATTGATCATAACACCTTTTCCATTGACCCACAAAAGTGTATTTGCAGTGCCAAGATCAATAGCGATATCGCCGGATACCCAGGAAAATGAATTTGTTAAAGAGGATAGAAATGCCATTACATAAGTCTCGGATTATTTAATGCTTCTAATAGAACCCGTGAAGTTAACTCAATTCTCAACTATTTTCCTTATGAATTAACCTTTTCCGGGACTGACTGTAAAAGAGTCATCGTGTAGGCATTTTGCGGATTGGAAAAAATGTCTTTTGTGATTCCTTTTTCAACAATTTCACCATCTTTCATTACTGCAACATGATGTGCAAAGGATTCAACAACATGTAGATCATGTGTCGTAAAAAGAATTGCGAGATGATCTTCTTCGACTAATTTTAACAATAGGTTTAGAATTTTTGCCTGAACGGAAACGTCCAATGCAGATACAATTTCATCACAAATTAATATTTTTGGTTCGACAGCCAATGCACGTGCAATACATGCTCTCTGCCGCTGGCCACCGGATAATTCATGAGGATATTTATCAGCGGTATTGATTGACAGATTTACTTTTGAAAATAATTCTTCCATTCTTTCTTTAACATCCACAATTGGATGATGATGTTTAATTACGGCTGTGATTGCAGTCCAAATTTTCATTCTCGGATTTAATGAACTCAATGAATCTTGAAAAATAATTTGGATCTCACTTCTTAAATCACTCATTTCCAAAGGATTGTATTTCGATCCTTGAAACATAAATTCACCCTCAAAATCATCTACTAAACCCACTATGGTATTTCCTAAAGTTGATTTACCACTGCCGCTTTCACCTACTATAGCGAGAATTTCTCCCGGCCGGAGGTTTAAATCTATATTATAGTTTGCTTGAATTAGTTTGTGTTTTTTGAAAAATGACTGTTTCCCAGGATAAAACGCGGAAACGTTATTTAATTCAAGTACAGGTCTAATCAATTTCGACCCGGCTTTGATCTCCAAGGATAAACCGATGGGTAATCGGTTTAGACTTTGATCGCAATAAATGCACATCACTGCCTAAAAGCGATGCTTCTATCCGGCGAGAAATATTATGAATATTGCAATCGTTCATCAAAATTGAATATTCAATTTCACTATTGACAATATTACACCCATCCCCAACAGCGGTATAAGGGCCAACATAAGCGCCTTCAATCTTAACATTTTTGCCAATGACGACAGGACCGCGAATATTTGAATCAACTATCTCCGCCCCTTCGCCGATGATAACTCTTCCAGAAACAGTAGATGTTGAGTCTATGTTTCCCAGACGATTATCCTTTATGTTGTCCAGAACCAACCGATTGGCTTCCAAAAGATCTGAAGGCTTCCCTGTATCTTTCCACCATCCGGTTATTTCTGAATATGTAATGGAATACCCTTTTTCCAATAAATATTGATGGGCATCGGATATTTCCAATTCACCACGAGTAGAAGGCTTAATATTGTTCACAGCTTCAAAGATATGGCTATCGTAAATATAAATCCCTGTGACTGCTAAATTACTTTTCGGATCAGAAGGTTTTTCTTCGATACCGACAATTTTACCATCCTTCACATCCGCTACTCCAAAACGGTTAGGGTCGGGAACCTTGCTTAATACGAGATGGCAGTTAGACCCATTTGATTGAAATTCATCAACAAATTTATTAATACCGCCAACGAGAATATTATCTCCCAAATAAAATACGAATGGATCGCTTCCTATAAACTGTTCTGCAATTTTTACCACGTGCCCTAAACCTAAAGGAGCCGATTGTTCAATATAAGTAATATTTAAACCATAACTTTCACCATTGCCAAAGGCTTCTTCGATGGATTTGTCCTTTTCATTTATAATAATGCCAACTTCATCGATTTCTGCATCATGGGCATATTCCAAAGCATATCCTAACATAAGTTTGTTTGCTATGGGTATAAGGTGTTTGTTTTGTGTATGGGTTATGGGGCGCAGCCTTGTACCATGACCTCCGGCTGTAATCAGTGCTTTCATTTTAGATTAATCCTATTTTCATTTACCATTAACCAGTTACCCCGCCACAGCCATTCCTTCGGCAAGCAGGCGGGCAGGCACTCCACCACTTATCTGCTACTACTAACCGCTCTCCATCTTCCATGTTCCATCTCACATTTCCCATCATCCATCCTACCGTCCTTTCATCATCCCGGCTTTACTTAATTTATCAGCAACTTTATTTTTCTCCCTGGGAATATGTGTCACCTCCCAAGAATTAAATTCACTCAATAAGTCTGAAACTTTCGCATGTAATGGAATCATATTCTTATGTTTTACTTTGAATTCACCATTAATCTGATTTACAACTAATTGGCTATCTGCATATATATTTAATCTTACAATATTCATTTCAAGAGCAATCTGCAAACCACGAATTAGTGCACTGTATTCTGCTTCGTTATTGGTTGCATCTCCAAAAGATTCAGAAAATGTGTATAATTCTTCACCCTGTCGGTAAAATACGCCTCCAATTCCCGATGTTTTAGAATGGAGATCTGCAGCGCCATCAACATACAATTCGACATGAGAATTATCAGTCAACTTTCCGTAAAGTTTTTCCAGAGTGTCATCGGATCTGTTTTCAGCTTCTGACAATAAATTCTTCAAAGATGTGATTTCGTTTTTATCAAGTTTCATAACGGTGGGGAAATTAATGTGATTTATTTTTGGAAACGATGATTGTTTCGTTCAATTTGAATGAAGATTGGTGTAAATGTGGTTACCATTGGCTCTCCTCCAATGTTGAACTCCTATACGGAGTTCTTTCATCATTTGTATTTTGTACTATAAACATTGAATCCCTACGGGATTAATAAATAACATTTTTTATCTCCGTCAGGTTAATAATCCCGATTCTTTCGAGGAGGCTGATATTAAAACATCAAGGTCACTTGTTTTTTGGACTCCGTTAGGAGTCAAATATTTATAATATATAAATGACAAAAAAACCACAACACCGTTAGGTGTTGAATATTCCATAGTCGACATCTGTCCCGTGTTTATGATACCAATCCATATTCCTCATCCTAATTTTTATTATATTCTTTATCCTCATCCTCTATCTAATAATAGGATTCGCCCCAGTTTTAGCTGGGCATTCCTCCCAATAATAACACCAGTTGCAAAGGATCATTGGTTTAGCAGGAAATTCTCCGCCTTGTTGCTCTTTTAATCGAATTTCATCGATACGTTTTTTTAACGTTTGTGTTAATAAACCCAATTGCTCTTTTGTTCTTTTTGATCGTACTTCAATTCCATATCGCACAAAATGCCAAACCAATTCAACATTTTTCACACTCATATTTTGTTGTTCCAAAGCAATTTGGTATAATGCCAACTGACCATCGGCGTCAGCCCCTTTTTGCCCCAATACCCTTTTTCCCGTCTTATAATCATGGATTTCATAACTGCCGTTTCCGTCATGATCTAATCTATCCATAATCCCTTTCATTCTATACTCTGGATCATTATCTAACATGAAATTTATTTCTATTTCAATGCCCTCTACATTTTCTGAAAAGGGTTGATTTTTGCGATAAAACCGCGCAACACAATCTTCGCCTAATCGAAAATAATTTTCTTTGCGTTCGCCACGTTTTGCAATTGCAATTCTATTATGCCAATGGTCATTCCAAGTACCTTTGTAAAAGTCTAAAATATGATCCAAAAACGGCAGTTTACTTGAATTGACTTCCTTATATAAATGCTCAAGAGTTTCATGGACGCGCTTACCCATAAATGCTTCAATACCCTCATCAGGTTTACGGATATTGTCAATATATCGAATTTTGAATTGAGCCGGACATTTTTTATATGATTCAAGTCCGCTATAAGAAAAACGTTCTAATTTACTCACCAAGCACTACCTGAAAGATAAGGTGTGTTTAAACGAAAATCTCCGAAGCCATTTTCATCGTAAAACGTAAAACTGCGGTTTACATTGTAATAATGCCACGTGTGCCGAGCGTTTCGATTACTACTCATAAATGTTCTTTCAATATCATCCGGTGGACCGAATAAAATATAGATCATTCCCATATCATTTCTCCAACCGGGTGCAAACGATGTAAAATGTTCATTCGCATATGCCACCCGAACATAGTACTGATCCATGATTTCATTTTCATTCGTTTCCGGACTTGGATCTCGTTCCTTCCAAAACGAATAAAATAACGCTTCTTTATCATTTTTATGTGCTTTTGACAATTGCTTCCACTCATCAGATGTTAATATATATTTCATTTGGTCAATTGCCTCGTTAATGTCACGAATAAATGAAGAGACCCCTGGACGTTTGATTTTTAACTCAATATGCTGTTTTTGTGTTTTCCCATTTTGTTCCAATGTCACATCTAATTTAATGCGCAATCCACGAACATCTTCGATCGGCAACTCTAGTCTTTGATTAAATAATGAGACAGAATTTTTGAATGTTGAATCCAATTGTGCAATCAATTCGCCTTTCATATTGGCTAATCTCAATTTGATAGAATAATCATTTGCAGTTACCTTACCGGAGATATAAACCGGGATAAACGACTGCTGGAAATTGATTTCATTGTTAAAACTGGGCAGTAATTTTTTCCCACCTTGCCATGTCCCCTTAAACTGTGTCATGATTAAAGGCGGATACAAAACAAAATCAGAATTATATTGAGTTAAATCAATATCTTTTTCTTTAACACCACTATTCCGCGTATCCAGATCAAAAAGCTCGCACACAACTTTATATTTTTTTGTTTCGACTGAAAAGGTGTGATCCACATAATACCAATTCGTCCGACTGACAGTTTCCAGGTAATCAGCAGCGGTTAATGTTTGAGATATTGATTTAGTGTTTATCTGATGACCGTCATCATCCAATAATAATATCCGTGTTTCAAATTTAGATTGAAATCCCTCATTAACTTTTACAAACTGAAGAGCATAACTTGGAATCATAATGTATGTATTCAAAAGAATTCCATCTTTATCTGCCATTGGAGTAATGGTGATATGAAATTGTTCTACATTACTTGTTTTATAATCACGACGCTGACTGCGTGTTTTTTGAGCACATACAATTTGTATCGCAAATAAAATGATTAAAACTGTTTTTAATATTTTCAATCTTTTGTCCATTTAAATTTGATTAATCCGTTCGAAGTACCAAGCCACAAATTATTCTTATCTACATTAAATTCATGAATTATACCGAGAAAACCATAATGATAATCACGGATGAATCTATCGTTTATATCGTAACGGATGAAACCATCATTAGTTGCCAGAAATATATATTTTTCAAATCGGGTCATTGCCTTGATTTCTCTGCCAGCAAATACAGATGCATCAACAAGCTCTAACCATTTTTTTGAAGATAAATTAAAGCTCCAAATACCTTGCTTCGTACTAACCATGATTTCATTATCATAAACATCTATCACTTTGAATCCTGACAGGATATCTTCAATTCCATCCATTTCACTTAATATGCCCACGTTTTTATGACTAAATACTTTTTCATTGGATAAATCCACAATAGTCAAGTAATAATCTGATGCTATCCAGAGTAAATCATTTTTCAGTTCAATATCGTAAATATATCGATGGTCAAACAGTTTTTCAAAACCGATTCGTTGTACACGTTTATCATTTTGATTTATTTGAAACAACCCCGATGATGATGCAATCCATACATATTCACTATCTGAAACCATATCTGTTATCACTTTTCCATTAAACCCTCTTGTTTCATCTAGTGTGCGCCAAAAATCTTCTTTTTCATTATAGACAGCAATCATGTTATTGCCTCCATACCAACGTTCACCTTCCAGCTGCAAAGAACAGTAATATGAACCGGCTGTTAAATTTATTCTATTTACAAATTCGTCTATTTCAATCAATTTTCTGCGAGGGTTAAAATAGGTTAGTCCTTGAGTTAAATTCGATAATCGTCCACCTAAATAAAAACCATTATCCCCCATAATGAATTGGATATCCCTATTCCCAAGTCCGGCATAAATGGGTTCTAATAGTCTCATTTGATTATCACCAACGAATATTGTTCCATCTTCTGTTCCAAGAATGACATCCCCTTCACGTCCTATATAAAAAACAGTTGTCCGCCCATAATTTCCCCATGGGTTTACATAACTGTCGCCAACCATCATCCAACCGTCAGTTAGAGTATATTCATCCATAGCTTCAGTTGAAAAATCCGGATATTTTGCACTTTCGCTCCATTCAATGATATCATCATCCGGATACGGAAAAGAACCCAGGAATATTCCAGAAATATGATCCAGCTTTACAAATGAACTGCCTAACTGAATCCAAATATAATCTTTCGAGGAACCCATTCGTATTATCTGACTTTTTGATGGTAAACCCCATTCATGAATCCGGTTTATATACCAACTTCCTTCACGAGTATGACTTGAATGAATAAAATTCTGTGTTGCAATCCATAAGTTTCCAGTCTGCCGATCAAAGTGAACTGCGGAAATATCATTCTCTTTTAATCCTTGGGCAGTGGTGATTGTTTCGTCTAAATAATGCCCGTAGCGGTGAATTCGAACAACACCACCAAACTGTGTTCCAACGTATAAATAAGAAAATCCTTCTGTGACTGAAGTAACCGCACCCAATTGTGTATAAAGGACCCAATCAAAAGGATCGTAGCGATTATCATGTTGAGCGTTGATTTGATTGAAAATAATCGAAATCAATATATATGTTAATATTTTATGCATTGTAATGCTCTGAAAGTTATATAGTAAAAAAGAGTAGAATTGGATAGATAACTAATTGTCCTGCTTGCTGGCGATCAGGGATAACTGTTTGATCAGTCAATGATTGAAGGTGTGTCATTAAAGTCAATTTGTTACATTTCACATCAACCATTGCACATTTTCTATCAAGAATGATGGTGGTCGAAAATTTCCTTCAGCATTTCCATATTGATTGGTACAACCCCCACTTCTTCGCATACCCTTCCTGCAGCCAAGTTTGCGATTGTAGCAGCTTCTTCAGGATTAGCGCCAGCTAAATCGGCAAGGGTATAAACAGATATTACAGTGTCTCCCGCACCGGAAACATCATGAACGGCTCTTGCTTTGGTCGGAATTCTGAAATCACCCTCATCAGTGATTAGAAACATTCCTCCTGCTCCTTCAGTAATTAACACATGATCAGAGTTTAATTTTCTGCGCAAATCCTCGGCTGTTTTTGAACGAATACCTTGACCCATTGATTTTTTAAACTCCACAGCATTGGGTTTGAATAATCTTATATTTTTGTATTCAAAAAATTGATCCAATTTTGGATCAACATAAACAGGAATATTTTGATTAGAAGCTGAAAATAATATGCTTTGAATCAAGTCTTTAGATAATAAACCTTTGTTATAATCCGCTAAAATAATCCCATCTACTTGAGAAATAATCGATGAAATATAATTTTGTATAGATTGAGTAGAATCTTCAGATACACTTTCTAGAGATTCCATATCTGTTCGAACAACCTGCTGACCTTGAGCAATCACACGTGTTTTTACAGTAGTATCCCGATTTTTATCCTTAACAATTCCATTAATTTTTATGCCTTTTTCAGATATAATATTTAATAATTGTTCACCTTGGATATCCTCGCCAACCACTCCGGCCATTGACACTTTCGCTGAGAGCGATGAGAGATTCCATGCAACATTGGCGGCTCCGCCAGGATTGTGAGTTATATAGTCGATGGACACCACTGGGACAGGAGCCTCTTGTGAAATCCGATTTGCTTTTCCCCACATGTATGAATCCAGCATTAAATCGCCGACAACCAGAATGTGTTTTTGACTGAATTGATCAGCCAATTCTTGGAATTTTTCTATTTTCATAAATTTAATCCGTTTGCTTCAAAGATTCTGATGGCAGAATCAATGCGAGAACGAGATACAATAAAATTCCCATTCCAGCGCTCATAAAAGTAGCAAATATCCAAATAAATCTAATGAAAATGCTATCAATGTTAAGCGTTTCAGCAATTCCACCACATACACCGGCAATTTTGCGATCATTTTCAGATAGATGAAGCGGTAAACGGGTTCCATCGTTAATCATCGCTGATATATCATTTCGTTTTGAATACAACAAATAAATACCAAAGCCAAGAATTGCGATTGCGAGAAAAAGATTGATACCGCTATCCCAAAATCGTGACCAAGCAATTCTTAAGATTTCATTATGTTGAAAGAATAGGATTAATCCGACAAATACTAGCAACGCTCCCCATAAAATTGTTTTATCATTCTTCAGTACGGACATTTGGTTAATATTTTTTATGGGCCGTTCATACTCATCAGGAATAATAATCATTGCCAAGATGTAAGCCAAAATTCCTGAACCGCCAAATAGGGTGAAAAATATCCACACTAATCGAACCAGTGACGGATCGACTCTGAAATATTCGGCAAATCCACCGCAGACCCCGGAAAGGATTCTATCTTTTTGTGAGCGATATAACCGTTTCATAACGAATAGAATTTAATATGAATTGTAAAATTACATACAGTTTCAAATTAAAATGACTGTATTAGTGATTTATCGATTTGATTTTTTGTAATGTGGGCGATTAGCTCTTTTTTGACTGCTCGATCGAACTTTTGCAATATGCCCATTATCAAGAAACACCGTTACAAATGCCAATCGTTGAATACGTGAAGTATCCGTACCGGACAAAATTATCGTTGTTCCGAGATTCCGATTCATATTTTTCAAACGACGACCAACATCACGTTCCAAATCATTATCCAGAAAAGCAGCATAATTATCAATAATCAAAACCCTTGGATCACTTTCAATCGCATCAATCATTTTAATCCATGAAATTTCACCATTAGATAAAGTAGACATAGATTGATTCCACATAAATCGTCGAGAACCTGCATTGAAATATTTCTTCTGTATTGTTTCAGTGCGTTTACCGTGCTTTGAGGAAAAATATTCTGAAACACGTTCCTTTCCCCTTTCCCTACTCACATTAATATATTTTATTTCTTTTGGGGGATTGATTTTACCAAGCCAGTTTGTCTTAAACTCCTGGTTATCGTAAATGAGGTTACCTTCAGCCTGTTTTTCTAATCCGGCAAGGTGTCGCAATAAAGATGATTTTCCGGAACCAACCGGGCCAATTATGCCATATATAGTCCCTTTGTGGATTTGTAATTTCCCCACCTGGAGAGTATTGCGATCGTTATATACCTGCTTAAGGTTATTGATTTCGTAAATAAGCGTTTTTTTATTCATCACTCTTTCCTTTCTTTGAGCGATGAATCGTAGGTCTATTTAAGGGTGGCTTTCTTCTTCTAAAAAACGTTCAGCATCGATGGCAGCCATACAACCGCTGCCGGCGGCTGTAATTGCCTGGCGATAATAAGAATCTTGAACATCGCCACAGGCAAAAACACCTTTAATGTTTGTGGTTGAACTTCCATTTTTTGTAACAATATATTTTTTCTGATCTAAGTCTAATATATTCTCAAACAGGCTTGTATTTGGGAAATGACCAATAGCCATGAAAATACCATCACATGTTTCTTCTCTTGTTTCATTTGTGACAGTATCTTTTAATATTACACTTTTAACTCCGGTTTCAACAGTACCATTTATTTCAACTATTACAGAGTTCCAGATTACATTGATTTTTGGATTATCTAATGCACGTTGCTGCATTATTTTTGAAGCTCGCAGTTCATCTCTTCGATGAATAATGTTCACTTCTGATGCAAATTTTGTTAAGAAATTTGCCTCCTCTACTGCGGAATCACCTCCGCCCACAACGAGCACTTTTTTATCTCTAAAGAAAAAACCATCGCAAGTAGCACAAGCTGAAACACCATGTCCCATCAGTTTTAATTCTGATTCAAGACCTAATAAACGCGCCGTAGCACCTGTCGCAACAATAATGGCCTCTGTAGTGTATTCTTCATCGCCCACCCATACTTTAAATGGACGTTTATTAAAATCCACCTTGGATACATGTTTAAAGTGACATTCTGCACCGAAGCGTTGTGCTTGTTTGCGAAACAGGTCCATTAATTCAGGACCCATAATACCATCAGGAAATCCGGGGTAATTTTCAACATCTGTTGTAATTGTCAATTGACCACCAGGTTGACTGCCCTCTAATACAAGGGGTTGCAAATTTGCTCTTGCGGCATAAATAGCTGCAGTCAATCCAGCCGGGCCGGATCCGATAATAATGACCTTACGATTCATGTTTATATTAATTTATTTATTAAAGAATTGCGTCTAATCGTTTTGTTATTTCCTGCTTAGGAACCGCACCCACAATTGAGTCTACGACTCCGCCATTGTTAAAAATAAGCAGGTTTGGAATACTGGTAATGCGATATTGCATAGCAATTTGATTACTGATGTCAACATTCACTTTACCAACTTTCACTTTACCATCATAATCACCGGCGATTTCTTCAACCACCGGGCCTATCATTTTGCAGGGGCCGCACCATTCAGCCCAAAAGTCTACTAATACCGGCATTTTGGACTTTACAACCTCTGCATCAAAATTTGAATCTGTAAATTCGTATACATTTTCTGTCATATTTACTCCAAATGAGTCTTAATTCATTAAAAATAAGTCTTTCAATTTAGAGCAAATCAATCATGCTGTTAAATATTTATTTGCTCTTTATTTGATTATAGTTCAGATAATTCGGAAGTAATTTCCAGAATTGTAATCCATTTTCCATCAGGTTCTGATCCATCTCCAAATTTCAGGCAGCGTTACCCGTTTTCCGTAGAGCAATAATGCTGTTTTGAATATTTTGCCTGCTATGATCATCATTCCCCAGACAGTCAAAACCATGAGACATATGGTTAAAACAATTTCCCATGTTTCCACTGCACCACTGCCAATTCGTAATATCATCATAAATGGAGTCATAGGTGGAAAAAATAATAATATTTTTGTAATGGTCGCTGTTGGATTCGATAAGAAATAAAAAGATCCGATAACGGGTACCATAGCTATAATGGATACGATGCTCATAGATAGCTGAGCATCCTGCTCATTATCAAATAATGATCCCAACATGGCGTAGATTGCTGCAAAGAAAAAGTATCCTGTAATAAAATATACAAACAATAGTGGTAGTTCATTGATCTCAACAATATCAATTCCTCGACTTAGTCCGAAAACCAACCCAAATGCTATGTAGACAAATATCTGCACAATTCCCAATGATCCCAATCCTAAAATTTTTCCTGCCATAAGTTCTTTAGGCGATACCGCAGATAAGAGAATTTCCACCGTTCGATTAGTTCGTTCTTCAATGACACTACGCAACAACAACTGTCCATTTATAAAAATTGCCATAGCAAGTAGAAATACAAAGAAAAATGGTCCGAGTAAAACCATCAATTCATTGCCTTCAGTAACTTTACCTTCTTTATCTACTTCGAAAATATCCATATAAACAGATATCCCGATATTTTCAGCTGTTGAAAATGCAATTCCCTTTTCGACCATCCGTTTAGAGATGACTGTTTGTGAAATAGTCTTATTTAATTCTTCAATTATGATAAAATTACTCAATGAGCGAGCATAATATTCAGCGTTCGATTTATCCAAAATACCTTCAGGAATAATCACAATTGCATGAATTATTTTTTCCTGAAGCGCTAACTTTGCTTCTTCCTCATTATTAAAAGAATTAAGCCAGTATTTCGGATTACCATTTGCGAGTGTGTATTTTTTTTGAAGTTTTTCAGATAATTCCGGTTCTATGGCACCTGACTTATCAACAACTCCTAGCAATACTTCTTCCGAACCTTTTTCCTCCATCAGTATAGCCGGTAAAATACTTAATCCCATTATCAATAACGGCATGAGCAATGAAAAAATGAATATCTTTGATCGAAACCGAACAATAAATTCCCATTTCATTATATGACGTATGTTGTTCAAGATGCTTCCCTGACTTCCTCGATAAAAATCTGTTCCAATGATGGAGTACTTTTCTCAAAAGATATGATGGATATGGTTTGGTTCAACCAATTAATGAATTCTTTCGAGGTGCGAGTTAAAACACCAGAGAGTTCTCCATTTTCTAATTTCGGTTCCGGTATGAATTGTTTCAACTCATCTTCAATTAGATCACCTTCATACTTTACCGTAACAGCATTTTTTCGATGTTTTTCTTTTACATCCGTTAATTTACCGTTGATGAGTACTTTCCCTCTGTTTATCAGACAAATATTGGAGCATAGCCGTTCTACCTGTTCCATCTGGTGAGTTGAAAAAATAATCGTAACTCCCTCTTGGTTCTTTTCGCTAATAATCTCTTTTAACAAAAGTTGATTCAGAGGATCCAAACCGGTAAATGGTTCATCAAGAATTAAAAATTCAGGGTTGTGTAGCAATGCTAAAATGAATTGTACTTTTTGCTGATTGCCTTTTGATAATTCTTTAATTTTTTTCTTTGCGGCATCCGCAAAACCAAATCGTTCCAACCACATATCGATTATCTTTGACAACTCTCTTCTATCCATTCCTCGAAGACTACCAAAATACATAAGAGTTTCTTTCAATTTTTGCTTTTGATATAGTCCTCGCTCTTCCGGTAAATATCCTAATTTTAATCGATCTATTTTTCTGATTGGATGATTATCCCATAGAATTTCACCTGCATCGGGTTCGATGATTCCCATCATCATGCGAATGATGGTTGTTTTTCCAGCGCCGTTTGGACCTAATAAACCGTAAATATCTCCTCTCTCAACAGAGAAAAAAACATCATCTATAGCTGTTACATCGTCAAAAGATTTATAGACGTTGTCGAGCCTGATCACTTCACTACTTCACTTAAAACAATGCCATCGACTTCATCCGGAATTCGCGCTCCAACAGTTCTGGCAATTGTAGGTGCAATATCCACCGTGGCTACTGACCGTTCCACTTTTTGTGACTTTATATTAAGATTGGAGAATATTAAAGGGACATGGGTATCATAATCATAAGGTGTACCGTGAGTGCTACCAAGAGGGTATCTTGAACAATAATTCTTTTTATAAACAATAATCACATCAGCACTTTTTTGCGGATGAATCATATTTCTCATCCGTCTGGAAAATGAATCATTCCCCTTTAATTCTAAAATATTTTCTTTGGTTAATAATTGATCGATGGCATTTATGTCAGCAAGTTCATTTTTAATAATTTCCAAGGCAGCTGTTTTCTGGAATCCATTATAGTCATTAGGATAATAAAATCCACCAGATTCATACGTTATTTCATGGTTTGTTTTATCATGAATCTCTGCCAATTTTTCCTTGAAAATATCTCTATTCATTCGACCGGCATCTATGCCCTGTGATTGTAAATATTCAGGAAGAGGGATTGCTCCGTGATCAGAACTCAATATAAACATCACATTTTCCAATCCCACATCTGAATCAATTTCCCCTATGAATTTCATTAAATATTGATCCAAACGCAGGTAATAATCCAGCACTTCATGGGAGTGGGGACCGAAATTGTGACCAATCCAGTCTGCCATGGAAATGCCAACACCCAAATAATCTACATGTCCATCGATTCCTAGATCTTCATTTTTAATCAATATATTCGCCAACTCCAAGACCGTTTTATCAAACCACGGAGTTGCTCCAATGTAATTATTTACTTCTTCTAAAGATTTGCTTTTTAAGCTAACGGGTAACGTGGGCGAATAAGGGTCAGTATCAAATTGATCAACTTCGCCGTAAAAATGATCTATTGTACCATATTTTTCATAATATTCAGGTTCAGCAACATGATCCCAGATCGAATCCCGATATACAGAAAAATCCAGGTTTCCATTATAATCCTCTAACCAACCAGGGAGTTTATCGGCATAGAAATCCGATGAAATAAACGAACCATTCCAATTGTAATAAATTGCAAGGTCAGCATTTTTTCCACCAAGGAATACAGCTCCCCTGTCCTTTCCGGCAACAGTAAACACTTTTGATTTCGGATCTTTCTGTTTTATCCAATCTCCAATAGCAGTAGACTGGGTTTGCCGGTATGACCTAGCATCTCCCTCACTTCCTATGACATTTGAAATGGAATCTTCCACACAATAAATAGTTTTTTTCAATTCACGGTCGTACCAATTATTTCCCAATATCCCAGCCGGACCAGGATATCTCCCGGAACCAAGTACAAAATGGCCGGTTCCGGTGACTGTATATCCATGTTCGTGATGAGCATTCCGAAATTCAATACCATGATCCAGCAACCATTTGAAACCACCGCTGAATTCATCTTCAATACGCTGAAAGAGTTCTCCCGGAAGTTGGTCAATCACAATGAATACAACTAATTTAGAATTATTGGGAATTTCCTTACCCGAACACTGTAGGAACAAAAAGGCTGCCAACGGCAGCCACAAATGCTTTTTCATTATTTCACCTTCAAAAATCGTCGTTTACCAACTTTGATAACTATTTCATCTCCTGGCGAGAGTGTATGATTAATGTCGATACACGTTTTTCCATCTAGTTTCACTGCATTTTGTTTAATTAACCGCCGAGCTTCACCTTTACTTTTTGTTAAACCTGCGGTCGCTATGACATCGACTAATAATAGATTTTCCACTAAAATAAATTCATCTATTTCGTTAGGAATATCTTTATTCACAACGACGTGATCAAAATGCTGCTCCGCACTTAAAGCCGTATCTTTATCGTGATATAATTCAACTAAAGCCCTTGCCAATTCTCTCTTTATATCTCGTGGATTTGTTTTTCCATCAGAAAGTTTTTGCTCAACCTCCGAAAGTTTTCCTTCGTCAGCATCCACTGCTAATCGAAAATACTTAACAATCATATCATCAGAAATAGACATGATTTTTCCGTATTTATCTTCCGGTGAGTCTAAAAGTCCAATATGATTTCCATATGACTTGGACATTTTCTCCACACCATCAGTACCTTCCAGCAATGGCATAGTAATAATGCATTGGGGTTCCTGCCCGTATTCTCGCTGCAAATCTCTACCCACCAACAGATTGAACTTCTGATCTGTTCCCCCGAGCTCAACATCTGCTTTTAATTCAACAGAATCCATTCCCTGAGCCAAAGGATATAAAAACTCGTGTAATGAAATGGGAATTTCTGATTGATATCGTTTGGTGAAATCGTCACGTTCCAGCATTCTGGCCACTGTATATTTACTAGCCAATCCAACGACATCGCTGAAACTCATTGCATTCAGCCAATCAGCATTATATACAATCTTAAGTGTGTCCACATCAAGAATCACTTTAGCTTGATCAACAAAGGATTCAGCATTTGCTTTCGTTTCTTCCAGCGTCAAATTTGGTCGTGTTTTATTGCGGCCTGATGGATCACCAATCATTGCTGTGAAATCACCAATCACTAAAATTGCCTGATGACCCAGGTACTGAAAATGACGCATTTTTCGTAAAACAACACCATGACCTATATGAAGGTCAGGCCGACTCGGATCACAGCCTAATTTTATAATTAAGGGCTTATTATCATTTTTTGATCGTTCAAGCTTGGCAACCATTTCTTTTTCAGGAATTATTTCCTCTACCCCTCGTTTGATCAATTCTAATTGGCTATCAATAGAAATAAAACTCATCTTCTCCTACTCATCTCTCTTTCAGTATCTCGTTTAATATCCCGTTCTTTAATAACTTCTTTTTTTGCATATTGACGTTTCCCTTTTACGAGAGAAATCTCAACTTTTGCTTTTCCTTTTTCATTAAAATAAATCTCTAGCGGAACTATCGTGTTTCCTTTCTGGGCAATACTCCGATTCAATTTTTGAATTTCTTTTTTATGAAGTAACAAACGCCTTTTTCTTAAAGGTTCATGACCGGAATAACCTGTGTGTGAATATGCACCGATATGCATACTCTGTAAGTACGCTTCACCACCCTGCACAATCACGTATGATTCTTTAAGATTCGCTTTTCCTTCACGCAGACTTTTCACCTCACTGCCAACTAGCTCGATACCGGCCTCAAAACGATCGAGAATGTGGTAATCGTGAAAAGCCTTTTTATTCCGTGCAATAACTTTAATATCCATATGTAGAAAATCGACGGTTAAAATAGGAAATATTGGTGTGGGTATACAAGTTTAAACCTTGCAAAGATTCGACGATAAACATTAATATCGCTGACTATTTTATTGCCCGGGTGGCGGAATTGGTAGACGCGCTAGGTTCAGGGTCTAGTGTCCGCAAGGATGTGCTGGTTCGACTCCAGTCCCGGGCACTCTGAAATGTATTACGTTTATGTCCTCCGAAATAAAGTTAATAATTATCGATACAGTGGACACTGTGAAAATATTCCTTCACG
>VAOY01005850.1_pt1 | contig 102570 bp, 73 predicted proteins | sample 3393881 | NCBI WGS metagenome assembly VAOY01 (sample SAMN08290430, study PRJNA428436) | hydrothermal vent metagenome | isolation source: Deep-sea hydrothermal vent chimney | place: Indian Ocean: Southwest Indian Ridge
AAACTGCCGGTTTCAAATCAGTTATATGGAATGCAACCAATGATCAAGGCAGACCAGTGAGCGCTGGAGTCTATTTTTATCAGATCCAAGCAGGGGAGTTTATGCAGACCAAGAAGATGGTGCTGTTGAAGTAGTCTCATTGGAGTTAGGTAATAATACCTGTAGGTTCAACAATATCAGGGGGAATCCCTTATGCCAATTTTACAGACTAAAACACCTACATTATTTTGCACACTTTTGAAAATCCTCGTCGTGACACAGAATATTCTGTGTCCGTTGGCTCACCGTCAACAAAAGAAGTATTATATACCGATGGCACGCTATTTAAATACTAATTGATACAACTCAATACTAAAAAATCATAAATATCCGGATGATCACCAGGAATAATAATCAGTGAGTTCATCCCTTATATTTTCCAGTAATTTTTTGGTAGCCATAATACCGTCCATTTCACTTAGTTCTGAACCCTCATATTCGATCCCCACATAGCCGCGGTATCCTGCATCCAGGACTATTTTCATCATTTTCTTATAATCTGTTTTTTTCTCAGTACCATCAGCATTAAAACTATGGCTTTTAGCGCTGACAGCTTTCGCATAAGGCATGAGCTCCTCCACCCCTAAATAGCGGTCGTACCAGTCATTTCCTTTGTTTTCCCACGTACCGAGATAGAAGTTGCCGAAATCCGGTAATGTACCGCAGCGGGGATGATCTACCATATCTATTACACCAGAGAGCCATTTTCCATTACTGGACAATCCACCGTGATTTTCAACAATAATATTGATATCGTTTTTGGCGCCATACTCAGTTAACCGGCGGAGACCGTCTGCAGCCAACTTCATCTGTTCGTCATATTCGCCCTCACTCTGGGCATTCACCCGGATGGAATGACATCCGAGATATTTTGCTGCATCGACCCACTTGTAATGGTTTTAAACAGCGTTTATGTTTTTAAATGCAACTTAAATCAAAAAATGCTAACTTAACATGTGATCCAAACAATAGGGCAAGTCAAAACCACCTGCCAAATCCTATATTAGTCATGGGTACTTGTTCTAAGAAGCAGATCAATTAATAATAAAATAGAATAATCAATTTAATTATGTTATAAATTGTAAAAGATAATGGAGAGTAGACAGTTGAGAATTACATGTTAACCAGTGTACGAATAGTTTATTTTTTGTTACTTCTATTCGCGAATTTATTTGCGGTAAACATTAGGGGTATTGTTTTGAATAGCGAATTAGGCAAGCCTGTGGAGGGAGCCAATATCGTTTTATCTGATTCTGAACAAGGGACTGCTTCCGACCATTATGGCAAATTCAATTTAATTAGCGATAGGGACTTCCCGGTTGTACTTCGCATAACTCACGTCGGGTTTGAACAAAAGGAAATCACTCTTCAATCAGATCACAGTGTCATAATAAAACTAACTCCCCGAATCATCCCAGGGAAAGCAATCGAGGTCATGGGCATTCGACCGAAGTTTGAGTCAGATGTGTCCAATAATGTTGAATTATTGGATATTAAAGAAGTAGAAACTCTGGGGGCTCGTGAATTGGGAAGTGCGTTACGGCGGATCAGCAGCATCAACATTAAAGCTGCGCCAAGCGGTAAGCAAACGATTAGTATTCGTGGAAGCAATCCCAACGATGTTGCAGTTTACCTGGATGGTATCAAGATAAACAATGCCCTCACAGGTATCGCCGATCTCTCTTTCATCGATTTGAACGGTTTGAAACAAGTACAAGTAATTAAGGGAGGGAATACAGCACTTTATGGTCACGGAGCTTTAGGAGGGGTGGTCAATCTGGTTTCCAAAGAGGCAGATGAGAATTCTTTTGAATATGTGCAAGGGAACGGTCAAACATTTGATGATGATTTTGACTTGTCAATAAATGCGTCGCTGGTAGCCGGTCCAGTCGGAGTTGGGGGTCGTTTCTCTGGAGTATCTCGAGCCTTTGGAGGCAGAAGTGTATCACTTCACCAATTTCAAAATCTTTTTTCTAACATTACACTATCCAGCGGTCAAGTCAATGCCCGGTGGTACAGATTAGATAAGAGTCTCGAATTTCCTCCCGGAGGGATTGCTCAAGGGGACAGCCTTACGATGGTAAGTATGCGGTACCGGGGTAACATTCTTAGGAATATGGGCTGGGAATTCTTCTGGGGTAAACGTCAATGGGCTTTTTACCAGGACTTCTATAACAATGTCCATGAGAAACTTGAAAATGGGAACGTGAATATCCACATACTTAAGAATATTTCTTACAAAACATTGATGAGCACGGTTCAGGTCGAATATGAAACTCAGCTATTTAATGGTCATGAGGATTTTTATAATGAAGATAGTAAGCTTGCAGGTCTCCATGATGCAGATATGAAACGATCAATTTCGACACTTGCCGTTACCGGTCAATGGTCGGGATACAGCTCCCATCAAAATATTGATTATATCAAGTGGGAAGCAGGTGTAAGATTTGACTTGATCGAGACCGCCAGAAAAGAGAAATTTACTGTAATTGAAGGTGATTACGATGACTTGTTTTACGGATCACCAGATAAAGACTTCAGAAACAACAATATGATATTCAGTAATCGAGTTGGTGTGGAAGTAACAGGCCGAACACCCGACTTTCATTATAGCTTATTTGTTAACCAGGGAAATAATAATCGGGTTCCGACCTTAGTTGATCATTTTTATCATTCACGAGCCTCGATGCTCCATCTGGTGGACTCACTTCTACACGTCGAGAAATTATCCACTTCCGAGATAAATCTCTCCCTAACTTTTGAAGATATCGACCGAGTGCCGTTTGTCACACAAATTAGTACTTCCTTTAATTTGTTTAATAATTATTATGACAACAAGATAGCCTACTATCAGGTCGTGTCCAATTATCCATCAGTACCAATAAACTCCTCAAACAGTGACATCAAGGGTATAGAATATAGTGCCAGGTTGGACCTGTTTAACGGAAAGCTCAACTTCACTGGAAGCGGAACAAACCTTAATGTTAGTAATCCACTTGTTTTTCCAAATAAACCTGGGTATCGATATATTTTTTCCACTGAATTAGATATGGGCATTTATAGATTTAGCTATGATCAATACAGCGAAGGTGAACAAGTTATTTTTATTCCCGAGATTGGCAATTTTTTACAAAAACCCAGATCGGACTCAAACCTCAACATTTCAATCGAATACCAATTTTGGAAAGTAAGTCTCACGGCCTCATATACGATTAGGAACATAAAATCCAAAGCGAAAACAAATATATCGCTGGAAGATGCTTTGAGAGAAGGTTTTAATTATTTTGAGAAATACCGTGAGATTGCTACAATAAGATTAAAACTTACTTTATAGATGAAGCAGGTTCTTCTTTTACTGATCGCCATGCTGGTTTTAGGGTGTGAGGAATCGCTCTTCAAACCGTCTCCGACCGATGTGGATGAACTCTTCGAGGTTGTGCATGACTACGACGGTCGAAGGATTATCTACCCTACAGCCATTACATTGACCTGGTCCAATCTGTCTATAGATAGGTTTACAAAATTTGTTATCAAACAGAAATTTATCGTTAACAATAGTATTCAGTGGAAAGTAATTAGAACTCTCACTGATTCACTGGCAACATCAATTACTGCTTTACTCGAAGATGATGATTTATCATCACAATACAAGATTTACATTTATAATGAAGATGGAAAATATAAAACCGCATTATCAGAACCGTTTTATGTTCCGAAAGTCACGTCTGTTTTAATCCCAGAGGATTACGTAAAACCTAAGGATGCACATAGATCTCGGTTCATTGACAACGGGGACACAGTCATTGTAAATCCAGGGACTTATGAAGATTTCTTTACATTTCTGTTTAAAGATGTACTAATCAAAAGCAGTGGTGGTCCTGATGTTACCTTTCTTACGATACCTTATATTTCCACTGCTAGGCCTGTAATTGTGAAAATTAACGATGGGATTATCGATGGCTTTTCTATTACCGGTGGCAGAGGTATAAACGGAGGAGCCATATATGCTTTCGGTGATGCCGTGGTTAAAAATTGTGTCATAACCGGTAATACTGCTATAGGGTATATCCAGGAACGTTCGACTGGAAAAGGAGCAGGTATTTTCGCTTCCGATCATGCGATAATAGTTGAATGTATTATTGAGAATAACTACGCTAATTTTGTTGGAGGAGGAATATATATTGCGAAACAATATACAGACGTCGTAGATGTTCAGATTATCAATACTACGATTAAAAATAATTCTGCAATGAGTGGTGGAGGTATTTATGTTGACGATAATTGTTTACCAATCATACGCAATAGTATCATTGAGCAAAATTATGTTTCCCAGCAAGGCGGTGGAATTGGAATAAGCGGAAAACCACTCCTATTCAATTGTTTGATAAAAAATAATGTGGCGACTTATGGGGGCGGTGGAGTATCTGTAGAATTTTTAGCAAAGCCAAAACTTGTCAATTGTGTTATATATGAGAATCAAAGTATTAATTCAGCTGTAAACGGAGCTATATCTAAGGAAAAAAAGTCTTCTATTACATTAATTAATAGTATAGTGTGGGGTAATTCAGGTTACGGACAAGATTCCAATTTTCTGTTGAGGAGTTCAACCTATTCTGACATCCAGGGATACGGCGATACACATGGTGTGGGGAATATCGATATCAATCCGCTATTTGCCGATCCGGAGTTTGGTGATTTTCATCTGTTACAAAATTCTCCCTGTTTAGACGCAGGTAATCCTTCTGTAAATTATAATGACGTCAATGGCACAAGAAATGACATGGGTGTATATGGTGGAGAATATGGAGACTGGTAATTTCGATCAAGATACATCAATAGTTTTGGGATGAACGGAGAAAAATGGCTCAAAAGACCGGTGTTTTCAGAAAATAAATGTTTTTGTGTATGCTAACAGTACGCTATTGATATACTAATTGATATAACTCAATACGAATTAAATTATAAATATCCGGATTATCTCTTGGAATAATGATCAGTAAGTTCATCCCTAACATTTTCCAGTAATTTTTTTGTAGCCATAATACCGTCCATTTCACTTAGTTCTGAACCCTCATATTCAATTCCTACATAACCGCGGTATCCTGCATCCAGGACTATTTTCATCATTTTCTTATAATCCGTATCTTTTTCAGTACCGTCAGCATTAAAACTATGGCTTTTGGCGCTGACAGCTTTCGCATACGGCATGAGTTCCTCCACACCTAAATAGCGGTCGTACCATTCATTTCCTTTCGTTTCCCACGAGCCGAGGTAGAAGTTGCCGAAATCCGGTAATGTACCGCATCGGGGATGATCTACCATCTCCATTACACCAGAGAGCCATTTTCCATTACTGGACAACCCACCGTGATTTTCAACAATAATATTGATATCGTTTTTAGCGCCATACTCAGTCAATCGGCGGAGACCATCTGCAGCTAATTTCATCTGTTCGTCAAATTCGCCTTCACTCTGGGCATTTACCCGGATGGAATGGCATCCGAGATATTTTGCTGCATCGACCCACTTATAATGGTTTTCAACAGCTAGTATACGGTCTGCTTCATTCGGATCACCTAAAGCGCCCTCTCGATCGCACATGATCAGTAAGCTTCTGACACCCTCCCCGTCGGCAACTGTTTTCATCTCTTTCAAAAAACGTGTATCCGTTGCTTTGTCAAAAAAGAACGTATTTACGTATTCTACTGCATCTAATCCAAAATTCCGCCGTGCGATTTTTGCAAAGTCCAGATGTTTTACATTTCCCTGCAACAGGGAGGAGGGATCGTTGACAAGTAATCGTGACCACTTTTCACCTGTGAGTTCTCGCGATTTACCAAAAAGAGATCGATTAAGTGACCATTCCGCTAGAGATATTTTGAATAAAGGTTTTTTATTGCTAAAACCTGCCAGTGAAGAAAGGCCTAATCCCATCATACTGAATCCTCCTGCTATTACAGCAGATTTTTTTAAAAATTCTCTTCTAGTATGCACAAATTCTCACTAATGGTTAACTAAATATAGTGAATATTTCCCTAAATATCTTATTCATCCTCATCTTGCACCGGTTATGTACATAACGAGATAGATGCAGGATTTGAGTCAGTAATTCTACGAAGGAGAAGAACTGACTTAAGGACTAGGGGGCAGCTAATCGTTCTTAACTCAATGGCAACCGGCCTCCCGTCTGCCGAATCCGCCGGCTGGCAGAGCAGGCAGTGAATAGAATGGATGCTTTTGAATGACTGCAATAGCCAGGCATCTGTATTTAGATGTTATGTGGTGGATTGAGTAATTTTCGGGGGCGTTAATCAATCTTGGTGTCATTGATAACATCATATTTCAAATGTAAGTAAGAATCATTTAGTTTTTTTACTTCGGTTAATTTCAACGCTTTAATCAATGATAACTCTTTACTAAATGATAAAGATTTTCCGTCAATCAAAGAAGGGGTAGCTTTGCCACCGACTAAAGATGGAGCAACAACAATAGATATTTTATTAATTAATTTATTCCTCAAAAAAATCGAGTTGAGAGTTCCGCCTGTCTGAATAGTTATTCTATCAATACTATAATCCTGTTTTAGTTTTCTAAACAAATCAACAAAATCAATCTCTTTCTTATAGTATATGATTTCTAGATTATTGGTATCCTTTCGTAAAAAAGCAGGATGGTTTTTATTTGTAGTTATGATATAGAGTTTTTTGCTTTTTTTAAGGAAATTATCTACGCCCGTTTTATTTAGATGAGGTTTGTTATCAATAATCAGAAAACTAACAGGTAATTTTACGAGATTTTCTTGAGGTTTATTTGCTCCAACTTTTGCTAAAACTCTACCCGAGTTTAAAGAATGCAAATCAGTAGTTTGTTCAATATCATAATATTGTTTCAAGCCCTCTTTGACACCTTTTATACTAGGAAAATCTTTATCAATATCTAATTTATCAGTGCTTCCCGTTGAAATTTTACCGTCAACCGAAGTGAGCATAAATAAAGTTGTAATTGGTCTATCCATATTAAAAACTAATGGTTCAGATTTATAAAAGTTTTTTGTAGCTCCAGAAAATTATTTACAAATTAAAATCGTACGAGTATTTATAAAACAACTTTTTCATCTCATTTTTAAATTTTTTATATATTCAAGACCAATTATTGATCTCATCGTTTATTTTCTCGACGAGAGAATCTATAGGGACACGATCTTGATTCTGGGTGTCTCTATTACGAAGAGTCACGGTGTTATCTTCAAGTGATTGGTGATCTACAGTAATACCAAAGGGAGTTCCGGCTTCATCCTGTCTGTAATAGCGTTTCCCAATAGATCCCTGCTGGTCATAAATAACTTTATAGTGTTTTTTCAATTCATCCGTTACGTTTCGTGCTAATTCGGGCAGACCATCTTTCTTGACCAAGGGGCAAACGACCGCTTTAACCGGCGCCAGCTTTGGGTGAAGTTTCAAGACTGTACGGTTATTTTCGCTATCTTCCCAATAGGCATCAGCAAGAACGATAAGAAGCATTCGATTAAGTCCTGCGGATGTTTCGATAATGTAGGGAAAATATTTTTCATTCGAAATTTGATCGGAATACTGCATATTTTTCCCGGAAAATTCCTGATGGCGTTTTAAATCAAAATCCGTACGATTATGGATTCCTTCAACTTCTGACCATCCAAAAGGAAATTCATATTCAATATCCCAAGCTTCTTTGGCATAGTGGGCTAATTCACCATGGCCGTGTTGATGAAAACGAAGTTTATCCTTATTAATTCCCAAACCAACCGTATAAAAATTAAAACGCTCTTCTTTCCAGGCTTTCATTTCATCGTCGTCCGTGCCTGGCTTCACGAAATACTGCATTTCCATTTGTTCAAATTCCCGGGTGCGAAAAATGAAATTCCTGGCGACTATTTCATTCCGGAAAGCCTTCCCGATTTGAGCAATTCCAAAAGGAACTTTCTTTCGCATAGCTCCCTGGACCAAAAGATAATTTACATAAATACCCTGTGCAGTCTCAGGCCGAAGATATGCGATATCCCCTTCGCTTTCCACCGGACCCATGTGCGTTTTAAACATGAGATTGAATTGACGCGGTTCGGTGAGATTCCCCGTGGTTCCGCATGTAGGACATTGAATAGCAGACCAGTCAGCTGATTCAAAATCCGTTATGAGTTCATCTGCCCGGAAGCGTGCTTTGCATTGCTTACAATCTACCAATGGATCATGAAATTCTTCGATGTGACCCGACGCTTCCCAGATTTTGGGATGCATGAGAATCCCACTGTCTAATCCCACGATGTTCTCATGGAGTTGGGTCATATCCCGCCACCACAATTGAGAAATATTATTTTTTAATTCAATTCCAAGAGGACCATAATCGTATACGGCGCCAAATCCCCCATAAATTTCCGAACTCTGGAAAATAAACCCACGGCGTTTACAAAGCGAAACGATTTTATCCAATGAATGTGCTTTATCCGTCATCAGTCTAACTGTTTTAATTCTTTCTCAATCTGTTCATTGTATGGGATTGATACATCCCCTTTATCCGTGCTGTTCAACTCAAGGCTCTTGGACTTTGATTCTTTGAGATAAAGGGCAAGAAATGTAATCCCAATAATCGCAATAATGATGGGAGCCAACCATGCCATGATATTAAATCCCTGGGCAACCGGTACGGCTAAAATTCGTTCACCATAAATTTTGACATAGTGGTTCATGATTTGATCTTTTGTCCGCCCGGATTCTACCATGGCTTGAATTTCTTGTTCCAACTTGCTATGCCCATGGTCATAGACCGTACCACTCCAACAACAAGGAGCCATTAAACTCCTCTCTATATCTATGATAAGTTCTTCTTGATTGGTACTCCCGAACAAGAGGGAACAGAATGTTATGAGAATAATTTTTTTCATTTCTTTTTCCGCCTACGTCTTTTTGCCGGACCTTTTGCACGGCGATCATTAATTAAAGTCATCGCCATTTCTAAATCAACATTTTCCGGGGCAATATCCTTTGGTAAAGCTGCATTAAATTTACCATCAGAAATGTATGGGCCATAGCGTCCATCTTTTACCACCAGAAGTTCACCTGTTTCAGGATGGTTCCCCAATGTTTTGAGATCCGAGCTTGGTTTATTTCGTTGATTAAATATGTCCACAGCTGTTTCCAGAGTGACATCAAGAGGATTATGTGGGTGCGGGAGTTTTACATTTTTTTCGCCCACTTTAAAATAAGGGCCATAACGTCCAAAATCGACCCGTATTTCTTCACCTGTCTCTGGATGATTTCCAAGCAGTCTGGGCAACGAAAGCAATTTCAATGCCATTTCCAAATCAACCTGCTCTTGTTCGATACCACGAGGAAGAGATTTTCGTTTTTTCGAATCTCCTAATTGAACATAAGGGCCATAAGGGCCCTCCTTTAAATAAATGGATTCACCTGATTCTTCATCGACACCAAGTATTTCAGATTGAGAAGAATCTTTTGATAAAATTTCTAGTGCTTTTTCGGCAGAAATGTCACCCAATGCAAGCATATTGGGGATGGATCGACGTTCTTCACCCTGCTCTAAAAAAGGACCGTAATTGCCAACTCGAATCACAATTTCGTCTTCTTTTCCATTTGAAACAACAACGGAACATGCTTTGCGAATATCGATCTCGTCATTAAGCATTTTTTCAAAGCCGATTGAATTATCATCTCCAAAATAAAATTCTGACATAAATGGCAATGGATCTAATTCACCCCGGGAAATAGAGTCTAATTCATCTTCCATCTTGGCTGTAAACTGTGAATCAACAAGAGACGCAAAGTGGTTTTCTAACAGTTGTGTTACAGCCACCGCCAAAAAAGTGGGCGTCAAAGAACCTTTGTTATTTCTAACATAATCTTTTTCTTGAATACGGCCGATGATACTGGCCCATGTGGACGGTCGACCGATTCCAAGCTTTTCCATCTCTTTAATAATGGATGCTTCTGTAAACCGTGATGGAGGTTTTGTGGAATGTTCTTCAGGATTCAGGTTGCTGCAAGTGAGTCTTTGTCCTTGTTTTAATTCAGGTAAAAACCGCTCTCTGTCAGCAAGTTTTCCATCCGGATCATCCGTTCCTTCTACATATGCACGCATATAACCGGGAAACAGTATAATGCGTCCACGAGCACGAAAAACCGTGTTCTGATTTTCAATATCAGCAATCGTTCTTTTTAATTTTGCCGGTTTCATTTGACTGGCCACTGTCCTCTTCCAGATTAAATCGTACAGTTTCCCTTCATCACTGCCGGCTCTTGTACTTACTGTCTTTACATCAGCGAATTGAATACCAGCCGGCCGGATGGCTTCGTGCGCCTCTTGAGCATTTTTAACTTTACTCTTATAGATAACGGGTTTGTCCGGTAAATATTCATCGCCATACTTTGAATGAATAATATTACGAGCGCCTGTCAAGGCTTCTTGTGAAAGCTGTGTCGAATCAGTACGCATATATGTAATAAACCCAGCCTCGTAAAGTCGCTGCGCTGTTCGCATCGTTTTCCGGGCTGCAAAACGGAGTTTTCTAGCGGCTTCCTGCTGTAAAGTGCTGGTTGTAAAAGGAGCGTACGGGTTTGATGTTTGAGGTTTCTCTTCAACATTTTTTACAATCCAAGGTCCGTTTTGAATTTCATCTACCAGAGCTTTTGCCTGGGAAGATGACAATAACATGACATTCTTCTTTTTTAGTTCACCTGTATTGCTGTCAAAATCTTTTCCCGTGGCAAGACGTTTTCCATCAACGGTGATCAATTCTGATGTGAACCCTTCCAACTCATCCGTTTCTAATTCAGCTTTCAAATCATAATATGTGGATGCTTTAAATGTTGCTCGTAATCGTTCACGGTCCACAATTATTTTTAATGTAGCAGATTGTACTCGACCGGCTGAAAGAGATTCTTTAACAAAGCTCATGGTTTTTTGTAGAGTATTCCATAATAATCTTGAGAGTTGATACCCAACCAAACGATCAATAATCCTGCGAGTGTATTGGGCATTCACCAAATCAATATCGACTTCTCGGCGATGCTTCATCCCGTCAATAATACCTTCTTTTGTGATTTCAGTAAACTGAACCCGGACAATGTTTTTATTAGTGATTTCCTCTGCCAGATGGGAGGCAATCGCTTCTCCTTCACGGTCAGGGTCAGTGGCCAGAATCACTTCAGGTGCAGTACTCGATTTCTGTTTAATGGTTTTAATGATGTCTTTTTTATCATCCATAATGACAAACTCGGCAGCAAATTCATTTTCAAAATCCACACCAAGTCTTTTACGAGGCAGGTCTTTTACATGACCTACACAGGCAATGACATCATATTCATTACTTAAATATTTTTCAATGGTCCGGGCTTTTGCCGGAGACTCAACTATTATTAGTGGTTTGCTCATCAATCTTTCTTTCGGATTATTTTAACGCTTCTCACGCGCGTATTATAATGTAGATAAAATTACAGAAAAGTCAAACAGTGAAATATGTTAACAATTCATCCATTGAGACTTCTTCCTGTACTCCCTTCAATAAATCTTTTACTTGAACTTGATTGTTCTTCAATTCTTCTTCTCCTAAAATAACAGCCTTTTTCACTCCTAACTTGTTTGCTTCTCTCAGTTGTGCTTTTAAACTACGGCGTTTTGTATCCATATAAACTGTGATTCCATTGCTCCGGAGTTCTTGTGCCATCTGCAGTGCCTTCATTGCCGCTGTTTCCTCCAGATTTATCAGATAGATGGATTCATGGTCATCCGTTTGCTCATTCATTGCCATTGATAAAAGAATACGTTCAATACCTGCAGCGAAACCGATTGCCGGTGTTGGTTTTCCGCCTAACATTTCTACAAGATTATCATAACGTCCACCACCACAAATAGCATCCTGTGCCCCAAGATTTTCTGACACAAATTCGAAGGTTGTACGGGTATAATAATCTAAACCACGAACTAAATTTTCGTCTAATTCGTAAGGAATATTCAATCCACTCAACAAAGATTGTACAGATTCAAAATGGACTTTGTCCTCATTCGTCCAGGAATCGGCAATAGATGGAGCATTGTGAATTATTTCTTTTTCATGGGGAATCTTGGTATCCAAAATTCTTAATGGATTCGTTTCTAGCCTTTTCTGACTCGTTTCAGATAAGTCATCTTTATAGGGAGTTAAAAATTCCATTAAGGCATTACGGTAATTTTTCCGGCAATTTCCCGATCCTATACTGTTCAATTTTAAAGAAACATTTTTAATTCCCAATTCTTCAAAAATATGGTGTGCCAGAGCAATGATTTCAGCATCCTGTTCCGGATGTTCTGACCCAAACACTTCCACACCAAATTGATGAAACTGACGCTGTCGGCCTTTTTGCGGGCGTTCACGGCGGAAGAGGGGACCGATATAATATAATTTTTGCAGGGGAGACTGGACACCAAGATTGTGTTGAATAAAAGACCTCACTACAGGCGCAGTAAGTTCCGGTCGCAATGTCAAATTCCCACCGGAACGATCTTCCCAGGAATACATTTCTTTGGAAACAATATCCGTATCTATTCCGACACTTTTGCTGAATAATCCTGTATCTTCAAAAACAGGTGTGCGGATTTCATTGTATCCATAATTGCCGGCAATAGAATGGACGACGTTTTCCAATTGTTGCCAGCGGCGGGTCTCATCGGGAAGAATATCATGGGTGCCTTTAATGGTGCGGTATGCCATGATTTAGTCAGCAATATCCTGTATTAATTGTTCGGCTTGTTCCTTATCATTTTCCGGTACGAACAGTTTCACTACAGCACCGGGAACATTAATCTGGGATATGTTAAATGCAGTAGTGAAAAAATCCGATTTTAAAAAATAGGGAATATTATTATTTGTCAGAATTTCTCCTGCCATTTCACCATACACTTTCCCGGAAAATTGGCCCACCTCGACCCATTCTATTTGATCCAGAGGAATATCAATTGGCTGCTCATCCACGAGGGTCACATTGCAGTCTGAACAGAATTCGATTTGTGCCTCATACTCTGCTTCACATTGCGGACAGTATTTAAAATTAGTTTTTTCCATATCAGAATTTGCGATGATTTCTTTACAGAATGAAAAGAGAATTCAAATTTAAAAAGGAGTACTTAAACTATAACCACCGCGCCGTTCAATTTGTAAATCTCTCAGTGTTGGTGACTTGACATTGATTTTTAAGTAAAATCCGGAACCATATCCGCTGGGTGTCCAGCTCAAATCCAGTTCCCAGCAGTGGAGATCGCGGTGAATGGAGAAATAATGACTAATCAACTCATTATTCATCAGATCGAATCGGGCACCATAACTCACTTTCCAGTTTTTTGTGACGTTGATAGATGAATTAGTGTTCAACCAAAAGGTTTTTGTAGGATTGCTTGGATCAAATTGCTTTAATGAATAACCAACACTGAAGCTCGTACTCCATAATTTTCCACCTGGATTTATTTTTTTATTTCCCGATGATGAAACATTTAATGAATCCGCCAATTCTTCTACATTCGTTGTATCACTAGTTTGACTAACCCCAAATTGTCTTCCAGAGAGTTTAAAGCTGGTTGAAAGATCCACCTTTGTTAAACGTGGGAGAAGGTATCCATTTTCTAATTTCCTATATTTATTAATTCTCTGTTTAGTATTTTCATCAAATTCATAAAAATCGTGAGTCATGCGCAAGTCAATATTGGATGGACCGATTTTTGAACGAATGGAAGAAGTTAAGTTGCTTAACTTGAATTGATCAGCTACAAAATTATAACTTGAACCCATCCGCCAGGAAAACAGGTTGATGATTTTATCTTTTTCACCGTCGTTAATTTTCGCTTGGAAATTGTTATTCACACTAAAAGACATGGATTGCGACTCATTCCGTGATGTACCACCGGCCAAGGTGCCGTTGAAGCGGTCATGATAAACTTCATTGGCGGATGTGTCTAATAATGTTTCAAAATACCCAAGATCCTGACCAAAAACTTGTTTCGAATAATCTGGTTTAAATGAATACCCAATTGATGGGGACACGACGTGTCTAATTGCGATCATTTTACCAATATTAAATGGGAAGAGTCCATAAATCTGTGTATTGATCGAAGCTCCAAAGCTTCCGATAGTTCGCATGGCAAAGCCGGGGATTTCCGTTGTTTGGATGGTATTGGTGGTGCTGTCCAGACGGCCGGAAAATGTTCTGTTCACCCAATCAGATTTGATGCTCATGCTTGGATTAAAAGTAATATACTTCAAGATTTTTGTGGGCGCGCTAAACGACATGGAATGACGCATAACATTATCACTAAAATTTTGTTTATCATCATTCCAGTAAAAAATCGATGTTGTATCATCAATAATATTTTCATCTGTTTCATAATAAAGCCGCTCTTTATTCGATGCAGATGTATTGTAGCTCCAGGTAATGTTATTAAACCAACGTTGTTTTCCACCTTTATCCGGAAACAGGTTGCGCTGGCCAAGACGAAATTTCATATCAGGTAGTTTAGCAGTGATAATATTGGTCTGCATCCCTGCTCGAGTTGGATTCATATAAAATACCGAAGTAGAATCAATCCTATCATCCGCCATCAGATTTGTGGTTGAGGATAAATTCATACTCATGGAAGCCTGAATGGACGGCCAGCGTTTAGAATACGTTGCGTTGGAAATTGTTTGCTGCTGACCCATGCGTTGTTGTGGATCAGATGTATACCTTCGGCTGAATTCACCGCTACTGGAATAATTGGCACTTACATTTAAGCTTTGATTATGCCGAAGTCTTTGTGTGTGCTGCCATCGAACCTGATAGCTCGTAGTGCGGCTGTCACTAATGTCAGTAATATTCTGTGTCCCCAACAAAAATTGCCTGCTTTGTAAATTCAGCGAGCCGCTGAATTTATAACGTACGTTATATGCATTATTCAGTCTGAAAACAAATCCCTGGCGGTCACCAAAACTCATAGTGAATTTGGATCCCCAATGATCATTTGGTGCCCAAAAATAACCTAAGTTGTCAATATATTGTCCCCGGAGACTGTTCTCTCCGTATCCGGGCATGATCCAGCCGGAATGGCGCCCGCCGCTCTTGTGTGGGAAAATACCAAAGGGCAGTCCAATGATCGGGATCCGTGCGATATATAAAACGATGGGGCGGGCAATGACTTTATCATCATTGATGATCTTCATGTTTCTGCTTTCAAAATGAAAGTGAGGTGTATCAAGGGCACAGGTGGTATAGGAGCTCTTTTCGATATAATACACTTTCTGGTCGTTGTTGCGTATTTCATTGCCGGTATAATAGCCGTCGTCGGCCCGGGACCGTCCTTGTTTTATGCGTCCTTTTCGTGATTTCAAATTATAAATCAACGTATCTCCCGCCATGGGATCCTGACCTCTTTCAACAATAGAGGGTTTTTGTACTTTAGCAGTTGAATCACCCGGAGGGGTTGGAAATGCTCTGAGTAAATTGTCATTCCAATCGACATTTATAAAGCCGGAACTCAAATTAACATCATTGTATTTAATATTGGCATCACCGGTTAAATCTGTTTTTTCTGAAATAATATCATAGACAATTTCATCTGATGTATATACAATTGGGGAATCCATGTCCTTATTGGATGAATCGGGAGTGAACACACCCCTGGCCCCCCCAGAAACATGAATATTACCTAACTCAACTTCAGCACTGTCAAAATTATTAAAAGTCATGATAATTGTATCACCGGACGCAAGATTATTCCCCTGGTAAACAGAATCTTCAAAAATATGATATAAGGTTGTTGCCATTCCTTCCAATCGTACAGAATCCAAGGCGCCATCCTTAAAAACTCCTTTCAATATCGACCCTGACATGTCATCTTTAAAAGAGATAAACTTTTTATTGAAGAATGTTGAATCTTGAATTTTTAGTTCAATTTCACGAAAGCCTTCGGATGTATTGGCAACATGAGCTTTGGCTGGAATGAAGACATAATCCAAAACATCTTCTTTGTAGAACAATTGGATTTCACTTCCTTCTAAAATACGGTTTTCTTCTTCCAGTATTGGATTGATTCGCAATAAAGTTTGGTCATTATGAACGTCGTAAACAGCCAGGCCGCATGTGGCTACTCGATTTCCCTCTTCAATACGAACATTATTTTCTGCTGTGTACGAAACAGCCTCATCATTTTCATGTTTTACGTAACGTAAAAGTTGTGCGGTAACAATTTGACTCTGTTGATCCATTCGGGCGTTACCTCTTGCTGCTCCGCTGTCAATTTCAGAATAATAAATGACCGTATCTGCTGTCAGATCATAATCATTATCCCAAATGTGAACATTGTTGTAACAGGTGAAAATATCATTTGGTGAATCAAAATGAACGGAATCGGCTGTGAGATGTTGCCCTTCTTTGTCCATGGTTACATTGCCGGTTAGGAGCCCTTGACCGGTCTTTTCGAGATAGCGAGAAGTATCGCATGTGATTGTCATTTTTCCCTTTAGAAAAACAACATTTCCAGTGAGGATCTGCACCGATTGACCATTGATTATTTTACTTTCCAAAAGATCTGCCTGTTTAAGCCGAAGACGATTATCCTGAGCTGAAAGTTGAGAAAGAAAAAAGACGATAAGGATAAAAAAGACACCTCCCCATCTGATATTTCGCCAAAGCTTCATAAACAATGCCCCTCCTCGTACGAGGTGGGGATTAAGGGGTGGTGAAAAAAACATATTTTTGAATAAAAATTATTTATACCGTTTTGGCCAATACTTTTTTAACCGATTAGAAATGAATTCTTCATAACCCAATTGTGTTGGTTTGTAGAAGGTATCCTGCACATTTTCCGGAAAATAATTTTCGTCAATAAAATGATCCGGATGATTGTGGGGATATTTATAATCTTTGCCGTAATCCAAATCTTTCATGAGTCCTGTTGGTGCATTTCGTAAATGCAAGGGTACTCCAGGAGTTCCATCTTCCTTTATTTTTTGCATAGCTTTGTTTATTGCCTGATATGATGCGTTGGATTTCGGAGCGCTGGCTAGATATGTCGTGACCTGAGATAAAATAATGGCAGCTTCCGGCATACCGATCATGTGGACAGCCTGGAACCCGGAGGTGGCAATGGTTAATCCATTTGGATCGGCATTACCGATATCTTCTGATGCAAGGATTAATAACCGGCGGGCGATGAATTCCGGTTTTTCTCCACCCTCCAGCATGACAGCCAACCAGTATACAGAAGCGTCCGGGTCACTTCCTCGGACGGATTTAATGAATGCGCTGATAGTGTCGTAATGATAATCACCTGTTTTATCATACAGTTGTGTTTTGCTTTGGAGAGCTTCCTGCAAAATTTGATCTGTAATGATTCCTTTTTCATTAATCAGACTAACCGAAACCTCGAGAGTATTCAGCATTTTTCGCGCATCGCCACCAGCAGAATGAACAAGCTTTTCCCGGACTTCATTATCGATATGAACAATCCCTTTTGATAAAAGGATGTCTAGCTCGAAGGCTCTGGTCAATACATGGGTCAAATGATCATTCGAAAGAGATTTTAGAGTTAGGGTTCTGCAACGGGAGAGAAGTGGACTAATGACTTCAAAAGATGGATTTTCAGTGGTGGCTCCAATCAACGTTAAAATCCCTTCTTCTACAGCATGTAAAAGGGCATCTTGTTGGGACTTGCTGAAACGATGAATTTCGTCTATGAAGAGAATCGTTGAAAAACCCGTTTCAAGGTTGCGTTTACCTTTTACAATAATTTCGCGCAGGTCTTTCACACCGCTAGAGACCGCTGATATCTCATAAAAATCTGCATCAACAGATTTGGCAATAATTCTGGCTAGAGTTGTCTTACCTGAACCAGGTGGTCCCCAGAAGATCATGGAAAAGGGTTTTTTATTTTGCAATGATTTACGAATAATTCGATCTTTATCTACAAGATGATTTTGTCCTATAAATTCATCTAATGTGGCTGGGCGGATGCGATCAGCCAAAGGAGGCAGGTGTGTTGATGAAAACATATTTTCTGTTTTTGCCATGGTACTTCGTAAACTCAATGAGAAATTACATTGAAATTATGCTTTATTTGATAACTCGACACGGAAGAATTTTACTCATTTTTTTCCTATTTTTAATAAGCTGCCAAACGGAAAGGACAACAATGGATAACGGACTTGTAATTGAAATTCTGAAAGAGGGGGACGGACTTACCGCTGAAAGACATAGTATTGTAACGGTACATTATACTGGCACATTGCAAGATGGCTCTGTGTTTGATTCATCACTGAACCCGGGTAGAGAGCCATTTCGTTTTACGGTCGGTGCAAAACAGGTGATCGAAGGTTGGGATCAGGGTCTAATGGGAATGAGAGTTGGAGAAAAGCGTAAATTAACTATCCCACCGGAATTAGGTTATGGAAACAGGGATATGGGTGTTATACCCTCGAATTCCACACTGATATTTGAAGTAGAATTATTGGAAGTAGAGTAATTAATTCACTGGTTTTGCACACTTGAAATTGGTCAAAATTATAAAACGAAAATAAAAACAAAACGAATAAAGGAATCCTTTCAAGAAATTTCCGTGTTCAAAATTTTCTTTATGAATAACTGATCTTCATTAATGATTTCTCGACCTTTGTTCCATTTTTCTGGATTTGTCTGAATGTAGATTTGAATTTTTTCCAATGAATTCTCATTTCGGATTACGTGATCATAGAATCTGAGTTGCCAAGCGAAATTAGGAGTGCTGTGTCTTCGGATTAATCGGGTAACAGCTGATTTGTAAGACCCAACAATTATTGGGAGTGAACCTTTTTTCAATGGACCAAATTTATTGATATGTTCCGGTAGAGACACGGCATGCCGTGTCTCTACATCCAATAATGAAATTATGCCATGAACATGGTTTGGCATAACAACAAATTCATCCAATTCAACATTTTCAAAATGATCGATAATTTCATTCCAGCATTGTTCTGCAATTTTACCCAAATCATTCGACACAAATTTCCCGTCTATAACCTTCCCAAACCAATGATGAAATTTCTTTGTACAAATTGTCACGAAATACATTCCAGGATTTGAATAATCCCAATATTTTAATCGAATGGATTCAATTTTGTATTTATTTTGAAATTTCATTTATGAGCCCACTCCGAAAAGGTCTTGTTGGGATAAATCCCATCTTTTCTCGATGTTTACGCCCCGACATAAATGTCGGGGTAAGTATCTGTATTTTAGTGGATACAGCGAATCACTTACCCCGTCCTTTAGGTCGGGGATTATAGGAAAATACAAGAAACAAGGGGTTTTAACCCCTTTCTGGAGTGAACTCATTTATAAAATAGAAAAAGAGCCACCGAGAGGACTTCCCGCCTGCGCTTTGCTTCGGTGGGCAGGGAACCTCCATTCCGTCCATTATCGTTATAATAAGAATAAAATATTGAGCCACCGAGAGGATTTGAACCTCCGACCCACGCATTACGAATGCGTTGCTCTACCAACTGAGCTACGGTGGCAATAATTAAGCGGGCAAAATTACATTTTCCGCTCTATCTAATCAAATAATCTTATCGGTAAAATCCATAAAAGAAAGAAAACTTGCTTGTTATGATATATATGTTATACAATATAGTATAACAATAGGAATTTAATATGAAAATGAAAATACATAACAAGGGACAAGTTGTACTACCAGCCAAAATCAGGAAAAAATATCACTTAGAGATTGGTGATAATGTGGATGTGACTTACGATGATAAAGGTATTCACATATATCCGGTTGTTGAAAAATCCATAGACTTACATGGGAGTTTGCGAGAAGAGTACAAAAAATATGGGTTTCCGGATGAAGCCGATATTGATGAAGCTACAAAAAGAGGATTTACTAATAAATGAATCTTATCGACACAAATGTAATCCTGCGGTATCTTATCGGTGATGGAGACAATATTCCCAAGGTTAATCGTTTATTTAACCGGCTACAGAGAAAAGAAGAAACTGTTGAATGTTTACACTTGGTACTTTTCCAGATTATCTTCGTAATGCAAAGCTATTATAAGGTCGAGCGCAGTAAAATCATTAATCTCATTTCTTCGTTACTCTCAATTCCGGGGTTTTATATTAAAAACAAGTCAGTTTTTCTTTTGATGCTTGATCTTTGGTCAAGGACAGGAGGCGATATAATTGACACGTATTTGGTTGCGGTATCAGAATCTGAAAATGATCGTAAGATATACAGTCTGGATAAAGGGTTGGATAGAATTACACAAAATAGAATTCTACCTCAATAGAATTCAGTTCTTTTTTTTTAATTTTTATGAGAGGACTACTGGTACAAATAAAAAGGTGAGATGAGTTGGTTAGACAGATTATTTAAGGGCAATAAAACCAAAACGATTGAAGTGGAATTGTTAGATAAATATAAACCACCTTTAGATGAGATTATGAATGTGGTGGAGAATTATTAAATTGATAAAAGGAGTTTCAAAAAAAACTAAATTTGAAGATGTAAAAAGGAGTGTAAAATGAAACAGATAGATATAAAAAGTGTGATTATTGGTATTTTAGGAACAGTTTTAATTTTTGTTTCAATCGGGGCAACTAATCAAAATAAGAACTTGGGTGATATTGTAGTTAATTCTATAAAAGTTGTGTCTGGGGGTTTAATATCAACATACAACGCTCACGGTGAAATGACATTCGTTCTTGGTACAGGAGAAGGTGGCATTGGGTCTCTTAATATATTTAACTCAAACGGTATACGAACATTGTTTCTTGGGACAAATGAATTTGGTAGTGGAAATCTAAATACTTACACGTCTGATGGTAAACTATCAACTTTTTTCGGGACTGGTTTCGGTGGAAGTGGTTATCTTAATACATACGACTCTTATGGTATACAAACATCATTTCTTGGAACTAATGACATTGGTAATGGTGGTGTTCTTACAACGTCCAATTCTGATGGAAACCTTACTTCTTATCTTGGGACAAGTAAGCTTGGAGGCGGTCATCTTAATACCTACAGTTCTGATGGTACACAGACATTGTTTCTTGGGACAGGATTTACTGGTGCCGGTTTTCTCCAAACATACAACAAACGTGAAAATGCAGTTGCGTATTTAGGAACAAATAAAAACGACGATGGAATAATAAAACTGTCAGATCGTTATGGTGATTATGGTTGGGGACAGACAGGAAAACAATAACATTTGGAGTTAATTAAATGAACATCCAATTAGGAAGATTAGAAAAAGTTGATTTAAGAGAATTCTTCAAGGACGAGACTAAAAGAATTTAGTCGTAAGTCCATTAACAAAGGAGTTGTGAAACATGGGTATTTTAGCAAAAATATTTGGTAAGCCGAAAAGTTCCGATCAAGTCTTATTTATAAGACTTATGGTAGGAGATGAAATAAAGAGAGGAAATGAAACTTTCGTTTGTGATTCCATAACTGATGAAGTTTTATTGGGTCTGCCTGAAGCAACTGTGATGACTGTGATTAACAGTTATTATGATTTCAAACGTAAAAACCCTCTTTTGAGTGAAAAAGATGTATTCAAATTAATCATGAGAGAAAGGTCGTTCAGTTACGAGAAAATTAATAAGACAATAAAAAGAAAATTAAACCTAACGAAACTAATTAAAATTTCGTTAGAACATTTAGATCAAAACGGTTTTATAAGTGATAATATGATATTGTATTACATTGAAAAATTTAATTTTATTACACGACACGAAAAACCAATGTAAATAATTTAGTACATCAAATCTCCCAAACTCCGTTATACCATCCTCTTTTTCCCCTACACCACGAGTTTTTCAGTAGAATTGAGTTGATACTTTTTATTCGTTTCAAGTTAAACACCCATAACAAACTAAACACTTTTACTACCATCTCCATCAACTACTGTCGTTGATAATATTTAGCTGATCTGTATGCACCGTAAATTTCCCCCGTGTAAAAAATACCAGCCAAGGAATAAGAAAATATTTTACTCAAAGAATTTTCTCTTTTTGATGATTCATAGGCAGACGTTGCTGTGAGATAAACCATAAAAAACCCCATTAGTCCATCGAACCACCTGCCGGCATAGACGCGGCCTGCACCCGGAATAAAAGCCGAAAGAAGACCCGCCAATACCGGTGATTTTGTGTAAGATATTTCACGCTCCGATTGAGGATGATCCACCAATCGGTAATCTCCCTTGTGAAATTCACCGCGTATATGAATATGATTAAAATATGCGGACGGATTACAACGAATTATGCGGTCGGCGGTCATGGGCAATCCTTTTAGAACCCCATTTTCTTTAATGGCAATGGCTCCGTATTGGCTGCAGCTGGGGTAAAATTGACAATTCAGGAATTTTGTATTATGAGAAATTCGCTGCCATACGGCAATAGGCAAAATCGCTGTTTTTTCAAATATCGATGCATTGGGTGATGTTAGCGCAGAATCTGCCGGGTATTTCGATTGAGCGAATAGTAGAGATGTGAAGATCATTCCAAGGATGTAAATATTTGTCATCACGAGGAGTTTGCGACGAAGTGATCTCCTTGGATTTGCTAATGGAAGGAGATTGCCACACTTCGCTCTGCTCCGTTCGCAATGACAGTGCTTTTTTAAGTTTAAATATTTACAAAGAACTCTCATTACTTTTGGAAATGCCCACGAATACTTCTAGCCAATAAGGCTATCAGGATCAGTGCTATTATACCCATAACTGCAGAATAACTTTCCGGTGAAAATACTGTTACCATTGATTGTAAAAAACCTATGGTTCCTTCCCCGCCAAGAATTGCAGCTGAAATCACGATAGCAGTAAGCATGGGCCCGGATCCTTTTTTCTGAACTCGCAGGGCAATAAAACCGCCAATAGCGATGAGAAATGCCAGATTAAATCCAAGAAAAAGACCGATACCTAATGGCATTAAATGAACAGTAGCCAGTTTTCCCTTTGAGCGGAATCCTTCAATTAGGACTGCTGATAAAAGACCGGCCATAAATATTGATGGATGGGGCAGTCCATTTAAATTGGCCGATATTATTTGGGCTTGTGGTGCAGGAAAATCAGATGTGAACAATTTCCCTGCGATTACCGGGCTTTTAATGAGCCACAATAAAGCGGGAATAAGTAAGGCAACAACCACACCGGCGATTATATCAATCCTTACAATTTGCTTGTAATCGGTATGAACAATTTGAGCAGATTTATAATCGTGACCAATGTCACCGGCAATGGCGGTGGCGGTTGCAATGAAAAATGTGATCAAATATCTGTGTTCCAGAGCCAACTCCAGATTGGCCATTCCAAAGAAAAACGTGATTAACAGTGTAGAAAGCAAACCGAATTGTTCCAATGGATCGATATTCGTCAACCCTGTCATGCGGCTGGCGAGGTTCACTGTGAAAAATGTAAGCAATAAACAAAGTGCGACGGCAAATATGGGAATTCCGACAAAAAATAATATTAATCCACTCAATAAAGCGATGAACCACACCCAGGGTTCATGACGAAAAATAATCGATTTTGCCGGCAGCGGTAATCCTGCGTGCATTAGGATATAACCAATTCCGGAACCAATGACCAGTCCCATGCCAAAATTTTGGATTACTGGGGTTATGTTACTTTCAGGCAAAAGGTGAATGAAAGCCGCACCTGCTAAAACAGAGAGAAGGCCTCCTGCCCCCCATGAAAAACTATTTGCGGATCCTAAAATAAGTCCTGTAGCAATCACCATAGGCATGATGAGAATAAGTATCGGTTGCGATCCCATGATTCCAAGATTGATAAAATTCCAACCGAATGCTTCCCGGCCTATGGTAAATAATGCAGATGCAACACCAAACATAAGCATAAGACTGAATCTGTGATCCTGGTTAAAGCCTGCTTTAATAATTTCACCTCCGGCACGACCAGCCGGGAAGGCAAGATTGCGTTTGACAACATATTCTTCACGAAGTGGTATGGAAAGCCCGACACCTAGAACTGCACCGCAAGCAGCGATAAGTGCCACCCAGCCTAGAGATATTGAATCGGGATTGTCAAGAATCATTCCGGGGAGCGTAAACACAACCGCAGCAGCCATCAAACCGCCAATGGATCCTCCCGCCTGGGCTATATTGACTTTATTCGGTGAAAGGTCTCCAAATATTCGCAGTAACCCGGCCGATACAATGATTGAAAAAATAATTGGCCATGGCAATGCTCCCATTTTCAAGGCGATATACGCGCTGGTGAAAAAGAGAAAAACAGCAATTATGATTGCAGTGATAGTTGTCTTTAACATGAATAAGTTTAGTAGAAGGCTTTGCAAAACCCAAAGTATAAATACAAAAGGATAAAATTCGCCTGCTTTTCGTTGGGAAATTGGTTAATAGCGTTGCTATTAACTGCATTTCCCGTCTCAATCAGACAAATTTTCTCTCTTTTTTCTTCACACATTAAGTTTTACAATGCCTTCTAGTAAAAAATCTCTTGAATTCTACATGCTTTTACGTCAATTTTTACCCGGAATCATGGGGAAATATTTTAAATCCTTGATCATTATTGCTGTTTGTTTTCATACTACTGTGTGGACAAACAATAACGATCTTTATATTTTACATACGAATAATACAAATGGGGCATTAGAAAATTGTTATTGTCCGGATCATCCCTATGGAGCGGTTGAAAAGCGATCTGTTTTTATTAAAAATTTCATTTTAAAATATCCTAATACGATTGTTTTAGACTCAGGCGATTTCTTTTCTGTTTCCAAAAAACCAATTTTAGACAGCCTGATCATTGAAGCATATGCGACCTTGCCGTACGATGCAGTACTGGCAGGGGATCAGGAGTTATCCCGGGAAAACATAAAAAATCTTTTTCATCCATTAGATTTTCCTGTCTTGGCTTCTAATCTGGAAAATTATGAACAGTATGGTCTGTCCGATAATATTATCATTGAACGCGGTAATTATAAAATAGCTGTTGTCGGCACAATTCATTCTGATGTTTTCAGATATTATCCCGAGAATATTCGTGAAAAATATTCATTTCTTGATCCAAAGGAGACCGTACGCTCATTTGTAGACCAATATTCCGATTCAGTGGATGTGATTATAGCGTTGACGCATGAAGGGCATGATAAGGACATGGCTCTCGCCAGCGACGTGGACGGAATCGATGTGATAGTCGGGAGCCATTCCCAGTCTAAGTTGGATTCCGGTGACGTGAAAAATAATTGTTTAATTGTCCAAGCCGGTAAAGAAGGATATTATGTAGGTGTTGTTAAATTAACCTTCGATGAAAAAAATAATATTGTTTCTTCTTCAGCAAGGTTAGTAACATTAACACTTGACATGCCGGATGATCCGTATATTATGGAGTTGATTTCAGTTCTGGAAAAAACGACTACACATGTAAATCGTAATAAACAAAAATACCAAAATAAATAACTATGGATACAATTATTAATTCATTAACAGATAATCCCGTGTATTTGGCGGTGGCTGTCGTGTTAGCATTGGTCATTCTTTTCGGAGTGGTTCGCAAACTGGTCAAGTTAGCATTGGTTATGGCAGCTGTTTTAGTAATGTATATTGCTTACCTTGTGTATAGTGGTGAAGATGTGACGATAGATCGCTTTAAAAAAGATATACAATCCACCAAAGAAGTCATCTCTGAAAAAGTGGGTGAAATCAGTAAATCAGTAAAAAAAAAGTAGATGAAACAGTCGAAGAAAAACTGAATGAAAAAGTAGAAGACCTCTTTTCTCCTAATTAATGGCATCCCGCAGTCGGCCGGTCAGCAACTTAAGTATTCCCTGCATAATTTCTATATTACTGCTCATAATTTCGTAAAAATCTTCCTGGGTTATTTTCAGAAGTGTCGCTTCAGTCTTCGTCGTTGCATCTGCTGAACGCGGTTCCTGATCTAATAATGCCATTTCGCCTAAACATGCTCCCTTGCTTAATAAAGCAATATGCCTGTCTCCTTTATGTATGTTTATATCGCCATCCATGATGATATAAAGTGAATCGCCGTAATCGCCTTCTTTAAAAAGAGATGACCTTGCCGGAAAATGCTCTTCTTCCGCAATTTGCGCCACGTTTGACAGATCCTCCGTGGGTATTGTTTGAAACAGGTTTACCGTTTTTAACAAGATGGTTTTTTCCAATGTTGAATACATAAAAGACTCCTCTTTATGCACATTATTTTTTTTGAAATATTCTCCAAGCTCGTCAGAGATATCATAACTTGTTACGATTTCCTTTAGAATGCGTGAGTGAGTTATCTGACTCCAATCAAGGTTTTTTAATACATTATTGAATTGATGTTTTAAAACAAAATCCATTGCAACTGCCGATGACCATTCTTTTTTTCCATAGATCATATGGTATAAATGATTATCCAAGCCCATAGGTATTTCGTCAAAATGTTTTTTACCCAATTCGGTTAATTCAGTTAAGGGCAACCCTTCCACGACAGGTGTTATAAGTTCTTTTTCATTTCCTTCAAAAATATTGTCCAGCACTTCCAGGACAAAAGGCATTTGCGTTTGATCTCGCTTATTGATGGTCTGAAGATAAGATTCAACAGGTGTGGATGGTTGATCAATAATTCCCAGTTTTAATAAATACGGTATTTGTTTTGATATCTCATGCTGAAGGACTTCATTGAGAAGATGGTTATCATCAATTATTTGAACATCATTTAAAAAATCAATGAATTGATAGGTAATTCTGGATATTTTATGAATTTCACCAGAAAGGCTGATAATATGTTCATCAGACAGGCGAGCTTGTCTTGCTAGGTTCAGTAAGGTGTCGATTGTATCTCCTAAAACTCGTTGTTCTTTCCGATCCAGTAAACCAATGAGAGCATCGATAGTCTCCTGCGATCTGTACACTTTAAGAACAATGACAATACCGCGTAGCAAGTCTAGTTCAATATGATTATTTGAAAGTGTTTTCAATAATTCCGGAATGACTAGTTCGTCAGAAAATGTTTGTAATGTGTGTCTGGCAGTTGGAAGTGTTTTAGGGTTTGCCAGATTGGAAATTATTGCCGGAATAAGTTCAGCACTTTTTCTCTCACCTGCAACGAATAGGGCAGCATTGCTCGTTGTTCCTGATGGACTTTCTAAAAATTGAATTAATAGATTTTGCGTAAGAATGTTATCCTGATCCACAAGCAGCCGAATTGCCATCGCTTGGATTTTTGGATTATTACTGCTCATTTTTTCTTGTATCAATTTCCGTGCTTCAGGTATTTTGTCAGATTGTAAACGTTGCAATGAAGCAGCAGCATTTAATTGCAGTTCAGGATCAGAATCAGATAAATATGTTTCCAATATTGGGATTGCAGAAGATAGATTACGTATTCCGGCAACATTCATTGCAATTTCAGCAAAATTACGATTTTTCATTGCGTCTAAGAGTTCTTCATCGGAAATGATCTTTGAATTCTCTGCTGAAATATTCAGCACTGTATTACGAACCCCTATGGTGCTATCATGAAAAAGTTTATTTAGCGATTTAGCCCAGGGGGTTAAAGGAATTCCTTCGATCATTTCCAACGCAAAGAGTTGTTTTACTTCCTCATCCGCATGAAGTGCTTTATCAATGGTTTCCACCATTACGTTGTCAGCCACATCGATTTCAAGTTCTTCAAAATTCAGTTGCCGTTTTTCAATCGCTTTTTGAAGAGCTTTTACGTATCCATTTTTTATTCTAAATGTATAATATATCCAGGTAGCTGTGATTACCAGTACAGCGATACTTAATAAATGAAGAGACATCCATCTAGCAGCAAAAAATATTGTAAGTCCGGCAATACCTTCCATAAAAGCCTTTATGGTCCCATCAATGACAGGCTTTGTTTCTTTTTTTACTTTAGAAGGGATAGGAAGCCACAACAATTGAATGGTGGCGTTATTGATGGTGAATTTGAAAACTTGATCTGCAAATTTTGGAATGAAAATAGCAACGAGGACCGGAATCATTAAAAATCCAACTGACCCTGCAAAAACAGCAGCAGGGAGGATGAGCAGTCCAACCAAAACACCATACTTCGATAATATTTTTCCGGTGAGAAAGAATTGGACAATAAAAGCAGCTGCACCGGTTACCGCATAAAATAGACCAAAGAAATTGACCAATTCATCCTGAGTTGGGTATGCGTTTGAAGCAGATATTTTAAATTGATAATCCACATATTTTGAAACGATGGCCATTGCTGAAATCAACACAATTATGCCTATTAAATATTGGTCAAATTTCTTCTTCTTTTCTTCTTTAACGTTTTTAGATATTGATTTTACTGATCCGGATTCTAAAGTGATATGATATGGTTTTATCAAAAAAGAGGTTATTGATATTATACCTAGAAAAAAGGCGGTGGCATATAACAATTTTTCTGAACCAAAGGTTTGAACAAACGGTCTGATGCTGAAACCAATAACCATGGATGCGATGGCGCCACTGCCGCTAATCAATCCGAATAATCGTTTTGCCTGGCGAACATTAAAAATTTCTCCTGCTAAAATCCAAAATTGAGTAATGGTTAATACGATGATTACTTCTATCCATATGTAAAACATGGGGATAAACCAACCGGACAGAAAATGGATTAGAGGAAACATGCTCAACCCAAAAATCACTGAAGAAACAAGGATCACATTAGTGATATTTATATTCCGAGATAGTTTTGTGTAGAGCGGAATGACACCTGCCATCACAATAGCAATGGCAACATATATCAGAGGTAAATAGGTTTTTTCGAATAATGTTAGAAAGAATGCATCTCTCGTGGATCCGGCCGTAATCCCCATAGCTGAAAAACAGAAAAAATGTACAAATAAAATCAGGAAGGGTTTCCCTTCCTCTTTATTGATATGGAATAATCTGGTAAATAACTGCATAGGACTATAGGCAGATTATTAAAAAATATGGGTTAAAAAGAATCAGTTAATAATCTCACAAAAGGTCACTTGCCAATTCAGCCAATGCAGATCGTTCGCCTTTCTGCAATGTGACATGGGAATACATTGGTTGTCCGGTAAACCTGTTTATAAGATAGCTTAACCCATTAGAAAGTGTATCAAGATAAGGGTGATCGATTTGATTAATATCTCCTGTGAACACAAATTTTGTTCCTTCACCGGCCCGAGTGATTATGGTTTTAATTTCATGGGGAGTTAAGTTTTGAGCTTCATCAACTATAAAGAAAACTTTTTGGAAACTGCGCCCACGTATATATGCGAGCGGTGTTATAACCAGTTTATCATTTTCGATCATTTCATCAATTTTATTTGCCCGATTGTCCTTCTTTCCGAATTGATGCTTGATAAAAGATAAGTTATCAAAAAGCGGTTTCATGTATGGATCAATTTTCGATTGAATATCTCCAGGCAGAAACCCTAAATCCCGGTTGCTTAATGGAACAATAGGGCGAGCCAAATAGATTTGTCGATACTTGGCCCTTTGTTCTAAAGCAGATGCTAACGCCAATAAAGTTTTCCCGGTCCCGGCCTTACCCGTCATTGAAAATATTTGTATTTTCGGATCCATCAGCGCTTTCAAGGAAAATGATTGTTCTGCATTGCGTGGGGAAATTCCATATGCATTCAATTTGTCTACTCGCACGAAATGTTCATCTTTTGGACAATATGTTGCTAACCCGGATTTTTGTCCATTCCGTAAAATGAAATTCTCATTTGATATAGGAGCATCAATCATGTTCGTTAATCCGGGATCGATAAAACCCTGACAACTATACAATTGATCAATTGCTTCATCAGGAATATTTTCAATTAACCTGACACCCGTATATATTTTATCAATGCTTTCAATTTTATCGGTTGCGTAATCTTCTGCGATAATTTTCAACGAACGAGCCTTCAAACGCATATTGGTATCCTTGGAAATCAACACCACTTCTCTGTCCGGATTATCTTCTTTCATTTTATAAGCACAATTAATAATGCGGTTATCAGAATTGTCTTCTTGAAAAGATGCCTCTACATCTTGATGCCAGTTATGGTTTATAACGACGCGTACTGTTCCCTGATTTTCACCCAACGACTTCTCGTCATTTGTTTGATCATGACACGATAGTTTATCTAGTTGACGAAGAAATTCCCGAGCGTGATAATGAATCTGTTCGTTCCCTCGTTTAAACTGATCCAATTCTTCTATTACGGCAATTGGAATAACGATATCATTGTCCTGAAAATTATGCAGACATTCTGAATCATGAAGGATAACATTTGTATCTAAAATGAATAGTTTCGTTTTATGGTTGATATCAGGCACTTGTTGTCAGTGATTATGGATTAATCTATTTTCAGTCATATAATATGAATTAAATATAGACAAATGATTTGCAGGAATTCAAGGTTATCTGTTTGGCTTTTGATTCAGTTAATCGGTTTTTCAATAATACATCCACAACCTGATAATGGAATGGACATAACTGAAATCTTGGAAATGAGAGAAGTAAGAGAAGGCAGAGGTCTAGCTCTTTATTCATTTTCTTTCAATAGTGATATACATCTGTTTTTCATCCACGGCGCAGGTGGTCGCGCTGATCAATGGAATAATCAGATTGATCATTTTAATGACAAATATCAAATCACAACATTTGACCTGTTGGGTCATGGACGCAGTCCAAAGCCAAAAGACGGATATGGATTCAATGCGTTGCTTGCGGATGCGGTTGCAGTTTTTGAACACCATAAGGGACGTGAAAATATAATTATCGGACATTCCTACGGCGTTGCCTTGGTGTTGCATTTGGCAGCTCTAAAACAAAATGAAATACAGAAACTTGTGTTAATCGGTGCGAATACACCCAGGCCAGCTACGGTAAGCGGAATTTGGAAATTACCGGCGTTTATACTTGAATGGATGCGACCGATATTCAGCAAGGGATTTGTAAAGGAGGCATTCCATCCGGAAACGAATCAAGAGTTTATTAAAAAAGAACAATTTGTCAGTGATAAAAACCCAATGTATGTGATGAAACAACTGATCAACGGAATGAAAGAAATTCCGAATTTAGAAGTTGATAAAATTGAAACCCCAACACTGGTTATTAATGGTGAAGCTGACGGACTTACATCCGTGTCCGGAGCAAAAGAGTTGGTGGCATTATTGCCCAATGCAGAATTGATCGTTGTAGAAAAAGCATCCCATTTGGTAATGATGGAGCAACCGAATATTGTAAATGAAATTATCAGTAACTTTATTACTCATAAATAGGAAGAAGACTCACTATGTTTCGAGAAGATTTATTAAAAGATAAAACAATTATTGTAACCGGAGGAGGAACCGGCTTAGGAAAATCCATGGCTACCCGCTTTGGAGAATTGGGAGCCAATCTGGTCATTGCAAGCAGGAGGGAGGACGTTATCCAATCTGCCGCAGAGGAGTTAAGACAAACCGGTGCCGATGTGCTGGGTTTATCATGCGATGTACGTAAACCTCATAGCGTACAAGACATGGTAGAGGCTGCAAAAATGAAATTTGGGAAAATTGATGTCTTGTTGAATAATGCCGCAGGAAATTTTATTAGCCCGACAGAAAACTTGTCACCAAGCGGATTCAAAGTTATTGTAGATATTGTACTTAATGGAACATTCAATTGTACTCAAGCTGTAGGAAAGGAAATGATTGCCCAAGGTGGGGGAACGATACTGAATATTGTTACAACCTACGCGTGGACCGGATCGGGTTATGTGGTTCCTTCTGCGGCAGCAAAAGCAGGCGTATTGGCTATTACACGATCATTGGCAGTTGAGTGGGCAAAATACGGAATTCGTATGAATGCCATTGCTCCTGGCCCATTCCCCACAGAAGGCGCTTGGTCAAGGTTGGCTCCTCCGGGGCTTGGAATCGAAAAGAAAATGAAAAACCGTATACCTCTCAAACGTTTTGGCGAACATATTGAATTGGCCAACCTGGCGTCTTATCTCTTAAGCGACGAAGCAGGATATATAAATGGAGAAGTAGTTACCATTGATGGCGGGGAGTGGTTGAAGGGCGCAGGAGAATTCAACGATTTAGATAAAGTACCTAAGCTGGCTTGGAAAGCTATGGACGTTATGCGGAAGAAGTCCAAAAAATAGTGATTTTTCTTTTTAGTATATTCCCTAAAAATCCATATGAATTATATTCAATAATTAATTTTTTTCCAATCCTAAATCTTTGATTTTCCTGGACAGATTGGGTTGGTGTATTCCCAATTTTTGAGCTACTGTACTGATATGCCAATCCATTTTGTCCAGCTGCTCTTTCAGAAATTGGCGTTCAAATTCAATGCGAGCCTCTTTAAATGTTTCTGCTTGTATTTGAACACCTGATTTAGATTTGGGTCCTGTTTCCGGCAAGTGGAGATTAATATCTTCGGGAAAAATTTTATTATCGGTGACTAAAATATATAACCGTTCAATTAAATTCTTGAGTTCTCTCACATTACCGGGGAAAGAATAACTTGTTAGAAGCGTATAACAACGCTTGGTCATAGTTTTTAGAGGCAGATTTAATTCCGAAGCAAAATAAGATAAAAAATACTTTGCCAGATCAACAATATCGGTTGGTCGTTGACGTAAGGGAGGAATATTAATCGGTATGACATTTAACCGATAAAATAAATCTTCTCTGAATGATCCATCCTTGACCATTGATTCAAGATTTTTGTGTGTTGCGGCGATTATTCGTGTATCAATTTTGATTGTTTTATTTCCTCCGACACGTTCAAAAGTCCCTTCCTGTATGGCTCTCAGAACTTTTGATTGAGAACTGAGGCTCATGTCTCCGATTTCATCCAAAAATAACGTTCCGTTATCTGCTAGTTCGAGCTTCCCTATTTTCCGGGAATCTGCTCCGGTAAAGGCACCTTTCTCGTGACCGAATAATTCACTTTCGACTAATTCTGAAGGAATTGCAGCGGAATTAAAGGCTATAAAAGGAAGCTCTTTTAACAAACTCTGATTGTGAATCGCAAAAGCCACCAACTCTTTACCGGTTCCGCTCTCTCCCCTGATAAGTACTTTTGCATCCGTTGGAGCAACTTTTTGAATTACGGCCTGAAGTTGTTTCATCTCTTCGGAAGAACCAACTAGTTGGTATTTTTTCTCCAGGGTGTCGGCGTCCTGCTCAATTCTTTTTTCAAGGTTCTGCTTGTGTTTAATATTTTTGGCTGCTGCAAGAATTTTAGCCATGGATAATGGTTTTTCGCAAAAATCATAGGCGCCAATCTTTAGCGCTTCTACCGCTGTTTGAATAGTTCCATGTCCGGAAATCATCAATACATCCTGTCCCGGTTGTTTTTTTAACAATTCTGTTAATACCGTAAGTCCGTCTATACCAGGTAATTTTACATCCAGGATAACTAAATCGAATTGATGTTTATCTGCCACGTCCAGCGCCCGCTCACCGCTATCTGCCAATTGGATCTGATAACCTTCATCCTCAAGAATATCTTTTAAGGTTAAACGGATATTACGTTCATCATCAACGATAAGAATATTCATTCTGTGTTCCTATTATTTATGAGCTTGCTTTCTTGAAATATAGTGAAAATATCGTCCCCTTATTTATCTGACTTTCAACTTCAATCTTGCCATCATGTTGTTCCACGATTCGTTTTACGATGGCCAATCCTAAACCGGTTCCCTTTTCTTTATTGGTAAAATAAGGTTCAAAAATATGGTTAAGATTCTCTTTGGAAATTCCTGAACCATGGTCCCTGATTCGGATAGCAATGGTTTCAGGTCGCTCAAATTCTGTCGATACTTCTATTTCATCTTCACTTTTTGAAGCGTGGATTGCATTTTGGAGAATATTTACAATCACTTGTTTAAATTGATTTTTATCAACCATTATATCCGGATTCTTTTCAGTAAGAGCAATGGTAATATTATGGCTATCAGTGTAAGGAATTAGAATTTCTTTTAAGTGGAAGTTCAGATCTATTTTTTCGACATTTGCTTGAGGTAACCGTGCAAATTCTGAAAATTCTTTTGCTAGCGAGTGCAAATTATTTATTTCTTCGTGAATCACAGTTGTTGTTTTTTTAAAAACCTGATCGAATTGGGTCGAATCAGAGTAGAATTTAGTTTCCATTCGTTCCAGCGAAAGTTTAATCGGAGTTAAGGGGTTTTTGATTTCATGGGCCATAATTCTGGCCATTCCCCTCCAGGCGGATTCCTTTTCAGCCTCGATCAATTTTTCTCGACTTGCTTTTAACTCAGTTGTCATGGAATTAAAGGACTGAATTAAATGATTTAGTGGAGAAAATGGGCTTTCCGCTATTTGAATGTCCATGTCTCCTTTCCCCAGCTTTTCTGTGGCACTTTGGAGCTTTTTTAAAGGGGTGGTTATTAAATTAAAACTGAGCAGGAAGAGAATCAAAACACTCAGAGTTAAAAAAACGAATATAAATTTAGAAGAGAGAGCTAATTCGTCTTTGAAATACTCGCGAGTTAATTTTGACTGCTGCTGGGTAATCAGTAGCTCCTCAATATCCCTTTTAAAATCAGATTTATCCCCATTATCGACGGATTCATAATACCGATTATAAACGCTGTTAATTTTTTCGCTTACCATCAGGGAATCTGTAGTAGAAGAATAGGATTGAAAACTGTCTAAAAAATAATTTCGAAAAAACAAGGCCGAATTAATCACCAAGAATAATACTACAAAAATAATTTGGAGTCTAAATGAAGGAACTGGAATTTTCATTCTATTGAAATAATATTACTAAATTTAGGAGATTCATATACTGGACGAATACTACTCCAATAGTACATAAGGTTGAGAGGTTTTTCCATCCCCTGTAATTGAATATTATCCATCCAGGCAGTAATACGAAAATGATAACCAATATTGCTCTCTAACTGCGCCACGTCTATTGTTGGAATAGCAATTATCTGTGACAATTCATTTTTAGCTCGAATAAAGTCAAGCCCTATGAGTACAGTTTCAATTTCTGATTTATAAACATCATAGGTTTTTTCTAGCAGTGAATACCGAATAGAATGACGAATTTCCTTCTCGTAAATGGGTTTATTATTTTGATCGGAAACCAATTCCAGTTTATAATAAATCGTAATTCGTTCTCCTGATTTGAAAATTTGATCTAACCCGTCTGAATAGCAATCAATTAATTGGGTGGAAACAACAACAATATTTTGAGATACGTCAACCTCCAAATTAGAAAAACCCGCTTGCACTCCATCAATAGTCGAATAAAATAAAGAACCGACTGCAACGACCGTGTTAATCGTTTTTTGAAATAAGCTCGTAAATATCCCCGGTTCCATATCTAAATATAAAGAGGTTCATTAAACATATTTTTATAAAAAAAGACACCCCAATTTCAAAATAGTTGCCTTTAAAATTGGGGTGTCAATTATGGAATAAGTCGATAACTAATAATTAATTTCCGAACCAAACTCCGATTGTATAACTGGTGTGACCTATCGCTTCTGGCGTATCTCCGGCAACAGTAAAATCAAAATTCGATTCTTTCCATTCATTATCAGGTGAATAGGTTCCAAGATATCCGGCACTGGCTGTGACGCCAAACCAGCTGTTTACTCTAATTAAAATACCGGCAGAAGGACGATAAACAAAAAAGTTTTTCTCAAACTGGAATGCATTACTATTCATATCCTGAACCACGCTATCCCATGCAAAAACGCCGTCAGATGTTGCCATTGTTAATTTTGTTTGACCTCCACCGAGAAGCAGGCCAAAATCCAGAATAACTTTTTTTGAAAATAATTGATATTTTTTTGTGACTGTTACACCGCCAAATCCAAAATCCAATTGGTATCGTTTATATCCCTGTACATTGGTTTCGGGATCAGTATAGGGTATTTGCTGAATTAATTGGGTTCCGGCACCCATTCCACCAATGAAAAGGCCTTTGCCTACATTACCCATACCATAGCCACCATACACAACCAGAGGAGAATCTAGCCCTTGAAAATTATTGGCTTCTAGAATGCCATTTAATCCAAGATCGTAATCGAAAATCAACGCTAATGGACCACCCCCACCATAACCTACAGATTTCTTCTTTTTATGAATTATGGCTACGCCATGTTCATCAATTTTTGGTTGAGGGGGATTTAAAGTAAGTGTTTTGTCCAATATTTTCCCATTACGAAAAATAGTCATTTCAATCGTATCACCAATATTCTTACTGTCACGTAAGGAGATCAAATGGTCTTCAAAAAGGACTTTCTCCCCGTCAAATTCCATGATAATGTCTCCTTTAATGAGACCTGCTTTTTGTCCATTTCCACCGGTTGTCACACCCGAGACTAACACACCATAACAATTAGGATAATGTTTTTCATAGGCATCTTCAAAATTTATATCGTTTAAATATAATCCTAATCGTACGTCTCCTGTATGTCCAAAATTGATTTTAAGTTCACCTAATTCCAACCCATCAAATTCCTGAATTAATTCCAGTTTCAGACCACTCAATTCATCACTCAATTCCCGTTCCAGATCACCCATTTCTTCGGTCAATTCCTGCAAGACTTCGTTGATTTCATCCTGTTCCTCAATTTCATTTTCCTGACCATATAGGACAAAATTGCTGAACAGAACCACATATAAGATCATTTGTCCCATGATGACGTTTTGTTTAGTTAAATGTTTCATAAATTGCTCCTTGTCATTTTTCATTAATTATTCCTTACTAGTCCTTACAAATATTGAGCCATAATTATTTAAATATTTATATATGACTGTATATCAGATACTTAGGGATTATTTGTGTGTATCAAATTTGAAAGAATATCTATATCATAATTATATAAGTATATAAGAATGATCTGAATTTTCTCGACTAATTTTTATAGAATGTCTTTTAGCCAATTTGTAATAACACCCCCAAACAGTCGATATAGAAAAATAGTATAGGGAATTGCAAACGCAAAGAACATAAAGGGGCTGGTTCTGAATTCATTCGCATAGGGACTATTCCGGGTCTTTTCTACAAAGTTACGAAGTCCCTTCATAGATACATAAGCAAAGTAACTTGCGAGAACAAATAGAAATAAAATCACTAAGTGATCTATCCATGTTAATGAATTAAGCCATTTACCGAAATTCATTTTATTCTCCTAAAAAGGCCGCTCCGAAAACACCGGCTGAATCACCCAATTCATTTTTTAAAATGGGCGTTAACACGTGATCGCTGAAAGTCTCCCTGTAAACAGCGTTTATGCCTTCGGTATATAATAGTTCAATATTGGAAAGACCTCCGCCTAATACAATGGCATCCGGATCCAGTATATCAATAACATTGCTTAACGCTCGACCAAAATTCTTAATAAAATGTTTTTTCCATTCAGAATGGTTTTTGTAAAGCTTTTCTTCAATGATATCGCTTAAAGTATGCCTTTGACCCGTTAATGCTTCCCATTCTTTTTCTAGGGCAGGTCCACTGATATATGTTTCAGTGCAACCCTTGTTTCCGCAATAACAATCACGTCCATTCGGATATAAAACATGGTGACCCCATTCACCGGCAATGTGATTCGGCCCCTGATGGATTTTGCCGTTCATGACGATTCCACCACCGACGCCTGTTCCCATAATAACACCAAAAACCACATGAAATCCTTTGCCGGCTCCGAGAGTAGCTTCAGCCAAGGCGAAACAGTTTGCGTCATTTTCCATGAATACAGGAAGGTCAAATGCGTTTTCTAAATCCTGCTGCATTGGTTTTCCGATAAGACAAAGGGTGTTGCTGTTTTTCATTACACCGACAGATGGGTCTATAGTACCGGGAGTGCAGATACCAATCTGCTTTACGCCGTTGGAATTTTTTAGTAATTCATGACCCAGATCAGCTATTCTGGAAATAATAGCTTCATAACCGTCTTCCGACTGGGTCAGTACGCGTTTTCTTTCAATTGTATTCCCATCACTATCGATAAGAATACCTTCTATTTTTGTACCGCCAAGATCAATACCTACCTTATGCATTCACTGCCTCCATTAATACTGTTTTAAATTCAGAAAGTATCATTGCTGTTGCGCCCCAGATTTTATGATCATTAAAATGAAAATAAGGAACATCCACGTCATATCCGAGGATGTTTCTGTGTTCATGTTTCATATTTTTATCATTAACCAGATCTTGGATTGGCACTGAAAATACTGATGCCACCTCATTGGGTGCAGGGGTTGGTTCGAAGACCGAATTATAAATTCCAATATAGGGTTGGATAGTAAAACCGGATGCGATTACAAATAATGAAGATAATTCACCAATGATATCTATTTCGTCTGGATTAATATCAATTTCCTCATGTGTCTCTCGTTTTGCTGTAAATGACAAATTTTCGCCGCTTTCCTGAACCCCTCCTGGTAATGATATTTGTCCCCGATGATGTTCAACGGTGTGGGTTCTCTCAGTAAGAACAAAATGGATATCACTATCTTGTTCAAAAAGCAAGATTAATACGGCTGCGGGAATTGCGTCTTGTGCCTTATTATCAAAATTAAAAGGCTTGTCAGGTTTGACCAACATCCGCAATTGCGTTTCCTGCCCCGGAAGATTGAGTTTTAATCTTTTGGTTAGTTTTTCTTTTAATACAATTAGATTCATCAATGGTTAAAGTTATTATTATTTTAATTAACGTACTTGATATTTACTGGAGTTTATGAAAATAAAACACATCATTTGGGACTGGAACGGCACATTGCTTAATGATCGGTGGCTTTGCGTTGAATCCATTAATAAAACGTTACAAAAACGAAACTTACCAACTATAACGGAAGATCGGTATTTAGATATATTTTGTTTTCCTGTTGAAGATTATTATAAAAAACTGGGTTTTGATTTTGATAAGGAACCATTTACTGTTTCCGGGACAGAATTTATAAAAAACTATAATTCAAAATTTCATGAACCCGATCTTCAGGAAGGAGTTGTTGACCTTCTTGAATTTGTTCAATTAAAAGGACTGACTCAATCCATTCTATCTGCAGGAAAACATGATTATGTCCAGGATTGGGTGGCTTATCACGGTTTAACAAAATATTTTATTAACGTATTGGGAATAAACAATCATTATGCCATCGGGAAGACAGATGTCGGTAAAGCGTGGATCAATGAAATGCATTATGATCCCCATGAAGTGTTGATGATTGGCGATACACTTCATGATTTGGATGTTGCCGGAGAAATGGGTGTGGAGTGTATTTTAATTGCCTGTGGCCATACCAACCGGGCACGGTTGGATGCAACAGGGGCGAAGGTTTTCAAAAACCTTTCAGAGTTTGGAGAATGGTTTTCCTTGGAAAATGATTTGTTCGGTAAATAATACTGATTATGAGAACATATTCAAACTGGTTACGCAAATTTTCTATGAGTTCACTCCAAAAAGGGGCGTATTATTTTCCAATGTATAGTTTCAAGAAGTAGTGCAGACATTCTTGTCTGCACTACGACAGACATGAATGTCTGTCGTACAGTTAAAAGATTAAAAAATAGGATTCTATTTTTTTTTGCCTACCGGCATGAAATATAGATTTTGGCACATTTGAAAATTATTGTATGAGGCTGGCAAATATCCCTTATTGGAGTGAACACTTCTTTCTTATCGCATCAACACCATCTTCTTCGTTTCATGGAACTCTTTATCACTTTCCTTTGAAATAGCATCTATTCTAAAGAAATACATTCCTGAAGAAACAGGTCTTCCATTCTTATCCTTACTATCCCACATCACATTCTTAAAACCGGCATTTTCAGTTTTACTGATTAGTGTTTTTACTTCTCTCCCCATCAAATCATAGATTGTTATAGTAACACTACTAATTTCAGGTAATCCAATCCTAATCCTTGTTATTGGATTAAACGGATTTGGATAATTTCCCTGTAATGAAAACGAAACCGGGATGCTTTCAGCCATTTGTTTCCATAATCCTTCACCGGTATAAGTCTTCGTATTTGTAAAATACTGCGATGGTTGATTAATGATATCAACAGCCCTCAATTTGTACTTTATAGTTGCAAAACCAAATTTATTTATGATAACAGTATTGTCCGTATATTGCGTAGCGCTTGAGGACAACGTAAATATCCGGTTTCCTCCAGGTTGACCGATTACTTCACGATGCAGTTCCAAATAGTCGATGTCCGCTTCTGTTACACTATTCCAATGTAAAGTAGGATTTTGCCATTGGCCCCCGGTGCCGTAAAAACCATTAGGTGTTGAAGGAAGACTTTGTACTAAGTTAAGTGCTGCATAAGCGTTGATTCGTCCATAACCCATATGATCATTCCAACCATTTGAATCGTAACTATATTGTCCAACTTCATCTGCAGTAGATGTAATTATATCATATACTATCTCTGGAGTAGCATTTGTCGGTGCCATACTTATGATCAAGCCAGCTAATGCAGAAACTAATGGCGCTGAGAATGAAGTTCCCCTTGACCAAGAATAGCCAGATGCTGATGTTGACCAAATATACTCCCCAGGAGCAGAAATATCAACAAAGTCGCCATAATTCCAAGGTTCTCGAAAATCATCCAAAGGGTTATTATCCGTTGCAGTGACCGCTATCACATCCGGGTGTGCTGCAGGATGTTGAATAAAAGGTGTCGTACCTCCATTATCACAACCCACATACACACCATTACCAGCTGATGCAACAACTGTTATTCCGGATACAACAGCGTTATGGATCTGATCTGAGACATCTTCGTATTCAACAGGGCAGGTCCGATTGTTAACCGTTCCCAAAGTAACAAAACTCATATTTATTACATTTGCACCTGCAGTCATTGCATCACTTATTTTTTGTACTATTAAACTTTCATTCGAGTGGTCTATATTGTACCCTAATAATGATAATTCCCATCCAAGGCTAGCAATACCAATAGTGTTGTCCGTTGAAGCGGCGGCAACCCCAGCCACCATGGTACCATGTCCGTAGCCACTAGGGGAACTATCACCTCCACTATCTTTTTCAGTTAAGTCAGGATGGTCAAGATCAACACCATCTCCATCAATGATAGCAATTTTAACACTACTACTTCCTTTAGTTATATCCCAAGCCTGTTCAGCATTAATAGCATCCAAATACCATTGATCTCCACTGACATATAGAGAATCATTAGGACTTGCAAGATGTCCTATCTGTATCGGCTGATGAGCATAGTCGACATACGAAAGTAAAGAGAACAATGTCATTAGACTATCAATCGGAATATATTGCTGGAATTTAATAGTAAATAGTTGCGACAGATCCCTGATAGTTATGGTTTCACCCGTGATATTATTTATTCTTGTTATATCTCCCCAACCAGCATTTGGTAATTGTTTTAATATTTCAATATTACCATAAGTGGTGATTAGATCTTGAGTAAGACTTATTAATTCGGGGTAATTCTGCGATATTCTATTTACTGGGAGTATTTGTTCTCCAGTAACTGTTGGGATTACATTTTCACTGAATTTTATAGTAAATCTATCTGACATTATATGCCCGTTCTGAATAAATATCGGAGCCTCTGAATAGATTTCCTGGCTATTAACCATATTTGCAAAAACCGCTAAATATATCACTATTTTATATTGTTTCATGTTAACCTCTGTTTATTATTGTATTTCAAATGTCGGAATACCAACCTTCGGAAAAAATGTATCTAACCGTTCGGTAGTATAAATCCCTTCAATAATGAATTTTTGGTTTAAATAGAGATAATAATCTAAATCAGGGAAAACTGCCACCTCATCAAACAGGACATAGAAACCGTCCTTATTAAGTTTCATTTCACGAATAGCTGGCACCCAGTAATACCTGCCAGGTTCAAAATAATCGCCAATTGGTACATTACTACAGGGTGGTAAACTATCAGAATATGTACAAATCATAACTATTCCCACAGCATTTATCGTATCGCCCTCTTCAATTAATATTTCAAAGGGAGCGATATCTCCGGGCCATAAATTCCAACGCTCCAGGGAATCGGTTTCAGCCGAAAGGATTGTATAAACAAAAATAGGTGGATATTCACTACTGTAAATATAATTTAATCCCAATGTGATGTTTGAACCGGAACGATTAATGATATCCGTCCAAATCCGTAATGTATCCCCATGAGAGTATGTCTCCTGATCAAAACGCATGTCGAAGGCAACGATTTGAGTTAATTGTCTATTAGGCCCCTCCCCATCCTCATTAACATCAGCTTGTTCTCTTAAAATAGAGTTCCCCTCAATGGTAATCTGTATAGAATCTATTCTGTACCAAGCATAATAAAAATAGATTGGAAATACTCCATTAACATCGATACTATCGTCCAGAGTAATAATAAATTCACCATCCTGGCTAGTCATTGTACCGACATTTATCCCGGATACGTAAACAACAATTCCTTCATGGTTGGTTTGATTCTCTAAAGTGACTCGTCCTTGTAGTTGGTTGTTAGATAATCCATTCCCATCAGACTCCTGTTCACAGGAATAAAAAACACACAATAAGCCCGTAAACATAATAATGCGGCTAAATCGGTTTATACCCTTATTATACATACACTTTACACTTGAATTTTCCCAAATTTACAACTTGCCATTAACATAAGCAATTTTTTATGGTTAATAAAATTTATTTTACAGAGTAAGTACCAACCGGATTAGACTTGAATCCACAAGCATAGTAGCATATGATGATTTGGTTATGGCTGAAAAATGGGTAGAGAAAAATTTACCACTCAACTGAAGCCCTTGCTCCCAGCCCCGGACCATAAAACATTGCATTCAGCAATAGACGTTCACTCCCCCTGAAAAATCCGCGAAAGTTTGGCTGTGTAGCAAACAAAATGACTTGTCCATTTCCCATTCTTTCTCTTGTAGCCCAGGCACCGTTAGCGATTCGCTCTTTTGCTTCAGGCCATAATAATCCTCCCAGGCGTAGGTCTTCGACAGAGGCAAGCCGGGCAGGTGATAAAGCAGGATTTTTTGTCATGAGTACAGTCGATGTATTAAACAATACTGGAGTCATTTCGCCACAACCGAAATTCAGCCAATGTTCCGGATCCAAGTTCACCCTTAAAATGGCTCCCTGAGGACTCAATTTTCTTCCAAGTTCATCCCTGTCTTTTACTTTTGTAAAATTAGATTTTTCTTTGTCATTTTCTTTCGTTTCTTCTTCAGATTGTTTTCCTTCCCAAAGTTCCAAACTGTCTACAGTGATGCTGCCGGTCGCCTGATATTGAGATAAATTGTATTGGTAGCTGTCTAATTCCTTTAAAATATTTCTTCGCTTTCGAACACTACCCATTCCTGAAGAAGAATCCGCTATAAAACTGGCTGCAGCCCCAAGAGCAATCAAGGTTCCACCATCTTTTATCCAATCTTTGAGCTTTTTTATTCCACCTTCTCCAAGGATATCTTTATAGGCACTGCCCCAAGAAGAGGGAAGAACCAATACATTGTATTTTCTGAGATCGGTACGGCGAACATCCAAGAAATTCAAAAGGGTTGTTCTATTTTCCAGACGAGAATCCAATAAATGCCAAACAGCTCCAAAACTGTACTGGCTGATGGGCGGACCTCCAATTAGTGCAATCCTTGCGGGTTGCAGTAGATTCACATCATTACCTCCAAGGTCTGGACCTGATTCTGCTAATGCAGTACTAATGCCGACAATGTTTATTCCGCTTTCACCAGCAATGCGTGAGAGTAATTCAAAATTCAATTCTGGGTTCGACTGTTTGCGGATTAGTAAGCTGCCGGCCGAATATGTTTGGCCTTCAATCTGCACTGGCTCCATGACAGCCAATATACTGATTTTATTTTCCATCAACCGAGACAAAGCAATGTAAATACCATCTTCAGCGCCGTCTATAATAAATCCATATTTTGCATTCGGATTCACGAGCGCGCCATTGTCGGATAAATGTTCATAGGGACTGAAATCTATGTGAGGTAACATTGTGGTATAGTAGCCCTCCAATCCAAAGGCCAGAGGCAGGGACCAGGCCGTTACATCATAAAGAGTCGATTCATTATTTTTCAATACTTCCCGTCGTTCTTTTTCCATGGATTTTGTATCGAGCCTGATGTCAAATTGTAATATATTTTGAATTAATGCTTTTAAAGGCTGATTCAGGGGAACAATCAAAGCGCCGCCTTTTATTTGGGTATTTTTAATTTTTTTATTGGCGTTGGTTTTTGCTGAGGCTAATCGAATATTATTTTCGGTAACATAGACTTCAATCGTTTGTCTTTTCAGTGTTTCAACAAACGAATCCAATCGATCCAGATTATTTGAAAAAGGGAAAACAAATGCTTCCTTAGGATTGCTATCCACTGCATTTTTTCGTATTTGATAATAATCTTCTAATAATTCTTCGCGATTAGCAGCAACAGTGGAAAGATTCGCCATGGAACTGACGAATTGATGATGAACGGCCTCACGAAAAGTTGTCTCAGATCCATCAGGACGTTTAATAAACTGTCCAGACGTACGGGATTGCTCATATAAAATTCCAACAACACCGGCAAAAATCCCCCAGGAACTGCCGTAACCGGGATATATTTCTTCATTCCAGTCCCGCGTGTAATAACTCCAGCCATATTGATTAAACGCTACAGCTTGGTCTTCCGCAAACCGTTTCCACCACTTATAGATGGATGAATGATTATATGGATTAAATGGTTCTCGAGGAGGATTAAATAAATATGTGTCGTATGCACCCATTTCGTGGGCATCTACCAGAAATTGCGGATTCCAATCTAAAATGGCTTGAACTTTACCCCGCGTCTCCGGATGCACCGTAGCAAACCAATCGCGATTTAAATCAAATAAATAATGATTGGTCCGGCCCCAGGGCCACATAGCTCTATGATTTAAACTCTGGACGTCCGGGTTGGGAATAACGCCACCCCATTGTTGGTGCTGCGATAATATTCTTTCCCGTCCATCAGGATTTTCCAAAGGGTCGATACACACAATAACATTCTTCAGTATTTCTTGTGTTTGTTGATCTGTCCCGGCAGCTAATTGATATGCAACAAACACCGCAGCATCCGTGCTGGAAACTTCATCACCGTGAATTGAATAGGCCATCCAAGCTACAGCAGGAGTGGAGTCGATTATTTTATCAACATTTTCTCTTCTATTCAATTTACGGGGGTCTGCTAGTTTTTGAATATTCATTCTATGCTGGTCGATGTTGGTGAAATTTTCTTTTCCAGTGATTACGAGATAAATAAGTTCCCGTCCCTCATAGGTTTGACCATAGCTGTATAGCTTAGCATTTTCGACTGTAGCATCTAAATATTCAAAATATGTTTTTGCTTCCCAGTGCTTAACCGGCCGCGATCCCAACTCAAATCCTAAAAATTCTGAAGGGGATTGAATATTTTCATCATACGTGCCGTCTGAGAAAAATGGAGTATCGTAATTGCCCAGTCCCGGATGATCATGTGTGCGCATGGCTTGCCCAAAAACAAGGCTTATTAATAATAGGGTGACTATTTTTTTCATTTTAGATCCTTTGTTGGATTAGCAAGTTTGATCTGATTAATACTGCAAAGAACATAATTTATATTAAAAAAATATTCAATATTTGATCGTCATCAAATGGAAGAACTCGAATCATTTTTTCATATCCGGTTCCAGGTCTACTCCCAATCCGTCTGCAATCCGGTTTATATAATTAAAATAACCGATTACCTGTGCAGCATCGCTTATGGCTTCCTGAGCAAATCCGATTGCTTCTAATTCTCGAACATCTTCTTCGGACATTTTACCTGGAGTGAGAGTCAATTTTTCTGCCCATTGACAAAGTGTTTTATCTTCTTTGCTTAACTCAGCAAAGCGCCAATCATGTTTTAGATGTTCAGCAATTTTTTCATTTTGAACTTCATCCCGGAAGTTATCTCCGTGAGATTCAGTTCAGTAATGGCATTGGTTTACCTGGGAAACGACTGTGGCTAACATTTCCCGTTGTGCTCGGAATAAATCTGATTTTCCATACATTATGGTTAAATACATTCGCATGGAATCCCTAAGCACTGCTGGGCTTCTACTCATAATCTTTAAAATATTATATACTTTTCCGGAACGCTTAATTCCTTTTTCATATTCTTTTTTTAAGATTCCATCAGCATCTTCAGGGTGTACGATATCAATATATGCCATTATTTTTCCTCGTATTTATGTTTTAGAATGAAAAAGTAAGACCAATAGAAACTGTATGATCTTCCGGATTATAAAATTCTTCTGGAAGCATCACATAACCATTGGAATCTGTTGTATAGCCATCGTCGATAATTCCATATAATATTTCATATTGTTCAAGAGTCAAGGTACCATCTTCAGGATAAGCATAACTTTTTACTATTTTACTAATTGAATACTTTGAATCAAAATCAAATTGATAATTAATATTTACACTAAGAGCCTCGTGGAATGTTTTAATTGAAATCACTAAAATGCTGTTCAGTAAATATTTCTCCAAATTATCAAAACGAGGTTTATAAAAAAACTGCCAATCAATAGACATGCCGACAGAATCAAATGATCGTTTATACTTTGGTCGTAAGGAATGACGGTATAGTGTACCGGGGTCCTCACCCATATATTTTTCCTGTTCAAATAATGATGCGTAACTAATTGAAAAATATGGGTTAAGTCGATATTTCCCCCCAAGTCCGATGTTAGCTCGATGATCCAGTGCACTTAAAGAATCAAATTCCCATTGAATAAAAACGAATGGAGAAAACGTTTGATGTGCAAAAAGATCAACTTTTAGTATAACACTCCCATCATTTTCATAAGGAACATTATTATTCGTTGATTTTGCTCTGTGAGTCGAAAAAAGAAATTCTGTATCTGGCAGTGATAAGCCACCCATTTGAATAAGCCCAATTTTAGAAATTGAGACAGCTCCTTTGAAATAATGATAATCTACATTGCCTGTTTTGCCTGTGTAAGAACCAGACAATGTCAATGACGCTGGTTCACAAAACAGTACGGAAAACAGTATTAGAGTAAATGTTAATTGTTTCATTTAAATCATAGATGCGTTGGTTAACTATCCCATAATTTAGGATGATCCTGTAAAAAAACACAGTATAGTAAGGAATTATTACTTTTCGGAAAAAAAATATAAACGCTACGAAAAATTTTGTGATTGAAATTTAGTTTGATTTGACAAAATCCCGACAACCTATTGCTCATTAATGTGTCTATTATACATAACGAATTAACAATAGAGGAAAACATGAAAAACTTAATAATTGAACTAGACAATTTTGTGTTGCTTTGCTTCATTATAATCGCTTCAAGTCCATTTTATCTGATTTAACGATTTATGTAAAGCATAATAGTTTATTGAAAACATTTATATTTAGTCTCGTCAAAAGAGACTGAAAATTTTTCAGTTGTTACATGTAGACAATCCTCCTATTTAACACAAGGAGCGTGATAGACATATTCTTAGTGATTTTTCCATTAGCTTTTCTCACCAACAACCTACTTGAAAACACACTCCTGCTATTCATGTTGGATATATATCCAGACCTCAATGATACCATTGTTGGAGCGAGTAGTCTTGTCACACGCATCAAGCTCACTGCGTTGGGAATAACATATTTAACCCTCATTTCAAGTCTTATATTATTCTTCTGCTGTTACAGAAGGCGCAGACATGGAAGAAGACGCCTATTATGGCGACGATAGTACATGCGTTTACCAAGGATAAGAATAATTGTTTAACAGCTGGCTGCAACGATTATCTATCGAAACCCATTAAAAAAGAAAAACTGCTAGAAAAATTAGCTATGTATCAATAAACTGGATATATATTATGATAAGCAAATATAAATTTTGTTGTAACGTAAAAAGATAAAACGCTGGATATTACAAAAAAAAATAGGTTACAATTTAGTTGTCTTTGCAACTTAATTTTCTTGAAATGAATAACAATATGATATATCAAAATACTCACATAACTCAAATGCAAAAGTACTCAAAAGATTTTGACGACAAATACGGCACCGGATTCATGTTGTTGTACTTACCATTCTCATTCTCTGGTAGGGTTGAGGATAATCAAACAAACAATTTTCTACGGAGTGTATTAAAATGTTCACAATAATGACAGCCATACTAATCGCTTGTGGCGCTATTGTCATGTATCTGGCTATTGCGCGGACGAGTCAACTCCTTAAACTGTTAAAGGGTGGGCACTATACCGGCAGGTGGCGTGCATTGTTAAGCCTAATGTTCTTTTTTCTCGGGGGTTATTTAGTAGCTACGATAATGGTATTACTGGAATACCAGGATTTACTTATCTTGCTTACTGGTTTGATCTTCTTCTTCGGAGCTCTCTTTGTATACCTGGTAGTAAAAACGAGTTCCTCCACTATTCAGGAACTTTTTGCCACATCGGTATCAAAATCCTATGTAGAAAATATCATTGGATCCATGGCGGATACCTTGATTGTTGTGAAACTCGATAGGAATCAAACAGTTGAAACAGTGAATCAGGCTACGCTAAACCTGCTTCATTATGAGGAAGAGGAAATCGTAGGAAATCCAATAAATAAGATTCTTCCCGGCGAGTCACAAGAGCAATTGAATATTGATAAAATTCTTCAGGAAGGCTATGTGTCTGATTTGGAACTAATCTATCTTACCAAAGATGGGAATGAAATTCCTGTCCTTTTTTCTGCCTCAGTCATGCGCACCATTGACGGCAGTCTCCAAGGTTTAATTTTTGCTGCCCAAGACATTACCATCAGAAAACAAGATGAGGAGGCACTAAAACAATCAGAAATCCGATATCGTAAATTATCAGAGGAATTGACACAGTCCAATAGCATGAAGGAACTTCTTTTAGACATCATTACACATGACCTGAAGAATCCGGCAGGGGTCATCAGCGGCATGTCAGATATAATGGCAGATGAAGAACCCGAAAATAAAATGGTGGCTTTGATTAAGAATAGTAGTGAGGATTTATTGAAAGTGATTAAAAATGCCACCACGTTGGCTAATCTGGCTGTTGGAGAGGAGATCACCAAAGAGACCTTATATTTAGGGGATGTGCTCAGTGAGGTCATAGGTGAATTTTCTACCTCGTTAAAAAACGTAAATCTGGAAATAGAAGAACAGTTTGGATCTGATCTAAAAGTAGAGGCGAATCCTATTATTGCCGAGGTATTCAAAAATTTTATCAGCAATGCAATTAAATACGCACCGGATGGTAAGAAAATCATTGTGGAAGCAAGGGCGGATGAAGATTCAGTAACCGTGAAAATCAAGGATTTTGGTGAATCAATTAAGGAAGAGGCTTATCAGCGGATTTGGGAGCGTAAAATGCAGTTGGAAGATGAGAAAGAGAAGAGGAAGGGGCGTGGTCTGGGTTTAGCGATTGTTACGCGTATTGCCAAAGCTCATAACGGAAAAGTCTGGGTAGAACGCAATGAGCCAACGGGAAATATATTTTGTATCAGCATTCCTCGTTGATAATGAAATGGTGTATAACATTTTGAGATAAACTTGAAACAAGGATTAATAAATTTAAACAAATCTTTCCTATAATTTTTTGATTCTTTTCCCGATTAGCTTTTTTATTTTTTTATAAGGAGGGGGTGGGCCCGTACGAACTTCTTTACCGTCAATAAATAGTGCATCGGAAATACCCCATTCCAGAAATGTCTCTCTGTTGAATGTATCGATTTCTTTGAAATCTACATTTTCACCAAATTCAGATGAGGCTCTTTTTGCCCTTTCAAATATCATGTTCTGTGCTGGACACCATCCATTTAAAAAGGCAGTTACTGTAACCCTCCCTGGTACAGTTCCGGGTTTGTTTTTTCGTTTAATCCATTTCGGAGGAATTGCGTCTTCAGTGAACGGTTTCCATAGGAGAACCATTCCTTTCTGTTTATCCACCTTGGTATATCCTTGCTTTCTGAACCACGACGCCTTCATCCAAAAAGGGAGGGAGACACCCCAAACCGTTAGACCTTTTGCACCCCTGCTTTTTACATCAGTTTCCGCAGCCTCAATCAATGCTTTTCCCATCCCTTTTTTCTGAAAATTTCCACGCCCTTTTTTGTATCCATGAACCCAAATGCATTTAATAAAGTAAAGGTCATTTCCTTCAACAAAAGAGTGTTCTATAGGAACATATTGTATCATTCCGCCTACTTCACCGTTTTCATCAACTGCCAGTTTAACGCCGAGTCCTTTATCCCTCATTTTCTTATACCATTCTTCTTTGTGATTCCCTGCTTCTTTTATTTCTTCTGACCAGTCTTCAAGACAAACAAAATACAATTGTTTGTGATCATCGATTAAATCGATTATTTTCATAGGATACCTCTCATTGGTCAATTGATTATTTTAGAATAGGCTTATATTTTACTACTTTTACCTGCTCTTACTATTGATTTACTTTTTCCGGTAAAAACGGAGTCAAAGGTTTTTCCGACACGATTGAAATAGTTTTCTTCAAGAGCGTAACCCAGACCATGTTTTAGATAGATATTTTTTGTCTTCCATGAGTAATTCATCTTATCCATAATAATATAATCAACCCTATCAACGAGTATTTGTGCCAGGTTTTCCGGGTTCATTGGTAAAATTGGACCAACAAAAGCATACGTTTTAATTCCGAGAGATTTTATCCGTCTCAATGTTTCTATCCGGCTGGAAATTGAATGTGCCTTGGGTTCGAAAATGGAGCGAATATTCTCATCATCGGTTGCAATACTTAAACCTACTTCAATATTATGGAATTGCTTTAGTAAATCAATGTCCCTTAAAACAAGTGGCGAACGTGTGAGAACTGAAATGGAGTATGACGGATCATAATCAAGTAATATTTTCAAACACTGGCGGGTGAGTCGATATTGCTTCTCCACAGGTTGATAAGGATCAGTGACAAGACTAATCGATATTTTCCCGGGCTTACACCTTTTCAATTCCGTTTCAAGACATTTAGCCACATTCATTTTTAAATCCACAAATTCACCCCACTTTTCCTGATGATTTGTGTATTTCCTCATAAAATCAGCATAACAGTATCGACAGGCAAATTCACAACCAACATATGGGTTTAGAGAATAATCTATGTTTGGAATCCGTGATTTTGACAAGACAGTTTTTGCAAGGATTTCTTGAATTTTCGCGGCATATTTCTGTTTCATATATTTTTTGACAATAAGCATTGTTTTGCCAACAATGGCCAGCAAGCTGAAGGTTTCTCAAGGGCAATCATTAATTGATATTTTATTTGTTTGAAGAAACCAAATGAATGTAAGTTATTTGCGAGTAATTAACGAGTAATATATGGAAAACATTATGACGTTATCAAAAAAGAAAAAATTGATATTAGAATTCATTCAAAACTTCTTTGTTCAAAATGAGGAATCGCCAACTTATGAAGAAATCAAAACAGGATTAGGGTTTAGTTCTGTTGGCACGGTGAGTTGGTACGTTCGAGAGTTGGTCAAATCCGGTCATTTGCAACGGCAAAAAGGATTTAGTGGAAAGCGAGCCCTTGCTGTCGTTGATGATTTACCAAACCAATTGCCGTTGCTTGGACGAATCGCAGCGGGTTATCCTCTCGAAGCCATTGAAAACAGAGAAATGGTCGAAGTGCCGCCGTCATGGGTTCATCCTTCGAATTTTGTGCTTCAAGTTCGGGGAAATTCAATGATTGATGACAACATCGAAGATGGTGATTATGTAATCATCAGACAAACCGAACAGGCTGAGGCAAGGCAGACAATTATTGCCTATGTAAACGGTGAAGCAACCTTGAAACGGTATTATCCCAAGCCGTCAGGGATTGAACTTCATCCCCGCAACCCGGAGTTTGACATTATCCATGTTTCTCCTCATGATGAGTTTCGAATCGGCGGCGTTGTTCTGCATGTATTCAGAAATTATTAGTAAAGTATGAACCAGTCGGTATATCATATTCGATTGTCAGATTTTGAACTCAATGCTGAGCGATTGCTTGATCCGGCTTTGCGGACGCGGGCTGTGGCTATTATTTCTTCGCACCATCCAAACGGCACGATCATTTCACTTTCCGACGAAGCCGAGCAGGATGGACTTTTCGCCGGGATGAAAGTATCGCTTGCTAGAAAGATGTCCCACTCGGCATTGCTTTTGCCTTACAATAACACGCTATACTCACGAATGAACGCCTACATTTACAAAGCTGTTGCCAAATATTCGCCAATTGTTGAACCAACTGTGTTTGGACAATATTTTATGGATATGACAGGTATGGACTTGATTTATAAAAACCCTGTTCAAGCCGGTGTGGTTATTCTCAATGATCTTAAAACAAAAATTGAGATGGAAAGTTATGTGGGTATCAGTCAAAATAAACTGGTCAGCCAAATTTCTACAGAAGTCGTTCCTGAAAAAATCCATGAAGTGTCTTACGGCGAAGAATCGAAATTTCTATCCCCATTGAATTCCCAAATTCTGCCAACCGCTCAAGAGAGTACAGTCAGCAAGATGATCCGGTTCCTATGGCTGGATCGAATACGCCAAATTCGTGAAATCACGCATAATGTCCGTGTTGGAATCGAAATATTCGGAAAACATAATAATCAGTTAAACAAAGAGGCCAACGGTCAGGATCATTCCCGCGTTCAACCGCCCATAAAACGTTCGTGCATCACCGAACAAAAGATCATGGAATGCGATACCAACGATGTGGATATACTGGCAAATGTGGTGCGAACACTGGCGGAACAAGTTGCATTCAAATGCCGCAAGCGGCGTTCTATTGCGTTGAAAGTGAAGCTGGAAATTCACTACACGGACGGTTTTAAATCGTCAAAAACAAGCAAATTTTCCCAAAACAATGATCAATCTATCGTTCGCGAATGTTTGGACCTGTTTGAAAAAGCTAATTATCGCCGAAACCGTTTACGCTCTATTTTGATCGATGCATCGAATTTCCGGCAGGTATCCCATCAAGTCGAATTATTCGAAAATTTCACACATCAAAACGATCGTTCGTTGAATCGTGCTATTGATAAAATTCGTAAACAATACGGATTTTCCTTAATCCAGACAGCATCCGCCTGATGTTTGCCCATCTGAACACCCATTCCATTTATTCAAAAATGTCCGGGACTGCGACGTTTTCGGAAATATTGCAGCGGGCAAAGGAATTCAATTTCTCTCATTTAGCCATGACCGAAACCAACGGCTTGTACGGATTCATTCGCTTTATTCAGGCTGCAAGGGATTTTGGCATTCAACCCATAGCCGGGACCAATATCGTTACGCCGGATTGTGACGTGATTCTACTTGCGGAAAATCAGACCGGTTACGAAAATATTTGCCGTCTGCTCTCCATGGTGCACGATGAGCCGGAGATTACGATACGGACATTATTTCAAAAACACCGAGACGGACTGTTTGTGTTATCTCATAGCCAAGCGGCGCTAGCCGAACTGGTTAAAATTTTTCCGTCTTCCCATTTGTTTGTGGAATTACGCCCAACGATCACCGAACAACACGCCAAGAAAATGGCAAAACAATTTGGAATCGATATGGTGGCCACCGGCGATGTGTATTTTCTGGAAAAAAACGATCAGAAGTCCCATAAAATATTACGAGCCATTGATAAAAACGCCACACTTTCACAATTAACGAAAGACGATATCAAGGATAAGGAGCATTATTTTTGTCCGGAAAAAGAAATGATCCGCAGGTTTCCAAACAGTTTGGACGCCATCAATAATTCACAATATCTGGCGGAGCGGTGTAAAACGGATTGGAGATTTCTCAATACCATTTTTCCGGAGATATCGCTTAAAGATACTCACAAAGCCAATCAACTTTTGCACCAATTGGTCTATGAAGGGGCAAATGTCCGCTTTGATGCCATCACAGACAAAGTAAAACAGCGGATCGATTATGAGCTTGAAATAATCACCCAGAAGGGATTTGCGCCTTATTTCTTGGTCGTACACGATATCGTTCGAAAAACGAAATCTACCATCGGACGTGGTTCCGGTGCAGCATCTATTGTGAGTTACTGTCTGTTCATTACCCAGGTTGACCCAATCAAATACAATCTTCAGTTCGAGCGGTTCATTCACCCCGAACGGGTGGATATGCCGGACATCGATATTGATTTTCCCTGGGACGAAAGGGACGATATTTTGGATTATGTCTTCAATAATTATGGTTTACAGCGCACGGCAATGGTTTCCAGCCAGGTGTTTTTACAGCCCCGGTCAGCGATCCGTGAAGTTGCCAAAGTGTATGGACTCTCCAATGAAGAGATCAAAGCAGTGACCAAACGTATCGGATATTTTGCGCGAAAAAAAGAACTGGCCAATTGGATATCTACCGACCCGCGGTTTAAAGACCTTGATCTTGATGAAACGCTTTTGGAAATCATTGAGCAAAGTGAAAAGATCATCGGAGCGTTTCGGGTGTCTTCTGTCCACCCGGGAGGCATTATCATCGTGCCGGATGAGATTCGCAAATATGTGCCTGTTTTAATCGCTCCGAAGGGAGTGCAAATTGTGGAATGGGAAAAAGACCAGGTGGAGGATTCAGGATTGCTGAAAATTGATCTCCTGGGCAATCGTTCATTGGCTGTGGTGCGGGATACACTGCGCCAGATCGGATTATATCGCAACGAGCGGATGGATTATCACACCATCCAGCCCAACAATGACCCCAAAACTGAAGCATTAATGCAATCCGGAAAAACAATGGGAATATTTTATATTGAATCCCCGGCAACGCGTTTATTGCTCAACAAAGCGGGCGTTGTGGATTTTGAACATGTGGTTATTTATTCTTCCATCATTCGTCCCGCCGCCAACCGCTACATCAACCTGATGCTGGAACGAATTCATGGTAAACCGTGGGAATTATTGCACCCGGATTTGCATTTCCTGAACGAAAGTTATGGCATAATGGTTTATGAAGAACAGGTCACAATGACGGCACGGGAAATCGCCGGTTTTGGATACGCGGAATCTGAACATATGAGGAAAGGTATATCACATGCAGGTCTTTTTCATAAAGTGCCGTTGTGGAAACGTAAATTTATCGCCGGGGCCGAAAACAGGGGATATACCCGGGAATTGGCGGAAACTCTTTGGGAAATGATTGAGTCATTCTCCGGGTATTCATTCTGCAAGCCCCACTCTGCGTCGTATGCAATGTTGTCATTTACCTGTGCGTATTTAAAAGCACATTATCCGGCGGAATTTCTTTCATCTGTCATTACGAATCAAGGCGGATATTATTCCACGTATGCGTATTTGAGTGAAGCCCGGCGGTTTGGAATTGAAATTTTGTGGCCGGATATCAACAGAAGCGAGCGATTTTTTAAAGGCCGGAATAACAAGATACGCATTGGGTTTATGGCGATTAACCGTCTGCAAAAAAAAGCAATAGACGAAATATTAGATGAACGCAAAGCAGGCGATTTTTCATCTCTTGCGGATTTTTTATTGCGGACCGACCTTGAACTTTCGGATTTAATGACGTTGACGAACGCCGGATGTTTCACAGAACTTGAACACGAACTCACCCATCGGAAAATTGCCTTTCAGGTTGCCTGTTATAAATTGGATTCTGACGAGAGCGAATCATTGCGACCATCCTTGTCCGCCGGTGATTTAACCGATATTCAAAAGCGTGAGCTGGAGTTCGAATCGTTTGGGTTCTCCGTATCGGAGCATCCGCTGGAGCCGTATTTATCCATCTTTATGGATAAGGTTAAAAAAGCCAAAGATATTCCAAAATTCGTTGGCAAGACCATCAATTTGCTGGGTGTTTACATTACCCGAAAGGTCACAGCAACCAAGAAGCGCGAGCCCATGGAATTTGTGACATTTGAGGATGAAACGAATATCTATGAATGTGTTATGTTTCCCAATACGTTTAAACAATACGGAGATTTACTCAACTGGGAAAAATTGTTCATTCTACGAGGAAAGGTTGAAGAAAGTTTTGGTGTATTTACCGTAACGATTGACAAGCTCGGAAGTTTACAGCATGTGATGAAAAAGATAAAGAAGGTTGCGTGATTTGCTGACGGAAACAACTGACTTCAAGTGTGCTATTTTATTGTAGGAGGCAATACTGATACAGGGATTATTTGCTTTTTATACAAACAAGTATTCTTGCTTTTCAGAGAAATATTCAGGACGTTGGTCCCAAAACTGACCATCAAGTTTTCTACCGGCTTTCTTTTTATTTACGCCACCCCATTGTTTGAAAAAGAATTGTACGTTTTTTTCTATACATATATCCCGGATATTTCGTACCCATTCTGGGTTCATATATCTCGCCTTTGGACCAGACTCGCCACCAACAATAACCCAATTAATCCCAGATAAACCAATGCTGGTAATTGGACCGATTAATGGTTCTATTGATAAAAACCGAATACGTGCCGGTACATCTCTTAAATCATCTACACGATTAACCATTTTTTGATTTTCAACGCTAACGCCCATCCATATATTAGGTGACCAATTCAATTCTGGCGCTAACTCTTTTAATCGTTGGCTGCGTTTTGTTAGTACCTGGAATACATGATGTTGAGCCACATTCATAGTGTTGAACACTTTCTTGATAAATGACAAGGGAACATCTTTATGAAACAGATCGCTCATGGAATTGACAAATACAACTCGTGGTTTTTTCCATTTTAGAGGTGCTTCAATCAAATCTTCCTGCAAAGTAAGCTGGAATTTATTTCTATATCTGAACTGACCCATTTCATATAATCGATTGGCCATTCTTTCAGCATAACAGTTTTTACACCCCGCAGATATTTTAGTGCACCCGGTCACTGGGTTCCAGGTCAAATCAGTCCATTCTATGCTTGAATTTTGTGCCATATCTATAGCTAAATATATGAAAATAAATTGATGAAATCTTTTCGCTTAAAATACATTATCAGAAGTTTCATTATGTAATAATGCCATTAATTTTCTCATATCTTTCTGACACAAAATCATAGTTAATACTTGTTACGATATTAAAATACCGATCCAAGCCAATTCCTTTAGCAACAAATATTTCATGAATAATGTTCATTTTACCTATTATTTCAATTATTGAATTAAATAAAATATCGGCATCTAAATGTTCACTTAGAAATGTGTCAATATCCCTGTAATTAGATTTTATTCGTTTTCTATACAATAGACTTAATATGTTCGAATAACCTAATCTTGACGAAACTTGCTCCCAATCTTCTTGATTGAAGTTTTCCTTGTATCCTTTTCTATTTCTTAAGGGAATTTTAATGTTTTGCTTTTTATTACGCAATTCTAGTTCCCTTGTCGTCTTGAGAAACTGGCATATTTGATTATTAATAGTATTATTATCATTTCTGTTAAAATGAATTGATTCATAGCCAGATGTCATTTCAATATTGTTAAAAGTAATGTTTCGTATGCCCCCGGTTGCAATGAATGAAATAATTGACGGATATTTCCCTTCATTAAATAATTGCCCAATTTTTTTTATAACTGCTGAATGACTTCTCTCTGTAAAACCAACTACTCTGAAATATGCGAGTATAAGAGAAAATACTGAGTAATATATTTGTGGGAATGCCCATTGGATAGAAAAAGAAAGAGATTTTCCATCAAAAGATTCGTAAGTAAATCTTAACAGCCTCTCAGTATTCCATGAATTTTTTAACCATTTTTCAACATCATTAATATTACAGCCACTTGATAATTGAATATTATTTATGTAATCTAAACCTAAAAGTTGCTCAATAATTACACTTTCATTTAGTTTACATTCTAGTGCTTCGAATTGATTCTGTGTCATGAAAGCTCTGTATTGCATTTCTTGTTCTTCAGCGCTGAGTGGGACATAAGTGGCGATTATCTCTCTTGTCATTTTTTAAACACTATAATATTAATTTTGGTTTTTCGCATAAATCTCGTTATCAGAAGTTTTATTATAGCAAATCATTCAACCTTCCAATCATCTGGTATTAATATTCCTTGCATGTTTATTATCCCTTTTGGATCGATATTAGTTTCCTTCTTTCGTTCTTCCCAATCAATCATCATAACCACGTAGAAAATTGCATTTTTTACAAGCCTCAATAAATCGAGCAAGGTGCTTCGGAATTGAGAAGGTCCAATTTGATCCACACTATGTTCACTATAAATGTCGAAGAATCTATGTTCCAAGGCATTACGAATATTCTTCAAATCTGTAAAATAATTATTCTCAAAATCGTTCGCCAAATCTAAGATTGAAGCAAGGAATGGATTTCTAATTGGGTGCATTTTATTCAGTTTATCACAAATTTTAGGATCTAGTTTATCATTACAATGTTTCCAAAAAGAAAGATAGTGGAAAGAAAGGCGGTCTTGTTTAAAACCAATACCCTGATATTCGTTAATGACGAAGGCTATCTTATCCAAAATACCATATGCCATACGGTAAGCCGCACGTGCGTGCTCGAGAAAAATTGAATAAACTTTGTAGTCAAGGGTGTCAATAAGAGATATTCCATCATTTATAAATTTCAATTCATTATTCTTATAAAACGATTGTGCAGCAAGGTACCTTGCCATTATATACTCTTGTTTTAATCTATTTATATACCCACTGAATCGATGATATTTTTCTTGATCCTTCATCCCTACAATCATTTTCGAAATGGTCAACGGATCGTATAGTGCTGCTGGACATTGATGTTCTTTGCTTAAAGGATTAAGGAATAATCTGTTGCTGTGACAAAATCGCATGTAGAATTCTTTAAGAGTATCTTTGGGATCCTCAATACTTTGTTTGCAATTATACTCTTCCATTTCTAACAATTGTGGATAATTATTTTCTAAATTTTCGAATATTTCAGTAAAATAGTTTAACGGACCAGTTTCTAATCCGATTTCAATTGCTCTTTTAAGCATGAAATATGAATCTATGATAATTGTTTTTGCTGCATTTCCCCCAATAAATTGAAGTAAGAAAAGAAGCGTTTCCGCCTTATTGCTTAAGGCCATAGCTTGATTTGAATTTAATGAAAGGGCTTTGTCGTAACATTCCAAACTTTCATAGCTCCTACCGAATTGGTTTTTTAGAAGGTTAGCGTAATTAATGATTATTTTTGGATCAGTTTGATCTATTTGAATGGCTTTGCGATAAATGGACTTTACTCTCTCTGATAATACGATATCTTTAAAAAATATCTTCTTCTCTTGACCTTGATTCCATTTCAGTTTTGTACTTAATCCATTGGCTAAATTGTAAAGCATATTGGGATAATATTTATGAGAATCAATATTTTTTATGCAGGTCAAGTTTTCAGTAAGGTCGATTCCCCGATCTAAAATGTTCTCATTTGATGTGAAACAGCCAATATCAACAAGAAAGCCACCTAAGTTAAATATAATGGAGATATGGTAATTAAGATTTTCATCAGTATCAAAATAGATATCAACATTATTAATGATTTGAACTGATTCAATAATTTCTTTATCAAGTAATTGAATAATTTTGGAAGCATCATTATATCGACCTTGACGAATAAAATCATTGATATGTTGGAATTTTGTATTGATTGCCTTCATAATTAAATAACTTACTTTTTTGTTCTTCCTAGAAGCCACAAACCACTAAAAATAGCTCCGATCAGTCCAATACTTGATTTAATCTCATGTCTCCTCAAGATTTTACCTTCTTTAGAAATCAATTTTTCTATTTCTTCAACTGATTTTCCTCTAAAATCCATAGCCTGATACCTTTGAATTATCGATGGTAATTCTTCGGGTGATACGTCGATTAATACTGATACAATATCTTTTTCTCCATAGAAAGCTCCTCCAATTTCGTATCTTGTATATTCTGCATTAACGGATTGTTTACTAGCGATAAACAAAAATAGGTCAGATTCTTCAAGCTCGGTCCAGATAACATCTTCCCAATCTTCTCCCGGATGGATGTTAGACCCCGACATAAATACTTCAAGATTACATTCTATCAGAGTATTTTGAATTAACTTGGCATATTTTTCATCTTTATGTGAATAACTGATAAATATCTTTGGCATAATTCAGTTCAAAAATTGTTTTTTAAAAATGTTAATTTTTTCACATAAAACATGTTTTCAGAACTTCTAACCATCCGTTTCTTTTAGCACCTCTACGATTCCCTTAAATTGTTCTACAGCTGATTCAAGATTCTCCATAATCTCAACTGCCAATATATCAGGATCAGGTAAGTTCTCCATATCTTCAAGGCTTTCATCTTTGAGCCAGAAAATATCCAAACTTACTTTATCACGCTGGATCAGTTCATCATAAGAAAAACATTTAAACCGTTCGGATTCTTCTCTTACGTGACGGTTCTCCGGTTTGTAACACTGAACAAACTCTTCAAGATCGGAATACTTCAACGGATTGGTCTTCAGGGTGAAATGTTTATTCGTTCGCAGGTCATAAATCCAAAGTTCTTTTGTCCAGGGTGTTTCGCTTGCAGGTTTACGGTCAAAAAATATCACATTTGCTTTTACACCCTGCGCATAAAACACGCCGGTAGGCAGCCGTAACAGTGTATGAACATCGCATTCGTGGAGTAATTTCTTGCGAATCGTTTCTCCGGCGCCGCCTTCAAAAAGCACATTATCCGGAACTACCATTGCACATTTACCATTCATTTTCAGCAAGGTCTTGATATGCTGGACAAAGTTTAGCTGCTTATTGGATGTAGTAGCCCAAAAGTCAGTGCGTTCATACTGGACTTTTTCCGATATCGCCTTACCTTTTTCATTGATAATGGTAATGCTGCTTTTCTTACCAAATGGCGGATTGGTCAACACCATATCATACCGGACACCGGGATCATTTGCCAGTGAATCAGTTACATCCACCAGACTTTCATCACCACCAATACCGTGCAAATACAGGTTCATTACACAGAGTCTTGCGACACTATCGGCAATTTCTACACCTTTGAATGTTTTATAACGAAGACGGTTTTTCTGCTCTTTGTCCAATTGTTGATGTTTCGCAATGTGGTTATGAGCTGAAATCAAAAATCCACCGGTACCACAGGAAGGATCAATAATATTCATTCCAATGTGTGGATTCATTACTTCCACAATGGCATCAATGAGTGGTCGGGGTGTAAAGTATTGTCCGGCACCACTTTTGACATCTTCAGCATTCTTTTGGAGCAGTCCCTCATAAGTGTCACTTTTTACATCTACACTCAAACCCAGCCAGGTCTCTTTATCAATCATACTTACCAATCGTTTAAGTTTGGCCGGGTCTTGGATTTTATTCTGGGATTTCCTGAAAATAACACCCATCACACCGGTTTCTTTCCCCAGACTTTCCAATAAATGCCGATAGTGGATTTCCAACTCATCACCGTCTTTGTCAATAATGGTTTGCCAGCCGAATTCTTCCGGAATATGGGATTCCCGATTAAAAGGCGGTTTTGTCTGCTCATCATCCATTTTCAGAAAAAGTAAATATGTCAATTGCTCTACATAATCACCGTAACTGACACCGTCATCCCGCAGGACGTGGCAGTAATTCCATAGTTTTTGTACTAATGCTTGACTATCTGTCATAATCTAATCTTTCTCTTTTTTGATTCTTTCTAATAATTCAGATGCAGGCTCATCTGTTGGATCTTGCGGAACCAGTTTACCCTCAAATGCACGTTTTAATATGGACTGCCGTAATGACTGCGCTCGTTTCAATTCCAATTCAATCACCTGTTCTGTTCCGTCAATAATGGAAAAAATGCGGTCGATTTCTTGAACGATTTGATTTTGTTCATCAAATGGCACTAATGGGATAACAACATTTCGGATATCTCTTATATAAATTGCTTGCTGTGCTGTTGATCCTGATAAACCAACTAATGATTTTTGAAGTGTAGAAGATTTAATTAAATACATTAATAATTTCGGTGAAATTAATTTTGTTGGTTTAATAAGTATCACACTTCCTAGAAGGCAAAATATTTTATCAGTATCTACTTTACAAGTTCTACCAACACTTGCTCCTCTACTGACAATTAAAATATCATTTTCTTCTGGATTACATCTATTTCTAAATTGTTTTGCATCTTCTTCTGATATAAATAATTTGTTGTCAAATATTACTCCATTTTCTCTAACATCTTTCGCTGATAAGAAGGGAATACCTGATTCTACTGTTTTTGGTCTAATATGTTCACCGTCAGTGATTTTTAGGGAAATATTATCCAATTCACTCCACACCCACCCATCCGGCAGTTCGGGTAATTCGGTAGTGTCCACAGGTGCAGGTTCTTTGTATTTCTTTCCCAATTTTGCTTTTCGTTCTTCCTGAATTCGTTCCAGCAGTTTGTCTGCCGGTTCAGGTCTATGTTCCTTTCGCCATTCTTCTGTGAGTTTGCCCTCCACAGCGGATTTTAACACCGACTGCCGGTAGCGTTTCAGTTGGGTTTTGGCTTCTACCAGTTCTTTTACACCTGCATCTAACTTGGAAAACAATTCTTCAATCTTTTCTACAATGCGGTGCTGTTCGGGCAGGGGTGGAAGGGGGACAGGAATTTCTTTCATTTTACTTTGATTTAACTTGTATCGAGTTGTGCCTGTCACAAACCCTTTGAAATCAAAAGTGTTCAAATAATATCTTACAAATTTATTTGTCGTTAATGGTTTTGCTTTTAGAACATGAGCATGGTTATTTACCCATGTTTTACCATTAATTATGAATGCAATATCCTTTCTAAAATCAAAAAACGGTGCTCCATCTTCACCAAGTAATACGAGTTCTTCATCAAATATATAATTATCTATGTATCCCACTTGACCTGTGGCACCATAATAAGGGAAAAGATCATCTGTTTTTTTCCCGTCTATTCTTTGATTTCTTTCGGATGAATTAACGGGGATACGTTTGTTGTCAAATATTTCACAACAATCTAAAACACTAGATTTTATCCATGATTCCGGTAATCCGTTCACGCCGCTAATACCTCATTCAATTTAATCTTAACCATGTTCACTCTTTCCCGCAATTTTGGTATATCCAATCATGATTGTTCCGTCAACGAAGCCATATATGTGTCCCCAAAATCCGTACAGACATATTTCCCTGTTTTTGGAACGCCTTCAAAAACAATCAAATCATTATTCGTTAAGAATTGCATATCTTTTTCTATCTGACGAATGGATAATTCATGTATTTTCGCAAATTCATCAACACTAAACGGCTCTTTGTGATATAATACATCCATGATTTGAATGAGTCGTTTAGACCGTTTTAGACTTACTCCGAACTTTGCTCCGAACTTTACTCCGAACTTTACTCCGAACCTTTTTACAGCCTCACCGGTTTCTTGGTATTCCCTAATGAAGGCAACCCGAAAGAATCCATTAAATGAAAATTGCGGTTTCTGCAAACCTGCTTCAGCCATTACTTTTCTCATTCTGCTGATGCCGGTTCCCAATTTTTCAATATACCCAACTCTCTGCAACAGAGATGCAATTAAAGGATTCCTCGCCAGGCTTATTTTCCCAAAATTAGATTCGTTTAATCCTCTTGGTAATCCGCCGGGGTTAGAAATTTCTACCCGGTCAGGAAATACTTCTACCATCACTCTGGCGCCGGTTTCAAGATAATTGCGATGGACAACAGCATTGATAACAGATTCCCGTAAAGCCACCATAGGGATTTCCAAAATATCCTCTCTTTGGATTCCTTCAATCCGGGCGGACTTGTTAAGATGTCGTTCCAGAAATTGTAAAGTATTTTCAATATTGTGGATAATATCGTTATTGAAATCTTTCTGATCTAAATAATCTGCTTTATCAGTATCTTTATATGAAACACATGAAATATATGATTGTGGAAGAACTCTCGTAGGATTAGTTGTAAACAAAAGAATGCCGGCATTATTAAAAATTGGAACCCCGTCGTTCTGTTTCACGACTGAAAGATTCATCAAGATATTTTCAGGTTCTAATAAGGGTGCAATTTCCCCTTTTGTGAGATAGTTGTCTAATAGCAATTGATCAAAGTGTTCTGTAAAATCTGTATTAAGCTGCCACTGTTCATCAAACCGAACCCTGCCTTCATGCTGTATAAAATCTATGATTTCATTCGTTTTTAATTTTTGTGAGTTGGCACCTACACGAATATAAAATCCACTTGTGCAACGGTAAGGTTTATTAAAACCCTCCTTTACAGTAACGAGTAAAATATTGTTGAATTCTTCCAAATCAATATGCACCGGCGGGTCGCATCGAGAAGCAAAATCCTGTACTTTTGACCTGAATTGGTTGTTGATAGCAACTCCAGGGATAGACCCATCATCACCAATCCCTATGAAAATCTTACCACCGGAGGCATTGGCAAAAGCAACAAGTTCCTTTTTGAAATCGGTATTTAAATTCTCTTTGAATTCAATTTTATACCCTTCACCTTGAGCAATGATTTGATTTAATTCTTTTTGGATCATAATCTCACGCCGCCAATACCTCATTCAGTTCTGTTAAAATAGTATTAAAATTCTCTCCAAAAACAACATATGCTTTTCCCGCTCCACCGTAATCGTGAAACGGCACATAATCAAAATCTTCAACGGTTATTTCCATGCTGGCAGAAATATGGTCTTTAATCATCTTCAGCCACTCCATTTGCTCCAGTGTGTATTCATTCCCAGCTTTGGATTGGTTATCCAGCCACTCTTCAAATCGTTCTTCCACAGTCAAATTAAAGGGAATCAACAGGTTATTTTTTTCCAGCCCAAAGCGAACCAGTGATATTAAATCTGTCAGTAATCGGTCAGGGCTACGCTCTTTGACTTTGTCCTTATCCAACTGCTCAAATGCCATCCACAACAGTTCAGTATTTAGGTTATATGGCGGTTTCTTCATGGCATTGGCTAAATTCTTTATCATTTCGTAGGTTAAATGCCGTTTGTCGTAAGGCTGGTTGTAAATGATCTGCAATGCCAGAATTTCATCTTTATTGTCTTCCATAAACTGTCGGAATGACTTTACCGTTTCTTCCGCCTGTCCGGTATTAAATTCCGCTACAATCAGCTTATCCTGACTAACATTGTCAATAGTCTGGTATTGTTGTTTGCGACTATCTATAAGCATTTCTCTGAATTTGGGGTCATCAAACACATTGCAGGCAGTGTTAGATAATTCCTGCGTTGCCAATGCTATTTCTTCATAAGTAGGCTTTTCATTTCCGCTCAATTCAATGGCTTTTTCAATTTGTTTATCTGAATCTGTAGCATCCAACAGGTTATTCATAATTTCAGATAATGATTGTCCATTTACCGTTTCTTCAAGTTCAGTCCGCTGTTCATCATTAATTTGTACATTGAGTTTTGCCAGCCGTCCGGCTACAGTCAGTAATGTATCCTCATCCCGTTTCCCTAAGGCAATTCCATTAATTAGTTTATCAAACGATACGGATTTCATCCGCTCCAACGGATAAGAATCATTTTTATCACTTTGCGTTACGCCCACCGCATCCACGATGATAAAGTGTGTTTTATCTTTGGCATCCCTGGTGACAGCTTGTAAATCGGAGGAATCAATGGTCCGGGTTCCCCGTCCTTTCATTTGCTCAAAATACACTCTGGATTTCACATCCCGCATAAAGAGCAGGCATTCCAATGGACGAATATCCGTGCCCGTGGAAACCATATCCACCGTTACGGCAATTCTGGGAAAATAACTGTTGCGGAAGCTGGCAATCAAATCTTCTGTTTTTTCACCGGTCGTGCGGTAAGTGATCTTTTTGCAGAATTCGTTCCCTTTGCCAAACTCTTCACGGATGATATTGGTAATGTCTTCAGCATGAGAATCATCTTTGGCAAAGACAAGCGTTTTTGGCACATCTTCTCTGCCAGGGAAAATATCCGTGTGTAATCTGTCTCTGAATGTGCGAATGACGGTGCGAATCTGATCCGGAACGACAACAGATCGATCAAGTTCTTTTTCGGTGTAATTCAGGTCTTCATCCAACTTTTTCCAACGAACGGCCCGGGTAGATTTATCCCGCTTATCCACAAAATGTCCGGCTTTGACAGTACCGCCACCTTCAGTGGTTTCTGTCTTTATTCTAAAAACTTCGTAGGGGACATTTACCCGATCAGCCACAGCCCGTTCATGTGGATATTCCATAACCAGATTCTGATTGAAAAACCCAAATGTTTGTTTGGATGGTGTAGCGGTTAATCCGATTAAGAATGAATCGAAATATTCCAATACCTGCCGCCATTGATTGTAAATGGACCGGTGGCATTCATCGGTAATAATGAAGTCAAATGTTTCAATGGGAATGTCCGGATTATACTCTACTGTTTTCATTTCGCCTGTGTCAAAATCCACTAATGATTTTTCATCAAGATCCGTTTCAAATTCACGCCCTTTTAACATTGAAAACAACCGCTGAATAGTAGTTATCGTTACTTTGCAGTCTGCATCAATATTTGGGGATGACAATAATTGTACATTGTAGAGTTCGGAAAACTTTCTGCCGTCATCCGGTGTGATAAAATTGGTGAATTCTCCCCGGGCTTGTCTACCAAGCGTCCGGCGATCTACCAGAAAAAGAATTCGTTTTGCCTTTGCAAATTTGATCAGACGATATACTGAACTGACGGTCATATAAGTTTTACCACTTCCGGTAGCCATCTGAATGAGTGCTCGTGGTCTTGCATTTTTGAAAGATTCTTCCAGTCCAGTAATTGCTTCTAACTGACAATCCCGCAAAGTGCTTTTCTCTAATGGGGGGAATTGTTGTAAGCGTTCACGCAAAGTTGAATCATTTTCAATCCATTTCTGAAGTGTTTCCGGACGATGAAATGCAAACACACGCCTTGATCTCGGGTTAGGATCCCGCAAATCCCGGAAATTGGTTTCGATCCCGGTGCTTTCATAAGCAAAAGGCAAAGGTAATTGAACATGGGGAATATCAGCTGCAAAGTTGCGGATATATTTTTCTGTCTGTTCGGAAACACCACTTAATGTCGTTCCTTCAGGTTTTGCTTCAATAACCCCTAAGGCAGTACGATTGACAAAAAGCGCATAATCCGCCTGTCCCTCATTCGTTGGGAACTCACGGATGGCAATTCCCAATCCAACACCAAGGTTGATTTCATCCTTATTCTGAATGATCCAGCCACATTTGATGAGAAGTTCGTCAATATTTTGACGTGCTTTTTGTTCCGGAGTTAAATGGATCATTTATATTGTACTGCAGTATACAGGAATAAACTGTTTTCCCTATTTATGGTATTTAATAATTCATTCATAATGGAATCTCAAACTAATAAACATACTAACCCATTTCTAATTCAATAGACAAAATAAATCTATTTTCCAAAATGGACTTAGATGATGATTATATTACCTTTTTAAAAAACCGTTGTTTTTGAACCAAATCCAATTTATTTCTAAAACCCGTCTCATAAACGCGTTTTCTGTTCAAGAACCTAAATCGAAGTTCATCTTAAAATCAAAGTCTTAAAACATATTCAGTTTTAGATTAATACTTTCCCACAAGTTTGTTGATCCACCCATGAATTGCGTGATAAAAAACCCATCCTGTATCACGTCAGTATAGAGAAATTTACTAAAGAGGCGATATGTAAACATATCTGCTCCCTCCAAATATGTTTTTCCCTGTACGATTTCAATTATGGATCGTGGCTTTGCAGAAAGAAAATAGAAATAATCAGTTGATAACAGCTTAAATTAATTATACGTAACAATGCCAGAAACACAATCACAGAAAAATGTCAAAATAGTATAGTCGCCTTGAGGACCAATAAAAATAAAATGAACGTTTTAGAATTTATCCGCGCAAAGACCGAAGATCTCCAGGGGAGCGTAACTCAGTTCAAAGCTAAAATAGAACCCCAATTTCAACATTGGTCTGATACTCTAAATAATAAAATATCCAATACATTGAATAATCCATGGATGATTGAACATAATCCATTTGAGGGAGGTGTACTTTTTTCTTCAAAAAATGTTATCCAAAATGCGGCAGCAGAAAAAGCGTATAAAGAACTGAAAGAACAAATTGGCCAAGAATTATTTGTAGGAGATTGGGTAACCGTTGACCAGAAATGTATCAATCAATTTGCAGAAGTAACAGGGGATAATCAATGGATTCATACGGATCCTGTACGAGCAAACAAGGAATCACCATTTAAAACAACCATTGCTCATGGTTTTTTAACTCTGTCCTTAATTCCGCAACTGACAAATGCTATAAACTCTGAAAATAATTTATACTCCGAAGCGCGGATGTTGGTTAATTATGGTTTAAATCAAGTGCGATTCCCATTCCCGGTTAAATCAGGCTCAAAAGTCAGAGCGCGTACCCGTCTTATTGTTGTGACCCCCATGAAAAATAGTATTGAAATAGTCAACGAGGTCAGTATAGAAGTGGAAAATAGAAAGCGATTTGCCTGTGTTGCAGAAACCGTACATCGCCTCTATTTTTAAATAGATAGAACTGCTGTGATAATTGAAACACTCGAATGTTTTCAGAGTGGATAAAAGGTAATAATTTTGACTTAAGGCTTTACAGTACAGAGGGATGTTCGACCAGAAAAAACAATTTTAAAAACAAGAGAGGTTCAAAATGAAAAATGTAATATATCTTTGTGTTGCTTTATTCTTAATCAGCTCCCAAGGATTAGCTGGTGATGTAACAGTCACCATATCAGAGAAAACAATAAATGAATTCGTTGCAGCAATAGGACCGATTAAGGGAAAAGGTAAAAAACAGGGCGTCAAATATACCTGGAAAGTGAAAAAAGCTGAGATCGATTTCGAACCCGGTTCTGCACAATTCATCGCTTCGGTTAATCTAAAGGCGGGACCCTTTAAGACTAGCAGCACGGTAAAAAGCAAGGTGAGAGTAACATACGATGGTGAATCAAATATAATAAAAATGACAATTGAAAAAGCTATTTACAAAATCTATATCAAGATTCTGGGAAAGAAAATTAAAGTAGGAGAAGTTGATATTGCAAAATATTACAAACCAAAGTTTGAGTTTAATGGACCAGAGCCGGTTCAAAATGTAGTCGAAGTAGAAACCGGTAAAAATAAAATCCGTATTATCCAAGTAACCACTACGAATAGTCAGCTGATTTTAGGAAAAGATATGATTCAAACCTCAGTAGACCTGGTATATAGTGGTTCTGATAAACCTTGATTTCTAACCGAGAATAGGAGCTTATCGCGGATAAATCATAGCATCAAACCACATCTGATAGTGGTTTAGCCGATTACCAAAACATTGGAAAGCAATCAAATAACACCTTAAATTAATCTATAATTAAGACTAATTGACTTTTAGTTTTTCGACTAACTCTAGAACTTACTTGAAAGTTAGACTAGTCCATACAAGGGATATCATATGAAAAACATAAAAATACTGATCACCATTTTATTATCTATCACCTGTGCATTGGCACAATCATTAGTCAATATTGCAATCCTGGAATTAGAAGGGAAAAATGTCCCTCAGACTGAGGCATCCATATTGTCTGACAAACTGCGGGTAGAATTATATAAAACAAATAAGTTTAATATTATTGAGCGTGCGCAAATGGATGAAATTCTTGCAGAGCAGGGATTTCAACAAACCGGATGTTTCAGTAACGAGTGCATAGTTGAAGTTGGCAAATTAATTGGTGTCGAACAGGTTATTGCCGGTAGCATAGGAAAGGTTGGTGATATTTATTTCATCTCCATCCGTTTAATTAGCGTAACTGAGGGAGCGATAATAAATAATGTTGAAGAAATAGTCGAAGGTTCTATAAATGAAGTGTTAAAAACTGGAATGACGAATATTGCCAATAAATTAATAGCTGATGAACCGGATATTCCCGCTCCGGTGACCACGGGATCACTTTCTATCTCCACATTTCCATCCAAGGCTCGGATCACATTTGACGGTAACGATATATCACAGAAGACCCCTGCTTTATTAGATAATTTATCAGACGGCAGCTACCCCGTTCATATTTCTCTGCGTGGTTATCTTGACGTTCAAAGAGTTGTGGAAATTAAGGCAGGTGAAATCACCGATTTAAAAATTCAACTGCAAAAAATTGAAAAGCCTCAACAACAAGTTGCCTCCGAGCAATCAAAATATTGTATAAAAACAAAATTCTCCATTGTATCCGGAACCATGGCGGACTATGACGACTGGGTTGATGTTTTCAACGAATATGTAATAGAGCCTGACACCTCTAGGAAGAAATTGAGCCATTTTGGAAATTTGAATAGTTTTGCTATCCAATTTACTTATTACCTGAAACCCGAATACGAAATCGGAATAACTATTGGCCGAATTGCAGGTGAAAATTATCTTGATGATATGGAACAATCCAGAGGAGGAGGTTGGGAACATAAGTTCGCATTATCAAATATATTTGAAAGTGTAACTTTTAATTATCACTTAATCCCCTCACCATCCCAGTTATATGGAACAGTTGGGGTAGGAATTGATATCTACCAGAGTACAATCGATTTTAAAGACAATGTGGACTTTGGACAAGACGAAGTCAAGGCCCAGTTGACTGCCTCCGGAAGTGGTTATCATGCAGGTTTAAGTGTTGGTTATAGATTCACACCGAGATTTAGTATCGAATCGAATTTTAATTGGCGCTCGGCAACAATTGATGGTTATACTGGGACTATCAAATTTTATTCTTATGGAAATCTACAATCCGAAGAAGACGCTATCCTGTTTGAAAGTTATGGTAATTACTATCCAGCTCCGAAATCTTGGGAGGGGGGTGACGAGGGTTCTGTTGATATGACCGGTATGGAGTTTGCTTTGGGTCTTGTGTTCAGTTTTTAAGCCGGTTCCAATCCGTGTTAAGTCGTCATGAACTGGGCAAGTTGACACCTTGATGTAACTTTGGAAATGGTTTCTTCAATGCCACCAATACTAAAACATCACCCAAATAATTAACTTTTTAACAAATCCCAATGCAATAAATGCTATTATGGGTGATATATCAATACCAATACTTAGTGGTGGAATAATCTGCTGAAATGGTTTGATTAATGGGTCTGTTATCTTGTAAATCCAATGAATTATTTCATTGTTTGGATTGTAGTCTACCCACGACAGAATTACTCGTGTGATTAGGCAAATGTATAATATCTGGAATACCAGATTTATGAGCGGGTATAGCATATTATTTATAATCTCATTTTGACCCTACAACTTCCGCAGATATTAATGAAATATCAAACCAAAAACGTAGGGACTGAATTTTCAAAAGTTTTACTTTTTAGTACAGGTGTGAAAAGAGTATCAGAATTTATCATAAAGTTATGTGTGCATTACGGTTCTGTTTTTTCCAATACCGATGATATAAGAATTTATTATGTGATAGAACTGTAGAAACATTGAGTTCTGTTAACCATTTAGTGGTCAGTGCACCTGCATTTTTAAATGCGTTTAAGGTGATGTCCGTTTTCTCTGAACTTGTACTGGCTGGAAAATTATTAATTAACGTTTTTTCAAATTCCCTTTGTTCTTCCTTAATCAAATTGATTCTAACTGGATAATCTTGAAGAATGGATCGGTGTAGTTTTTCATGCCGCCACCACAATGAGTTCACATCGTATTTTGCTCCAGGAATTGATTCAACAGGTAAATTTGGTTCAGCCATTGAGATCGGTTTGAACAACCCGGTACAAGGAGCCGATGTTCCTGTAACCCATGCAGTATTTCCATTACCTGAAAGGTGAGTTACCATTGATCCTACGGATTGGGATGCATTACGTGCGATGGGATTGGCAGAGTGGGCGCAAATATAATTCATGAAAAAATGATTATCCGGACGGTACTGTTCTATTCCATGGTCCCGCAGGAGAGAGAAAGCACCCGCTATGTCTAATTTATTTGAAGAACCTGCTAAAGTTTCAGAACGATTCCTTCGAATCGCACAGTGGGAAAAAGTTGTATAAAACCAATCTGAATAACAATCAGCAAAATGAAAGGTATCCCCATTTTTTAACCATCCTTTCTTATGTGCGAAAGATACTAAGTCAGGATGGGATAAATCATATTTTTCGCCGATGGTCAATCCATTGCTGATCGAATAATAATCTTCTACTTTTATCGCCGCCCATAAATTTCCCGCCGTTTCAAGAACCCAGGCTTCTTTTAGATCGGCAATTAGAAAACTGTTATGATAAGTAAAATTTTTATCTTTGTACCCGCATATACCTCCCTGTCCGAAATCTGCTAATAGTTCAGTAATAACTTCTAATGCCTTAATAGAAGAATCGGACCTTTCCAAAGCAAGTCGAAGACAATCCATACCTGTTAGTGCATTCCCCTTTTCCAATGGCATTTTCGTAAATACTGCCTCATTTCCGATGGTTACACCATGCTCATTAATGCCTATTTCTGCTCCCCACATCCAGAAAGGTCTGGAAATTAAAATACCATGGGTCGTCTTTACTTGTGGGATTGTAAGATAAGTACAATCCAGGTTTTTCTGCTCATTATATTGAGCGGGATGGTATTCCAAAGATTGTGCTTCGTTGGGTTCTCTGTCGCTATTTTTGCCAAAAATGACAGAACCGTCAACTGTAGCACTTTTTAAAGCAACGAATGTATCACACATGGTTTAGCGTTCAATATTTCCGGGAAGGATGTATTCATAACGCTGCCGGAATAATTTCGTTTTTTGCCAGCGGTCAAACCTTCGTAAAGAAAGAAAAAGAACCCAAATTAGTTTATCTTCTTTATAATATTTCGTGACTTCTTTTTCAACAATGGGATCATCATTTTCGTACAAATTCTCGTTAATAATTTTCAATGCTGCCGGAATCAGCTCCGGTTTATTTTCTTTGTACAGATTACCAACTAGATCCAGTAATACTTGTCGAAAATCGTAATACCTGTTCATAACATCCTGTAGAAATAACCAACGGATGAGCCACCGTAAAAAGGAAGGTGCGCTTTTTAGAAATAGCTCAGGATCTAATTGTTCTATCCCTTTAATTTTAAACAAGGGTGTACTGGTATCGATATAAATAAATTGATTTTTATTTTTTACCCAGTTGGATAGCTGTCCATCTAATGCCAATTCCAGGTTCGGGCTTTTTTGTTTGTTATAGTCCCAGATTTTTTTGATTTCGAGCACGATAAATTGAATGATGTTTTCGGCTTCTTTGTCTGATTCAGTATGAATCAGTTTATGGGCAAAATTGTTTGCTGGCAGTTGATCCTGGATAATATATAAGGTTACCGGACGACCTTGATTTTCGAACACCAGTGTATCGTCCTTGGGAATAGTTAACCCTGCATCAGACAAATACTGACAATATAGCCGATAATTATTCTCATATGCTTCAGCATCCATTTTATTCTCAAACAAGGGCATGCGCTTGCAGGCAGATGTATCCAATCCATCGATTTTGAAGACTGTCGAAATTTCTCCATAGCCTAAAACTTGAGCTTTCACTTTTGATGCATCTAAAGCAGTGGGATTTAAACCTTTTTCAAATTCTTCAATTATCTGCTGATGTGAACCCATGTTATTGATTTGTGATTTTTTTCCAGACAGATGCAATACCTCTTTTCCCTTTAACAATGGGTCGAAGCAGTTTCGCAGAAGACATCGCTTTGTCCAATTGGGTCATGACATAATCCACATCATCCAAATCCATATTCAGTGGAGGCAAGCATTGGCAAACAGATTGGTCATTATTGGCGTACACCATGAGTAAATTATTGTCGTATGCTGTTTTCGTGAGTATTGGTCCTGAAAAGTCATCCTTCAACTTCAAACCCATCATCAGTCCACACTGCCGCAGTTCCAGAAAAAATTTGGAATGATTATTCTGTATTTTAGTTAATCCTTTTTTGAATTCATCAGCCAATTTATTCACATGAGATAAGAAATCAATAGACGAAGATATTTCCAGAACTTTCTTTGCAACTCGGCAACCCAATTCTGCTCCGCCAAAAGTGGAAATGTGAATGAAGGGGTCTGGGTGAAACACTTGCTCTAATGGTTCGCGTATGACCGTTGCAGAAATAGGATATATACCACCGGAAAGACCTTTCCCCAGCACCACTATATCCGGTAATATATCATAATGTTCAAATGCCCATAGTTTTCCTGTCCTTCCCAGCCCTGTTTGTACTTCATCCAGAATTAGAAGAGCGCCCTTTTCATCGCATAATTTACGGACACCTTGCATATAATCTAATTCGGGGATAGAAATTCCCATTGTGGCCGGAATTGTTTCTAGAATCACTGCTGCAGTACGCTCATTAATCGATTCAGCCAATGCATTTAAGTCTGCAAAAGGTACTTGGGAAAAACCGTTGGTCTGAGTACCGAAAGGTTTGCGATATTGTTCATCGCCTGCTGCCAATGCCAAACCCGTATGTCCGTGGTAGCCTCCTTTAGCAGAAATAATTCCAGTCCTTCCAGTAAATCCTCGGGCTACTTTAATAGAAACATCTACTGCTTCCCCTCCACTAACACCAAAGACAGTATAATTTAAATCTTTCGGCATGAGGTCAGCCAGCATGGAAGCCAGCTCCGCTCTTTCCTGGCTTAAGAGATGATGATTACCGATATCTAAATCTTCGAGAGCAGTTGTAAGAACATCTATTAATTCAGGGTTTCGATGTCCCAGATTGAAAACACCACCATTACAGTGAAGATTGAATAATGATTTTTCCCCATCCATATCTTCTAGAATGGAATTTTTCCGATTCCCCATGACAAAATCCATACCATATTTTTCAAAAAAGGCTGCCTTCCCACTGGAGACATTTTTACGAAATTGCTCAATGGCTATTTGTTTATTTGTTTTATTCAGAATGTTTGATCCTCTTCGATTTTACAGTAAGAAATTCAACACGCTGATTGAATTCTCCAAACTGTTCTTATTTAAACAGAAAAATACAAGTTCAAATCCATTTGAAAGGAAAATGGACAGCAATTATAAAAACTCTATTTTCTTTGCAATACTGACAAAGCAATCATCCATTGGGCGATGAAATAAGTGCTTAAGTTCAGAGCTCTTGCGATTTCGAAAGGTTCACGAAATTTGTTCAACGCAAGTACAGAATCTGAAAATATGAATAGAAAAGCCCCAGAAAATGCTAGAAGTGTAAATGTGTTCTTTGAGTGATTCCATCGCTCAAAAGCCTGCCACCCCATTATGAGAATTACTGCCACGTAAGCCAGAACCGGTAATTTCATTTCTTCCAGATATGGGTAAAGCATCAAATAAAACAATATGCTGTAAAGAAGAAATGGAAGTCCGGTCAATGACAGTTTGATTTCCCGACCTGTAGAAAAAGCGAATATGTAAAAAAGATGAGCAGTTAAAAAACTGACAAGACCGGCAATAAATTGATCTGATGGCAGCATAAGAAAAACATCTCCGCCCAGAGAGAATAATAAACCAACCAAAATCGCAATATTGTATTTTGAAAAGTTTCCTTTAACAGACAAAAAAGCTATGAGAATAATGGATGTTGTTGCCAATGGTTTGAATATATAGATGTAAATCGGAAAGCCAAGGTATTCTGCCCGGATGGCGATGAAGACAGAAATGGCTGCTAAACATGTAAGAATGATTCGTATTGTTTTCACAGTTTGCTCCAACATTTTTTAGATGATGATAGGAGATAGAAGGGTATAGACAATTGCTCCTATGTCTACTTGTATCATATCAATTCACAAAATTTAAACTGTAATATTTATTACAAGTGAGAAAAAAATAAAGTATGAGTTAAGGTCAAATTACAGGTAGTTGAAACTTCTTAATTAGAATACACTGTGCCATGACGAGGATTTAGTTAGGCGCTTCTGCCTACTTCCGATAAATCTGAATACGGCGGACAAGCGGGCCGGAATCCCAATTAGACCTTTTCGGAGTAAGCTCAATGTATTTAAAACAATGATTAATCTTCACCCACTGGAAAGTATCTCAAACATGATGCCTTCCCAAGGTCTTAATTCAATACTATTATTTTTATCAAAAAGATTTTCATCATTATAATTAGTGATTTTGCATTCCAGGTTTCCTGATAATGTTTTATCGTCAATCTGGAATAATTGTGCACTATCTGAAAAGTTTAATAGCACTAAATAGGTTTTATCATCATCCCATCGTTGATATGCAAATATGGCTAGATGATCGGGCTCAATAATCGAAAATTCACCATAGATAAGTGTGTGATGTGATTTCCGGAATTGAATCACTTGTCGATAGAAGTTTAATATAGAGTTTTTATCTTTCTCTTGGCCCTCGACGTTTATGGACTTGTAATTAGGATTGATTTTCAGCCATGGATCAACATTCGTAAATCCGGCATTTTGAGTATCATTCCACTGCATGGGTGTCCGGGCATTATCCCTTCCGTTTTTATAAACCGCTTTTAATAATTTATTTGTATTTAATCCCTTTTCCACCCACTCGTTATATGTGTTGAGGATTTCCACATCATCATAGTCCTCAAAAGAATCAAATGCCACATTGGTCATACCAATTTCATCCCCTTGGTATAGATAAATAGTCCCCCGAAGCGACAGTAACAATAAAGCCAATAATTTTGCTGATTCAACTCTATACTGATCATCATTTCCAAACTTCGACACTATTCTTGGGAAATCATGATTTCCTAGAAATATACTCCCCCATCCACCATTTTTTAACAAATTATCCCACTGGAGGAATATGTTTTTGAACTTAATAAAATCTATTGATTCCGGATCAAACCTTCCTTCGGGACCAAAACCAAGCATCATATGATAGAAATGAAACATCATATTAAGTTCACTTTGGTCTTCTTTAACGTAATTCAATCCACTTTCCAGATTAAAACCCGGTCCTTCGCCTACTGTCATGATATCATAGTTCTGGAGTACTTCCTGATTCATTTCTTTAAGGAATTCATGAACACGGGGACCATTCGCGTATAATTGATTCATCGTATCGCCGAATTCAGAAAATGGTGTATCATTGAAATGTTTTTTCGAGATTAACGTGATGACGTCCATACGAAATCCATCGACACCTTTATCAAGCCAAAACTTCATTAAGCTATATACATCCTGCCTCACATTTGGGTTTTCCCAATTCAAGTCCGGCTGCTTTTTACTGAAATAATGTAAATAGTATTCATTTGTAATTGGATCCAGTTCCCAGGTTGATCCACGGAAAAATGACGGCCAATTATTCGGAGGTCCGCCCTCCTTCCCCTTTTTCCAAATATAATAATCTCGTTTTGGATTATCGATGGATAACCGTGACTCTTTAAACCATTCATGTTCATCAGAGGTGTGGTTAACAACGAGATCCATTATGATCTTAAGACCCAGATCGTGGACTTTTGAAAGCAATTCATCAAAATCGTCCATGGTTCCAAAGTCATCCATAATATCGTAGTAATCACTGATATCATACCCATTATCATCATTAGGAGATTTATAAACCGGACACAACCAAATAATATCGACTCCTAAGGATTTTATATAATCCAGTTTTTCAATGATACCTTGTAAATCACCAATTCCATCATGATTGCTATCATTAAAACTACGTGGATAAATCTGGTAGACAATTCCTTCTTTCCACCATGTTCTTTTCTGTATCTGTTTCATTGGGCTATACCTGATCTGATTTTACTTCATGTGGTGTAATAAATATTGTGCAGACATATTTGTTAAATTCCAAAGCTGGATATCTGAACTGGTTCCGTACCGTACGGAGTTTATGTCCCCTTCTTGTATTTTATAACTCCATAACTCACTGTCCTTCAAACCGGATACTTCAACAGCTTCCAGGATTGTATTCAATATTTGTTTTAATTCTTGAACGTAAGTGCTTAAATCCGGATCCCGTAATTGTCCTGTTTCATCGTATGCCGCCAAAATCTGTTTGGTAATTCCAAGAATCAGCAAGTTGACTTCCCTGCCCCAAATTACACGAGGAGAGTGATAAAGATCGTTGTTAAAGTTTTCCCAAACCCTCTTTGAGGCATACATGTCATTCGATACTACAAATCCCACACCATCGATAAAAAGACCCAACGGAAAAGGGCGAACGAAGTGATCTAACAATTTTATTACTTCATCTGATAAAATTTTTCCTCGTAGTATATCTCCTGTGAGATCATCTAGAAATAGTAGAGTGGCAATATCAGAATGCATGACGGGAATTGGTTTTCCATTTTCATCCAATGCAATAGCATAAAAATCAATTGTCTCATCCACTTCAGTATCATTCAGAATTTTACGCCAGTAGACAGCTTCATCTTCTGATATCCAACTTAGTTTTTCTCTAACTCTTCTTTCAGCTTCATCCCGATCCAGCTCTATCTTGAAGTGTTCTTTCACACCCTTCCAGGCCATAATGGCGTTTTCTAATGCATCCGGATTATGATAATAATTTTTTAATTCACTCATCTCCAATTCAGGTAATTGTTCGGACAACGAATTAAATGAAATATCAAAAGATTTTAGCTTTGAGAAAATGATATCAATCGCTTCAAGCGCATGAGGTACCCAAATAGTGTTAATATCCATAGCATACCGCCCATTGGCATATCCCACACCGCTATCCCGCCAACTGCCGGAGTGCCAACTGCCATCATCTTGCTTATTAAAACTGACCAGATTCCTTACGGACGGATCTGAGACGTAATCTCTGGTAATTTTATCAACATATAACAAATTCTTAAGGATTGCGTTGATGCGCGTCTCTGGATTTTGGTCATCAATTTTTCCAAATAAAAACGTTTTCTTTTGGTCGTCGGACATATTTGGGTTAGAAAGATATCTCCCTAAAAGAACAGGCAGTTGAAAGTCATCATCAACCATATGATAATTTTCAGTTGTTTGGTTCAATCGTTCCAGCACACCCTTTGCCTTACTAATTTTGCTTTTATCATTCTGGCCACTAGCAAAATACGAATCAATAATTTTATTATACGCATTCACATTTTCTCGAATAGCCTGACCACCTAAACCTTCCTCGTGACTGACTTCGCCATCAGTTGTAAGTTTTCTTAATACGCTGTTAATCACAAATTCGCTGATTTCCGGCTTTAAGATCGGTTCCATCATTAAAGCGGACATCATCATGTCCCGTCCAAAATACGTAGCATAATTAGGTGATGAAGCCATGAGTTTTTCCTCAGAGCTGAGCAGCTCGAGACCTTTGACTTGCCGTTCAAGTTTTTGAAATCTTTTTACGTCAGCACCTTGTGAAACAGTATGAAAATATTCAAAGAACTCTTGATTAAAAAGACGGTCTCTTGTAATGGGATGTAAGGAAGGTGCATCCGAACCAATGGTTACTTCAAAGGAGATTGGTTGATTATTTTCAGAATTGATGATGATGCTGTCGCCTTGTACAGAAACCTTTACTTGATCTTGAAATGACAATTGAATTGACAATTTATTTCTACCATCAAGATAAGTTTGCGAAACCAGTATAGTTTGTTGTTTTTCCGTTTCCTGAATGGAAATATCCGGTACCAATCTATTTCTGATTTCATCTGTATTAATCGTGTTTAAAACTTTTAAATGATCTGATTGATATTCAATGGGCAACTTTTCAATATTGTTAATCATAGTAAAAAATTGCTTATCAATAAAACGGGGCGCTCCAAAAGGTTCTGATAATCTATTTAAATACCCTAAATCTCTTTCCTGCCTCATAGTACCTAAATAAAAATGCCCAAGGATCAACCCATCAGTGTCTGTATTCAATCTGTATTTTAAATAGTTGTTATTTCCATCTTTGAATGACTCCGCTTGATTTGAGGCCCATGAGATTAAGGCAGGTTTGCCATTCAAATCGCGTGCGGTGAAGCCGATGCTTTCATTGAATCCATTCGCCAAAACATTGACGATTCGTCCAACATTCTGTTTTATGTACACCTGAACAGTGTTTTTATTTATATCACGAAAAAAGCGGGTGAAGTAACCCTGATATATCGTTAGATCATCTAATCCCTCCTGAGGGAATTCAAGAACCTTTTCTTCGATTAGTTGATCTGGTTTCATTTGATTGCCGGAAATAACTGAATAAAGTATTAAAGCAGATAAAATTAGATAGGGTATTACAATTTTCTTCATTGCTAATCTCCTTGGCTTCAGCTTGGGTTTAAATGGAGTAGAAAATATTTTATTTTAAGTATTGATCTGTCTTCCCTTGAGATTTAGTCCTTACCAAAACATTGCAACTAGCACAACGGTTACAACAATAAGAAGAACTGAAAGTATGCGATAATTCTTATACCAGGGCAAACCCTGCAGTTCTGCAGTTTCTGAACGGTAAAAATCTTTACTCCAAGAAAGTTGCTCGACTTTTGCAGCATCTGGCGGAGCGGTCATAAGGCTTCCAACAACTAAGACAATAACACAAACTACGAATAATATTGGGGCAATATATAGAAAATGCAGGGAAGTGATACCAGCAATTTCATTAACATAAAAGAATATTGCTGCCAGCAGTACACCTATCACCATCGAGAAATATGCTCCTTGTGCATTGGCTCGTTTCCAGAAAAGCCCCAACAGAAACATCGCGACAACCGGAGGAACGGTGTAAGATAACACGGCTTGCAAATATTTCCAGACCGAACCAACTTTACCAATCTGCGGCGCCCAGATTGCTGCCAGTACCATTATGATAATTGTTACCCAACGACCTACAATCATCAGTTTATGTTGTGAATACTCCGGTTTCGCTTTGGCAACAAAATCAAGAGTTACCAACGTAGAAGCGGAATTCAGTGTGGAATCAATTGCCGACATTAGTGCAGCGATGAATCCTGCCATTACCAGCCCAAGTACACCTACGGGAAGCAAATCAAACATTAGAGTAGGATAAACAAGATCGGGGCGTCCCAGATCGGGGTATAACAAAATTGCAGCTGTACCGGGCAACACCATGATAAAAAATACCGGTAGTTTTAATAAACCGGCAAAAAGGCTGCCCATGCGACCATGCCATAGGTTTTTGGCGCTCAATACCCGCTGTACTATAAATTGGTTGTTACACCAAAAATAAAATCCCAGCAGCGGTAAACCGGTGAATAACCCTAACCACGGCACACCGGGATCGTCCAAGGGTCTGATCAAACTAAGCATTTCTGGCGACACCTGGGTTGTAATGGCATCCCATCCTCCAACTTTGGAAAATGCAGTAATTGAAATGATGATTGATCCAAGCAAAAGTAGTACCGTCTGGATAGCGTCGGTATAAATAACAGCAGCTAAACCACCTGCAACAGTGTAGATACCCGCTACGGCAGCCAGAGCCGCAATGGTCTGCCACATGGGAATTTCCGGAAAGATGAGCTTCAGGAGTAAACCGCCGGCGTATAAACTGCCAGCCGTATCAACAACAATATTTAAAAATAAATTCAGGATGGAAAAATAGGTTCGCGCTCGACCATCGTAGCGTCGCTCAAGGAATTCCGGCATGGTATACACTTTCGAACGCAAAACGAAGGGTAGGAAAAAAATAACGAAAAACACCAATATGATGACGGCGAACCATTCATAATTGAAAACCGAAACACCGGTACTATACGCATCACCGGCTAATCCAATCAGGGTTGTGCTGGAAATATTAGAAGCAAATAACGAAACACCAATAAACGGCCAGATCATCGAGCGGCCTGCAAGGAAATAATCTTCTGCAGTATCGTGCTTTTTACCTAATCTCAAACCAAGCCAAACTACAAATACGAGATATAATCCAATAATTGACAAATCGATTGGGTGCAGGTTGAATTCAATGTTCATACGCGATCCTATATACTGATATGTAAAATTAACTTAACTATTGGTAACTATTCTAATTTGTGAGGAAGAAAAACTAACCACCATCCGTAATAAACCAAAGCATTATAACTGTTATATCAGATTTTTTTATTCCCAGATAAATTAATCATAAAATCATGGCTATGTTGGCAAGTTCTTATTTATAATGTAATACTATATATTATTATTATCTTCATCGAACGGATTTAATTAGGAATTAAGATTAATGATTATTCATATTATATCGTGCTAAAAACAAGGAGAATTCCAAGTGATTGATTTCATAATAATTTTCGCATTTATTATTTATAGTATTAGTGCCGGATTTCGTGCAAAAAGAAAAGCCTCCGAAAATCTGGAAGAGTATTTTCTTGCCGGAAGAACCATTAAGGGGTGGAAAGCCGGGTTTAGCATGGCAGCCACACAATATGCAGCAGATACGCCGTTGCTGGTCATGGGGCTCATTGCTACCGGCGGTATTTTTATGTTATGGCGTCTCTGGATCTATGGTCTCGCCTTTTTAATGATGGGTTTTATACTTGGAAAAGCCTGGCGTAGATCCATGGTACTAACAGATGCAGAACTCACTGAAATTCGTTATAGCGGTAAAGGTGTTTTAGCTCTGCGTGGGCTGAAAGCTATTTATTACGGGACGATCATCAACTGCACGGTCATGGCAATGGTGTTAGTGGCTGCGAACCGAATATCCGAAACCTTCCTTTTGTGGAACGAATGGTTACCCAATGGATTTTATATTAGAATTTTAAACATTGTGGAGTCCTTGGGAATTGATCTATCCTCCGGTGCAACAGGTTTGGGTCCTGCGGTGGCAACAACCAATAACATAATCAGCATCATTGCCATTCTCACATTCGTGATGCTGTACTCCACGACCGGTGGCCTGCGAAGTGTTATTGCCACAGACATTGTCCAACTTTCCATCGCAATGGTTGCCACCTTAATTTATGCTATCGTTGCCGTTCATAAAGCTGGCGGGTTTGGGGGAATGATTGAGCAGATGACTGTTTTATATGGTAAAGTCCGAACAGCCGAAATACTTTCTTTTACCCCCACGGGGGGAGAAGTATTACTGCCCTTTCTTACTCTTATTGGGTTGCAATGGTTTTTCCAAATGAACAGTGACGGGACGGGATATCTTGCCCAGCGAACAATGGCTTGCAAAACTGACGAAGGTGCCCGCCATGCAGGATTCATTTTTACTATAGCTCAAGTTCTACTGCGCAGTCTTTTCTGGCTGCCCATCGGTATCGCTCTGTTAGTGATTTATCCCTATAATCCAGCATCAGTCGGAAGTGAAACATTTGTCGCCAGCAGGGAGATCCTTTTTGCTACCGGAATAAAAGACCTGCTACCGGTGGGGATTAGAGGCCTCATGCTCACAGGTCTTCTAGCTGCACTTGCTTCAACGATTGATACACACCTGACCTGGGGTGCCAGCTACTGGAGCAATGACATTTATAAAAGATTGGTAAACGAAACCTGGCTCAAGCGTCAGCCATCTTCAAAAGAATTGGTCATTATTGCCCGTTTATCAAATATTTTAATTCTAACTATTGCCCTAATCATTATGGCGAACCTTGGTTCCATCCAGAAAGCATGGTACATCTCCCTCCTGTTTGGTGCAGGAATGGGTTCAGTACTAGTATTCCGATGGCTCTGGGAACGTATTAACCTCTGGTCAGAATTTGCAGCCATGGCCGCATCATTAATTGTTGCTTCTGTCATACTATTCACTTCGGTAGGAGAATGGATAGAGGCAGAATGGCTGCGCCTTTTAGTGGTGTCCGTAACTTCAACGGCTGCTGTAATAATCGTCACTTTATTAACACCCGCAACCGATGATAAAATTTTGAATGATTTCTACCAACGCGTGAATCCCCCGGGGTTCTGGCGACGGACAGCAGCACGACTCGGGCTCGACCAAGAATTACCCGTGCGCTCCTTAAAAGAGGGTGCATATCTTGTCCTGGCCACGGCTTCTACTATTTACCTACTTTTAGTTGGTATAGGAAAACTTATGCTGCCTGCACCTGATACATCCATCCTTCCAGCTTTAATATATATTGTCCTAGGGTTTGCCAGTATAGCATTGTGGTGGAAAAAAGTATGGGACAATAGTCCTGACTCCGCTCAATCTTAAACCGGAAGGGAACATTCATATCCGCAGAATTCGGCAGGAAAAAACCTTAATACTTTTACCCGCCACCGGTAATACAACATGAATAAATCTGCTTTTAAGGCTGTCATCTTCGATCTGGACGGCGTCATTACCCAGACGGCATTGGTTCACAGCCAAGCCTGGAAAGAGATGTTCGATGAATATCTGCGATTCCGCGAGGAAAACTATGGGGAACCGTTCCAGGGATTCACACATGATAACGATTATCTTCCTTATGTAGATGGGAAACCAAGGTATCAAGGTGTAGCATCTTTTCTCAAAAAAAGAAATATAAACCTGCCATTTGGAAGCCCCCATGATACTACTGATATGAAAACTGTTTGTGGGCTGGGAAATCGGAAAGATGAAAAATTCAATGAAGTATTAGCACGTGACGGCATTAAAGTTTATGAAAGTACACTTTCTTTCATTAAAGAATTATTACAGAATGGAATTCGAATCGGTGTTGCCTCCTCGAGTAAAAATTGTAAGAAGGTCCTGGAAACTGTTGGAATTATCGATTTGTTTGAGACACGTGTGGATGGCATCGTTTCTGCCGAGCTCAACTTAAAAGGAAAACCAGAACCGGACATCTTTACTACTGCGTGTGATAATTTGGGTATGACCTACGACCGAACAGTTATAATAGAAGATGCTGTGTCCGGGGTTCAAGCCGGTAGAAAGGGCAATTTTGGTTTGGTTGTGGGAGTAGCGCGTGAAAATAATGCAACGGAATTGAAAGTCAACGGCGCTGATATTGTCGTTACTGATCTTGGTGAAATTAATATCAATGATATCGAAAAGTGGTTTTCTGAAGGATTAGAAAAAGATAGCTGGTCCCTCAGTTATAATGATTACATCCCGAAAAAAGAAAAATTAAGGGAAACATTGTGCACTATCGGGAATGGATATCTTGGTACAAGGGGAACGCTGGAAGAATCCAAGGCAAATGAATCGAATTATCCCGGGACATATATCGCCGGTGTATATAACAGGTTGGTTTCCCATATTACCGGTAAAGATATTGAGAACGAGGACCTGGTCAATTGCCCTAATTGGCTGCCGATAACGTTTAGAATAGGTGATGGAGAATGGGTGGAGCTGAATCATGTTGAAATACTTTCTTTTCACAGGCAATTGAATTTCCGGAATGGCTTACTATCCCGGAAAGTTACCATTCAAGATAAGCAAGGCCGTAAAAGCCTTATCGAATCAAGACGATGTGCGAGTATGGCAAATCCACATCTGATGGGCATTGAATACAACCTCACCCCTTTAAATTATTCGGGTAAAATCACTATCAAATCCGAAATTGATGGAGCAGTTATTAACGATGGGGTTGAACGATATCGACAATTAAACTCAAAACATTTAGAGTCAATATCGCAAGGAGGTGAAAACAACTTAAGTTATATAGTATTACAAACTAACGAATCAAAAATCAAAATTGCAGAGGCTTCAAATCTCATTATTTCGAATGGGGATGATGGGTTAAATCCAACTATTAGCCAGACCCATTCTCCTGATTTATGTATTTCAACATTCACTATTGACGGAAATCGCGGAAGCACAATTCGTATTCAAAAATTAGTTTCCATATTTACTTCAAATGATTCCGACAGATCTAAAAGCCCGTTACAGGAGTCAATTACTTTGCTGGACGAAGTGGATAGTTTTGATGAAATACTTGATTCAAGTACCAAAGTCTGGAATACTATTTGGGATGAAATAGATATTCAAATCGAAGGTGACCGGCTTTCGCAAAAACTTATCCGACTGAATTTATACCATACTTTAATCACAGCCTCACCCAATAATGTAAATATAGATGCAGGTATTCCAGCGCGGGGATTAAGCGGGGAAGCATATCGTGGGCATATATTTTGGGATGAATTATTTATTCTACCTCTTTACCATTCTCATTTCCCTGATGTCAGCCGATCTGTACTTCAATATCGATTCCGTCGGTTGGAACAAGCACGAGATTATGCAAAAAACCATGGTTACAAAGGCGCAATGTTCCCGTGGCAAAGTGGGCGTGATGGCCGGGAAGAAACCCCCAAGTTCCACCTTAACCCAAAGTCTGGAGAATGGGGTCCTGACTTTAGTGCATATCAGAGACATGTGTCTTTGGCTATCGCTTATAATACTTACCAATATTATCATATTTCAGAAGACTTTGATTTTCTTAAACATTATGGTGCCGAAATACTACTGGAGATATGTCGGTTTTGGAGTTGTTTGGCAACATTGAATTCAAAAACAAATCGATATGAGATAATCGATGTGATGGGACCTAATGAATATCATGAAAAGAATCCTAACGGATCCACGACAGCATTGAAGGACAATAGCTATACAAACATCCTAATGGTGTGGACGTTTAAAAAAGCTTTAGGTATAATTGATGTTCTCCGTGATTCCGGAGAGGAAAACGTCATTAGTAAAATCGGACTTACATATGAAGAAATTGAACATTGGAAAGACATATGTAAAAACATCCACATTCCAATTTCCGAGGAAGGAATCCTTGAACAATATAACGGATACTTTGATTTACATGAATTAGACTGGAAGAAGTATAAAGAAAAGTATGGAAATATTGGCAGGCTTGATCGCATCCTAAAAGCTGAAGGCAAATCGCCTGATGATTATAAAGTGAATAAACAGGCTGATGCTCTTATGATATTTTATATACTCAGCGAAGATGAAATAAAATCCATTCTTTTAGAAGCAGGGTATGAACTAAAACCTGACTTCTTTTTGAAAAACTTTAATTATTATTTAGAAAGAACATCTCATGGCTCCACTTTAAGTCGATTGGTACACAGCCATTTAGCTGGATTGCTTTCAAAAAATAAAATTTGCTGGGATCTATACCAACAAGCATTGAGAAGTGATTATGAGAGTATTCCCGGCAGCACAACGGAGGAAGGAATTCATACGGGAGTCATGGCCGGAACCGCATTTTTAGCGATTCGTACTTTTGCCAGTTTAAACTTTGAAGGGGATGAAATCCAAGTTAAAGCTAATTTACCTGCTTCTTGGAGAAAATTATCATTCAACTTTTCCCATAAGAAAAAACTTTATTCATATGAGATTACAGCTGAAAATACCCATGTAAGTGTTTCAAATATTCTTAAGGAAATCTAGAATTATAGAGGAAGATCATGCTAGGAGATATATTACTCATCACAGAAAAACATGAAAAGGCAGCAAAACAAATTGTTGATTTTTTAAGTGAAATTCATAAAAAAAAGATAGTTATTGCTGTTGGTGGTGAATCCGGATCCGGGAAATCGGAATTGGCTCATTCAATCAATAGTCTGTTAAAGAAAAATGGTGAAATGGCAAAAACAATTCATTCCGATAATTACTACAAAGTGCCACCTATAGAAAGAACATCGTGGCGTCAGAAAAATGGTGTGGAAAGCATTGGCCTAACTGAATACGATTGGAATCTTATCAATAAACATTTAGATGAATTTCATAACAATAAAAAAACTATACTTCCGTGTATCGATCTATTAACAGATCAGGTTGACCAACTTCATTCTGACTTCAATGGAATCAAATACCTTATTGTAGAAGGACTATATTCCGTAGCCGTGGAAGCGGATATACGGGTGTTTATTGATTTAACTTATCATGAGACAAAAAAAGCACAAATCGTACGCGGAAAAGAACCCCAAAATGAGTTTAGGCTGAAAGTTCTTCAACGAGAGCATGAGGTCGTTTGTTCGTTAAAACCTAAAGCTACTCACATTGTATCGAAGGATTTTGATGTTGTGGTTCAAAATCCATAACAGAATGATTGATTGAGTGATTGGGAAATCGAATAGATAATGGGTTACTTTTGTCGCATTGGAAAATTTTATCTTAATAATCAAAACAGAGTGGAGGATCAGAATGATTTATTGTCTGAAGACCCGATAACAGATCGGGGACGAGTTTTAAATCATTCCCGAAACGACGTTGCAGATTGATAAAATTTCCCACCGCGACTGTTTCTTTTGCAGCCGTTTTCTTTGCGTCAAAGAAAATGGCGATAGTTTGATTTGTGATGAAAGAACTCCCTACTAATCCGTTTGGTAGATTTACAGTGCAAGCTTCAATCGCAATAAGAAAATGTCAAGCGTTTATTGATTATTTTACCCTTGAGATACTTCACCAGCTAACACTGGATTCAGTATGACATGTTATTTTTTATGTTAATTAATATTTGATTTATCTTTTTAATTATCCCTTATAAATATTTTCTCGATGGTATTCTAAAAATTGTGTATGGGGAGCAAATCGCATGTCATTAGGTAAGTAAATGGGTTTTCCCGGGGTAACAATCCCTTTTGTTTGTTCAGCTATTTTCTTACTTGCCACTAAAATTTCATAATCATTATTTAATGATATCATTCCCCGGTCAAACATCCAATGGACTGTTCGAGATAATGCAATTCCATTGCGAACTGAATCCGGTCCATTATGCCCATCTCCAACTGGCTGTATGTGAGCAGCTTCTACTTCGGGTCTTCCACCGCCATTTAGAATGTGCAATCCTGTAACAGCGCAAGTGGAATCGTAAACTTCTCGAACACGATATTTAAATGTTTCATCTCGTACAGGTCTGGAAACGACAGTTTGAATGATATCTCTTTGGTATTCTTCAGATGGTTCAGAGATCTGATTGGTTTCAAAAGTTTTCTCCATTACAAATCCGAGTCTAACAATGTCTTCAAATTCATCGTCAAGTATTATTCTCATAGATCGTTGTATTGAACCTTGATTAAGTGAACCATCCGTTTTGCGAAGTTTTGATTCAAGAAGATTTCCGTCAAAAAATAAAGATACTGAATTTGCAAAATCCTCATAGCCATTAATCCATGCATAATAATGATTAGGCATGTTTGGATCTTCTGTAATTGAATTGATTCTTGCTAAAGCAAAATATGCCTGTCGCCCTTTCCCAGTTATTCCAGTCCCAACTTTACTCGGTTCATAATAAATGATCCAATCATTGATCATTTGTTTAGCTTGGTTTAGATATGTTTTAGGAAAATGATAACGTTCTTCAATAACATCATCATATTTTGAACCTAATTTTGCTGTTAGAATACCTTTACTCATAAATTTTAATTATTCATTTAACTCCACTATTAGTTTATACATTTGCCAAGTCACTTCATCTCTGTTTCCAATTACTTAAAAAGATTTCATTAACCGGAAATCCACGATAAGACTAGATACATACCTACGGTAATTCCCATTATTGCAATTGAGACCTTCTTTGCTTGGGACCATGGTGTCATATCCACCGGCGCAGGAACTCTCTCATCACTGATTGCGATTTCTTCTGCGGTTTTAGGTCTAATATATCCAATGATCAGCATTACCAGGATCGATGCAATAAAACTGATGAAATAGCCATGCAGCCAGTGCAGATCACCATCACTGTTTGCAAAGAAAGTCGGAACGTCTTTAATATTCACAAAAGTGAAAAATGAATAAAATACAATTCCTACAATCATCCCGATCTTGGCGGCAATAGCCGGCACATGCTTGGTGGAAATACCCAAAAGAAAGATGCCGATTATCGGTACACTGTATAGTCCATTTACTTTTTGCAGGTATTCAAAAATCGACTGCATTTGGTTCAGCAATGGCGCAATGAAAATGGAGGCGATTGCCAGTCCAATCCCAAATTTTTTCCCTATGGAAACGATTTTCTCTCCACTGGCGCTTGGATTAATGTACCCCTTATAAAACTGAAGGGAAAAAAGTGTGGAAGCGCTATTCAGGGCGGAATTAAATGAACTCAGGATTGACCCCATCAAAACAGCTGCGAATAAGCCAAGAGACCAATCCGGCAATACGTGTCGAACAATCGCGCCATACACTTGATCTTGTTTATCAATCGTTAGATCGGTCATATGGAGAGCAATAATTCCGGGAAGGCACAGCATGAGCGGACCAACCAATTTCATCGCCGATGCGAAAAGCACACCCTTTTGTCCCTCAGCTAAACTTTTTGCTGCCATTGCCCGTTGTACAATTACCTGATTAGTAGACCAGTAAAACACTTGAATAAACATCATCCCTGTAAACAATGTGGGCCAGGGAACCGACACTACATTCTTATCAACGTTGGTTTGGGCAAATACAGCAAGATATTCGGGATTTGTATTTACCAACTTGGCAATACCATCAAAAAAAGAACCATCACCAAGCGCAACCAAGGCTAAAGCCGGGATTGTCAAACCACCGATTAATAGTCCGATTCCATTCATCGTATCACTGACGGCTACAGATTTCAGTCCGCCAATAATCGCATAAGCACTGCCCAGAATTCCAATGGTGGCCACCACAAACCACAATGGCAGGTTGAGATCAAACATTCCGATCAACGCCAGTGAACCGGTATACAGCACCACGGGCAGCAGTACGGTAACATAGCCGAACAGGAAAAGACCTGAAACCATGGAACGGGTCGTTTTATCAAAGCGCTTTTCCAGAAACGCAGGTGTGGTAGTAAATCCGCTAGCCAGATATCGCGGTAAAAAAACCAAAGCCGTAGCAATCATGGCAAAGGCAGCCAAGGCTTCCCAAGCAATACCCACCAGGGCTTTATCTCCAAAAACAGCGCCGTTTAATCCGACCAATTGTTCTGTCGAAAGATTTGTCAGTAACAGTGATCCGGCAACAATCGGCCAGGACAAAGCGCGGCCCCCGGTGAAATATTCCTCAGTGGCATTGTCCGATTTTTTCATTCGACGGACAATGCGATATGTGAAAAGGGCAACAGCGCCAGTTGCCAAAATGAATGAAATAATTGAAATTATATTCATAGAATCCTCATGTACCTATTTGATGAGCAATTTCGATTGTGTTTTGACATTCTTATCTGATTTAAAGGGAACAGTATAAAACTGTATTAAGCCCTGGATAAAACTATTATGTACAAAAATATGATTAATTGGATTTTATACGGTTATTATCCTCTTTTGTCGCAGGGCGAAATCTGATTGCCTGACCCCCACCTGGTGCCAATTTAATCTCTAATACGGTATTACGATCAACTAACACTTCAGAAATATCTATTGTAAAGGGATTTGTTTTCCAGTCAGTATTTGGCTTATCTGCATAGATTTCAGCTACATATTTTTGATCGGCATCAAGAAAGGATAAAGATGCTTCCAGCGTTCGCGGATCTTCATCTGTGACACTACCTAGATACCAGTCGTTGCTGTTACGGTCTTTACGAACGATCGTCACAAAGTCACCGATTTGAGCGTGTAATACTTTGGTATCCTGCCAGTCTGTTGGCACATCTTCAATAAACTGAAAGGCAGGCTGGTTCTCATAATTTTCGACCAGATCTGCTGCCATATGAAGAGGACTGTAAATCACAACATAGTGGGCTAATTGTTTTGCCAACGTAGTTTTCACCCGATTGTTAGGTTTATTCGCTTCTTCAAATGTCAAGTCAAAAACTCCGGGCGTTATATCAAAGGGACCGCTGAGCAGCCGGGTAAACGGTAGAATGGTGGTGTGCTCCGGCGGATTGCCGCCTTCCTTACCCCATGCGTTGTATTCCTGTCCACGTGCTCCTTCCCGGGTCATCATGTTGGGATAGGTTCTTCTAATCCCTGTCCCTTTAATGGGTTCATGAACATCCAGCATAATCTTGTATTGCGCCGCTTTTTCAACAATTTTACGGTAATGCCGTACCATATACTGACCATGATGCCATTCCAAGGCGCCCGTTGTATCTCCCACGGGGACAATTTCCTGTCCATGACCTACGTAACCGGTTTTTATTGTATTTATCCCATGTTTTTTATAATAACGAAAAGCATCATCTACTTGCCGTTCATAATTTGCAATTCCAGTGGATGTCTCATGATGACCGATGATCTTTACACCTTTCGAAGCAGCATAAGCACTGACAACATCCATGTCAAAATCATCATAAGGAGTCGTAAAATTGAACAAGTCTGCGTTTTTCAGCCAATCGCCATCCCACCCTATATTCCAGCCTTCGATCAAGACTCCGGGAATACCATGTTTAGCCGCAAAATCAATATAGCGCTTTGCGTTTTCTGTTGTGGCACCATGCTTTTCACCGGATGCCCAAGTATAAGTACCAAGATGCATGCCCCACCAGATGCCCACATATTTTGCGGGCTTAACCCAGGAAACATCTCCCAGTTTGTTGGGTTCGTTCAGGTTCAGGATAAGATAGGACGTAATCAGGTCCCCTGCGGTTTCTGCAATTTGAATTGTCCGCCAGGGTGTGACAAAAGGAACTTCCGTTTTCACTTTTGTACCGTCAGACCAAGGAACCAAGTCACACTCCAAATCGGTTTCCTTCGTCCGTGCCAATGTCATGCTGGAGTAATCCGTAAGGGCCGCTTCGTGGATGCTGATAAAAAGTCCGTCTTCCGTTTCCATGGTAAGTGGTGTATGGACAGTGTCCATTTCGCTGACAGGCGACGATTGATAAAGGAATTCATACCGGTTCCACTGGTAGGCCTTGATCCACCATGCTTTGTGATCCCCCGCCAGATTGAATTCCGTTTTCTCATCGGTGATTTGAACCGATTTTAGATTATCTTGTTCAGGTAACTCGTAGCGAAAACCTATACCATAGTTATATACTCTGAATATCAAATTCATCTTGCGTGGAGCTTCGGTAGTTTCTTCGAGCTGAACCAGGAGTTCATTGTAATGGTTCCTGATTTCTTTCACCTCACCCCAGGGTTGAATCCACGTCTCATCAAAGCTGCTTTTCCGGCTTCCGGCAAGGGTCAGATTCTGCTCCAGAGGTGCAGCCTCTTTAAAAGCAAAGCCCAATTTGGAAACCTTGATGACGTCTTTACCGGAGCGGCTGACTTGATAGTAGGGAACACCCTCGTTAAGTAGAAAAGTGACGGTGATTTCACTATCCGGTGAAGATACATTGATACTCTCATTTGCATTTTGTTTACACGGACTGAAAAATAACAGCAAAAAAACAAGAGTGAAAAATTTTGGAGGTTTGTTCATATTCACGATTTTTCCTAATTGAAAATGATAAGAAGACAATAAATTGATTTGCGAATGTAACCAACCGCTGCAAGCACAGTCAAGAAGAACCCCGGGCTAATGAGGTGGAGTCCCTATTATAAATCTTATTTTTTTCCGTTTTCAATAATCTCTTGTATTTTTTGGCGAATATCACTCCTGTATGAGTATTCCATAAATTCCTGCCACTGCTTTTGCATTTTGCAAAGATTTTGAAAAGCATCGAATTTTGGTATAGTATCGGTTTTAGCTAAGGCTATATTATTTAGCGCTTCTTTACTCCCATCAGCATCACCTTTGTTAAGATATTCTTCAGACAATAGTTTGCATGATTTTTTAATTTTTTCCTCAAGATCTTCTTTCAAAAAAACTCCCGGATATGGATCAAAATTCTCCGGATAAACCCTGTTCATTCCATTTACTTGTCGCTGATTCTTAATCTTTCCCCGCTCATAGATAAAACGATAAATATCTTCCCGTAATTGCCTCCAGACAGGGCGCGTTTTTGGCGGAGGAAGATGCTTAATAGACAACTGATTATCCAGGAAAAATTGAAATCCGAACATCCTTGCATTGATTAAGAAATCTATATCCTCACCCCTGGGAACATTGGGGTCAAAAGGAACAACAGTAAAAAGATCTCGATGGACGACCATATTCCCGCCGAACACAAAAGGTGTCTCTTTTATTCTTGGTTCAGTTCCAATAATTTTGTTAAATGCTTCATTCATCTTTTCATATTGATTCCAATATTTCATCCAGGGACGAAATGTTTTCTTAATAGAGTAGCTCCCATCAGGTTGAAGATAATATCCGGCTACAGCGTTAATAGTTGTTCCGTTAATATTTTTACCAATGAATTCTTTCGCTTTTGACATAAAATCCGGGTCTTCAAATACCTCATCATCATCAATCAGCAGCGCTGCGTCCGAATCCAGAATATGTGGAATAAACATACATAAATTTCTGATATTGGAATATCCCCGGAGTTCAAGAAGGTTGATGTATTCTTCCTTACCTTTTTTAATCAATAGATGATGTATTTTCTTAAGATTGGATGGTCCGAATAGCAGTATATCAACCGGGGAATCAGAAGCGGATTTAACAATACCAACAACTTTTTCTTCTACTTTTGTTTCGATATCTACCGCCGTAGCAACCGCAATGACTACCAATTGAAAATCTTTGTCTTTCAGTAAGTTTAGACTCTGTATTGTCCTGAGCAAGGTTCCTTCACTATCCAAAGGAGAAGGGTGATCATAGACAGCATCTCCTTTTTTATACTGGACATTACTTTCTCTCCCCCAGTACGATGGGATTACCATTGTAATTTTCACTGACTTAAACCTATTTAAAAAAGAGTGGAATCAACCAGGAGATGAAAACCATTAATAATAAATAACCAATCAGGGCCCAATAAACAGGAAACCAGGGTTTTTCTTTTTCAAACAGTCCGGGACTCCATATAATATATTTACTGATTTTATTATAGTCCGGCGGATTGTCAAACAGGCTTACCAAAAGACCAACGAAAATACTTACCAGGCATCCAAAAAAGTTCCACCACAGCCAAAATATTTGTTCAAACCACAGATGCAGTATCAGGTTAAAAAATACACCGGAAACGATTCCTATAAATGCCCCTTTTGCGGTTACTCTCTTGAAAGCGACACCTAACAAAAATGCCGCCAATATTGGGCCATAAAAAGCAGAACCGACAATACCAACCGCTTCAATAACGGTTGAAGATATGTTTCCGACATAGTAGGCTAATAGTGTAATAATAATACCCCAAAACACTGTAGTCCCCTTGCTCCAAAACAAAAATGATTTGTCAGAGTTATCACTTTTTAATATTAATGGTTTGACAAAATCTTCCACAGATGCAGCACTTAAAGAATTGAGAGCTGAATCAAGAGATGACATTGCGGCTGCCAATACCGCTACAAATATCAACGCCTTGAATCCACTGGGGATATTATTCATAATAAATACCGGCACCATATAGTCTACTTTTCCCATTGAATTCACAATGTTAGTAAATTGTACGTGCTCTACTGCATAGGCGCCAATGGCAAGTCCGATAAGGACATATAGCAAACTAAGCGGAAAGCGGAAGAAACCATTGAATATTAACGCTTTCTTTGTCCCCGCTAACGTTGCGGCGCTTAATCCTCTCTGGGCCTGGGTTTGATCGCACCCGTAATAGGCCGATAATAAGAAAAACCCTCCTATCATCTGAGGCCAAAATGAAAAATCAACGCCATCTCCCAAGCCATGATGTTTAAAATCCAGTACCTGTAACCTATCAACCATTTTTAGTGATACGATTTCCCTAAAAGAACCGAATCCCCCAACTGCATCAATAGAATAGCCAATAATTAAAAAGGCGCCCATCAATAAAATTCCAAGTTGTAATACATCACTATAAATGACAGCTTTCATCCCCCCAATTGTGTCATACACTAAGGTGATTCCACCAATAAGCATAATAGTTATCCACAAAGGCATTTTAAAAACTGTTGATACAACAATGGCCGTCATATAAAGTGCAACCGCTGTAGCCAATCCCCGGCTGAAAAGGAATACACCGGAAATCAGGTACTTTACAGAAGAATTAAATCTCTTATCAAGGTATTCATAAACGGAAATCAATTCCAATTTTCTAAAAAATGGTATCAGGAATACCATCACGAAAATCATTGCAAGGGGTAACGCGAATTCTCCCTGCAATAACTTCATACCACCCCCCGGTTTCATAGCAACAAACGCAGGAATGGACATAAATCCAATTGCGGAGGTTTGCGTAGCAGCAGTTGAAATTCCTATAGCCCACCAAGGCATTTTTCTGCCACTGACATAATAATCTGTCTGATCATGCTGTCCTTTGCCAATTTTCCAACTCATACCTATTAGCAGGGAAAAGTATAAAACAAAAATCAAATAATCCAAAAATGACAAACTTCCGATTTGCTCCATTAAACTATCTCCTTCAGTTGATATTATTCATTCGTATATCATTAATTTGTGCAAAAACACGGATATTTCATCCGCAATTATACCATTGCTTATACTGCATAAAGCATCAATAAAAATGTTACTATGGCATTTTTTTTAAAAACAACCCTCATTCAATAGAATAATCCTCAAATCCATTACATTTGTATGAGTCGGTCCTATAATTATAAGATCATCCAATGATTTGAAAAATGTATATGAATCATTATTATCAAGAAATATCTGCGCTCCGTAACCGAGCAATCTTCCTCTATTGCACGTTTCTCCATCGGAAATCGCACCTGCTGCATCTGTCGGCCCATCTATCCCATCCGTACCGCAGCTTAAAACACAAATACCGTCCATTCCTTCAAATTCAATAGCGCATGCTAAAGCAAACTCCTGATTTCTTCCGCCTTTGCCGGTTCCCTTGACTGTGACTGTCGTTTCTCCCCCGGATAATAGACAAATTGGAAATTTTAACTTACTGTTTTTATCTATTATTAAGCTTTTTATATAATTTGCGTGAAATGCAGCAGCCTCCCTTGTTTCTCCTTCAATGGTATTGGATATAATATTGGGTTTATATCCAAGTTCTTTTGCTTTTGATTCTGCACCAATCAAGGCAATGCGATTATTACCAATAACAATATTTCGGACTTTGGTAAACACCCGATCCCCATCTTTTGGTGTTTCCGGAATATCTCCATGAATACCCTGTATAAAATGATTTATTATTGTTTGCGGTGTTTTATCGATCAAATCATATTTTTTCAGGACATTCAAAGCATCTGTGTACGTAGACGAATCCGGTACGGTTGGACCGGAAGCGATAACATCCGGTGGATCAAAAACAACATCAGAAATAATCAATGTTAGGACAGTAGCGGGATAAGCCATTTTTGCTAAAAATCCACCTTTAACACATGATAAGTGTTTTCTCACGGAATTTATCTCATTTATGGTTGCGCCGGATTTAATGAGATTACCGGTAAGGATTCCAATCTGTTCCAGGGAAACACCGGCAACCGGTAAAGTTAACAGAGCCGATCCTCCTCCTGAGATTAAACATAATATTAGTGTTTTTTCATCAGCTCTTTGAAGGACTTCCAGTAATTCCTTGGTACCATCCACTCCCTTTTTGTCCGGGATGGGATGACCCGCTTCAATAACGTTGATAAATTCAACAGGAACAGAATTTCCATAACTTGTAATGACCAGCCCGTCTGTTATCTTGTCTTGAAGAATCTCCTCAACACCAGCAGCCATTGCAGCGCTGGCTTTTCCACCTCCAACAACAATTATTTCATTAAAGTTACCCAAGTCATATTCCTGACCTGAAACCGTCATTCTGTTATCTCTTAGTTGTAAGTTGTTTTTAATGAGTCGTTTGGGATCTACGGCTTGTACACCAGCTTTAAATATGGATACTGCGTCTTTTCTTAAGTTATACAATAGTTTATCCGGTAAATCACAGAGGCACAGAGATATTAAAAGAAATAATTTTTCTTTTCGAGGAGTATAGATGGCACCGGTTGAGTGGGCTTACAAAGTAGGACGTTGAGATTGAGAGAAAACCCTCAAAAACGTTCTCTGCTATCTCTGTGTGCTCTGTGGCAAAACTGTATTTAATCGGCATAATCCATTGCCTTTAGCCAGGCAATTTGATAAGGAGCAAGAGTCAGATTTAAGAATTGATTTTCATCAATATGAAATTGTTGATTATTAAATAAATCTTCAAAACTATTAGCATGCGCGATCAAAGAGTTGCTGCAGTCCAAGCGGATATCTTGAGGTTCATCACTTACGTTGTGAAAACAGAGTATATGTTCATCGTTTTGCACGGAACTTCTAATAAGTGTAAAAACCGATCGGTGACAGTATAAAATTGTCTGTGCGCCATTCGGATGAAAAGCGTTTTCTTCTGACCGTATTTTGAGCATCCGTAAATAAGGATAAAATACTTTATGTCTTAACGAACTTTTATCTCTTAATTCCTTTTCAAGTATTTTTCGATCAATCTTTTCGCGGTTAATTGAGCGAGCCTGACCTGTTTGTTTAACACCATTTTCCCATCCGTGTGAACCCAAAAGACTATGAAAATATATCCCTGGGATTCCTCGTAGAGAGAGCATAATTGCCTGACTTGCGAGAAAGCGCCTGGCAACTTTATCAACGTCTTCAGAAGGAGAATCCGGATTCCCCAGGGCGTCGAGATAATTAATATTCAATTCATAAGGACTTTCCGATCCATCCGGATTTCTTTTATATGAAATATATCCACCAAGCTTTTTTACCCGATCACATATTAATTCAATCGCTTCACTATCAACTATGCCGGTCAATGGGGTTACACCGATCCCATCGTGAGACGCCAGAAAATTGAAGTATGTGCAGGAATCAGAAGGGAACTGAAGCGACTTTGCCCAATCAGATAATTTGCGTACATCTTTTGAATAGAAAGTATATAACAGCAATGGCGGTAATGTAAAATTGTAGACAATGTGTGCCTCATTTTCCCCATTTCCGAAATAAGATATGTTATCATGATGTGGGACGTTTGTCTCCGTAATTAATTGTACATTAGGTGCAACCTCCTCCAATATTGATCGGAATAGTTGGACAATTTTATGGGTTTGATTTAGATGAATGCAGGATGTTCCTATTTCTTTCCAAAGATAAGCTATTGCGTCCAACCGAATATATTGTGCCCCCATTTTGATGTAGAAGAGCATTACGTTAATAATATCGAGTAGTACCTCGGGATTTTTATAATTTAAATCAACTTGATCAGCACTAAACGTTGTCCACACTAATTTCTTCCCGGATTGAGTGGAAAAGGGCGTAAGCAGCGGCTGACTGCGTGGACGAGTGACATTAGAGATATCTTCATTTCCATGGAGGCAAATAAAATACTGCTTATATTTCTGATCGTCTTTAAGAAATTGCCTGAACCACTCACTCTTTACAGAAATATGATTTATGACAGCATCAAACATTAACTTGTATGTTTTCCCAATAGTCTCCACATGATCCCAATTACCTAAGTCAGGCTTCACACTATAATAGTCAATGACTGAAAATCCATCATCAGAGGAAAATGGATAAAACGGCAGGATATGAATACTATTAATAGAATCGTTTAATGTCCCACGGCAAAATTCGTATAATGTCTGCAAAGGTGGTTCAGATTCCTCATAAACGCTATCACCGTAGGTAATTAGAATTGAATCTTTTTCAGAAAACCCCCTAGTTGACGGACTTGAGTATGAACCGGAAAATTCTTTCATTATCAACTTTAGTTCCGACGTCAACATCTGTCCGTTTTCAGTACCATACAAAGTTTTGAGTATTGTAGATATCATTGAAGTGTTAATACGCTGTGCCATATTTGTACCATTTGCCAGATTAAAAACAGACCAATCCAGACTAATTACCATTTTAGAGAAGACATGAACTTATAGCATCAACTGACATCATATCCTACCTTATTTGAGCACAACCATTTTCCGTACTGCCTGAAAATTAGTCGTTTCAAAGCGATAAAAATATATACCTGACGCAAGACCCTTACCGTTGAAATTGACTTCATATATGTTTGCTTGACTTTCCTCATCAACCAATACTGCGATTTCTTTTCCTAATATGTTGTAGACTTTCAGTAAAATCCGACCGGGCTCCTTCACACCGAACCTAATGGTCGTTTTTGCATTGAACGGATTGGGATAGTTATTATTCAAAAAATTCAGTTCCGTTGGAAGAGTCTTTTTGGATTTTAACTGACTTTTTGGAATGATCTCTTTTGGTTGTGATTGCGATCTCCACCTTAACTGAGCTACGGCTTCACCCCCATTTTCATAATACTCCATTTTTATTGAATATTCCTGCCCGACTGTTAGGTTGATAGTCCCACTCCATTCAGCTGCAGGTTGATCTATCCATTTATCGATTAACTGTTGATCATTAACCCATAACCTCACACCATCGTCAGTATTGGTATAAAAAGTGTAGGTTTCCGAAAAGAAGGGAGTGACTGTTCCTGTCCATCTGACTGAAAAGTTATCAGTGCCGACCTGGTTTGCAGGCCAACCATTTCCCCAATTAAAATCTATTTGCGAATCAATCTGTGTACTATAATAACTATTAAAGTTCATTCCTTTGTAGTAATTAGCTTTCAGTCCATTACCGTTTGCTGATTTTCTAAAGAGCGCACCAATAACATCACTTGAATCATAGTCCGTTGCAAATGCCTGGGCCATAATATTTGTTGTTTCTGTCAGAGTAATAAGGCCTGTATAATACGTGGAAGTGTCAGAGGGGTCGCTGCCATCAAGAGTATAGTAAACATCTGCATTAGTTGGCTCATTCACAGTTATTGTGACTTCAACGTTATCTGTAAAAATTCCTCCATTGGGCCTTATGACAGGATTACTGCATATTGGCTTGGGCGGAGGGGCACTTGCCGAAAAACTTATCACAATCGTTCTTTCTATGTTAACTGATGTTGATGGAACTGAAACGATGATTACCTCTCCATCGGGAGATCTACCGGTAACATTGAATGGCATAGCGCTCTCTTTTCTCCCGAGATAATCAAAAGATACATTTTCTCCATCTACCGTTATTGATTCCGGATGTTCAGTCCAACCAATAGGTTTTCGCAAACGGACAACCCAGGAACGGCTTGACAAAGCACCTGTAAAAGTTCCTTGTGCAGGTTCAATTCTTACCGTTATCGTTTTCGTTGTATTATCCACAGTAGCTTCAAAATCAGTTTTACGATACTCTCCGGATTTATAGTCATTGGTGAAAGTATCATCTTCGTATAAAACCGCTCGCGCAATTTGGCTTGTGTTCGGGTAAATATATAGGGTAATCGGATTCCATGTTTTTTCACTGGAATACTGCATATCAGGCGCCAAAGGAACAATGGTTCCTTCTTTAACAAAAATCGGCATTTGCTTTAGGGATGAGACGGTCGCTGTGATAACTTGCGGACCGTTAATCACATCGCCCGTCCACTGATTAATCCAGTTCCCGGGTGGAATCCATACGCTTCTGCTGTTGCCGGAAGCTACAATTGGAGCGATCAAAATCCCTTCCCCTAACAGATATTGATCGTTGCTCCCGGCTCCTGGATAACCTGGATAATCCAGATCACACCGTTTTATGATCGGCTCACCGGTGTCGTAGTTTTCCCGCGCTGCAGTATAGAAAACAGGCAGCAAACGCATTCGCATTTGCACATATTTCCGGACTACTTCCTCGGCTGGCACTGCATATTCCCAGGGATCCCTGGTTACACCCTTTGTACAATGAAGCCTGAAGATAGGAGAGAGAGCTCCGAATTGAACCCAGCGAACGTATTGTTCTGTTGTAGGTGTTCCTATATGCCCGCCTAAATCGGCGCTTACGTAAGCAAAAGAAGCAAAAACACCTGAGTATACTGCATTCCTTACTTCACTTTCTAAGGAGTTAAAATAATAATAAGTATCGCCGGTCCACTGCATAGAGTAACGATGTGAGGCAATATTAGGCGCGCTGTTAAGACTACCATTGTCAATCCCATCTACATTCGCCATTATGAACGGTCGTCTGTCAGGAAAATAATCTTGGGTAATCCAGTGGTATATGTACATGCCGAACACTTCTTTATTGATCCCATCAGGCGGCCTGATACTGGTGTACCAATTTCTGTCATACCACCAGACATCTAATCCAATATCGAATTTTCCCCTTAAGCCGCTGTTACGGTAAGCCACTTCAATAGGGTCTAATGCATCCGCTTGGGGTTCCGGATGATCGTTGAACATAATCTTCACATGTCTGTTATGAGCACTAGTAAGAAAGCCCTCCATATCGGGAAACAGGCCGGTATTTACATTATACCCAATGGAGGCACCAATTCGCCAGTCTGTATCGACAACAAAACCATCAAGAGGAATATTTTTTGTTCTATAGGTATCGATTTTGTCCAAAGCTTCTTGCTGTGTGTAAGCATAATAGCGGCTATCCCATCCTCCCAAGGCATAGAGCGGTATTAACTCAGTTCTTCCGGTCAATTGCAAATACTCGCTTCGCAGCTTTCGACTATTTCCCCCCGGCAGGAAGATATACACATCCGGAGCATGGTTATTGAGGTCCCAGCCATTAACATCATTGTCAGGGCTTCCTGCCGGTGCAAGATTGTACCCCCAAGCGGCCGGCACATAACGGGGAGTATCTGCAAATGCCCACACTTTTGTCTGGGAATTTGGGTGGGGGATCCACATTCGATTATTTGAAAAGAAAGCAGCATCAGTCGGCATAGACCAAAGCGCGGTACCATCCGGCTCGGCGATACTAATTCCATCGAGCGACTGAGCATTGGATGGGACTTTCACTGTGAAATCAGACGTTTTGATTAA